>Ga0308164_10004300_pt1 | contig 12127 bp, 11 predicted proteins | sample PhyTR2_FD_201031 | JGI IMG/M metagenome (GOLD analysis project Ga0308164, IMG submission 201031) | Phyllosphere microbial communities from UC Gill Tract Community Farm, Albany, California, United States - DLSLT.R2 | ecosystem: Host-associated > Plants > Phyllosphere > Unclassified | place: USA... | reverse complement strand
TGCGATCAGGTTTTTAGGAGCGTTGTAATGCCCGAGATCTACCACTTCTTCCAACAGCTGATCAATGGCCTGACCATTGGCAGCACCTATGCCTTGATAGCCATTGGCTACACGATGGTGTACGGCATCATTGGAATGATCAACTTCGCCCACGGCGAGGTGTACATGATCGGTTCCTACGTGGCCTTCATCGCCCTGGCGGGGCTGGCCATGATGGGCATCGACTCGTTGCCGATCCTGATGACCGTGGCCTTCGGCGCCACCATCTTCGTCACCAGCGCCTACGGCTACAGCATCGAACGGGTCGCCTACCGGCCGCTGCGCAACAGCAACCGGCTGATCCCGCTGATTTCCGCGATCGGCATGTCGATCTTCCTGCAGAACACCGTGCTGCTGTCGCAGGACTCCAAGGACAAGTCGATCCCCAACCTGATCCCCGGGAGCTTCTCCTTCGGCCCAGGCGGGGCCGAGGAAGTCCTGGTGTCGTACATGCAGATCCTGGTGTTCGTCGTCACCCTGGTGTCGATGGTCGGCCTGACCCTGTTCATCTCGCGCTCGCGCCTGGGTCGTGCCTGCCGTGCCTGCGCCGAAGACATCAAGATGGCCAACCTGCTGGGCATCAACACCAACAACATCATCGCCCTGACCTTCGTCATCGGTGCCGCGCTGGCCGCCGTCGCCGCCGTGCTGCTGAGCATGCAGTACGGCGTGATCAACCCCAATGCCGGTTTCCTGGTGGGCCTCAAGGCCTTCACCGCCGCGGTGCTGGGCGGCATCGGCAGCATTCCGGGGGCCATGCTCGGCGGCCTGGTGCTGGGCGTGGCCGAAGCCTTTGGCGCCGACGTGTTCGGCGACCAGTACAAGGACGTGGTCGCCTTCGGCCTGCTGGTATTGGTGTTGCTGTTCCGCCCGACCGGCCTGCTCGGCCGCCCGGAGGTTGAAAAAGTATGACTCGTTCCCTCAAACCCGCGCTGTTCAGCGCGTTGCTGGTGTGGGCCGTGGCCTACCCGGTATTGGGCCTGAAACTGTCGATCGATGGCATTCACCTGATCGTCGAGAACGCCAGTGCCACCACCGTGACCGTCATCGCCCTGTGCTCGGTGCTGATGTTCCTGCGCGTGCTGTTCAACCAACAGCTGAGCAAAGCCTGGAAGTCCCGTAGCGGCGCTTCGCTGGTCTCGCCCAGCGTCAGCAACTTCCTGACCCTGCCGAGCACCCAGAAGTGGTTCATCATCGGCCTGATCGTGCTGGCGTTCATCTGGCCGTTCTACGGCTCGCGGGGTGCCGTCGACCTGGCTACGCTGATCCTCATCTACGTGATGCTGGGCCTGGGCTTGAACATCGTGGTCGGCCTCGCCGGCCTGCTCGACCTGGGCTATGTGGGCTTCTACGCCGTGGGTGCCTACACCTACGCGCTGCTGTCGCACTACTACGGTTTCAGCTTCTGGATCTGCCTGCCGTTGGCGGGACTGGCGGCGGCGGGCTTCGGCTTTTTGCTGGGCTTCCCGGTGCTGCGCCTGCGCGGTGACTACCTGGCCATCGTGACGCTGGGCTTCGGCGAGATCATTCGCCTGTTCCTGCGCAACCTCACGGACCTGACCGGTGGTCCCAACGGCATCAGCAACATCCCCAAGCCAACCCTGTTCGGCCTGAGCTTCGACCGCACCGCGGCCGAGGGTGGCAAGACCTTCTACGAGTTCTTCGGGATGGCCTACAACCCGGTGGGCAAGGTGATCTTCCTCTACCTGGTGGCGTTGGTGCTGGCCCTGGCCGCGCTGTTCATCATCAACCGCCTGCTGCGCATGCCGATCGGCCGCGCCTGGGAAGCGCTGCGCGAAGATGAAATCGCCTGCCGTGCCCTGGGTCTGAACCCGACCATCATCAAGCTCTCGGCCTTCACCCTGGGCGCCAGCTTCGCCGGTTTCGCCGGCAGCTTCTTCGCCGCGCGCCAAGGGTTGGTGACGCCGGAGTCGTTCACCTTCATCGAGTCGGCGATCATCCTCGCCATCGTCGTGCTGGGTGGCATGGGCTCGCAACTGGGCGTGATATTGGCGGCGATCGTGATGATCATGCTGCCGGAAATGATGCGTGAATTCAGCGAATACCGCATGTTGATGTTCGGCGCCATGATGGTGCTGATGATGGTCTGGCGTCCACAGGGCTTCCTCCCGATGCAAAGGCCCCACCTGGAGCTGCGCAAATGACCCGGAACATTCTCGAAGTCAGCAACCTGAGCATGCGCTTCGGCGGCCTGCTGGCCGTCAACGGCGTCGGGCTGACGGTGCAGAAGAAACAGGTGGTGGCGCTGATCGGCCCGAACGGCGCCGGCAAGACCACCGTGTTCAACTGCCTGACCGGCTTCTACAAGCCCAGCGGCGGCACCATCCTGCTGGACGGCCAACCGATCCAGGGCATGCCGGGCCATGAAATCGCCCGTAAGGGCGTGGTCCGCACCTTCCAGAACGTGCGCCTGTTCAAGGAAATGACCGCCCTGGAAAACCTGCTGATCGCCCAGCACCGGCACCTGAACACCAATTTCCTCGCGGGCCTGTTCAAGACTCCGGCCTTCCGCCGCAGCGAGCACGAAGCCATGGAGTACGCCGAACACTGGCTGGAGCGGGTCAACCTCAAGGAATTCGCCAACCGCACCGCCGGCACCTTGGCCTACGGCCAGCAACGGCGCCTGGAAATCGCCCGCTGCATGATGACGCGCCCGCGCATCCTCATGCTCGACGAACCGGCGGCCGGCCTGAACCCAAGGGAAACCGAAGACCTCAAGGCGCTGATCGGCGTGCTGCGCGAGGACTACAACGCCACCGTGCTGCTGATCGAACACGACATGAAACTGGTGATGAGCATCTCCGACCACATCGTGGTGATCAACCAGGGCACGCCGCTGGCCGATGGCACACCTGAACAGATCCGCGACAATCCCGATGTGATCAAAGCCTACCTGGGGGAAGCGTAAATGCTGCAGTTCGAAAACGTTTCCACCTTCTACGGCAAGATCCAGGCGCTGCACAGCGTCAACGTCGAAGTGCGCCAGGGCGAGATCGTCACCCTGATCGGTGCCAACGGCGCGGGCAAGTCGACGCTGCTGATGACGCTCTGCGGCTCGCCCCAGGCGCACTCGGGCAGCATCCGCTACCTGGGTGAGGAACTGGTGGGCCAGGACTCGTCGGTGATCATGCGCAAGAGCATTGCCGTGGTGCCCGAAGGCCGGCGCATCTTCGCCCGCCTGACGGTCGAGGAGAACCTCGCCATGGGCGGTTTCTTCACCGACAAGGCCGACTACCAGGTGCAGATGGACAAGGTGCTGGAGCTGTTTCCACGCCTCAAGGAGCGCTTCAACCAGCGCGGCGGCACCATGTCGGGCGGCGAGCAACAGATGCTCGCCATCGGCCGGGCGTTGATGAGCAAACCCAAGCTGCTGCTGCTCGACGAGCCGTCGCTGGGGCTGGCGCCGATCATCATCCAGCAGATATTCGACATCATCGAACAGCTGCGCAAGGATGGCGTCACGGTGTTCCTGGTGGAGCAGAACGCCAACCAGGCGTTGAAGATCGCCGACCGCGCCTATGTGCTGGAAAACGGCCGGGTGGTCATGGAAGGCTCGGGCGAAGCGCTGTTGACTGATCCCAAAGTGCGCGAAGCGTACCTGGGGGGTTAGCCTGTGACGGCCCCATCGCGAGCTTTCGCTCGCTCCAACAGGGATAACAGTTTGCCTGCAGGAGCGAGCGATGCGGCCTAGCTTGGCTTGCAGCGGTAAACGCCGCACTCACGCCAAACCTCGTTGGAGCGAGCGATAGCTCGCGATGAGGCCTAGCTTGGCTGCAGCGGTAAACGCCGCACTCACGCCAAACCTCGTTGGAGCGAGCGATAGCTCGCGATGAGGCCCCCACTGCCTCAACACCGTTTTGACTTTCCTCTTTTCGCCCTGTGCTACCGTGGCCGCCTTGACCAAGGAGCCCCGTCGATGCACCTCGCCCGAACCGCCGCGCTTATTACCCTCCTCCCGCTGTTTTCCGCCTGCTCCCTGCTCGGCTTGGGCTCAAGCTCCAGCGAACTGCCCGCCACCGCCGGCCTGACCCGTATGCAGGGCGAACTGCTGGGCGAAAATGGCCAGTTGCTGTTCCAGCCTTGTGGCGGCCACCGCCGCTACGCGGTCAGCGACGTGGGCAAGACCGGCGTACTGCAGGAAGCCGCGACCTTGGCCGCCAAGCCTGGCGCGCTGTTCGTCGACCTGCGTGGCAGCTTCGACGCCAGCAAGACCGGCGGCATGGACGGCACCCTGAAGCTCCAGCAGCTGTACCGCATCGAACGCAACAACGGCGCCTGCAGCGACCCCAACTTCAAATTGCAGACCGTGCACGCCAGCGGCCACAACCCCGAGTGGGAACTTAAGGTGAGCGGCAACGGCATGGTCCTCACCCGCCCGAACCAGGAGCCGCTGGCCCTGCCCTACCTGGAAGAGCAATTGCCCAACGGCCGCCTGAACCTGTCGAGCGCCGCCAACGACCAGCACATCGACGTGTGGCTGGCGCCGCAACGCTGCGTCGACGGCGCCAGCGTGCAGTTCCTCAGCGCGCAAATTCGCGTCGACGGCCAGGTACAGCGCGGTTGCGCCTACTTCGGCGGCGCACGCAACGACTGAACGTCCGATTTAGCCTGACGCCCGAGGCCCTTGGCAGCTTATAATCGCCGGCTAGAAAAAGCGGCCGGGGCGTCCCGGCGGCTCCGATATTGGACCTGTCATGTTACGAATCACTGAACTCAAGCTGCCCCTCGACCACCCCGACGAGGCCTTGCGCCCTGCCATCGTGCAGCGCCTGGGCATCGATGATGCGCAACTGCTGGACTTCACCCTGTTCAAGCGCAGCTACGATGCCCGCAAGAAAAACAGCGAACTGCAGTTCATCTACACCGTCGACCTGAACGTCGAAGACGAGGCGGCGGTGCTGCGCAAATTCGCCGACGACCATAACGTCAATCCGGCGCCGGATGTCTCCTACAAAATCGTGGGCCACGCCCCTGAAGGCTTCAGTGAGCGCCCGCTGGTGGTCGGCTTCGGCCCGTGCGGCATTTTCGCCGCGCTGCTGCTGGCGCAGATGGGCTTCAAGCCGATCGTGCTGGAACGCGGCCGCGAAGTGCGCCAGCGCACCAAAGACACCTGGGGCCTGTGGCGCAAAAGCGTGCTGAACCCCGAGTCCAACGTGCAATTCGGTGAAGGCGGCGCGGGGACCTTCTCTGACGGCAAGCTCTACAGCCAGATCAAGGACCCGCTGCACCACGGCCGCAAGGTGCTGCACGAGTTCGTGCGCGCCGGTGCGCCGGAAGAAATCCTCTACGTGTCGAAGCCGCACATCGGTACCTTCCGCCTGACCGGCATGGTCGAGACCATGCGCGAGGAGATCATCGCCCTGGGTGGCGAGGTGCGTTTCGAACAGAAGGTCACCGACCTGCTGCTCGAAGACGGCCAACTGCAAGGCGTGGAACTGGCCAATGGCGAGAAACTGCTGTCGCGCCACGTCGTGCTGGCCCTGGGGCACAGCGCCCGGGATACCTTCCGCATGCTGCACGCCCGCGACGTGTTCATGGAAGCCAAGCCGTTCTCGGTGGGCTTTCGCATCGAGCACCCGCAGTCGGTGATCGACCAGGCCCGCCTGGGCAAGTACGCTGGCCACCCGAAACTGGGCGCGGCCGACTACAAGCTGGTGCACCACGCCAAGAACGGCCGCTCGGTGTACAGCTTCTGCATGTGCCCCGGCGGCACCGTGGTAGCGGCCACCTCGGAACCCGAGCGGGTGGTCACCAATGGCATGAGCCAGTACTCGCGTAACGAGCGCAACGCCAACTCCGGCGTGGTGGTGGGCATCACCCCCGAGCAGGATTACCCGGGCGGCCCGCTGGCCGGCATCGAACTGCAGGAGCGCCTCGAGTCGCTGGCCTATGTACTGGGCGGCAGCAACTACCAGGCCCCGGCGCAACTGGTGGGCGACTTTATCGCCGCCAAGCCGTCCACGGCCCTGGGCAGCGTCGAACCTTCCTACAAGCCGGGCGTGAGCCTGGGCGACCTGGCCCTGGCGCTGCCGGACTTCGCCATCGAAGCCATTCGCGAAGCGTTGCCGGCCTTTGAGCGGCAGATCAAGGGTTTTTCGATGCATGACGCCATCCTCACCGGCATCGAAACCCGCACCTCATCGCCGCTGCGCATTACCCGTGGCGCCGATTTCCAGAGCCTCAACGTGCGCGGGCTGTTCCCGGCCGGTGAAGGCGCGGGCTATGCCGGTGGGATTCTGTCCGCCGGTGTCGACGGCATTCGCATTGCCGAAGGTGTAGCGCGGGCTATCCTCGGTATCGAGGCCTGACCGGCAGGCGGCGTCGGCGGGAATCTCCTCCCGCCGATGCCGCTTTGCTCCCGCAAACACGGGCGTGCAAGGCGCCTTGTGGAAATAGCTTGAAACACTAATCAGACTTGTCCTATAAGCTTGAAACGCGCAAAGTCCCGCCCCTGCCACTTATAACAAAATAGAATATAGTTTTTGTTTTAAGAACTTCTTCCTCAGGTTAGGGTGGCTGACTTTTCAACTTCAAGCAGGGAGAGCTGACATGCGTATTCGTGGCGCTCTACAACGTTTCATCCAGATGGAAGCCTCCAGCGGCTTGCTGCTGATTGCCGCCGCCGTATTGGCGCTGGTCATGAACAATTCGCCGCTGGCCTACCTGTACCAAGGCTTTCTCGACATCCCCGTGGTCGCCCAGTTCGGTGCGCTGAAAATCGACAAGCCGTTGCTGCTGTGGATCAACGATGGGCTGATGGCCCTGTTCTTCCTGCTGATCGGCCTGGAAGTGAAGCGCGAAGTACTGGCCGGGCAACTGTCCCAGCCCTCGCAGATCGTGCTGCCGGGCGCCGCGGCGATTGGCGGCATGCTGGTGCCGGCGCTGATCTTCTGGTGGTTCAACCACGGCAACGCTGCGGCCTTGGGTGGCTGGGCGATTCCCACCGCCACCGACATCGCCTTCGCCCTCGGCGTGCTAGCGTTGCTGGGCAACCGGGTCCCGACCAGCCTAAAGCTGTTCCTGATGACCCTGGCGATCATCGATGACCTGGGCGCCATCATCATTATCGCGCTGTTCTACACCAGCGAATTGAGCGGCGCCGCACTGGCGCTGGCCGGTGCCTGCATCGCGCTGCTGGTAGCCATGAACCGCCTCGGCGTAGTGCGCCTGGCGCCCTACCTGATCGTCGGCCTGGTGCTGTGGGTGTGTGTACTCAAGAGTGGCGTGCACGCGACCCTGGCCGGCGTGACCCTGGCGTTCTGCATCCCGCTGCGCACCGGCAGCCAGAAGTCGCCGCTGGCGACCTTGGAACATGCGCTGCACCCTTGGGTGGCCTATGCCATCCTGCCGCTGTTCGCCTTCGCCAATGCCGGCTTATCGCTCAAAGGCGTGGGCCTGGACAGCTTCACCCACAGCGTGACACTGGGGATTGCCGCCGGGCTATTGCTGGGCAAGGCAGTGGGTGTGCTCGGGCTGGTGTGGCTGTGCGTCAAGACGCGTATCGCCAGCCTGCCTGCCGGGGCCAACTGGGGCCAGGTGTTCGGTGTGGCGGTGCTGTGCGGCATCGGCTTCACCATGAGCCTGTTCGTCGGCTCGCTGGCCTATGTACCGGGGGTCAGCGAGTATGCCGGCGAAGACCGCATGGGCATCCTCACTGGCTCGCTGTTCGCGGCGTTACTGGGCTACGGGATTACTGCCGCCGCCAGCCGGCGCAGCGTCAACGCCTGAACAGCAGGCATGAAAAAACGGGCCTCGGCCCGTTTTTTCGTTCAGCGTTGCGATCAATGCGCGACGCGGCTGGTGCCGTCGACGGTCATGATGCGTACGCGCTCGCCGACGCGGAAAATTTCGTTTTCCTGCACGGCCTGTACGTAGGCACGCATGCTGCCGTCGTCTTCGCGAACGGTGATTTCCACGCCTTGGGTGCGGGTCATGCCTTCTTCGGTGGCAGAACCCAGCAGGCCGCCAGCTACGGCGCCGATTACCGCCGTGATCACACTGCCACGGCCGCCGCCGATGGCGCTACCCGCTACACCGCCGACCACAGCACCGGCACCGGCACCGATCGGGGTCTTGCTGCCTTCGATCTTGACCGGACGCAGGGATTCGATGGTGCCCATGCGCACAGTCTGCACCCGGCGCGCTTCGTCGCGGGAGTAGGAATCGCCGCTCAGGTTGGACATGCAGCCGGTCAGCAGCGAAGACAGAGTGATGAAACAGGCAACCAACAATACAGATTTACGCATGGGAAAGACTCCAGATTGGCAGATAGCTATTAGACGCCGCAGCGTGCTCCGTGTCACGACACAAGCTGTATAAAATTGCTTCCATTCAGCTCAGGTACAGCGCTGCGCATTGCACAACGGCACTGTTGAGTCGACAGCAAGGGGATTGGAAAGGTCAGGCGGATTGCCGCCGCCGGCTCAGGGCGCCAGACGCTCGCGGGTCCAGGCGGTGCCTTCGAGGCGGTAATTGAGGCGGTCGTGCAGGCGGCTGGGGCGGCCCTGCCAGAACTCGATGCGCTCTGGCAACAGGCGGTAGCCACCCCAATGGGGCGGGCAGGTGGGGGCGGTATCGCTGAAGCGTTGTTCGGTTTGCGCCAGCAGCCCTTCCAGCTCGGCGCGGTCGGTGATCACCCGGCTTTGCGGCGAGGCCCAGGCGCCCAAGCGGCTGCCCAATGGGCGCACCTGGTAATAAGCGTCGGACTCGGCTTCGCTGACTTTCACCACCCGGCCTTCGATGCGCACCTGGCGCTCGAGGGTCGGCCAGAAGAAGGTCATGGCACCCAGGCCAGTGGCAGCGATCTGCTCGCCCTTGGCGCTTTGGTAATTGCTGAAGAAGGTGAAGCCCTGGGCATCCAGGCCCTTGAGCAGCAGCACCCGGCAATGGGGGCGGCCTTGGCCATCGACGGTGGCCAGGGTCATGGCGTTGGCTTCCACCGGCGGTTTTTCCGTCTGCACCGCTTCGTCGAACCACTGGCGGAACAGCGCGAAAGGCTCGGCGGGCGCCTGAGCTTCGGTCAGCCCATCGCGGGCATAATCACGGCGCATGTCGGCGATGGACTGGGTCATGGCAAGGCTTCCCGGCTATCAGTTGCTGCTGGTGTCGGCGGCCTTTTTGGCCACGGGCTTCTTGGTGCTGGCGGCGACCTTGGCCGGAGCAGCCTTCTTCTTGGCAACGGGCTTGGCGGCAGCTTTCTTGGCAGTGGCCTTGGCGGCAGGCTTGGCCGGTGTTTCAGGCAGTGGCTTGACGTCCTGCACGGCGACCATTTCGGCAACCGGCGGGGTCGGCTGGTTGTAGCGGGCGACCAAAGCCAGCATGGTGTCTTGCGGGGTCAGCAGAATTTCCACGCGACGGTTCAGGGCACGGCCCTCGGCACTGTCGTTGGCGGCACGGGGCATGACCGAACCCATGCCACGCAGGTTCAGGCGGTTACGCTCCAGGCCGCTTAGGCGGAAGATCGAGGCGACCGACTGCGCACGCTGCAGGCTCAGGGACTGGTTGGCCGCGGCGGCGCCAGAGGTGTCGGCGTGGCCGAGTACCAGGGCGGCGGTTTTCGGGTCGGTCTCGATCGCCTTGGCGATACGCGTGATCGGCCCCAGAGTCACCGGCAGCAGCATTTCCGGGCGCTTGGGGTTGAAGTTGCTATCAGCCGGCACGGTGATCGCCAGCACATCTTCACGGCGCTCGACCTGGAAGTTGCTGTCTTTCAGCGCCTCGCGCACCTTCGGCTCGTAGTTGTCGAGCCAGGCCTGGGTAGCCTTGGCGTCGATCTTCGGCACGGCGGCCACGGGCGCGGCATCGGCTTTCTTGCCTTCAGCAGTGCCGAACGGCCACCACCAGTGCCCTTCGCTCTGGGCTTTGGCGTCGGACGCCGCGTCGGCCTTGGCGACGCGGTCGTTCACGGCCTGCTCCACGCCCTTGTCGGCGGGCTGCTCAGAACCAAACTGCCACCAATGCGAAGCGCCCTCGGCACCGCTCTGGGAGGGGGTTTGCGCGCAGCCGGTAACGGCCAGGCACAGGGCGAAAGCGAGGGATTTATTCGGCGACATGATCATTCCACAAGGTGAAGTGAAGATAAATCGGGTTAACAAACCCGCATAAACTATTGATTGGATGGTAGAACATTCGGCGCATCATAGCGCACCGTCGGTCGATTCGCTTACAGGCATTCCTTCAAAACCGCCGAAAGGCGCTGTACGCGCGGGTCCATGAGAATGTAGGGGCCCAGGGTATTGGTGACGAAGCCGAACGCCAGGTCACGCTCCGGGTCGGCGAAACCGATGGAGCCGCCCGCGCCCGGGTGGCCGAACGCCTTGGCGCCCAGGCCGAAGGTGGCATTGGCCACCTGGGGCTGGTCGAGCATGCAGCCGAGGCCGAAGCGGGTGGAGGTCAGCAGGGTGTTGTCCTGGCCGAGGCTGTGCTCGCGGGTCAGTTCTTCGAGCAGCTCCGGTTCCAGCAGGCGACCGTCCAGCAGGCCGCTATAGAAGCCGGACAGGCTGCGGGCATTGCCGTGGCCATTGGCCGCTGGCTGCTGCATGCGCCGCCATTCCGGCTTGTTGGTGCTGGTCAGGATCGACGGTGGGTTGGTGAAGGCCTTGGTGCTCAGGGCCTGAGGCTCGCGCATCGTCACCTGCAACAGGCGCTTGGAGGCTTCGTCGCCAGCGTTGCCCTTGCCGCGGGCGATGTGGGCGACGCGGTAGAACTCCTCATCGGCCAGGCCCACGTGGAAGTCCAGCCCCAGCGGCTGGGAGACGCGGGCAGCGATGGACTCGCCAGGGCCGCGGCCGTCGACCCGGCGGATCAGCTCGCCGATCAGCCAGCCGTAGGTGATGGCGGCGTAGCCATGCTGCTCGCCCGGCACCCACCAGGGCGCTTCGGCCGCCAGGGCGTCGACCATGGTTTGCCAGTCATACAGGGCCTCGGCGGGCAATTGCTCACGCAGGGCCGGAAGGCCGGCGCGATGGCTGAGCAATTGGCGCAGGGTCACCCGCTCCTTGCCGGCGGCAGCGAATTCGGGCCAGTAGCGGGTCACGGGGACGTCGAGGTCGAGCTTGCCCTCGCCCACCAGTTGCAGGGCGGTGACGGCGGTGAAGGTCTTGGTGCAGGAAAACAGGTTGGCGATGGTGTCGGTGTGCCAGGCCTGGCTGGCGTCCTTGTCGGCGGTGCCGGCCCACAGGTCGATGACGGATTCGCCGCCGACCTGAATGCACAGCGCCGCGCCGCGCTCCTGAGGATCATCGAACAACGCCGCGAAGGCGTCGCGAACCGGTTCGAACTGAAGCTCGTAATGACCCTGAATCTGCACTAACAGCCCCCGCACCTTGAACGAAAAGTGCGGGCATTGTTCCAGCCTGCGGCGCTTTTGGGAACCCGGGTGCGCCGGGCGGGCACGCTTTTAGCGCTTGCCGCCCTTGCCCTCGCCCTTGCCCTCGCCCTTGCCTTCGCCCTTGCCAGCATGGCCACTACTGCTGTCGTGGGTGGCAGTCGGCGGCGCCAGCCTGCGCAGTTGCTCGGTCACGGCCAGGTTGCTCTTGCGCACCGCGCCGACGAAACCCTGATACGGCAGGTCGGTGATGGCCACTAGGCCGAAGTGGCCGTTTTCGCCGTCCAGCAAGCGCCCGGTAAGGGGCTCGTCGAGGTACTGGAACCAGTGCAGGCCGACGATGGAAGGCTCCTTGAGTGCCGCATCGACGAACTTGGCATAGGCCGGGCCGCGGTCCTCTTCGCGGGGCACTTCCATCACGCCCGGCCAGAACAGCCCGCGGTCGCGGGAGCCGAAGTGAAATTCGCTGACCAGCACCGGCTTGTCGAGTGCCGCCAGGGCCTTGAAGTCGTAGCCATCCTGGGGCGTGGGCGTGTAGAAGTTGAAGCTCAGCACGTCGCAATACTGGGCGCAGGCCTTCACCGCTTCCGGGGTGCTGACGGCGAAACGGCCACCCAGCAGCAGTTGGTTGGGCGCGTGCCATTTCAGCGAGTCGGAGATGGTCTTGAAGTAGGTGTCGGCGAACACTTCCTGGAAGTGCTGGTAGTCGGCTTCGATGTCCGGGTGCTCGGCATTCGGCAA
>Ga0308164_10004299_pt1 | contig 12131 bp, 7 predicted proteins | sample PhyTR2_FD_201031 | JGI IMG/M metagenome (GOLD analysis project Ga0308164, IMG submission 201031) | Phyllosphere microbial communities from UC Gill Tract Community Farm, Albany, California, United States - DLSLT.R2 | ecosystem: Host-associated > Plants > Phyllosphere > Unclassified | place: USA... | reverse complement strand
CGAGCCCCTTGAACGATCGCGAAGTCGAGCACAGCACCCCCTTGCCCGCGCGCCAATCCCCGGCAGACGTTACGATACGCGCACCGGCGACCTCTTCTAGTCCTTTCAGACTGCCGCGGTCCTTCGATGCCGGGCCGATAAGCACGATCTGGCGCGGCGCTAGCTTCTCGATTTCGAGGAGACGGCGAAGTTCGTTCGATACCAGCCCAGCTTGCTGGGCCGGCGCTGCGGCTCGTAACATACGCACATCAACGCCGGTCGGGGCGCCCGCTGGCGATAAGGTCTCAAGTTCTACCAGCTTCGCGCTTAACCGGGCAATACGTTTGGTATTGCGGCAATTAACATTGAGCGAGAAGCGCGCTGGAAAATCGAATGGCGGTGGGCTTGCCTGATCCCGGAGGCTCTGTGCCAGATCCATAAATACGAAGATCAGGCCACCGTCTCCATTCTCGACTAGTGGAAACAACGCGTACCACCACAACTCAGCAAAATCTTGAGCCTCATCGACGACCAGTGCGCCATAGCGCGGTTCTGCCATCGCGAAGAGGCTGTCGCTGGCGGCCTCCAGAATCTGGGCCGCCTCCTCGTCCCAGAATTGCCGCTGCTCCGCGAAACTGGAGGGCACCTCGAACGGTAACCCGGCCTCGGCCGCCAATTCAGCCGCAAGGGCATGAAAATGGAGCACATCGACAAGTTCAGCAAGTTCGGTTCGGTCTTGGTCGGCGGCCAGTTGCTCGCGAATCCACTGCGCAAGTTCTTTATTGTAGCAAACGAGCAAACACCGGATGCCCTGCCGGGCAAAGGCAAGCGCGCGCTCCACCGCAAGCAATGTCTTGCCAGAGCCGGCAACACCTTCGATGAGCAGTTGCCGATTAGCGAACAGTCCGCGAAAGGCTAATGCCTGATTGTCAGTCAGTTCGAGAAGTTTCTCCCGACCGGATTCAATCTGCGGCGACAGTGGTCGCATGATCTGGAAGCGCGGTAACAGCACGTCGAGCATCTCAACGAACTCGGGCCGCCGGAGCTTTCCTACCTTCTGCGGAAAGGCGTTGAACGCTTTTACAATCATCCGCTCCAACTCTGGCATGCGGTCGACATCAATCAAGATCTGTTCGGCGACATCGAGCGGCAGGGTGCCGCTGGCGCGGCCGTGCGGAAACACCACCGCATAGCCATAAACATATCGGCTTGACTTAAGCCGACCGCCGGTGCGCTCTTCTATCGCATCGGTAAGCGCGTGCATGTTCCGCCGCGCCTGATCAAACGGATTCGTGATAGGCTTGTCGCGCCCTGGCAATTTGCGGAACCATTGTTGGCCACGCGCGAACATCTCTTCGCCCCCTTTCACTTCAAGCACGAGCAATCCATAGTCAGGATGAAATATGACGAAGTCGGCTTCGCCCTCGCGCAGTGGCGCGTCAATGCTGTCGCGATTAGGCCGAAGCCACGGCAACGAGTGTACTACGCGGTAACTATCGGGAAGCTGATCGCGCAGTGCAATATATACATCGCGTTCCGAGCCATGGATGATCTGGTCGGGTGCGACGTCGGGATGCATGATTGCCACAGGTCAGGCTCCAAGGACTTTGTGGAGGGCGCCGAGGAATTCGAGCGCCTCAGCATTTATTTGTTCCGCCCTAGTAGTTGGACGGAGCGACACGTAACGGATCCGATAACGGTCCATGCCGCTCTCCTTCATACCGACGCCGACCAGCCCGAACGTCACTTCGCTGGCAGACGCCTGGAAAGATTTTCCGTCGGTACGGCGGATTAGCATGGGTAGTTTGGTCAGAGCATCGGCGCGCGTGAACATATGCCAGGTGCCTCGTGTAAACGGCCGCGCTTCGCCTAATTTCGTGATCTCCATCGTCTCGATGTCGAGCCGGACGATGAAGCTCCCATCCGGAGCGTCTGCAATTTCTGCAAATTCCTGTGTTCCCGGGAGGTCAGCCCCCTTACCTGCCAGTTCGGCTAGTGCGCGAAACACCGGCACGCCGCTTTGCGCCAATGGGAAGGGCGGTTCGTCGTTGACGGAGGCTGCCGACACATCGAGTGCCTGGATGATCGCTGCTGGCAACGCCCGGTCAACCAGTAGTTGATCGAGATATCGGTCGGTCGATTGTCGGCCCCGTGCGTGGGCCCGCTTAGAGCCAGGCTGCTCGCGGATTAGTGGATGGCCAATGACAAGTGTCCGGCCGTCATAGTCCGGGAGACGCAAGGTGCCCGGTTGCGGACGTTCCACCCTTTCTCCCTGATCCGCGAGATCGGTCGCAAGAAGATCCAGCAGTCGATCCTCTACCGCCTCGGGGACCCACGGGCGCTCGCCATAGAGGATGTGACGCAGGAATGTCGCACCGAGATGACGATCAAGATCAGCATGATCCCAGCGGTTCTTGTGTGATCGCAGACAGGCGTAACAGGATGAAGAGCAGGTGCATCCCTCCAGCAACTCCAGCGCCAGCCTGAGCAATTCGCCGGGCTCACGCGCAGCTGCGCGCACGAAACCGGCACCGCCTGGCGCCGTGTCATAGAGGAATATCTCGACTTCACTGCCGCGGGCACCACCCTCGTTGAGCGCCGCGCGGTGTCCGCCGCCGATATCGGCGGCGTCGACATCGAGTAGCCCGGCAGCAGCAATGCTCAGCGCTTCAGAGATAGTTGTTAAAACGATACGGCCAGCAGTTGATCCGGCCGGCACATGCAGTTCCGGCGCCAGCTTGAACGAGAATAAGGCGATGTCAGTGAGGAATTCGTGGCCGAGCACGATCGCGCGACCTCGACCATCGCACAGTTCAGGTTGCTTCCCGTGATCAGGATAGGGCCGCTGATGCGGTCTGCTGCTGGCAAGTTTGCCCTCCGCCCATCCGGTTGGTTCGGTGCGGCCGCATGCAGGGCAGTAAAGGAAACCGGTCTCCGTGGCTCCCGCTTTGCGCACACCGAGGTTGGTCACCATTAAGGTTTGCTTGGATGCCCAAGCCCCGAAGCCGCTGCCATCGGGGCGGTCAAGTTTCCCCAATTCATGCTGCTGCTCGAACTGGGGAGCACTGAGCTTCGCACGCGTGGGGCGTGTAGGTAACGGATTTTCGTCGCCAGCAAGTTCGATTGCTTCATCGTGCGGATGGGCAAAGCCAACTGGTTTGATCCAGCGCTCCGCTGGTCCCATGCCCGCCTTCTTCTTGCAGGCCGGACAATCCTCGGTGTCACCTCGACGGTGATCGTCGTCAATGTCTTCGAGCTTGGCATACCCGCAGCGCCCGCACTCATAATAAAGGCGTTGCGCGCGATAGGCATTGATCCGATCCTTATGAAAACCAGAGTAGATCGCCATCGAGCGAAATTTCTGGCCGTCCACCCAGACTTCGCGGCCAGGAGCATATTGGCTTAGCGCCTGAGTCAGACCTGCCTGCGGCGAATAGGCGATCTCGGCGCGGTAAGGGGTGCTCGACGGATCGAATACAGTGAAAGACACGACATCCGTCGGAAACGCATATCGCGGCAGGACCGCTTTCGTGAAGAGGCGGTCGAGTAGGTTCTGTGGCTTGAGCGGGGCTTCTGGATTGACCTCACCGGTCTCGTGCGCCTCTTCGGAATGCGGATCCTCAGCCGGCGTGTTGAACATATCGGCGTCGCCACCAAAGTCCTCGCTCCCGAAGTCGAACGCGGGTCCCTCCTCGGCAACGATCACCGCATCGGCAGAAGCAAGCACGACCTCTCCGGTGCCTGCACCAACTTCCTCGAGCACGACGAGCAGCGTTTGCGGGACGCTGGCGAAGAATGCATCTGAATCGCCCTCGATTGCTGCCGCTGGAATCACGTCGCGTAGCGCCGTATCGACAAGGCTGGCATTTGCGGCAAGCCAACCCTTTAGACCGGCGTAGGTAAAGCCATCGGGATTTGAATCGCGAAAGTCTGCCAACTTACCGAGCGATTCAAAAATGTTCGACGCCTGGGCGTCGCCATCGGTTGGTGGCGTCTCGATCCGCTCTTGCTGGAACAGCGACAGGATCAGTGCGAACGCGTGGCGCTGGACGATTTCACGATTGTCGAGGTTGAGCACCGGGTCCGGAACCGGCCCACCGACCATGGCCTCCGGGTTAGCAAAGAAGCGCTGATCGTGACTGTCCGAGCCAGCGAAGGTCAGTACTGTAGACAGAGACGATCCACGGCGACCCGCGCGACCCGCGCGCTGCTGATAGTTGGCACGACCGGGCGGTACGTTCCGAAGCGCCACGGCGGTCAGGCTCCCGATATCGATGCCGACTTCCATGGTCGTCGTGCAACTGAGCACGTCGACCGCGCCGGCACGTTCGCCGCGCGGTCCTGGGACGTCGAGATCCTGAAAGCGTAGTTCGTACCATTCCGCGCGGGAGAACGCCTGATCTTGGCCTGCATCGTTTAGCTGGGCGGTGTGTTCCTCGGCCACGAACGGGTACGGCACATAGCCTTGGCCACCCTCTGCCTCGAGCCGCTCGACAAGCTTGCGATACAGATATTTGCGCGTCCGGAAGACCGTGTCCTTTCGCGGATTGAGCGGATCAGTGTCCTTGCCGCATTTGACGCAGGTCACGCCCATGATGACGTTCGCGGGTTGCGCGAGCGTGCAATGGCCGCACCGCCGCCAATCGACGTCGGCCTCAGGTCGCAATCGCACCTTCGCGGCATTTACGAAAAAGCCCTGCGCATTGTGGTTTTGCGCAAAGGTCGTCGCGAGAAAGTCGATCCAGCTCGCGTCGGGCTTGGCGTTCGCCCCGAACTGGGCGCGATGCCATTTCACCGTCAACAGCTTTTCCAGCACGGCCGTATTGCGGCCGCTGCTGCGCTTGAGCGCTGGTCCGTCCGTCGAATCGATCCACTCACTCGGCGTGCCCTCGACAAGGACGGAGCCCGCCGAAAGAGAGAGGCTAAGCCAAAGATCGAGCAGCGCGCGGCGTTTGTCGTCGTCACTTCCCGTTCCCCCGGGTGGGACTGGCAACAAACTCAGCCTCTTGCGCTGGTTGTCCGTCAGGACCGCTTCGGGCGCGGCGAGCGCCAATGGCAGCAGGCCGGTATGACGATTGGCGAGGACCCTTGCGAGCGGTGCGCGAACCGACTTCAAATGAGTCTTGTTCAACGTGGCGGCGAGATCGCGAAACTCGGTGTAGTCCCCATCGTCGCGAATGAAGCCGTGCAGCTTGCGCAGATCGCGTGCGAACTCTTCATGCTCAGCGCCGGGCAGCCGAAAGTTCACGTCGAACTTCGAGCAGGCGTAGAGGATGGCGGGATAGGCATAGCCCAGCGGGACGGGTTCATCGAAACGCTCTTCCAGCATGCGCAGTCCAGCCAACAACAGGGGGCGGATGCTATCCTGAAGTGAGAAGTTCTTCAGCTTGCCCGATAGGCGGGAGGCGGCCTGCCGACCGTCGGAGAAAATAAGCGACTTTCGCCCCTTGAGCGGCGATGTGGCTTCCACACGAGCAGGCTGATCAAGCAATTGAACGCTGATCAGCTCCTGAAACGGTTCGTCGCCTTTCGTCTGATGGTCCATAATCTGCGAACCATTGGCTTCGCAATGCGGACATTTTTCGAAACGCCCCGGTTCGATACCCTTCGCGGGGCGGGGCAGCCAGATTTCCCGCGCCTTTGGCGATTTCGATCCGAGGCGACCGGTTAGCGGATCGAGATAGGCGGTCGTGCAAAATTTGTCGGCATCAAACCCAGGATCCTCGAGCAGAATGTGGACAGGGCGAACTACGCCGTCGACGTCGTCGAGGTCGCCAATATCTTCGGCCCATAGAAACTCTGGCTGGCTGGGATTAAGGGCGAAGGCGTTGAAATAGGCGACGCCGCAGTCACGGCAGGTGTGAACTTCAAACACGCGGGCCCGGCACCCGCATTCTCGCGTCGATTGCGCATAGAGCATACCTGTGGGACCGGTTGCGACGCCGTCAGGGAGCTTGGAACAACGTTCGTCGGCGCAGCCCCACAAGCCTGGAAGACCACGAAATAAGGCATGGACCCGCGCAGCCAAAAGCGGTTGGCCATCAGGTTCCGCTTTCGCGTAGGAGGCTAGTTCCAACAGGGCATCGGTTGCTTGCGCGCGAAGCGCAACAGCTATGTCCCCTTCGAATAGCAGGCCCCCGATCGCCTCCAGAGCGATGGGCGCCTTAGGCTCCTGAGTGATGGCGTCGCTATCGGTGGTGGCACCGCCAGTCAGATTGACTAGGCGGCCGATGACCGGCAGCCCCTGCAAGGCAGCGTGTATGGCACGCTGCAGCCCATCTCGAATGACTAGCCTTTGACCGTCCGCGAGTGTGATATCCGGCAGGCCCGCCGATCGGCCGACGCTGATGCCATCCGGGCCGGTCACGTCAGTCAACGCCAGGTAGAAATTGCTTGTCTCAGCCGAGCTGTGAGGCTTGACCAACACAGTCTCGCTGATTGGCATAAGCGATGCATCTACACCCGCCACGGTGACCTCGCCGGGTTTGGCTGCCGACGAAGCGACTATAAGGCGCTTCGCCGTCAATGCATCGCGCCGGAAGTTCAATAATGGTGCGAGCGCGTCGATACGCTGCGCTGAATCGATATCCTTCAATTGTTCAGTGCGGCACGCGGCTAGCGCCGTAGCGAGCGGCAGATCACCTTCAGCCGATGGTATCCGCGCATGCTTCTTGCCCCGCAATACCTCGATCATGTCAATGTCGCGTCCGACAAGGCTGCCGATGAAGCGCTGCGCGGCCACGCCGTCCGAAAAGGAGGCACTAGTGGCGATGACCTGCATTCGATCAGCTGACAAACCGAGCCGATTCCGCAGGCGTCGGATTAGGAGTGCTACCTCGGTCCCGCTAGCACCGCGATACAGATGGGCCTCATCGAGCACGAACAATAGCCGCTCGTGCGGATTGGCCTCGAAGTACGCTCGCGTTCGTTCGAAAATTGACCGCTCGATCGGTCGCAAGAGCATATATTCAAGCATCGAGTAATTGGTGATGAGCAAGTCAGGCGGTTGGTCCTGGACCTCATGACGGAGCAGCAATTCGGGATCCTCGGGCCTCTCGATTGCCCGCTGAAACTTCTGATCTGGGCCGAGCCAACGTTTCCCGCTGCCGAGCCAGTTCGTCATGCCATTCTCGCCATCGGCATCGCTCGGCTTTGCCGGCCATCGGCCCAGAGACCGCAACTGCGCGATTTGGTCAGCAACGGCCTCATCGGTCTGCGCGCCTCGTTCGAGGTCTCGGTAGAAATTGAGGCTCTTCAGGCGACGCTTGTTGCGGTCCTCGGTGCGTTGGCCCGGATAAAGAGATCGACCTGTGTAGCGTGCAAATTTGGCGGGGCGCCCCGCATGCTCGGTGAACCAATCTCGAACTGACTGCGCGCCAAGCAAACGACGCAAGCGACCAAGCTGATCATTCACCAGCGCGTTCATTGGATAAAGGATGATCGAGCGGACGGCACGTTCAGAGAATTGCTTAGGGCGCGTAGCGGCTTCGTCCGCGAGTTTCATCAGTATGGGAAGAAGAAAGGTCTCGGTCTTACCCGAGCCTGTGCCTGTTGTTGCTAGCAGGCAGCGACCAATCGGATCGGCGATAATCTCAAGCGCCTCCGCCTGATGCGGATAAGGCGGATCAAAGACCAACTTGCCACCGGCTTTGGTGCCAATGTGCGTCAGGAAGTCGCGCGCCTCCCGGGGGATGGCGAGGTCGGCAAACTTCTTGTCGCCCTGATAGATCGGCGTGCTTTCGATATACGCCCGCTGCGAAATCGTGCCCGGTTGATCGAGTAGCGATCGGCGCAGGTCGACCAAGCTCGGATGAGAGATATGGTACGTCGCCTCGATATAGGCGCTCAACGCCCTATGAAGATTTCCAAGTTCGTTAAACATCCCGCCCCCGAGTTAGGCATTTACCAGCCTGATTGTCGGTTAAGGCCACATAGGTCCGCAGTATGCAACGGTCACCTGCGATCCCGGCCTGTCATGCTGATCTGGAAGCACTGTAACGTATCGCCTCGTCCTTAGAACGGGCAGCTTCGCGACAGCGGCGGGGATGCGGATGCGGATGGGCGTGTGGCCCAGTTCGCTCGGCATCATGAACGCCGATTCCGCTTGAAGACGTGAGGCATGCCGGTCCCCAGTCAGCGTCCGTCCGGATGGCCACGCGCGGCCGCCGACCACGCGGCGATGACGCGGCCCGTCGTCAGCCGTGCCCCTTGGCCGACGAGAGCGTCGCCAAACTGGCCGAGCCGTGACCGATCACGTGATCCCCGGGCAGGCGTCGAGCGAACGAGCGAAAAGGTATTCGCGTGACTTTGACGCGAGACAGCAGTTAATGTGGATCAGTTCGTGGTGGCTGATTATGCCCGACTGCAAGCTGTGCAGCGCAATCCGCGGCGTCAGCGGGATGATCCCGTGAGCAGGGACGTCAGGGACGCAGAAGTCGCCCGCCTCCGTGGTCACAACGTTCCAACTCCTGCCCGTCAGGCGTTTTAAAATCGCATCCATGTCGAGCCTTATGCGCGGCCCCATGATGTGTCTCATTGAAATCGAGCCGTCTCCTCTGAAGGCGGAGATGCCGTTTTTCTCCAACCGCTCGAGATCGTCGTCGGTGAAGTTGACGCGCATTCCGAGAACACCGGCGGATGCGGGGATCCGTTGCGTAGGCAGACGGCGCCGCGCCGAGCGAGCCTCCCACAACGCGTAGAAGTCGCTGATAGTGGCAGACTGAGCGTCGTCGAACGACGCCGGTAAATTCACGAGCACCCTCCCGGCAAGGTCCTGAAACGCATCTTCCATGTCCTTCATCCAGCCGGACTCAGGGCCATGCGCCCACGCCCGGTCCGCGCAGAAGATGTGGTCGTCCGGGCTCGCCCGACGTTGAAGGTCGTTCTGGAAGTCGTAGACGTCCACGCCGCCTGCCTCAACGAATCGTGCGATGCTGGCGCGTGGATAGACGTGCTGGCGCAGCGTCAAGTCGTGGGGGTTCCCCTTCTGGGTCTTCTCCGAACGGGACTTCATGGACTACAGTGTAGCGGAATGCTGGATCGATTGTTGAGATTTAGGCTTGGGCGGCGCGGTGAGGGAGGTAGCTTGGGAACCTCACAGAGTTTTAGACTGCAACGGAGATTACGAAACTCATGCTCACAGACCCGATCACCAAATTGCACGCAGCCATGCGGTCGCGTCCAGCGCTGATCGTACATTTTTCCGGAGTGCCGAAAGGAACCGGCCACCCGATGCAGTATCCTGGCGACCTCGCGAAGGCGCTCGCCGATACGCAGGAGATCCTCTGCTGCTCGACAATCGAGCCCGGCGACCTCGCGCGCCGCCCCCCCGCCGCGACCGGCTCTGTAGGCGTCGTTGTCGGTCCGATCGACGAGGCGAGCATCATCTTTGTCCATCACGACGACGTGGGCTCTTCGCCCTCGACGGCCGAACGGCGAAAGCGCGACCGACGAACCACGGTTGCGGATTGCGTCCGCAGTTTCACGCGGGACGGCGTCCTCCCTTACAACGAGTGGCTCGTAGGGCCGTACCGGGTGATCGGTCTCTTTGTCGCGTGCGAGGCCCAAGTCCAGGTAGCTGGTAAGTACTGCGACGTGGACCCAGACGACGTTCTGGCCGTCCTCGGGGATTGGCGGGTTTTTAGCGATATGCGCGATGGGTTCGTCGAGCGGGACGGGAATGGAAACTGGCAGGCTCTCGACATCTCAAGCGTCTATCCCTGAGCCAGCCCCTGCAGGATAAGGCGACAGGCTGGTCTTTGAACTTGGTCAGCGTAGCATTGGTCCGGGGAAGGAGAGTCGAAACCCGCAGTAGGCGACCGTGCGCCAACGAAGGCGACCTGGCAGGAAATAGGGCTTTGCGCACCTCGCTGTAGAAGCGCTGTGCCGCTGACCGATCTGCCAATTGGCGGTGTGGGTCAGCCGTATCACCGAACCCTTCTCGTGGCTGCACTGTAGAAGGTCGAGCATTGCATCATGCCAGCACCGCTTGAGCCGCCGCACGCTCCTCATGCTCGAACGCCTCAGCAAAGCTGTCCAGATCTGCATTGGTCATGCCGAGCGCGCGTCCCTCGTCCCTCCAACTCGCGACAGCCTGTTCGACTTGCGCCAGCATCTCCTTCGCGCGCACGCGCGCGATACGAAAATACGGCAGCACCGACATCAAAGCGTCGATCGTCGCCTCGGGCCCAACCTCTTCCGAGACCCATGTCTTCAACTCGCGCAGTCGCTCGGGGAACGGATTGATATCGAAGGCTGGCGCCAGCCTCCAGAGGCCACGATCAACGTGGAGGAAGCCGTGGTTCATCAGATGATCGTCGACGTTCGTGATCAGGATCGAGAAAGCGATCCTTCGCCATAGCTCCTCGATGTCGGCCGTGGGGCCGCTTCCGTTCATTCGAAGCGCGTCCACGATCTCGGTATAGGCATGCTCCTGCGCGTCACCGGGCTCGGCGCCGATCATCGTCGCCGCGGACACGTACATGAGCCGGCCGCCCCCCGCAGGCCGATCGAACCGTCGGATCAGCGCGATCGCGTCGCCATCACTCTCGACCAGCCGGGCGTCGGCCGCGTCGATTCCGGCCCGCCGGGCGAGCCGCATCGCCAGCACCTCCCCTCGCGTAACCGAGCGCTCGTCGGCAACACTTGGAAACTTGCCGATCGACAAATACCCCTCATCATCGACGACAGTACATTTTGGACGCAATCCGCCGAGAGATGTGCCGCGTCCACGTAGATAGGCGAGGTCCGCCGCGGTCTCGGTATTCGTCTCAACCGCACGACTGGCGGCGAGGAGATGGTTCAGCTCGACCAACGGCGGCGTCGTGCGGCGACCGTCCTCAGTCGCCCGCTGGGCAATCCCCTGTTCGTCGACAAGGCGCAGTGCGCCAACCCGGCTGACGTCATCGACCGCCAGGAGATAATCGAGGCCATTCAGTGCCCGTGCGTCAACCTCATCACCGCGGCGGCGGGCATCCTGCCGCCGCTTGGCATGGTCGCGCTGGATGACGCGCTTCCCCCAGCCGTCCGGCTCGGTGTCGGCGATGGCGGCATGGAAGACAGAGCCAGTGCCCATCTTGCGGTGAAACTGCGGGCCGGCAACGAGCGGCAGCGCGGGCTCGAGGGCGAAGCGGTCGGGGTCGGCCAGCCAGGCGGCATCATATTCGAAGCCCGCGCTCTCGCGGCTTCCCTGCTGATTGTAGTGCAGTAATCCGACGCTGCGGGCTTCGTCACCGATCTGGATGCCGATAGTTCGCCTCACAGCGAGACCGGCGGTTTGGGTCTGCGGACACGCTGCGGCATTCGCTCGACGTCGAGCAATAGACCCTGCTCGTCCTTTCTGGCGTCGAGGATCTCTCCGAGGCTTTCGCCGAATCCCAGAACGAAGAAGGTCATGGCGTACGTGCCTAGCGCGACGGTCGGATCACCCTTTTCCAGCTTGAGATAGGTGCTCTTTGCCACACCGATCCGTTCGGCCATCATGACCACAGTGAGGCTGCGCTTCTTTCGCGCCAACGCGATATCGGCGCCGAGCTTCGTTAAGCTGCGCCTCACGCGAGGGGGAAGAGTATCGGCGACGGTCGACCGCATTTAGAGTCTCATATAAGCGCCCATGGAGGCCATAAGGCAGGTTATACACTACCTCATCCGGTAGTCGAGAGGTCACTATTCGAGCACCTCTTCATACCGGCCTGCGCGGCGTAACTGCCGAACAATGCCGTTGAACGCAGCCGTAACTCCCTGTGCCCGCCCGATCTCGTTCTCTTGACACGCCGCATCCCAATAAAGCTCGAGCGGCCAGCGTTCCGGGCAATGCGGTAGCAGGCACCGAAGTGCCAGACGAACCTCCACGCCATCCACACGCGCGTCCGAGCAGCGGGCGACACCATTCCGCAAGATATGAACCGATAGCGCGATCACGACGCGCTGATGGCGGGCAAGCTTCGCCATTCCTCAACGAAAGTCGTGCGATTTGAAGCGCATCGCGTCCTCGGGAGCCATGCCCTCGGCGTGCGGCGACCAGTAGGCGTTGCGGGGCTCCGGCTCCCAGCCCGCGTCGCCCCGGTCAGGCGATCCGGCATGCCTGGCCCCATCGCCGCGGCCGGTCCGATGAGGGAACGACATCTCGCCCACGCGGTGCAGCAGGTCACCAT
>Ga0308164_10004298_pt1 | contig 12137 bp, 10 predicted proteins | sample PhyTR2_FD_201031 | JGI IMG/M metagenome (GOLD analysis project Ga0308164, IMG submission 201031) | Phyllosphere microbial communities from UC Gill Tract Community Farm, Albany, California, United States - DLSLT.R2 | ecosystem: Host-associated > Plants > Phyllosphere > Unclassified | place: USA... | reverse complement strand
CTGTCGACCAGGCACATCGTGTTCTTGTTGGCCTTGGCGCAGACGTCGGTGACCTGGTTGCCGCCGATGTAGGCCGTGATGCTGCCGACGGTGCCGATGCTGCTCACCAGCTTCGACACCACGCTGGCGGCATCGCGGCTGTACAGCGTGACTCCGCTGTTGAGCAGCAGCGTGTCGCCCAGCTTGGTGCCGGAGTTGAGCGAGGTGACCAGGCCGCCGCTGCCGGCGACCGTGACCAGCGCGGTCGGCATGTTGGTGCTGTCGGCCAGGGCGCGGTCGACGTCGGCGCCGATGGCCCAGCCGCTGCGGCTGCTGTCCGCCAGCGGCGCGCAGTTGCCGGCCGCCTTGCTGCTGGCGCCGGCCACGCAGTCGATCGGGATCACCGCCACCACGTTGTTGCCGCCCAGGGTGATGTTGTAGTTCGAGCAGGCCGGCACGCCGTAGCCCGAGGCAGGCGCGTTCACGCAGGCCACGTACTGGTTGGTGAGGCCGTTCTTGGCGATGATCGAGGCCGCCAGCGCGGTGGCCAGCGTGGTGCGCTCGGCATTGCTGTTGGTGCCGCCGTTGGCGACCACGGCGCCGTTGGTGATGACGACCGCGCCGCCCGGTTCGGTGACGGTGATGGAATTAATGCCCAGCCGGGTGTCGCCGGCGGTCGCGCCGACCGTGATGGTGCCGTAGGCCGCCACCACCGCGCCGTTCGGATTGCCGTAGCGCGGGTATTTGTAGTCGCCCACGTACTTGGCCTGGCAGTTGCTCAGGGCGCGGTCGGTACACCAGCGGACCTTGGCCGGGAACGGGTAGCCGGCCGGCGCCGCTTCGCCGACGCCGGTCTGCTTGCAGTTGGCCAGGTTGGCGCTGGTGCACCATTCGGCCACGTTGATCGTGTAGTAGTACGGGTTGGTCGAGTAGACGACCGGCGTGTAGCGGACGTCGTTCGGGTAGCTGTAGGTGGCGGTGTTGTAGACGCAGTTGTTCTTCGAGGTGTCGCACCACTTCAGGTCGGGGAAGCCGCTGGCCAGGTTGGTGGCGTTGCTGCCCGCGCCCAGCAGGTCCTTGCGGTTGACGCCGAAGCCGTCGGTGGTCACCGAGGTCCAGTCGCTCGTGTAGCGGCGCGTCATCGACTGGTAGCTGTTGCCCTGGTCGTCCACCGGCGGCGTGTAGCGCACCTTCGGGTCGTAGTACTGGCGGTTGAAGTCGGCGCTGTTGAACGGCGGCTGGCCGACCGAGCAGGCGCGCGTGCCGCTGTTGTTGATGGTGCTCTGCATCGTGGCCGCGTAGCGGCAGGTGCTGGTGTCGTCGATGTAGTCGGGCGTGAAGTGGGAGCTCATCGAGCCCGAGTTATCGTACAGCAGCATCAGGTTCGGCTTGACGTTGCCGGTGCCGTTGATGTTCAGCAGCGGCACCTGGGCGATATTGGTGACGTCGGCCGAAGCGCCGGCGCCGAGCAGTGCCAGGCAGAGAAAGCCGAAAAGGCCGAGGATCTTCTTCATGGGCATAGGGGTCGGTAAAGGAGCTCAGGCTCCGATCATCACAATCAACTGGGTGGTGACGCTGGCGCCGCGGGCGCCGCGCAGGCGCGCCGTGATCACGTAGTGCACCTGCGGGCTGCCGGCGTACTGCGGCGTGTCGATCGCCCAGCTGGTGCCGAGGCTGACGGGCGCCCCCTGCATCGAGGGATTGTCGGCGGTCTGCACGCACTGGTTCTTCGGGTTGTCGTACGGCAGGCGGTCCTGGCACACGCGGTGGATCACGTATTCGATGCGGCTGGTGCCGTCGGGGGCGTCGATGGTCTTGCTGCCGTCCCAGAAGCCGTCGTCGCGCGGCGTCTGGCTGGTGTTCAGCAGCGCCACGTAGCCGTTGGCCGGGCTGTCGGCGTCCAGCGCCGCCTTGCTGGTCTTGGCAGTCGCGCGCAGCCAGTCGAAACCGGTGTGCAGGCCGAGATCGACCGACTGGCTGAGCGTCGATTCATAGGCCAGGTTGCCGGTGGCGAGCGTGGTCGAATGGATCGATTTCATCAGGTAGATGCTCGACACCAGCATCACCGCCAGGATGATCAGGACCACCGGCAGCGCCATGCCGCGCTGGCGGCGCGGGGAGACGGGACGCATCATCGTTTCCATGCTTCCGGCCTCCATCCGGTATTGCGCAGGTTGACCACGGTCTCGAACACGCGGTAGCGGTAGCAGCGCCAGTCGATGCCGTCGCCGGCCACCGCCACGTCGACCGTCACCGGCACCGGCGTCACGCCCTGCGGCGCTTCCGACTTGAACACTTCCGGTTTCGCCGTGGTCGCCGTGCAGGCCGCGCCGGCGCTGGTGCGTTCGACCGCCTTGCTGCGCGCGATGACCGCCAGGCGCACCGCCACCACGTGCTGGTAGTCGCCGCCGTTGCCGACCGTGCCGTTGCCGTCGGCGTCGATCATGGTCGAGGACCAGCGCGATACCACCACGCCGTTCTGCGGGTCGAAGATGGTGCCGGCACGCATGTCGAAGCCGTATTGCGCCTTGATCGAGACGATGTTGTCGGTCACCGTGGCGCCGCGCGCCGCGCCGGCCAGGTCGGTCGAGCGCAGCTTGAGGAAGCCGTCCGCCACCGACCAGGTATGGAAGGCCAGCGACTCCGGTTGCCCCAAATTGAACAGGCGCGCCGCGCCCCCGGTGAAGGGCACGCCCAGGTTGCCGCTGTTGAAGCGGTAGTCGGCGCCCTGCGAGATGGTCAGGTATTGCGGGCCGGGCGGCGGCAGCAGCGCATTCGGGTCGCTGCTGATCTGCGCCAGCGCGCATTTGGCGCCCGGCTTTTCCGGCGCCACCACGATCACGTCGCGCTGCGCGAAGCCGTAGGGCACGCGGTCGACGTCGATGCGGTTGCCGCTGACGTAGCTGTTGGTCAGGCGCAGGGTGCCGGTGCCGCTCAGCGCGCTGCCGGTGTAGAAGCTGACGCGGTCGGACGCGGCGCCGTTCGATTCGATCAGCACCGGCGCCAGCGGGCGCGTGACAGCGCCGCCGCTGCCGACCGTCATCAGGTCGAAGCCGCCGGTGTCGCTGAACACGGTGTCGCAGCCGCCGATGATGGGATCGTTCAGGCCGAAGCCGGCCTCGCCGGCGTCGCCGCTGATCGAAAACAGCGCCACCATCCCGTTCTGCATCGAATCGGAGCCGCCCAGTTCCGTGTCGCGGCTTTTCTCGGCGCCGGCCACGAGGCGCAGCGCGAAGGCCAGCGCCAGCATGGCGATGACCACGCTGATCATCAGCTCGATCAGCGAAAAGCCGGCCTGGCGGCGCAGGGAGCGGGTCGTCATAGGGCGTTGGCGATATAGGAAGTGATCACGTGCTGGTTGGCGGCAACGTCGGCGCGGCGCGCCCAGCCGATGGTCACCACCACGCGGGTGCGGGCGGCGCCGGCCACCGGCGCGACCTCGACCTTGATGGCCGCGCCCGGGATGTGGCTGACGGTGTCGGCGTACCAGGGCTGCATGCGCGCGCTCGGGGTGCCGCCGGCGGCCAGCGCGTAGGTGCCCAGGTTGGCCTGGTCGGTCGCCATCGTGCCGAGCAGCTTTTCGGCGGCGATGGTGGCTTCCGCGCGCATCGCGGTGTCCGACAGCGCCGAGTACGAACGCGCCTGCAGGCCGACGATGCCGAGCAGGCCGACGCCGAGCAGCACCACCGCGACCAGTGCTTCGATCAGGGCGATGCCGCGCTGCCTGGAGACGGGGGCGCGCTTCATGGCGGGCACTTCTTCGCCGAGCGCGCGGTGCCGTCGGGATCGCAGATCGTGGCCATGCCGGCCAGCGTCACCGCCACCGCCATCGGCGGGAAGGCGCCGCTGCGGCTGCGCGCCGGGACCAGCTTGATCTGGTTCAGGCGCGGCGTCACGCGGCCGTCGAGCCAGCCGAGCGGCGTGAAATACACGGCTTCCGCGTTCACCGGATCGGTCGTCGTCACCACCGCGCTCGACGCCGGCAGCAAGCTGGCGCTGCGCAGCACCGACTGGAAGCCGGCGCTGCCGTCGGGATCGTCGGCGGATGCGGCCGTGGCGCTCGACCAGGCACCGCTGGTGTCGCTGCAGGGCACCGAGCGGGTCGGGAAGCAGATGTCGACGCGCCAGTCCATCTGGCCGTTCGCGTTATCGATCAGCACCAGGCGGCTGGCGCTGTTGTGCGCCACCGCCTGGCTGCGCGCCAGCGTCAAGCCGTCCTTGTAGAAACCGGCCGCGCCCTGCGCCTTGCGCGCCAGCATCCAGTTCGACATGCTCGGAATCGCGACCGCGACCAAAATCCCGAGGATCGCCACCACCACGGCCGCCTCGATGAAGGTGAAGCCGCGCTGCGCGGCCGGCCTTATTGGACGCACTGGCCCCCCTTGCGGTCGATCCAGCACGTCAGGTTGCGGGTCCAGCCGGCGGGCACGGTGGTGGTGGCGCGCTTGCCGCCCTGGTCGATCGTGAAGGTGAAGCCGGCGGCCTGGCCGCGGCCGGTGGCCGTGACCAGGTAGGCGGACGGGGTGGCGCCGCTGTAGGAAAACTGGAAATTGGTGCTGTCGGGCGGCATGCGCGAGGGCGTATCGAGCTCGAAGCCGGCGTAGGTGTGCTTGTTCGACCAGTATTCCTCGGCGCTCAGCTGCACCGCGGACAGGCCCGAAAAGGCTCCGGTCAGGCGGCCGCGCATCAGGTAGCTGCCGTAGGCCGGGATGGCGATGGCGCCCAGGATGCCAATGACCGCCACCACGATCATCAATTCGATCAGCGTGAACCCCGATGTGTTTTGTTTCATGACCCCTCCGTCAAGCGCGCACCCATAAAAAATTTCCGCACGTCAATATTAGCGCAAAATATGCCGGGGAGGTCACGAAAACGCGTCGTGCATGCGGCTTTGTTGCGGAAAGTCGGCGCAAAAAGTACAAGTTTTTAGCATTCGGTCAAGAGGTTTTATGCGCGAGACAACGGCTTTTCCGTTTTGTTTAGTGGACGCGCTAAACAGCGGCTGCCGCACGTGTCTCTATTGCCTACATCAAACTTTTCGCGCTATGTTTCATGCTTGACAATCTTAGGCATGGAGACTGCATGATCCCTCGTCCGACCCTCGGCGCCATCGCGCTGGCCGCCGGCGCCCTGTGCGCCTCACTCGCCGCGCCCCATGTCGGCGCCGCCGAACCCGGCAGCAAGGCGGCCGAGGTCAACGTCTTCATCGGCACCGGCGGCGACGGCCACACCTTCCCCGGCGCCACCCGCCCCTTCGGCATGATCCAGCTCAGCCCGGACACCCAGGTGCGCCACTTCCGCCAGAGCTATCCCTGGGCCGCCGGCTACCGCTACGAAGACGATTCCATCCTCGGCTTTTCGCACACCCACTTTTCCGGCGCCGGCCATTCCGACCTGGGCGACGTGCTCCTGATGCCGACGAGCGACGAGCTGAAGCTCGATCCCGGTTATCCCGAACGCCCGTTCAGCGGCTACCGTTCGCGCTTCTCGCACAAGGACGAACGGGCGGAACCCGGCTACTACGCCGTCAAGCTGCTGGACAACGAGGTCGACGTCGAACTCACCGCCAGCGAACGGGTCGGCTTGCACCGCTACCGCTTCAAGCCGGGCAGCACGGCCAAGGTGATCCTCGACCTGCGCTCCAGTATCTATGACTACGCCGGCAAGAATTTGTGGTCGCGCCTGCGCCTGCGCGGCAGCGACACCGTCACCGGCATGCGCGAGACGCGCGGCTGGGCGCCGGGACGCCAGCTGTACTTCGCGATCCGCTTTTCGCGCCCGCTGCAGGGGCACCAGCTGCTGAACCGCGAGGAAGGCGTCGAGTACCGCGGCTTCGCGGCGCCCGGCAAGACGGCGGCCGAGAAGGTGCTGGTCGAAGGAAAAGCGCTGCAGGCCACCTTCGACTTCGGCCCGCTGGCCGAAGCACCGCTGCTGGTGAAGGTGGCGGTGTCCGCCGTCAGCGAAGACGGCGCGCTGGCCAACCTGGCCGAGATGCCGGGCTGGGACTTCGACGGCGAACGCCGCCGCGCCGGCGCGGCCTGGGAAGCGGCGCTGGGCGCGGTGGAGATCGAGGCGCCGCAGCCGATGAAGCGCATGGTCTACACCAGCCTGTACCACAGCCTGCTGGCGCCCAGCCTGTTCATGGACATCGACGGCAAATACCGCGGCCCGGACAACGCCGTGCACCAGGCCGACGGCTTCCGCTTCCACTCGACCTTCTCTCTGTGGGACACCTACCGCGCCCTGCATCCGCTGCTGACGCTGATCCAGCCGGAAGCGCGCAACGCCGATTTCGTGCGCTCGCTGGTCGCTTCGCAGCAGGCCAGCCCCTACGGCATCCTGCCGGTGTGGCAGTTCGCCGGCCAGGAAACCTGGACCATGATCGGCTACCACGCGGTACCGGTGATCGCGGACGCCTACATGAAGGGCATCAAGGGCTTCGACGCCGGCGAGGCCTTGACGGCGATGACCGCCAGCGCCGAATACGGTCCCTACGGCGGCCTGCAGCATTACATGAAGCTCGGTTACGTGCCGATCGACCTGGAACCCGAAGCGGCCTCGAAGACCGTGGAATACGCGTTCGACGACTGGACCATCGCGCGCATGGCCGACAAGATGGGGCGCAAGGACGTCGCCGCCGCTTACTACAAGCGCGCGCAAAACTGGCGCAATGTGTTCGATCCGAAGACCGGCTTCGTGCGCGCCAAAAAATCGAACGGCGAGTTCCGCACCCCCTTCAATCCGGTGCAGTCCAACTTCGGCAGCGACTATACCGAGGGCAGCGCCTGGCAGTATTCGTGGTACATGCCGCACGATAATGCAGGTCTCGTACACATGCTGGGCGGCGACGCCGGCCTGGTGAACAAGATCGACCAGGTGTTCGACGCCAAGGTGGATCCCACCGTCTACGCCCACATGGAAGATATCTCGGGCCTGATCGGCCACTACGCCCACGGCAACGAGCCTTCGCACCACGTGGCCTATCTGTACAACTACGCCGGCGCGCCCTACAAGACGCAGGCGCGCCTGCAGCAGATCGTCGCCAGCCAGTACGCCGACGCGCCGAACGGCCTGGCCGGCAACGACGACCTGGGCCAGACCTCGGCCTGGCTCGCCTTCACCGCGCTCGGTTTCTATCCGGTAGCGCCGGGCTCGAACGAGTACGCGATCGGCCGTCCCTTCGTCGAGCGCGCGGCGCTGAACCTCGCCAACGGCAAGCGGTTTACGGTGCGTGGGGAAAACCTGTCGGCCGCCAACGGCTACGTCGGCAGCGTGCGCCTGAACGGCCGGCCGCTGGCGCGCAGCTTCCTGCGCCACGAAGAGATCATGGCCGGCGGCGAACTGGTGTTCACGATGCAGGCGACGCCGAACACGGCCTGGGGCAAGGACAAGGCCGCCCGCCCCTACACCCAGACGGCCTACTGATGCGCGCCCTGCTCACCCTCGCGTTAGTACTCGCCGCCGCGGGCGCGCCGGCGGCGCCGCTGGATTACGTGAACCCGCTGATGGGCACCGCCAGCAAGCCCGAACTCTCCAACGGGAATACCTACCCGACCATCGGCGTCCCCTGGGGCATGAATTACTGGACGCCGCAGACCGGCAAGATGGGCAACGGCTGGACCTATACCTACGACGCCGACAAGCTGCGCGGCTTCAAGCAGACCCACCAGCCGTCGCCGTGGATGAACGACTACGGCCAGTTCGCGGTCATGCCGCTCACCGGCGAAAAACGCTTCACCCAGGATGCGCGCGCCAGCTGGTTCTCGCACAAGGCGGAGGTGGCGCGGCCCGACTACTACAAGGTCTACCTGGCCGACAGCGACGTCACCACCGAGATCGCGCCGACCGAGCGCGCCGCCAGCTTCCGCTTCACCTTCCCGAAGACCGCGCAGGCCTGGGTCGTGATCGACGCCTACGACGGTGCGAAGACCGGCGGCTCCTGGGTCAAGGTGCTGCCGGGCGGCCGCAGGATCGTCGGCTATTCGACCCGCTACGCACGTGGTCCGCTGCCGGAATTCCGCAACTGGTTCGTGGTCGAATTCGACAAGCCCTTCCGGTCGGCCGAGCTGTGGGACGGCGACAAGCTCGTGGACAAGGTGCAGGAACTGCAGGCCGGCCATGCCGGCGCCATCGTCGGCTTCGCCACCGGCGCCGGCGAGCAGGTGCACATGCGCGTGGCATCCTCCTTCATCAGCCTGGAACAGGCGGAGCTGAATTTGCAGCGCGAAATCGGCGGCGACGGCTTCGACGCCACCCGCGCCAAGGCGGCGGCGCGCTGGAACGCCGTGCTGGGCAAGGTCGAGGTGAACGGCGGCAGCATCGACCAGCAGCGCACCTTCTATTCGAGCCTGTACCGCATGGTGCTGTTCCCGAACAAGCTGTACGAACTGGACGCGGACGGCAAGCCGCGGCACTGGAGCCCATACAACGGCAAGATCCTGCCCGGCTACATGTACGCCGGCACCGGCTTCTGGGACACCTTCCGCGCGCTCTACCCCTTCCTGAACCTGGTCTACCCGTCAATCAGCCGCGAGATGCAGGCCGGCCTGGCCAACGATTTCCGCGAAGGCGGCTGGCTGCCGGAATGGTCGAGTCCCGGCTATGCGAACGTCATGATCGGGAATAATTCGGCGTCGGTGGTGGCCGAGGCTTACCTGAAAGGCGTGCGCAGCGACGACATCGGCACGCTGTGGCAGGCAGTCGTCCACGGCGCCGAGAACGCCGGGCCGATCCAGGCGGTGGGCCGCGCCGGCGTGGCCGACTACAATGCGCTCGGCTACGTGCCCTACGACGCCGGCATCGACGAAAGCGCGGCGCGCACGCTGGAATACGCCTATGACGATTATGCGATCTGGCGCCTCGGGCGCGCGCTCGGGCGGCCGGACGCCGAGACCGCGCCCTACGCGCGGCGCGCGATGAACTACCGCCATCTGTTCGATCCCGAGACCAAGCTCATGCGCGGCAAGAACCGCGACGGCAGTTTCCAGGCGCCCTTCAACCCCTTCAAATGGGGCGACGCCTTCACCGAGGGCAACAGCTGGCACTACACCTGGTCGGTGTTCCACGACGTCGCCGGCCTGGTAAAACTGATGGGCGGGCGGCGCGCCTTCGTCGACAAGCTCGACACGGTGTTCACGTTGCCGCCGGTGTTCGACGAGAGCTACTACAAATCCGTGATCCACGAAATCCGCGAAATGCAGATCGCCGGCATGGGCCAGTACGCGCACGGCAACCAGCCGATCCAGCACATGATCTATTTATACGATTACGCCGGCGCACCGTGGAAGACCCAGTACTGGGTGCGCGAAGTCATGGACCGGCTGTACCGCGCCACCCCGGACGGCTATTGCGGCGACGAAGACAACGGCCAGACCTCGGCCTGGTACGTGTTCTCGGCGCTCGGCTTCTACCCGGTCACGCCGGCCTCCGACCAGTACGCGCTGGGCGCGCCGCTGTTCCCGCAGGCGCGGCTGCACCTCGAGAACGGGCGCTCGGTGCGCATCGATGCGGCGGGCGCCGGCACGCGCCGCTACGTGGATGCGCTGCGCATCGACGGCAAGCCGGTCGAACGTAACTGGCTGACGCACGCGGAGCTGCTGCACGGCGCCACGCTCGACTACCGGATGACGGCGCGGCCGAACCTGCGGCGCGGCAGCGCCGACGCGGACGCGCCGTATTCGATGTCGAACGATCCCGCTGCCCCGCGCTGATCGTGATAATTGGAGGGGCGCAAGCTGGTCGACGCGCGCGGCGCGGCAAACAGCCTCAGACCGGCACCGCCTTGGCCCGCGCATGCGATTTGCCGGGCCGCACCCGCAGCGGCGCGCGCGGCGCATCCGGCTTGACCGAGGTGAGCGGCCCGGTGTACGGGGCGGTGGCGGGGTCGATCTCGACCGCCGCGGCGTCCGGCCCGGCGGCGCGCAAATGGTCGCCGCGCAGGAATTGCGCGATCGCGGCATTGACGATCGCGCGCTTGCCGAGTTCGGCGTCGACGCGGCCGTTCACGTACAGGAACACGTGGGTCACGCCAGCCGCCGTGGTGATCTCGACCTTCTTCGGCAACGAGAAGCCATAGCGGCCGCTGGCCCAGAGCCTGACGATGCACGGCCCGCCATCGGGAGGGTAGAAGCAGAAGTTCATGTTCGCAGCGTAAACCCGGAACGCGGTGCGCGCGCATCGAATTTGTGCCAAACCGTAACCGCCAGAACAAAATTTTCCGCGTTTCACAGCGCCCGGATCAGGTGTAGCCGGCCACCGCGTGCGGCACGTAGGGCGCTTCCAGCTGCGCGATCTCGGCGGCGCTCAGGTTCACCGTCAGCGCCGCCACCGCGTCCTCGAGGTGCGCCAGTTTCGACGCGCCGACGATGGGCGTGCTCACGCCGGGCTTCTGCGCGACCCAGGCCATCGCCACCTGCGCACGCGGCAGGCCGCGCGCCTCGGCCACCGTTTTCACGGCCTCGGCCACGCGCCGGTCGGCTTCCTCGGTGGCGGCGTACAGGCGCCGCGTCACCTCGTCGGTGTTGGAGCGGGTGCTGGCTTCGTCCCAGTCGCGCGTCAGGCGCCCGCGCGCCAGCGGACTCCAGGGCATCACGGCGATGCCCTCGGCGGCGCACAGCGGCAGCATCTCGCGCTCTTCCTCGCGGTACAGCAGGTTCAGGTGGTTCTGCATCGAGACGAAGCGCGTCCAGCCGTGGCGCTCGGCCAGGTACAGCGCCTTGGCGAACTGCCAGGCATGCATCGAGGACGCGCCCAGGTAGCGCACCTTGCCGGCCTTGACCACGTCGTGCAGCGCTTCCAGGGTTTCCTCGATCGGCGTGGCGTAATCCCAGCGGTGGATCTGGTACAGGTCGATGTAGTCGGTGCCGAGGCGGCGCAGGCTGGCGTCGACCTCGGTCATGATCGCCTTGCGCGACAAGCCGCCGCGGTTCGGCCCCTTGCCCATCGGGTAGTACACCTTGGTCGCGATCACGACCTCATCGCGCCGCGCATACTCCTTCAGCGCGCGGCCGACGATTTCCTCGCTGGTGCCGTCCGAATACATGTTGGCCGTATCGAAGAAGTTGATGCCCAGTTCGACCGCGCGGCGGATGATCGGCCGGCTGTCGTCTTCGTTCAGCGTCCATGGATGGGTGCCGCGTTCGGGCACGCCGAAGCTCATGCAGCCGAGGGCCAGCGGCGACACCTGCAGGCCGGTGTTGCCGAATCGTTGGTAACGCATGCGCGCCTCCTGGTTCGAAACGCCCACCTTAGCAGAGATGGCGCGGCGCCGCCGGACGTTGCCGCGGCGGCCGAACTGTGCCAGCATGAGAAGTCATCCTTTCCGGCCTTCGCCCATGCGCCTCTTCCTCGCCACCCTCGACGCGCGCCTGATCGACGCCCGCGTGCGCGCCGTCGGCGGCTGGCGCCGCGCCGGCGCCGAATTCCTCGCCTTCGGCATCAAGGAAGCGCGCGCCTGCCTGTTCGCCGGCCTGTTCTTCGCCGCGGTGGCGCTGGTGCCGCGCAGCGGCATCCTGGGCTTGCCGCGCTACGACGCGCTGCTGCTGGTGGCGCTCGCAATCCAGGGCTGGATGCTGCACAGCGGGCTGGAAACGCGCGACGAACTGAAGGCGGTCTGCCTGTTCCACGCGGTCGGCTTCGCGCTGGAAGCCTTCAAGACCTCGGCCGGCGTGCAGTCCTGGAGCTACCCGGACTTCGCGTACACCAAGGTGCTGGGGGTGCCGCTGTTTTCCGGCTTCATGTACGCCGCCGTCGGCAGCTACATCATCCAGGCCTGGCGCCTGCTCGACCTGCGCATCCGCCACCACCCGCCGCACTGGATGGCGGCGCTGGTGGCGCTGGCGATCTACGCGAATTTCTTCACCCATCACACGATCGGCGACTACCGCTGGTACCTGGCGGCCTGCGCGCTCGGCCTGTTCGCGCGCACCACGGTGGTGTTCCGCCCGCTCGACCGCGACCGCCGCATGCCGCTGGTGCTGGGCTTCGTGCTGACCGGCTTCTTCATCTGGCTGGCGGAAAACCTGAGCACCTTCTGGGGCCTGTGGCGCTATCCGAACCAGCTGGGGGCATGGTCGGCGGTGCACGTCAGCAAATGGAGTTCGTGGTCGCTGCTGGTGATCATGACGTTCACGATCGTCGCCAACCTGAAGCACGTGTAG
>Ga0308164_10004296_pt1 | contig 12141 bp, 12 predicted proteins | sample PhyTR2_FD_201031 | JGI IMG/M metagenome (GOLD analysis project Ga0308164, IMG submission 201031) | Phyllosphere microbial communities from UC Gill Tract Community Farm, Albany, California, United States - DLSLT.R2 | ecosystem: Host-associated > Plants > Phyllosphere > Unclassified | place: USA... | reverse complement strand
GGGCGAGCTGGTGGACGTTCTCGCCCGCCGAATCGACCGCGACGGTCACGGGGAAATCGGCGACCTCGAATTCGTAGATCGCCTCCATGCCGAGATCCTCGAAGCCGACGACCTTCGATCCCTTGATTGCGCGCGCGACCAGATAGGCCGCGCCGCCGACCGCCATCAGATAGGCCGACTTGCGCTCGGCGATCGCCTTGGTTGCGTCCGCGCCGCGCTCGGCCTTGCCGACCATCGCGAGCAGGCCCTGGTCGAGCATCATGCGCGTGAACTTGTCCATCCGCGTCGCGGTGGTGGGGCCCGCGGGGCCGACCACCTCGTCGCCGACCGGATCGACTGGCCCGACATAATAGATCACGCGACCGCGGAAATCGACGGGCAGTTCCTCGCCCTTGGCCAGCATGTCGGCGATCCGCTTGTGCGCAGCGTCGCGGCCGGTCAGCATCTTGCCGTTGAGCAGCAGGCGGTCACCATGCTTCCACGTCTGCACGACCTCGGGCGTCAACGTGTCGAGATCGACGCGGATCGCGGCCTTGTCGGGCGTCCAGTTGACGTCGGGCCATTCCTCGAGCTTGGGCGCTTCGAGATAGACCGGGCCCGAGCCGTCGAGCACGAAATGCGCGTGGCGCGTGGCGGCGCAGTTCGGGATCATCGCGACCGGCTTCGACGCGGCATGAGTCGGCCAGTCGAAGATCTTGACGTCGAGGATGGTGGACAGCCCGCCCAGCCCCTGCGCGCCGATGCCGAGCGCGTTGACCTTGTCGTAGATCTCGATCCGCAGCGCCTCGATGTCGTTCTTCGGCCCGCGCTCCTTGAGCTGCGCCATGTCGATCGCGCCCATCAGCGACTGCTTGGCGAGGATCATCGACTTTTCCGCGGTGCCGCCGATGCCGATGCCGAGCATGCCCGGCGGGCACCAGCCTGCGCCCATCTGCGGGATCATCTCGAGCACCCAGTCGACGATCGAGTCGGACGGGTTCATCATCTTGAACTTCGACTTGTTCTCGCTGCCGCCGCCCTTGGCCGCGACGTCGATCGACACCGTGTTGCCGGGCACCATCTCGACATGCATCACGCTCGGCGTGTTGTCCTTGGTGTTGCGCCTAGTGAAGGCGGGATCGGCGAGGATCGACGCGCGCAGCTTGTTCTCGGGGTTGAGATACGCCTTGCGCACGCCTTCATCGACGACCTCCTGCAAGGAACGCGTCGAGTCGAGACGGCAGTCCTGGCCCCATTTGACGAAGATCGTGACGATGCCGGTATCCTGGCAGATCGGGCGGTGGCCCTCGGCGCACATCCGGCTGTTGGTCAGGATCTGCGCGATCGCATCCTTGGCGGCGGGCGATTTCTCGGCCTCGTACGCGACGCCAAGCGCGCGGATGTAATCCATCGGGTGATAGTAGCTGATGAACTGGAGCGCGTCGGCGACGCTTTCGATCAGGTCGGCTTCGGTGATGACGGTCATGCAGCGCCTTTGCAGATGCGGGTATGGGGTGCCTTACCGTGCCCGGCCGGGTTATTGAAGGTCATGCAGGATATTCGGAACATCGTGGTGCTGACGGGCGCTGGCATTTCGGCGGAGAGCGGGATCGCGACGTTCCGCGGCCCCGGCGGATTATGGGAGGGGCACCGGGTCGAAGACGTGTAAACGTAGAAACCGAAAGATATTGCTATTGGCGTTGCCCACTTCCTAATCTGGTGACGGAAAAAAGGGTCACCAATGAAAGCGTTTCACTACATCCGCTGGTCGAGCGACAAGCAAAGCCACGGCTCTACGCTGCGTCGCCAGCAAAACGTCATCCGGAAGCTTTCGGACGAAATGAATTGGTCATTCGAGCGTGAGATACGCGACGAAGCGGTGTCTGCATACTTTGGGAACAATCTCGACGCGGGAAACCTTGGTGACTTCATTCGCCTTTGCGAAGCCGAAGGGGGAGAAGGTCGCGTTCTGGTGTGCGAGATGATAAGCCGTATCTCACGGTTGAACTCTATGAATGCGTTGCTCAACATCCATAGAATGATCGAGACTGGCCTAACAGTCGCGATCGCTGATCAGTCCATGGTAATTGATAAACAGACGATCCGTAACCAGCGCAGTCAGTTGACGGCGATCGTCGAATCACAGGACAAAGCGCATCAGGAGATCGAGCAGAGGGTGCGCTTGATCCTTGCGGCATGGCAAGACATGCGCGATCGCGGGCTTCCGGTGCACTGCTCGTCGACGTGTCCGGCGTGGCTTGAACTCGACTCGGAGCGCACGAGGTTTCTGTCCGTCACGGAACTGAGCGCGAAGTCGAAACGGCGCATCGCCCTACTGAACGAAATCCTCGATCTATATATCGACGGGCATGGGTTTCGCGCGATAGCGCGCCTCCTAAACATTCGTGGCGAGCCGACATGGCGGGGCGGGTTAGGTTGGCAGGCATCGGCTGTTCGTGCGCTGATTCACAATCGGAGCCTGATCGGCGAGTATCAGCACCGCGTCGGCGGGCAGCCTGTCGGTGATCCCGTTTCAAATTATTTTCCTCAGGTCGTTTCCAATGAGAAGTTCAGTTTCGCGAATGATGTAGGCCATCGCCGGATCATGGCGTCGCATTCCCGCACATCGAAGTTGAGCAATCTGGTTTCCGAAGTCGGTAGATGTGCGCACTGCGGGGGGAGAATGGCATTCCACAACAAAAGTCGGCGAAAAGACGGACAGCCTGTCGCATACTTGCAGTGCGACACGTATTCGCGTGGACTATCCTGCGCCTCGCGGGTCATGTTACCCTACTATCCGTTTGAAAATGCGCTGCTTGACACGATTTTGGAACGAATACTTGAAGACCAGCATTTTCGCAGTGGCGACGAGATGGCGACGGTTCAGCAGACCGTCGCCGACATGCAGAGGATTATCGATGACGCCAACCGACGTGTTGAAAACGTCGGCGGCATGATCGAGCGACACAACGACAATGCAGCCGTCCAAAGTGCGCTCGAACGACGGTTTCTGAGAGCCGTCGCCGATCTCGACGAGGCCACGGCAGCGATGATCATCGCAAAAGCCGAACTCGAACGTGCGACAGGCCGCGCCAACCGCGCGGAGCACCTCGCACGCGTGGCCGATATACGCGCTGCGCTTCAGTCGGAGGATGACGACCTACGCCGGAGAAGTGGCCAGTTAATAAAAATGGCTATCAACGACTATGTTAGACATATCGACGTAGATACGTCCACGGCGTGCGCGCATGTGGAGTTATATGAGCCCATCGGTGATTTCCAAATAGCTCGAGACAATAAGGTCGTGTTTTTTGATCCGCTCCATCCTTGGCGAGATCAAAGCAGAACGTCCCCGCTGGTAAAGAGACTTAGTGGCTGGAAGCAGCGAGCACACCTTGCAGCCTGATTAATCTGCGCCCCTACTTCCTGTTTAAACATCGGTCTGGTTGATCGAGAGGTCAAACCGGACCAATCTCAATAACGCTCTAAATCATTGCACGCGCTGCAAGTTATATCTACCACGCGCCCGTCAACGATCAAAAAGCAACCCGAATCGAACTGCTTACCACATTGCTCGCATGGCCGGTCTACTGGTTTTTCATCGTCGTTGCACGCCACGGGAATTAGCTCAGTTAGCAACGCCTGACGGGCCGTTGGCGACGCGAGCAGGGTAAAAAGATCGTCAGAGGTCATGAACATAGTTCCGATGCCGCCGTGAATGGATGGATACGGAACCGCTGGGGGTAACGGCGACGGTTTCGTTCACCTTCCAACATCACAGCCGAAGCGATCCACGCCGCCCGTAATTTGCGGCGGCTGTCATAAAGCACAGGATCGCCGTCTAATGGCGGAATGATGGCGTTAAGCACACCTACCAATGACGACAACGCCGCCAAATCGGGCACCGACCCTGCTGCACTTATCTGAGCAAGGTATCCATCGGACTTCCCCAGAAAATCTCGTGAAAATCCACGCTGGCTCTTGCACAACTCAAGATCGTGCAGAGTATTATATATGTCAATTAAGGCTTTCATGCTTGCTCCCGTATTGATGTATTTATACATATTGACCAGTGACTGATCGGTTTCGTTAAATACATCAACATTTAACGGGAGCCAGACATGAACAAGGACTTTTACCCGCAACGCCAGGGCGTTGCCCTGCCAATGCATCCAAGGTGGCGTATTGATACGGGCAAAGGCTTGGTCGCACCGGAGATCGAAGAACTTCGACGAAATACCTTGCAGGCCTACATGCAATTTAGGCGCGTTCCGCATGACCGCCTTATTTGGCTTACTATAATCAGCGCCGCAATCGTCGTGACACCGGGAAATCATTCTTCACATTTAGCTTCGACTGTGTGGGAAACTGAAGAAAAGATCATTGCACGGTGTCGGCGGCGGTTACCGGGCTTACGAATTCGCGGAGTTCATGAAGTCGATTTACTCACGCCTTCGGCGCACATGGGCGCTCACAAGGTGAAGATGTTGAAATCGCTTGGCGTGGACGCTGCCTTCGAACGCGATGCTGGCAACATCAAACATGATGACGACCGTGATGGCCAACATCAATCGGCAACGCGCATTCTCCTTCCGCACTTCCACGCCATCGTCGACCGCCGTGAGCATTCGGCGGCGAAAGTTGCCGAGGAGTTCCGATCAGCATTTCCGGGTAGCTGGCGAACTTTGGGTAAGTCGCTTTACTCACATCAGACAGTGGCCTTCAATCTGTCCAATCTGGCTGGATACTCTACCAAGATGAAAGTCGCCTACAATGACAGCATGGGCGACAGGAATACGAAGTTCTTCAATCTTTACGAGCCAGAGTGGCGTGATAGTATCATAGATACATTACAGACGTTTGGCACCGACCGCCTACTCTATCAGTATGGTCGCTCATAGTGGCTGTCCTATTTTTAACTACTGCCGCTGATTTTGGCAGTTTTCTGCGGGTCAGGGCGGCATCTGCCCCCATCTGGGCGTCAAATCTCACAGTCGCTTTCACGGGGTTTTATTCGCTTCCTGCGCACAGCCAGGCTGCGCCTGTGAGCATGGAGCCGACTTGCCGCCTCGTCTCCCGCAGAGAAGGTAATATGTGATACGCGGCGTATCATGTTCGACCAGTTGCGCGATCACCGCTTATCTCAAGGCCTCCCGCAGGATGCGCTCGCCGCGCAACTGGGGGTCACGAGGCTTGCGGTCCATCGCATCGAGAAGGGGGTGGGCACGCAAAGGCTTTTGCAGCGGGTGATGACGGCGACAGGATTCAGGCTTTCAGGCATCGCGCGAGGGGCGTCGTTGGCAGAGCAACTAAGCGCGGCGCGGCGGAGGCGCGGTTGGACATTGGAACTCGCCGCCACGAAAGCCGGTCTTACGGCGAAAACAGTTGCCTCGATTGAGGGCGGCGAAGGAAGTGCTGCCAGCGTGATGAAGTTGGTCAAAGCAATCGCGCCGAATTGGAAGAAAACCGACCCGCCCCGCTCATCTTGGGCATTTGATCACACAACGATAGGCGAGCGAGATAAGCGTTTTACACCAAGTTGGTTTTTTTCGCTGGTCACAAGGGCGTTCGGCCCAGTTGATTTAGACCCCTGTGGGCACTTAGCTTCGTCCGTAGTTGCACGACGGCGGATCATCCTACCAGAAGATGGTCTGGCAGCATCGTGGACGGGCTATGATTTCATTTGGTTAAATCCGCCTTTCAGTGCTGCAGTAGTCTGGATGGAGAAAGCGATGAACGCGGTGATATCCGGTGACTGTAAAAAGCTGGTCATGTTAATTCCAGTTAGAACGGACTCTCAAACCTATCAACAAAAAGTCGCCCGTCACTGTGACACGCTATTTCTCGCGCAACGCATGCGCTTTGAGTCAACTGAAGGTCTTGCTTACGCTGCACCTTTTTCATTAATGCTATGCATATTTGGCGCGACGGAACTTGAATTAGCTTTCTTCACCGAGTCATGCCCGAACGTTCGGATGCGTGCTTACGGAGAGAGGTGACAACGAAGTCATAGGCTGGAACGAGAAAACCAAGCCCGTGCCTGCGCCACGCTTACCGATTGCTGTTTTGTTCCTGACGCATCGATCAAGAGCTTGGCGAGCTTGTCGGTATAAGTGCCAGCACAAAACGGGCAGATTTCTCGGCTGTCTGGGAGGCGCGTCATAGCCTTAAAGGACAGCGCAATAGCGCTTCACTGTGGATTTGCTGATCTGGAATTCGACAGCGGTCCGAGCGATGCTGGCGTCGTTAGCGCGTCGCCAATCGCTGACGACTGAGGCCTTTGCCGCTGCTGGACGACCGAGAGACGGCTTCCCGCGATGGGTCAATCCAGTCTTGGCCAAGGAGGCACGGGCTGCTGCGCGCCCACTCTCGCACCGGTCCTTGATCCGGTGCCTTTCGAGGTCCGCGATCTGAGCGAGGACTGCGACGATTATCTCGCCAACACCTTTGCCAATGGAGCCGATCCCCTGAACCTCAATCCGGACGCCCTTGTCGAGCAGGCGTCGAACAGTCGCTTGCACGTCCAAAGCGTCCCTGCCGAGGCGATCGAGTGCGAAAAGGTGGACTTCGTCCCCCTCTCGCACATATTCGATCAACTTCGAGAAGCCGGGACGATCAGCGGCCAATGTGACTCCGCTCACTCCCTCGTCAAGGAACTCGCGGGCGAACCCGCCACCCATGGCTTGACGTTGCGCGTCCACTGACTGATCCGCCGTGCTGCACCGGTAATACGCGACACGCGACATATCATCTCCTATTGGCTCAGAAGATACTATCACACTTATGAGCTAGGCCCAATAGCAGCAGCGCTATCTTCTGGCCCGCCCTGTGAGCCAAATTTTGGCTGGCCCTCAAGGAATAAGTTCTGCGCCCGCCGCCTGGCGGGGCCGGACGGACGACATTGTGGGAACGCAACTCGCTATCGCTGCGGCGGCATCACCAGTAATAGGTGCCGATGGCGCGCAGTTTTACATGGGAGCGAGGCCCATTCGAACGTTGCGATAAATGTGGGCAGCAGACCTTCGGTCTGCTCTCAGCAGGCGATGACGTAATGAATCTTCGCTGCTCAAATTGCCGATTTGGATACAGTGCGGTGCTTCCCGATCTCGACAAGCGCGTAGTGTATCTTGACCAGAACGCGTTCAGCGTTTTGTTCAAGGTGCGTTCGAAAGGGCGACTACCGATCGGGCACGAAGCCTTCAGCACCGCTCTTTACGAGAAGGTCCGGCGAGCCGTTCTGCTCCAGCAGGTGGTCATGCCGCACTCCGATATTCATTCTCAAGAGACCATCGTGTTTTCGGACGCGCAAGGACTACGCAAAGCTTACGAGTTCATCGGCGGCGATGTTTCGCTAAAATCGCACCACGACATCGCGTTGGAGCACGTTTGCGAATTCGCGGATGCCTATCGTGATGGGCGGGAACCCAAGATTTCCTTCGACGTGAACGACATTCTAAAGTCCAAACTCAATGTTTGGCTGCCCGACATGCATATCAGCGTTGGTGCCAATTACGCGGGCTTTGCCGGTGGCATCCGTCACACTCGAGCCGAAACGCATACGGCGATGACGCAGATTATTGAGCGGTGGCAGCGTGAAAAGCCCACATTTGAGAGCGTGCTCGAAGCCGAACTCGCATGCTTCGGGACTGCCAAGGTGCAGGCTTTTGCTGCCAATTTTGAGCGAATGGTCGAGGCTGACGTTCGGGGAGATTTTAAGGCGCTCATGGATGGGAGCTTTGAGCCGATCCTTCGTGAAAAGATGATGGTCCAACGCGTGCTGAAATTGGACGGGGCCGACGAGGGCGAAGTCCTAAAAGCCGTGGGCGCGTTCTGGATGTGGGAGCGCAACCGCGAGCAGCCCGTGCATTTCATCTCTTCCCATCTCTTCGCAGGAATGGCTCGGCGCTTTGCGTTGGGGCAAAAGAGTGCATCACGTGGGATGTCTAACGACATCACAGCTATTGCGACCTACGGACCATATATGGACGCCATGTTCGTCGATAAAGAGTTTGCTTCACTCCTCCGCGAGACGAAGCAGTTGCGCGGGCTTCCGCTGAAAGCACGAATATTCTCTTTTGCGAATGGAGATGATTTTCTGTCCTATCTCGATGAACTTGCTGCGAATGCAAGTGACGAGACTCGTGAGTATGCTAACCGAATATATGGCGTTCGGTAGATTAGGACCTGACCGTCGCTCAAGGGAAGTGCGCAAGGATGGATGCAAAGACGATCGAATGGATCATATTTACGCCGCTGATTGTCGGGCTGCTGCTCATTAGCTGGTGGGCCACTACCGAAAGCCATCGTCGGCTTAATGATCCGAACAATAACCGGACGGTTCACCTTGATCAGCTTCCAGACAAACTCGCGCTGTTCGCCCACGGCATCTACCGGGTGACCGTGTTTCGGCAGAGCGGCAACATTCACGCGGAGCAGATTGTCACGGGCACTGCGCAACAGGCGCTCGCAATAGCGATGGCGACGTTCCGTCGTGCGAACATCGACGCCGTTCACATCGGAGCAAACACTGAGACCAAGCTTCGGATAGGTCGACTCTACCACGACCATCGCGGGAGTAACGAAGGGAAGAAGGTAGGCAAGGCGACGATCGCACTGTTGGAGCGAATATCCTTGCCGCCAGAGCCCGAACCGATTGTCCAGGCGCACGCGCCTGAACCATCGATCACGTTCCAGTATGTCGGGATCACCTGCGATTGTGGGGAGCGGTTCGATCTGGCATCCGACGACCTCCCGCGCGAACGTCTCTGCAAAGGCTGCGGCAAGGATGCGACCCTCAACGCAGCCCAGATCACGCAAATCGGGCAAGCGGCGGCGGATGCGAGAGTAGAAGCTCTGGAGCGTCATCGCGCTGGGGAAACGGACATTCAGGTCGGGCGAAGGAACAAGCTCACCGAGACGGACGGCGGGCTCACCGCAGCCAATATCAAGCATGAAGCGGCGCAAGAAGCGGTTATGCGGCTCGCCTACCTGAAACCCGAAGCGATTCCAGTCATCGTGTCGCTCATGAAAGATGGGATGGCCGAACACCCGCGCGCCATTGCAACCGCCTACCGCAAAGACGGTGATCAATTATCGGTGGAGGAGAAGAAAGCGGCAGGTATTCGGGCCAACGCCTTTATGTCGCGCCGTGCCTTTGGCGACCTGTCGGACAAGGGTAAAGCGAATCCGCTTGCTGCGCATGAGGTCACGCTACTGCGGGCGATGTTCGCAGAAAATCGGTTCAACCGAATAGTCTCGCACGGTCTCACCGACGATCTTATGCGTTATTTCGATGGGTTCAAATACGACACCCTGACGCGCGATTGCCCATTCTGCGGGCGGGTGGACGGGACGGTGGTGAAGCCCGAGGAAGTATCGATCTTGCCCGCCCTCGACTGCACATGCGAGACCGCGAACTACAGGATCAGCCCGCAAGTCGGTTGGCTTAAGGGTGTGGAATAATGTCGATTAAGCCTTCAAGGTTGACGCTATGAACCCCGGCACTATTTTCGCGGTCGTCCTGATCGCAGCAGGTGCCTTTTGGGCTTACCGTTTTATCGGCACGCCGCACGGTGAAGGCATGTTTGTCGCCAAAGCATCGGGCGCGCTTTTCGATCTGGGACTGGACGTTGAGCGCCTGCCCGATGAGGCGCAGAAGAAGTTCTTCCGCGAAGGCCACGCCGCTTACGAGGCAACGAAGAATCGCCCACGCAAGACCCGCTACAACGCCAAGTTCATCGCGATGGCGTTTTTCGCGTGGTATGGTGTCGGGTATCGGCGGATGGACCCGAAAGCCTTTCTACGGGAGGGAGTGCTCGCTGAATCGATCGGCAAGATGCGGGCGTGGGCGCGTAAGGAGCCGGAGCTTAACGAGGCCGCTGAGATCGCGGTCAAAAAGGTCTTCGATTACCTCTACCAGTCGTTTGAGACGATGCAGGCCCCGAAGGAAACGATCCTTGAGGCGCAGCTTACGCTGCTGGGGATCATGAAAGACACCGAACCGAAATGACCTTACGCGACGCGCTTCCGCTGGAAACGATCATGGGCCGATACCCCGAAGCGCGGGAGGTGGTGCTTGCCGATACGGTCGCGTCGCTGCGCGCCAACCTTCTGAACCGCATCCCGGCTGTCGGTCTCTTTGTGTGGGATGAAATGGCTTATCGCGGTGACACGAAGAAGCCCGATAAGATGCAGAAAATCTACCCTTACCGCTCGGAGCGGATGTTCTCCTTCGTAACGAAGGAGCTTGGCCGAGTGCCCATCTCCGACGCCTATTATGCCGAGTGGTATAACAGCTTGAGCGAGGATGAGCCGTTCATCAAAATCGAGCTTTGCCATTGCTACCCCAGCGACATCCACATCGCTGATGTAGTGTTCGCCGACCTGTCCAGACCGGCCAACGACATAACCGAGGTTTCGCCCCGGCAGCATCGCGGCTTGGGCATCTTTGATGAGTTTCTCGATCGCTTACGCGGGGTCGCCCATGATCGCGGCGTGGAGCGCATCTCGCTGGTCGCGGCGTCGCCCGCCGCCCATATGTTCTTCAGCAAGCACGGGTTCGAAGTAAGCCCGACGCTTGTGGGTCAGACGGCGTTCAACACGCTCGGCTACTCGCACCCGATGACCCTGCGCGCTTAGCCCTCGTGGTCGCGCTTAACTTCAACGGACATGCGGTCTACTTCGAGTCCGGGCTCGATACGATCGAGCAAGGATATGCCGCTGCGGTGGATGGCATCACGCAGGAAATTAACCGGAAGAAGGCGGCATTTTACGATTATAACCGACGCGTCGAGAATGGCGGTGCTCCAACGGAAGAACGTGACGCCGAGGGAAGGTTAATCTGGTCGCAGGATCAACTACTGGAAGGCACCATCTTCGTTGCCGAGGAAGCGCTTGTGTCGCTTCGAAAGGCTTACGCCATCACGCTCTATCACCATTGGGAGCGGTCGGCGCTGCAATGGACCAACCGCAAGAGTGAGAAGCACGACGATCTCATGAGGCGAGTGCTCGCGATGGGTTATCCTATCGACCCGCGCCTCCACATCGTGCGTGATCTGGCGAACTTATTGAAGCACGCCAACGATCGCTGGGGACTAAAGCTTTATGAGAATTGGGCCGATGTCTTCCCATCTGACTTCCGCCCGCCTGTGGACAGCGCGTGGCCGGTGAATTGGTATGATCGGGTATCCTTATCCGCCGATCACATCAAAATAATCATGGCGATCGTTCGCGGATCGGGACCAACGAACCCACCCTTACGGTTCTGACCAAAACTTAGGGCTTTAGTGGACGATTCTCACCGCTGCCGATCTCCTTAAAATACTGAAGCGCAGCCTCGCCGGAATGCTCGTCAGCAATCTCCTTAGTCGGCCCGCCGATCACCGAATCCGCTACTTTCTGGGACGCGATGTTCTTAACACCGACGATCGCTTCAATGTAGAAATGGACGATACCGTTCCTCGCCATCCCGGCAGTAAACTCGTCAATCGCAGCTTGAGCAATCGCCTTACCGACGCCGCGCTTACGGAGGTGTTGAGGGACGGCGTAGCCAATCTGGTAGACCGGCAAGCCGTCCTCATATTCGGCGGGGATGATGATCGCGATCGCGACCACCGTGTTGTTCTGCAACCGAGCGTAAGTTATCCGCATCTTGCCGTCTGGCATGTCCAAATGGATGAGAATCTCCGGGTGAACGGTGCCCGGTTGGACCTGCAACATACCGGTCTTCAGCGCAGGCTCGAAGGTTTTGAAGGCTTCCATGGGGTTTACGATCGACGGCATAGTCGGAGCCTCGCAATAATATGATGCATTTAGATAGGTAGCAGGTGCGCAGAAGCTTCTCCAACATCGTCATTTTAACCGGAGCAGGGATTTCAGCCGAAAGCGGAGTGCCCACGTTTCGGACCAAAGGCGGGGTGAATTACTGGGACACCGGCGATGGTCCCCTTGTGCATAGGGTCGAAGACGTCTGCACGCCCGAGGCGCTCGCAGCAGATCCGGAGCTGGTGCACCGGTTCTACGACCTCCGCCGCGCGGCGTTGGCGGCGGTCGAGCCGAACGCGGCGCATCGGGCGTTGGCGCGGCTGGATGCGGCCTGGGACGGCGAGTTGCTGATCGTCACGCAGAATGTCGACGACCTGCACGAGCGCGCGGGGGCGACGC
>Ga0308164_10004295_pt1 | contig 12143 bp, 15 predicted proteins | sample PhyTR2_FD_201031 | JGI IMG/M metagenome (GOLD analysis project Ga0308164, IMG submission 201031) | Phyllosphere microbial communities from UC Gill Tract Community Farm, Albany, California, United States - DLSLT.R2 | ecosystem: Host-associated > Plants > Phyllosphere > Unclassified | place: USA... | reverse complement strand
CGGCCTGAAGCGATGGAGGATAGCGTCACACATCTCTTGGAGATCTTCCAGACTAGCGCATATCAATGGCCAGCCAGAGGTGGTTGATGCCGGGAGTATTTGTGGCCCGCCCTGAGGGAATCGAACCATTATCTGGGGTAAACTGCATCCCCTCCAGTGTGTGAGTGAGTGACTTAAGCCTAAAACAAAGGCTTCTGACGAAAATGTCTAATGCGCACTCAAGTGCATATTGCAAAATTTTTACTCTTGTAGGCGTGAGGTGGAATCCAGTGGGCCAGTTCGATTTTTTGTCTATATGTGCGACCTTAGTCCCATGTATTTGAGCACAGGTTAGACAAAGGCACGACATTCGAGCTGAAGCTAGCGAAGAATATAATCGCACTAGAAGGTGGGAGTAGATCGTATTAATTCGCCAACCTAGGACGGCTCATCACTCAATGAAGGATTGGAATAAAAGCAATCAGACGACCATACCTAAGAAGTTGATGAGTCGCTAACGCGGTATGGCATCTGGTTGATTATATCTTCCGCGCACTTTATATTGTGCCCTTCCGCTACGGCTATGTAAGCAAGTAGCAGAAAACACGGCCCTATAAAAAGGAAGTAATTTATTAACTTTAGATCGGACAACATACCCGCCCAAATTAATGGCGAAATCGCGGTCACAAATGAAATTATATACATTAAGAAATAAAATATCTTCCGCCAAGCTCTAGATGAAGCTGAGCGATATTTTTTCTTGAATAAAAATGTGCTTTCTCCTCCGGCCTCCACAAGCTCCAAGTAAGCCCGACCTGCGACGAAGTCTCGCAGGAGACGAGGGCACTGCTTAATAAAAAAGACGGTTTGAACCTCACTTGCAGTAACAAGACGACTTCTCGCTAAAGCTTGATATCCTTTTTCTTTAGCAAAAGGTGATAGATCCCCCTGTTGCACACGGGCCAAAAATTTATCAGCGAACTCAGCTTCTTCTTGAAAACGCTTGTTGCGCCCTGAAAATATCTCAGGCAGCTCTTTAAAAAGCTTCCAAACTGCGGCTCCAATCGCGACTATCATTGCCTCTATCGGCATATATTTTTTGATCCTGATTTAGTTTACGGTTGTTTTGAACTTCAATACTCATTACTTCAATGGATACTAGATCAAATCCGTACTTGAATTCGTGAAACTGTCTACAAAGCCAAAAGCAAAGTGGAGCGGGCTTCTCAGAGTAAAATTATTACGCTGACCAACGGTCCTCGGACATCTAAGCGATCTTTTAGAGCTTAGTGTCGCCGCCCGTACTAGGAAACAGCAATTTGGACATAAATTTTTGCAAACATGGTAAAGCTGCAAGAGGCATAGTGATTTGGGAAAATAGTTCCGCCGCACATTCTGCAACCACATCAAAGTTTCACTTTAGGACGCTTACCTCGAGTATTGAACTCGCAGGCAATAATTGGTTAAAGACACTTTCATTATCAGTCTAATGCCATCTCACGATCGAAGGATCTATGACAATACACTTTTTCAGTGTACTCTAATTAGAATCGTGACATGTTGCACTTACCATATATGCTACATCACCTCTACTGTTTCACATGCTGCATGATTACCTGATACAGCGGCCAGTACGAGAATCTTCCGTTTTTCTAGACCGCCGGCAAAATTTCATTCTTTCGCAGGGCGTAAAATTTTTAGATATACATAAGTGATTCGCAAGAGTTTGCTTATTGAACTAAATAAGGCAAAAAAATGCTATTAGTTTTTCTTGACACCGAGTTCACCACGTTTCGCAACCCCGAACTGATTAGCATCGGACTAGCGGCCACGAACGCTGAAGAATTCTATGCTGAGATACCTTACACGCACTCATCCTGCAGTCAATTCACTCTTGAGGTCGTAATACCATTACTCACAGGCACTGACCAGACTTCACCTGAAAACTTGGGTGAGGAAATATTAAATTGGCTAAATTCAATTAAAAAAGATGATTTGGTAGTGCTCTGCTTCGACTCTGACTATGACAAAGTTTTATTTTTCAAGATATTCGCCGACAACCCGCCAAAATTTATAATATTTCGTGGTATCGGCTATCGCCATATAAACGGGGCAATGCGTGCTGATTTTTACAGAAAGACCGCCTTGAGCGAGCATCACGCGCTGAATGATGCGATGGCACTTCGTTATTCCTTCAAGGGATGGCTCAAAGCAGTTCGGTAAATCGTTTGTACGCCGGTAGGCTTAGGAAGTTATTGGTAATGATCATGCTATGGTACTTGGCAACCAATCCCTCAATCGACGTCGTTCAGAGCGGAGGACTGCATCCGTCGTACTGCTGCATCGAATCCAGCCCTTCCGGCTAGCTACCTAGTTTCAGCTTCAATTATCACGTAAGCAGCGATGGCCCCCGAGGAAGCAGCAACCAGCATCATTCCTCCCATCCCGGTAAATATATCTTATTCTTACCGACCGGCGCTGAGGCCCCATCAAGTTGACTTATCATCAATCCTGCTTTGGCATTCCCATAAAAACCAGCTTGAACGGAGTGTATAGAGACTAATGCCTACTTATTAATTCTAGCATTCCGCGCACAATGTCCTGCACCAGCTTGACGGAGATCCGCTAACGGTTTGACTTTGCAAATGAATAGGTTGAGCGGCTGTACTTCTACCACCTCAGGATAATCACTGGCCCGTAAGATCGTACAACGCATCCAAGGAAGACGTACCATTTAAAAAATTTGACTTTTCCCATTTATCGAGCAATCCATTATCGATGTTGGTAAGATGATCCAGCGTCAGGTCATATTTTATATTTACTGACTCAACGAACTCTTCATTGGATGCCTCTGCCTTTCGGAGGATACGGCGTTGCCTCGGAAGCCTGCTTCGCATATAACGAGTCATGGATATTTCTGAAAATATCCATGGCGACTCGGTAGCCTCGTCGGTAATATATCCACTACAACTAACAGAGTTCGGGGTGTTTAGAAATATAATACACTCCGTAGCATCTATCATTTTACCAAGGGCAGTTGACAGTATAATATTTACATGACTCGTAGTTTTGTTTCTTTTTTCGTAGCTGTACGTAGCATTTCCTGGATTCCAGCAATACTCGTCATCGATTATTCGCTGCAACTCCCCTGCGTATCCCCAAACATTTGAATCAATAAAGACATTCAAATCAAACGTCGACTGCAACCACCCTGCGAGCCCAAGTGCAACTTCCCTATCTGCATGCGAGTGTGAAATGAACACGTCCGCCTTGATAGCCGGAAACCACTCGGTCGCGATCTTATCAGCTGAGAGGGTTCCCTCATCGTCGGCAAATTTTTTGAGTTCGCTTCTCACAATCGTTTCGTCGCGGAATTTTTTATTCAAGCCTATATGTCGCCATCCGGTAAACGAATCTAAAGATAGCTTGAGATTAAATGCTTTGTACAATTTACCCCCTTCTCGCTAAACGATTAGGTCCGCGAGCCAATCTATTTAAAATACTTGCCCTACCAACATCTGGTGACTTCAATTTTCCGATTCAGGCTTGTTCGACCCAATCCGGTGAATACATAACCAGGCTATGGCATATCACCTGCCCGCTGCATTTGCAGCGGCCTCGACCCAAATTCCCAAATTTTCCCGTCCGCTGTCTTTGTTCCATAAGTAGTGTTTGAACCCTGGGACCCGTAAGGAACAGCAATCGGTTGTGGTTCCCTGCAGATCAGATATTTTGCTGATATCAATGGATAGCAAACCATTTCCTCGAGCGATACTCTGCTCAATTTCATACTTTACCCATTTGCTTTTATGCGTGTTCGCTCCAACAAGAACGACGGTAACGGATGTACCATTTATTTGATTATCAATCCAATTTTGTATAGCCTTATCGCCCTGCTGTTTAATTTTTTCAAACTCGGCTTTATCGACAAATCCCGACTTTAGGACGCCGCCAAGAACATTACTATTACGGACATTCATCGCACGTTGCACGTCATCGTACTTGAAACTAAAAAAAACCCTGCGAGCCATTTTTTCCTCAGATTTAAAATTAGAATCTTATTCTATTTTAATTAATTGATTACACTACTTCGGGTGACTATGCCAAAATCAATTTAAATGCACCGCTAGCCAATAAATAATACTTCAGAAACAGTAAATTACATATCTGATCAAGCCCATTACAATTTTTCTTCGCCCAAGTCTACCGTCTAAAATTTTCGGCTAGCGAATGAATATCGAAAGAAGAATCATAAGAAGGCCCAAAGTGATGTAGTACGGAAACAAGGTGCGCGAGAATAGCGCGCCCAACCATTGGTTGCGACGTTCGCTTTTATAAAGCTCAGTGTTCATCGAGAAGTCAATGTCTTCCTCTTCAAGTTGTCGAACATGCTCGTACAGTGAACGAAAACGCCTTTCCATCGCGAGAAAATAACCATCTAAAAACCAAAAAATGAACAATGGGAAGTATGCTACTACAATATAAGCTTTATTAGTGTCTTTCGCTGCTAGTGCAAAAAGCGCTGCGATTAGTGTCACGCTCCAGCCTTTTAGCAGGAATAGGTTCCCCGACATTCGGCTTATCGACGCCTGGATAAATTCAAGATGCTTATGTTTATTCAAGTTTTCAGGCATTTCCACGACTTACTACAATAATTGATGATCAGAATGTGCCACGTCATAATATTGAATTGGCTACTCACATGCTCTATATGTTTAGGAATTAATTTAGCAGAGGTAAATATAGAATCCATTGTTATGGCTGGTATTTTATTTTAAGGTCGTGCGTTTCAACTATTCGTTGTTCACGCTTTTGGCTGGGCCGAATATTCAAGCTGCGATATAAAAGTCCCACGAAATCTAGAGGACCAATGCTATCTGGGCGCAAGTAATTCAGGTCACTCGCAAGCATCGCGGCAGCGCCGCCAGTATGTGCAATCGGGATGCAGGTAGCTGTGGGCCAGTATGAGGTAAATAATTCGTACTCATCTAAGATTCCATGCATACCGCCGATAAAAACGGCTGCCTCGAACTCCGTTGACGCAAACATCGCTTTGCGCATTTTCAACAAGCTGGCGTCCATATCTCTACCTACAGCATCGACTAGTGTAACGTTAGCGAAATGCTTATTCTCGTCAGGTAGCACGTTTTGAAAGTGACGCGATTGGAAAAGCTCAACCGCAACTGCGTATTCCACGCCAACTGCCTCAGCGGCTGACCACAGCAGTGGGGTGATGGCAGGATGACCACCCCATATCAACTTCTTGCGGCCAAGTACAACTTGCGCCAAAGCATTTATAGCTGCTTGAATCTCTTGAGGACGGCAATCCTGACTATAAGGCTCGCGAATAGGGACACTAGCTGATAAGAAAATTGCGCCCATGTCTATACCTCGATGTCGGCTAACTGCCAATCCACTTCGCGGCTACGTAGCCACTTGACAGTGCCAACACGAGAAACCAACCACTCTAGATGACGGCTCCATACCTCACTGATACCAAGATGATCGTAGATGACTGCTGATGCGCGCGTATCACTTAAGTCAATACAATCGTGGAGATCGACCGACGTTGGAACACCAACGACTGGATAGACCACAAGGATATTCCCAGATGGCAATTTCAGAATTACGGATCGTTTTTGCCCAACTCCTTCGACCGTTCCGCCCAAGTCTTCTACAGCAGTGCGAAGAGTGCCAACCATACTTGAATGGCGAAGAGCGACGCTAACACTCCGTACTCGCTCGAGCTCTAGCGCGAGGTCGTCAATAGTGCTCGGGTTCAGTCGAGTACCGTTGAAATCAGCCTCGACAAGCCTTTTAGATGTCGCCAAATGTGATTCACGTTTAGGCGTATGTCCAGGCCATACGAGTTGTAGCATTGAAATATGCTTTGCAATTGCCCTTCCCCACTCAACTGTCGTCCACCTGCTAGTAAAGTATCCTGGAGTATCAAGCATGATTAACACATCAGAGTCGCACAGACGGTGCCAAAGAGCGGCCTGGAAGTCAGCAGCGATCGACACCGAATGCGTATCTAAAAACACGTCGAAATGACGTGCGGACAACGCCTCGTAGAGCTGCAAGGCAACGTCAGCTGACTCTTCACGGCGATAACTGACAAAGACACGTCGTTGTACAGGTAGGAGGCCAAGGCATTGCAAAGCGGCAGAGACAATTCGTTGCGTAAATGCATCAGCGGAATTAAGTAACATAGCGTTAATACTTCGAAGTGCAGGCGGCAACTCAGCGCTAACCCGAGCGGCACAGCTGACGACTGGAATAATCGGCACTGCCAGTTTCAACAAGGTCGATATCTCCGGACAACGGGCACCCTCTGCACCAAAGAAAACGGCAACTGTAGCCGCAGTATCGAGGAAATCAGCTGGGATACCGCACGAGATTGTGTAATCGCGGTCACGCTGCAGGCCAAACACTTCGAGACATGCGCTAAATGTTGACGAAAAATCTCTAACCTGTTGGTCTGAGAGACTGCCTAACAGAAGACATTGATAGAGTAGCGTCATAAGCGTTGTTATAGAAAAGGGATGTCGCGTACGAACTGCCCATGACTGCCACCAGCTGGTATCCAGAGTAACTTGCGGGCTGCAGACACATCAATGCGGCGGTAAAGCTCGATGTACTCGTTACCGTGCGTAGTCGTAGAATCTGCCGTCGGTACGATAGCGATACGATCAAGCGGCTTTTGCCCATCTGCATAGCCAAGCTCCCATGGACACCAGCGGGACGCCATCGAGTTAGCAGTAGCCAGGAATAGAAACCAGTCGCAGGACTTGATAATTTGCTGGATGCGTGAAGCTGTTTCCCGATTGGGCACAAGCGGCATTAACGCGTCTTGCCAATCTATGTAAAGAGCAACCCCTTGTTCAGCCAGTAGCGCCTGCAATCCCTCCGCAAGTCTTCGATCAATATGACTGTGACATAAAAACGCGGTTTTTTGCAGAGTCGTAGGGGTACGCGACTTTAGAAACGGTTGCCTATGAGCGGCCCCGAGGAGTTCAGATTGAGCAATAGCCATAGCACCTTTCGAGTCTTTCATCCACAGTAGCAAAGTGGTGACACTTAGTCAACTTAATCACAGAGGTCTACTCGGGCCAGACTCGCCACGACTTACTTCATTTTTTATGTTAGACCTAAATAACGGTCTATACTTGCCAATACATTTTTGGGATGGTGCGAAAAAACTGTCTGCGTCCTGACTCATGCGCCCGACGCGACGCTTCTATTCGCTTAAGCTGTTTGGAGAGTGTGTTACCCATCTATCGAGGTGTCCAAATACGCTAGACTACTACAGCGGAGCTAAGTAGGTACTGGCCCTTGCAGCGAGAAACAATATTCAGATCACGTGAGCAGACTAGGTGACGCCTCTTAGAACCAAGCGAATCGGCCGCAAGAGCAGCAAAAACATTAGCTGATCAAACGCTGCTCAAGTTGGCTTAGTGCGTTAGTGCGGATAAGAGATGGGTTAAAGCCCCTTTTGCCAACTCCGCCCGGCCTCTGTACGCATGCGCAATTTCGTTTGAGAAATGCGAAACATCGTCAAGCGCTACTTTCGCACGATAGGTCTCGCTTTCTTCCATGTCATAGACAACAAAATAGACGTGGTTTGATCCAAAAACGAAGTGCGTAGTTGTTTTTTCCTTGCCAGACTTGAGCGTGACCAGGTCGTAATTCTTTGCCCGTTGCTCAGCTTCAAATGAAGGCGCATCACTGTAAAGGCTCTTGACAAGCTGAAACATGTATACACGATGATCGGTCGGTATTTTCGATTGGGCTGCCTCAATGAATTTTACCCATCGTTTTCTCAACTGGACTGTCCAGTCAATTACCTCGACACTCTCCCACCCGAGCCGTTTTGGCGATACAACGTCATACTCAGAAACCACTGAGCTAGGCGCACACATGGCCCGGGATGGCAACTCATTGTCGCTAACACCTAAGCTATGTTCGTCGTAGACCAGCTGGTACGCCACCCTGGGTAGACTTCCCAATTTGTATCCGCCGGGCAGTGCTTGATTGATAACGCTGCGCGCGAGCGCAGACGCAAAATCTTGTTCACGAGAGTCAAGGAGGGCGCGCACCTTTTCGGCAACTTGGGCCCGTCCTTTAGCGGTTGTCACGTCGTGATCTTCACCCGTGACATCCTTAAGTGCGACCTTCAGTATTTCCGGAGGCAGTTGATGATCGGTAATCATTGTCATCCTTACAGTAAGCTACGACTGTATTGTACTCTCGAAGCTAGGAGGCTTCATCGATAGGGGTCAAATTGAGCCGAAAAATTGGCCGACTGTGAGGCAGTAAATAAAAAATAGCCGCCTACCTTCCCAGGTCGAAAAAACGATATTCGAGCGCGCGAAGGAGCGATCGCAGTCATCTTACAGCTATTTTCATAGAAATTGAGCAATTTCTTGCCTCCAGCAGGATCAGCATGCAACAGGAATTCGCCGTCCATCGCGCACATCCGGCCAGCTTGGAGCGATGTGTCAAGTAATGCTTTGGCCACTAGTTTTAACGGCTCGAGACCAAGGATCTGATAAAACTCACTTGGAGCGTCTGATAAGTACCACGCGAAGGTACGTTCGCGGCGAAATCCTCGGACTGTGGTATCGAATCGCGGAACCATCGTGAGTAATCCGATTGGAACGTCAACCCCCTCCTCTCCTTCAACAACCAACGCAAAGCCCTGCGCTATACCTGAGCCATTGGTTGGAAATAACGTCGTCGAGTTGTGTAGGGCCATCAAGGCAAAATACTTCGACCAGTCCCACCCGATGTCTGCTCGAACATCAGCTGCTGGCTGAAGAGAATTTGCACTAGTGTATAGCTCGTCGACAATCGGCTGCACATGCGCATGCCAGAATACAGCATGTGAAAACTGCATCGGAACTATCTTCACCAAAGCGCTTAGCCCTGGAGTTGCCGTAGGTAGACGTTTAATAAAACTGTTAGGAACCACGGTCATTGCAAAAATTTTTTCCAGATGAACGGACTGAACAAGACAAGGGCGACCAGCGCCGCGTCCCGCCAAAGTCAGCAATGATATCTAACTTGCACTGACACGAGCAAGCTATACCTGAGCTTATCTTCAATCTGAAAGCACTAAAATGTGAACCAGCACCAGCCAAAATCTGCTAGCAATGCCGTCTCCGAAAGCTCAAATTCTAACGTCTTTATGGCATTTCCTATGTGCAGGGCGACCAGTATTCTTTATAGCTCGTCGACCTTCGACGAAATTTAGCTTTGGAACATTAGACCGACGTTCGGCAGCTTACAGCGTCTGACTACAGGGCAAGAGCAGTACATGCGCGGCTTCCCTTAAGAGAAAGGTTCGCGCGTACGTAATGCTACGGCACGGCGCGCCTCTCATAAAAACTCGAATGTCGAACTCGAGCGTTAGCAACAACTTAGGAGGTTCCTTGCTGAGCTAAAAAAGGCACCGACTGTCGTGACACGCGCGAGTCTCCCGAAGCGGGCCACCAAAAGATGCAAGGCCGGTTCATCGCACCCTACTTCAACCAGCAGCAATCGAGTCAAGCCATTTATCTCGAGTTATGCCAAGTCGTTTGAGTATGCTAATTGCGAGGAAAGAGGGAATGGTTGGGTTGTGACCGTAATGGTTCCCAAGTCGGAACGGGTTCCAGCCGGCGCGCAATAGCTTGATCTCAGAGCCCGCGCGCGGCAGCCTCGACATCTTCGCTGCGCCCATCGATCGCGACATCGGCGCCCAACTCCTGTGCCAACTCGACGCCATCACTGCCCGACGCAACTGCGAACACGCGCCCCCCCCCCCATCCGCTTGGCCAACTGAACCGCCATGCGGCCCACGCCACCCGACGCGCCGAAGACCATAATTGAATCGCCGGGCTTAACGCGCAGCGTGTCGTCGAGTCCGCGAAGCGCCGTCATCGCGTCGACTGGCATGGCCCCGGCCTCCGTCGCGCCGGGCCATTCGGCTAGCAGCTTGACGTACGCAAACCCGTTGTATGTCTGCTCTTGGCCGAATCCGGCCTGTCAAGCCAGCTTAGCAGGTTGCAAGGTTGGAAATCCAGTGGTGGCCGCGACAGGCCGGTGCCGACCCTAAGCAGACGTTTGATGAGGCGCTTTAGCATGCTGAGGCCTGTGTACAGCCGCACACGAAACGACTCCCGCTATGAGTAAAGTCATTGCTGCGCCTTCGGCAACAGTCGGCCAGCGCTGTTCCCACAGAAATCCGTATAACGCGGCGAAAACGGTCTCGAAGACGATCATCTGCCCTGTTAACGTCAGGGGCAAAGCGCGGCTGGCATAGTTCCAAAAACCGTTGCCGATGAACGAGCAGAGGATTGCAACACCGATAGCGATCGCTATAAAGGCGGTCCAGTCTGAACTGCTTCGGGCTGGGGCACTGAAGAGGAACGCCGGAGTCGCAAGCACGATTGCTTGCAGGCCGGTGACTAGGCCGGTTAAAAGGCTCCACTCATGCGATGAAATGGCGTTCAGCTTGGCTAGCCAACGGCTATTGCTGACCGCATAAGCTGTCCAGGAAATTAAGGCTCCAATGGCGCAAAGCAGGCCGATTAAGGAGCCATGGCCCGGTGATGTCAGCGTTTGCCAGCTGATGCACAAAAGGCCAGCGGCACTTAGGCTAAGGGATGGTAGCAGTTGTCGCAGAGGTACCGCTTGTTTGTCACGGCTTCCAATAACTGTGACTACTACTGGGAGCAAGCCGATGATAATCGAAGTCATAGCAATCCCTCCCTCTTGCACTGCTTCCGCGACAAACACATAGTAGACGATGTTGCCCGTGAGGCTTAGCCAGATCAAGGCTTTCCATTCCGTCCATGTAACGCGGGAAACCAAGCTACGCCACGACGGTGCTACGAGTAGCAACGCAACAACGCCGTAGGCCAGATGACGGCCTGCAGACAACTGAAGCGGCGAAAATTTTGGGGTAAGTTCGGGGGCTAGAAACACCAATCCCCAAAGGGCGCCAGCAAGGATGCCGGCGGAGATACCAAGCGTTTTATTAGCGACCACATCAATCTCCTGAAAGAAGAGATGATGCATGTGCTGCGCTGCTATTTCTTTGCTTATCCTACTGACGTTTGTGCCTAGCCTCCTGCTGGCGATGACGGTAAGCTGCTGGAGTGCTTGCGATGTTTTGCCGCATGGCGCGCGTCAGGGCGCTCTGGTCCGCAAACCCTACACTGAGTGCAATATCTACAATCGTACGATTCGTGCGTGCCAGAAGTTCGCACGCTAGGCCAAGTCGCTTCTGCAGTAGCCAAACACGCGGACTGGTATTTAGTTCCTGTTGAAATAGTGCGTGGAGACGGCTGACGCTCATCAAAGCATATCGTGCCATGGAATCGGTAGTCCACGGCACGGCTGGATTCGCTTCGATCTGGGCCAGCAGAACCGCTAACCGCGACTGCGCTTGGGGAGCGCCAAGGGCCATGGTATCAAAAAGTAACGGAATCCATCCCTGCAGCTGCGCTTGAGTGACAGTTCCTACCTCGACACTGAGCTGCATGAATTCGACCAGTTTACGTGCTGCAGCCCCGATCTCAATAAAGGGTAAATCAATGAGGCGATCCCACATTCCCTCGACGAAAGCTGATCGATCAACATCCAAAATGAGAGAGCGATTGAGACCGACGCCGTGCTGCGAATGCCAAGCTCCTGCCGGGACGATGGCAGCATGTAGCGGATTCAATAATCTCTGGGACGCGTCAACAGCAAGGTGTACCTCGCCCGACACTGGAAACACCAGCTGCACGAATCCATGCTGATCAGATGTCTCTCGATCATCGTAACTTCTGATCTCGACGCTGACTTTTGACGTGTCAATGAGGCCCACAAAAATTATGCTTTAAGCGAAGGTATACATCGAGTCTACCATGCAGCTGGTCCGTACTTCGAAAGCGGCCTGTCATGCGCTTAAGGCCTGCTTCTGGTCGAAGCCAGCCGTCCACGTCAGTTTAGCAGGTTGCCAGGCTTGAAAAAGCACTGACTGTCACGACAGGCCGGTACCGACCCAAAGCAATGGGATGGACTCCTCCTCCCCCTGAGGGCACGTTAGTGCCAAACTGGAGTTTCCACAAAACCGGTTTGGAAAGAAGGAGTCCATCATGAAGCTTATCCGCGTTGGAGTCGATTTGGCAAAG
>Ga0308164_10004294_pt1 | contig 12145 bp, 10 predicted proteins | sample PhyTR2_FD_201031 | JGI IMG/M metagenome (GOLD analysis project Ga0308164, IMG submission 201031) | Phyllosphere microbial communities from UC Gill Tract Community Farm, Albany, California, United States - DLSLT.R2 | ecosystem: Host-associated > Plants > Phyllosphere > Unclassified | place: USA... | reverse complement strand
TATGATGCGGTGCAGGCGGGGATGGCAGTGGGGCGGGCGGGGAGAAATGGGGATGCACCCTCAAGAGACAGGTATATTGTTTCGGCCATTGCATTTGGGTCTGGGGCGTTGTTTGCTGTTATCGCCGTTGCGGGCTCGAGCGCTGCGTTGCTGGGGCCGCTGGGGCTTGCGGTCGTACTTGGTCTCGCTGGGTACGTGATTTTTAAACTAGCCGAAGGCACGGAAAGCACCCCCTTGGAACTATGGGCGAAGCGCTCATTTTTTGGATTTCACAATGAAAGCCCACCTGTGCATTGGAATGATCCGGACGATGCGCTGGCAGCGGTAGCGCAGCTCAATGCAATAACATTGGGTGTCGATGCTGGCGTGAATTTCAGACTACGTCTAGGAACTACCGAGCACAGCAGCCCCGTGGCGGCGATGGGTACGTCGGATACTCCTATGTTCGAGCGAACTCTGGATTACGGACTGGTCCTGCCGCACTTCGATTCAGCGAAGTCCGCGTATAGCTGGGCGCTGGTCATCCACCGCCATCATGACCACCGGGGCGGTCAATACACCCGCGGCGAGACGATCGCTGGCGCAAGCGTGAGCCCTCCATTCTCGACGCTGGGTATCGAGCGGCAAAAAGTCTTTGCCACGGATAAACCCTCCGGCTGCGGCGACTACTTGCCACTCAGTCCAGCCCTCGCAAAAATCAAGCTGGTTGATCGAAGCGATGGCGGCTTTCTCCCCGTCATGGAAATCAATGGAGCATTCATTCTGCCTGAAACCGGTGGGGCTGATCGCATAGAGGCAGCGACGCTATTTTTGACGTACTGGCCTGATGTTACCGATGCTGAAGCCTATGCTGAAATTGAGGTGAGGCGCGGGTGATATATTTGATCGGGTTGTGCTCTAGTATGGTAACTAGCGTTCGAGTAGTGATCCGGAGCTTGGTTTTACGTCAAAATAGGGAAGGTTTATGAGGCGAAGATTAGACAGCCCTGCACCAGGTTGGAAGTATGATCTGCCTGAGCCTAACGATTCCCCCTCAATGGAGTTGTATACGAACCTGATCTCTAATCCACCGAATAGTTGTGATGCAATTTGCCTGGAGTTGGCGCGCTCCACGCTTAAAATAAGGGGGTTGGTGATGTGGTTGGCTATAATACTATTGCCATTTTTCTTGGTGGCGGTATATGCCTTTCTAAGTATAATTACGAATTTACAACGTTTTCCTGCGGTCATTGCTCTTGCAAGTTTGGTTTCAGTGATTGTCCCTTTCTGGTCAGGAGTCTATTTTTGGCGCATGGACACCAATGCGCCCCGCGACGAACCCATCCGCTTCAACCGCGCGCGTCGAAAGGTCTATGTTTACCGCTTCTACCACAACTGGCTTCGTCCCTTGAGCCGTACCGCCTGGTATTGCCGGGCCGAAGCTTACAACTGGGACGATCTGCGCGCAGAAGCCTGCAGCATCTACGGCCCCATGGGTAGCGGTGGCCTGATTGAAACCGTGACCTTGGCGGTTGTAGCCCCTGGCACCAACACAGTTCTAGATCGCTTCCACTTCGCCTTCGGCATTCAGCAGGGCGAAATGTACTGGGCCATGGCCCAACGCTTCATGCAACAGGGCGCCGATTCGATCCCCACATTCGAATACCTGCCACGCGACTGGAACAACGAGGACGTCACCCTCAACCTCGCCCGCTACCTTGCCCCTAAAGTGAAGTGGCCTAAGGACATGGATCTTGAGTCCCGGACTGCACCTTCTGAGAATCCTTGATTTCGATGACCTAAGACTTCAATGCCTGTGTTGAAAATCGCAGATCATCATTTTCTCTTTTAAAAAAATGCGGTCAGGGGTGTTTATGAAACCGAAATTAGATAGGCCAGCACCTCACTGGAAACAGGACTTGCCAGAGCCCAACAATCCATCGGAAAGTAAAATAGATCCGTTGTTAATGTCGAGTCCGCCAAATCATTATGATGAAGTCTATATGGAGTTGGCTCGGTCCACCCTTCGAGTCAGGGGGGTAGCAATATGGGGAGCAATTATTGGTGTTCCGATGGCGCTTGTTTTAGTGTGTATGATGGTGGATATTTTGCTTTTCTGGAAGCGTTACGATCTGGAGCTTCTCGCTATAGAAATAGGAGGGGTTGTAGTGATTATTTGGTCGGCGGTCTATTTATGGCGCCTTGACACCACAGCCCCGCGCGATGAGCCTATCCGTTTCAACCGCGCCCGTCGAAAGGTCTACGTTTATCGTTTCTATCACAATGGTCTATTCCCCTTTAGTCGCACTAGTTGGTACTGCTGCGCCGAAGCCTACAACTGGGACGACCTGCGTGCTGAATACAGCAGCTTCTACGGCCCTGGGGGTAACGGTGGTTTTATCGAAAGTATCAGCCTGGCAGTCGTTGTCCCTGGTACCAACAAAGTCCTCGATCGCTTTCATTTCGCTCATGGTGGCCAGCAGGGCGAAATGTACTGGGCCATGGCCCAACGCTTCATGCAACAGGGCCCCGATTCGATCCCCACATTCGAATACCTGCCACGCGACTGGAACAACGAGGACGTCACCCTCAACCTCGCCCGCTACCTCGCCCCTAAAGTGCAGTGGCCCGAAGACATGGACATTGAGTCTCGCACGGCGCCGTCAGGACATGAAATCGAGGATCTGATCGCATAGAGGCAGCGACGCTATTTTTGCCGTACTGGCCTGAGGTTAACAATGCTGAGGCCTATGCCGACGTTAAGGTGTTGATAGCAGGAGTTGATCCTGAGTTCCTGTACATACGCCCAAATAAAAAATCATCGCGGCATTGAGTTTCCTAACTTTCGATTCAAGATTAGGTGATTTATATGAAACCAAAGCTGGATAATCCAGCCCCCGGCTGGAAGCGAGATCTGTCAGAGCCTAACGACCCTTCGTCAGTAACGATACATCCTTCGCTGGTATCGAATCCGCCAAATATTTCTGATGATGTTTTCCTAGAGGTGTCGCGTTCTACGCTTAGGGTAAGAGGTTTGGCGATATGGCTTGCTATTCTGTGCATTCCTTTCTTGTTTTTTGCACTTTTCATTTTGGGAAAGATTATATTACTGCATAGCGGCTTTTCTATAGCACTATTTTTACTAGGAGTGGTTGCCGTTATTCTACCACTTTGGTCAGGAGTCTATTTTTGGCGCATGGACACCAATGCGCCCCGCGACGAACCCATCCGCTTCAACCGTGCTCGCCGAAAGGTCTACGTTTACCGCTTCTACCACAACTGGCTTCGCCCCTTCAGCCGTACCGCCTGGTATTGCCGGGCCGAGGTTTACAACTGGGACGACCTGCGCGCAGAAGCCTGCAGCATCTACGGCCCCATGGGTAGTGGTGGCCTGATCGAAACCGTGACCTTGGCGGTTGTAGCCCCTGGCACCAACACAGTTCTAGATCGCTTCCACTTCGCCTTCGGCATTCAGCAGGGCGAAATGTACTGGGCCATGGCCCAACGCTTCATGCAACAGGGCCCCGATTCGATCCCCACCTTCGAATACCTGCCACGCGACTGGAACAACGAGGACGTCACCCTCAACCTCGCCAGATACCTCGCCCCTAAAGTGAAGTGGCCCGAAGAAATGGACATCGAGTCTCGCACAGCGCCGTCTGGACCGGGTTGATTGCAATCAAGAAACGGTTTTTCAGATTCCGCGCGATAGGTGGGCTGGTTGTCAGTGATAAATACAGCCTCACTGGCAACGCCACCAAGATCAAAACGACGCCAATATCCGCCCCAACGTCTCCATCGCCCGCTCGCTCTCCTGATTCCACACCTGCCCGTAATTCAATCGCGCGCAGTTGCCAAAGGCCCGGGTCGCGGAAAAGATCGGCCCCGGCGCCAGGCTGATGCCCTGGGCCAACGCCAGTTGGAACAGCTTCAACGAATCCACCTGCGGTGGAAATTCGAACCAGAGGAAGTAGCCGCCTTCGGGCTGGGTGACCTTGGTGCCCTTGGGAAAATACTTCGCCGCCGCCGCGAGCATCGCCTGCTGCTGGATTTCCAGGGTGTGGCGCAGTTTGCGCAGGTGGCGGTCGTAGCCGCCGTGCTGCAGGTAGTCGGCCAGCGCCGCCTGGGCCGGTACCGAGGGTGAAATAGTGGTCATCAGCTTGAGTTGGGTGAGCTTGCCGGTGAAGCGCCCGCCGGCCACCCAGCCCACGCGGTAGCCCGGCGCCAGGCTCTTGGAAAACGAGCTGCAGTGCATGAACAGGCCGTCGCGGTCATAACTTTTGATCGGCCGCGGCGGGTGGCTGCCGTAGTACAGCTCGGTGTACACGTCGTCTTCGATCAGCGGCACCTGGTGGCGGTGCAGCAGGTCACTCAGGCGCTGCTTGCGCGCGTCCGAGAGGCTGGCGCCGAGGGGGTTCTGGAAGCTGCTCATGAACCAGCAGGCCTTGATCGGCAGGGTCGCCAGGCTGTGTTCGAGGTCGTCGAGGTTGATGCCGTCGCGCGGGTGCACGGGGATTTCCACGGCCTTGAGTTTCAGGCGTTCCAGCACCTGCAGGGCGGCGTAGAAGGCGGGCGCCTCGATGGCCACCAGGTCGCCCGGCTCGGTGACCGATTGCAGGCACAGGTTCAGCGCTTCCATGGCGCCGTTGGTGATCACCAGCTCTTCCATGGGCAGGTGCACGGCGCTGAGCATGTAGCGCAGGGCGATCTGGCGCTTGAGCTCGGCGTTGCCGTCGGTCTGGTCGGCGATCACGGCGTGCGGCGAGAGGCGGCTCAGGCTCTGGCCCATGGAGCGGGCCAGGCGCTGGAGCGGGAACAGCTCGGCGCTGGGGAAGGCCGAACCGAAGGGCACGGTGTGGGGGTTCTTCAGCGAACCGAGCACGGAGAACACCAGTTCGCTGACGTCCACATCGGTCGCCGCGCCGCGGTGCGCCATCATCCCGGGCTCGGCCAGCGGCGTGCGGGCGTGTTCGCGTACGTAGTAGCCGGAGCGCTCGCGGGCCTGGATCAGGCCGCGGTCTTCGAGCAGGTAGTAGGCCTTGAACACCGTCGCCGGGCTGACCTCGTAGCTGGTGCAGGCCTGGCGCACCGAGGGCAGGCGATCGTTGGGCTTGAGCACGCCGCTGCGAATCAGTGCGGCGACCTCGTCGGCGAGTTTTTCGTAGCGCTTGAGCTTGGCCATCTGATCCCGTTTCCTTGGCGGTGGCGCGAATATATAGGATCAACCCCACTGCGGTATCGCCGTTGCCTCGTATAAATTGTAAGAAAATCTGATCCGGTCTTTTAGCGCGAGCTTGGGCTTGCTACCGCCAGCGGGGCAGGGCGCGGTTTGCGCAAGCCCTCGACGATACCGACGCCCGCCAGGGTCAGCACACCGCCCACCCAGAGCGCCCAGGTCATGGGTTCCGATAGCAGCAATACCGCCAGCGCCGCCGTGACCACGGGGATCAGGTTGAAGAACAGTGACACCCGCTCCGGCCCGAGCCGGTGTGAGCCTGCCATCCAGCTCAACGGCGCGATGACCGAGGCGGCGATGGCGGCGTACAGGATCATGCCGCCGGTAGCGAGCGTTGGCGCTTGTCTGTCGCCCGCCAGGAACATCGGCAACAGCACGACACTGGCGCACACCGCCTGGCAGAAAATCGACACCAGCAAAGGCAAGGCCATGCGCCAGTGCTTGAGCAAGGTGTTGTAGACCGCCATGGCCATGACGGCCAGCAGCATCATCAGGTCGCCTATATTCAGCCCATGCTCGACCAGGCGATGCAGGTCACCGGCGGAAATCACCAGCAGTACGCCCAGCAGCGAGACCAGTGCGCCGACCAACGTGCTGATGCCGGGCCAGGTTCTGAACACCAGGCTTGCCAGCAGAATCGTCAGCAAGGGCACCAGCGCCTGAATTACCCCCATGTTGATGGCCGAGGTGTAGCTGGCCGCGTGGTAGGCCAGGGTCTGGAACACGGCGGCGCCCATCACCCCGAGGATGAACAATTTGCACCAGTTGGCTGCGATGACCTGGCGATGGCGCAGTACTGGGCGAAGGGCGAACGGTAGCAGGATCACCGCGGCGATCAGCCAGCGCAGGAAGGCGATCTGGCTGGCGGGGATGGCTCCCGCCGACATTTTACTGACCAAGGTATTGCCGCCCCAGATAAAGGCCGCCAGCAGCGGAAACAGGTAGCTCATCGAATCGTCCTGATTATTTTTGAATGCGCGCCGACACAGTAATGGAAGCCGCTGCCCAGTACATCCCCTTGAACTTGCCTGAATGCGAAACGGTCATCATACCGACACCTGCATGCAGCAATCTGGCTCAAAGGATGCTCAACGCGGTCGCATGCGACCTGCAACACACTGGAGGGATCGCCATGGGAGCCATGGAAATTGCCATCGCCAAGCATAAAGATGCCAAGAAGCGCGCCACGGTGATCTATCGCCGCGACGAGCAGATCCTGTTCGTGCGCAAACGCAACGCCAAGTGGAATTTGCCCGGTGGGCGCGTGGAAAAAGACGAAACGCCCCTGCAGGCAGCGCTGCGGGAGATGGCCGAGGAGACCGGCCTGAACTTCGACCAGCTGTGCTACGTATCGGAGTACGAGGAAGATAAGGTCGTGCACTTCCTGTTCGAGGCCTCGCAAACCTTGGCGAAGAAGCCGCGCCCGCGCAACGAGATCGACGACTGTCGCTGGTTCAGCGCCAAGGAACTGGGCAAGCGCAACGTGCGTGGGCCGATTCTGTCGTTGTTGAAGCAGTGCGGGGCTCGCCAGGTTGTGTGACGGCGGCTCGTTCTCAATCTACCGATAATGCGCATGGAAGGTGGCACTTTCATTGCGGCTTATCGATCAATCTCGAGCCGTGCGAGCGCTGCGCACCATCTCGAGGCGTGTGTTCACTTTAAAGCAACACGAAATAAAATCCGCAGCATTGGAGTGCGCGCAGGAGTTGCGCATACTGAGGTCGCAGCCCAATGCCGCCGTGCCTTGTGCCGGGTCCCTCAGTGTCCCGGCATTTGCCTCCGCGCCTGAACGGCCGCACCCAAAAAAACCAATAAAGTAGTCAGCACGCCTGACACTGTTCATGCCTCCATGGACATTTGAAATCTGCCCTGGGCGCCCCGGCGCCCCCTGAAAAACACAACAACTCTTGAAGCGGCCCTGGCCGTCTCAACAGGCGAGGGGATCACCATGCAGCACACGCAAGCCGCGACGTTGGGCAATAACCAGGCGGTATCCGCCACGGTCAAACTGTATATCTGGGCAGCGGTCATTCTGATCATTGCCGAATCCATTGGCGCCATCAGTATTCCCCTGGGCCCGGGCAAGGTCGTGCTGCTGCCCATGGTCTGGGCGCTGCTGATCGGCGCTGCCGTGGGCATGGTCAGCAAGCGCTTGCCGGGCACCATCGGCGTCGATACCCGCGCGCAGTTTCGCTCCGCCTCTATCCTGCAGCCGGCCTTGCTGGTGTTCATCGCCAAGCTCGGGCTGGTAGTAGGCGGTTCCTTGCCGGTGGTGTTCGCCTCCGGCTGGGCCCTGGTATTTCAGGAATTCGGCCACTTCGTCGGCACCGTGCTGCTGGGCCTGCCGGTGGCGCTGATGCTGGGCATCAAGCGCGAAGCAGTGGGCGCTACCTTCTCGGTGGGCCGCGAGCCCAGCCTGGCGATCATCGGTGAGCGCTACGGCATGGACTCGCCCGAGGGCCGCGGCGTGCTGGCCGAGTACCTGACCGGTACCGTGTTCGGCGCCTTGTTCATCGCCATCGTCGCGGGCTTCATCACCAGCCTGGGCATCTTCCACCCCAACTCCCTGGCCATGGGCTCGGGCATCGGTTCCGGCAGCATGATGGCCGCCGCGGCCGGCGCCATCGCCGCCCAGCAAACACCGGAAGTGGCCAAGCAAGTCATGACCTTGGCGGCCGCCTCGAACCTGATTACCACCACCATCGGTACCTACTTCACGCTGTTCATCTCGCTGCCGCTGGCGGTGTGGGGCTACCGCGTGCTGGAGCCGCTGATCGGCCGCAACACCAAGGCCAGCCTGGCCGCCGAAGGGCCGGACGCCAGCAGCGTCAACCTGGAAGTGCCGGAACTCGGCTGGATGGGCCGCATCAGCGCCTGGTTCGCCGCCGGCGCCTTGGCCTTGATCGCCAACTACGTGGGCTACAAGACCTTGTCCGCGGACGCCTTCATGGGCATGGCGGTGATGATCTTCGCGGTGTTCATCGGTGAATACCTGTGCACCTTGCTGCGCCGCAAGATTCCGGCGGTGTGCCTGGTGTCGGTAGTGGCCATGTTCATGACCTCGCCGCTGTGCCCCTGGGCCGCCGAGATCGCCAAGGCCACCGGCGCGGTGAACATGCTGGCGGTGATCACGCCGATGCTGACCTTTGCCGGGCTGTCGATTGCCAAGGATATTCCAGCGTTTCGCCGGTTGGGGTGGAGGATTGTGCTGGTGTCGTTTTTGGCGAACTTCGGGACCTTTATCGGGGCTGTGGCGATTGCGGAGTTCTTTCACTAAGGGGTAGCTGCACTGCGGTTTGCAATGACTGCAACATCCCACTCACGGGGCCTCTTCAGGCCCCGTTTTCATTGGCTTCGGCCAGTGCCGTTTACCTGCTGTAGCAATTGCTGCTGACTCGATTGACTGCACCTCCCGGCAATCCCTCTAAAGTCTCACTTCAGCCTGCGGAAGAAAGGGCCGATTAATGCCTATGGAGATAACGATCATGAGATCAGTCAATACCCCCATCCTCTATGCTATGGCCCTGAGTGTTGCAGGCATCAGCCAGGGCATTGCCCATGCTGAGGATGCTGCTTTCAGGTTTGATGGCAAGGGATGCCTCGATGGCTTTGGAAACGCATCACAAGGTGGGGAGTTCGATTCCCGGGCGCCCGTAACAGACGACGAAAACACATTGAGTCCTGCCGAACATCAGGAGCGCTTGAACAGGGAGATACTGCGTATCCTGGGAAAAAATCCACTTGGGGTGACCGTTTCGCACGCGTAAAAAGCCCTGCAGCATTGATGCTGCGGGGCTACTTGATCCGCGGAGTGCCAACTCCTGGGGCTGACACCGTGGCGTCAGTCGAGTAACCAGCCTGTGTCTCCCCCGACTAATATGCCGGCATGGTCCGTCCGATCCCCTTTGCGGGCGACGGGTTTACCGTCTAGTAGGTACCACTGACGATTGCGGCTCCGCCGCAAGTGCGGTCTCCCACCGTTGCAACCGCTTTGCCGTTGAATTTATACGTGGAGCTGCCTGTTTCAACTGCACCAATGCCATGGATGGGGCAGTCATCTTGGTGGCCTACGAGGACGACCGGTTTCACTGGGCATCTCGAGGGTCAGGTGCCGTGCGAGATTCGAGGTCCATGTCTGCTGGCCACTTCACTTTGGGGGCAAGTCGTCGGGGAAAGCCGACTTCTACATCGTTGTTCCAGTCGCGTGGGCGTTTTTTCGAATTCAGGCAAGGCGTCGGGACCTTGTTGCATGAAGAGACGAGCGATTGCCCAGTAGTGGTCGCCGTCGTGTATGTCGTGGGCGAAGAAATAGCGGGCGATGACTTCGTCCGTCCCGGGTTTGTGCGCGGCAATGACGATGTTTTCAACCAGTCCGCCGTGACCGGGGGCGCTATCGTCAATTAGATACAAACTACCCAACGCCAGCAGCAGTTCCCAACTCGCTGCCACACCCCGTAATCCATCAAAACTGGTACGCATCAACTGGCCCCCTGCTGCGAGTTGACGCGCACCCCTTGCAATACGTTGCGTGCATTCGTATCCAGCGGACCGACGGCGACTGAGATATCGGCCACTCCAACAAGAGCCGCATGGCTCAGCCCATCTGCTCCTGCACGGGCCTCAGTCAGTAGGCGGCTGCGCACTTCTTCCGCGCTTCTTTATACCCATACGCTGACGTCGATTAGCACATTGGTCAGCTTCGGATCCATAACCGCCAAGCTCTGTAGTCCGTTCTGGATAATCGGTTGCACCTTGCGGATGTTTCCCCCGGCTCGCAGGTCTATCTGTGTCAGGTCGCGGTGTATCCGTTCGCGGGCCTTGGCGATCGAACGTGCACTATGTATCGTGGCTCACGGTGGGACACATGTAAGTCGGAGTTCATAGCGCCTAGTAGACTAATCACCCATTGTGATCTTCTATTAGTGTGTCGCCATGACTTGTTGCGTCTCCGAGACGAGCAACTGATCGGCCTTCAGTCATGTGAGTTAGAGCTCCAGATTCGATGACGGCACCGCAACAGATCCTGTCTCCTGCACAGGCGACAGTGTGTCCATCGACCAAGTTGCCAGTGGTGCCCAAGACGACTTCCCCCTCGCCATGTTGAGGGCAATCGTGTTTATGGCCAACTAGAACAACGGGTTTCATTAGATTCTCTCCATCAAGTTTTTGATTTGCGGCGAGAATGCGTGTGGTGTTTCTTTGCGGGGCGTTTGCCAGGCTTGAGTTCATAGCGGTCAGCGTTGGCAAGTAACCGCTCCTGGATCTCAAGCGGATAGTCTTCCAGGGTAGTGACACGAGGAACAGGTTTGCCGGGCCGTCCGGCTTCGCGGATTATCTTGGGCCAACGTGGCCGCCAGCACAGCAGCAGGCTTACCCAGTGGGCAGCGCCGATCACTAGGTAGGCTGGCCAGATCATGAGAAGGGCAACTTTCATTGGCCATCCGCTTGTGCGGATGAACCTTTCCATACCTTCGAACTGCGCTGAGAAAGCCTGGACTGGGGAGGGTAGGTGCGTGCTAAGTCGCGGGCAAGGGACTGAATCTGGACCGTCTTCCATGTAGCGGCGGATGAATTCCCATTCATCGCGGTTTTCGCTTCCGCCATGACCGAGTTTACCGATAAAGGCCATGTCCATATGGGGCAAGCCGGAATGCCTAGGGTGCCAGATCAGGGCGAGCCTCAGTCCGCTGCTGATAAAATCGTCTTCAGGATGTATAGCGCTGCTGGATGTCGATTGCCATGGGAAGGTGGCTATGCCGCCGCAGTATTGAGGGCGATGGAGGTATACCTGTTGGGTGATACGGTTGAAGCGAACGAGGAGATGGCGGCTGGTGAAGGCTTCCAGACGTGTGAGTTTTAATCCATATCTAATGTAAAGATATGTTCCTATAGTGGGTACTGAAACCAAAAATAAATTAATTATTGCTGCTATGGCAGAGAAGTGCTCGGGATGCATTATGTCAAAATGGATAAGCTCTATAGTGGAAGGTATCCAAATCAGGCCCATTGGGATTAATAAGCTGAGAGTGATCAGGGTGATGAAGCCCCGCTTCTCTTCTGTACCCCCGGCACGCATCTCCATGTAGGTCTCATTGAAAGCAAATACAGGCCCTCGGGCGCGCGGATTGTTACTGACGGATTTAAAATTAAGGTCGTCATCAATATCGCTTTCATAGAAGTCCTCTTCCAGCTCCATTGTTTTAGCGGGCGCTTCCCAATCGCTTTGCTCTCGCGCAGCTGTTGGAGTTTTCTGATGTTGCCACCACCCCCATTCCATTAGGTACATTAAAGGACTTCCTTCAGAGCAGAGAAAAGTTCAGATAGTTCCTTCTCACTCTTTAAGGGTTTGTTCGAAGGGTCGCTTCTATAGCTGCAACGTTGGCACCACTTTTCCAAAGCGTCGTCGTCGAAGAGTGAGATCGCGATTGTGAGGATGAAACCAATCCAGAAAGTTCTCAACAAAACTTGCGCAAGTACTCTCCGTGCGACTTGAGAGGCCAGTTTTTCAGACAGTTGGCTGAACACCAGAAGCATCGTTCTCGTTGAGTTATGCTTGGTGGTACTGGCCCAGTAATCAAATAATGGCTTTGCGATTGCGATAGAAGTACCTATGGCCGCTGCAGACAACGCAATAGTGGCTACCGCTCGTGCGAAATAAGCTCCCATCAATACCCTATGACGCTTTCTTGCCTGATCTGTCTTTGCGGCGATAACTTGATCACGGTGCTGCATCCCATCCGAAAAATCCCACCAAGCTAGCACTAGCCCCCCTACACCTGCGAGAGCCGCGCCGGATAGCCTCAGCCGCCCCAATGCCAATTCAGCCCCCCTGCCTGTCACGCTGTTCGCCCCCGTCCTTGTGATGATTTGCTCCACATAACTGGCGCCCATCTCGAACCCAGCGCCGGCAGTAGTCATGGCGGCAGCAAA
>Ga0308164_10004288_pt1 | contig 12162 bp, 10 predicted proteins | sample PhyTR2_FD_201031 | JGI IMG/M metagenome (GOLD analysis project Ga0308164, IMG submission 201031) | Phyllosphere microbial communities from UC Gill Tract Community Farm, Albany, California, United States - DLSLT.R2 | ecosystem: Host-associated > Plants > Phyllosphere > Unclassified | place: USA... | reverse complement strand
GGCCATCGCCACTGCGCGCGCACGCGGCTACCTCGGACGCAGTCTGCTCAGTTCCGGCCGCAGCTTCGAGCTGGAAGTGAGAAAGGGCGCCGGCGCCTACATCTGCGGCGAAGAGACCGCGCTGCTGGAAAGCCTGGAAGGCAAACGCGGCATCGTGCGCGCGAAACCGCCGCTGCCGGCGCTGGCCGGCCTGTTCGGCAAGCCGACCGTCATCAACAACGTGCTGTCGCTGGCGACGGTTCCCATCATCCTCGACAAGGGCGCCCAGTACTACCAGGACTACGGCATGGGCCGCTCGCGCGGCACCCTGCCGGTGCAGCTGGCCGGGAACATCCGGCACGGCGGCCTGATCGAACTGGCGTTCGGCGTCACGCTGCGCGAGATCCTCCACGATTACGGCGGCGGCAGCGCTTCGGGCCGGCCGATCAAGGCGGTGCAGGTGGGCGGTCCGCTCGGCGCCTATCTGCCCGAGTCGCAGTGGGATACGCCGCTCGATTACGAAGCCTTTGCATCGCTGTGGGCGGTGCTGGGCCATGGCGGCATCGTGGTGCACGACGACAGCGCCGACATGGCGAAGCTGGCGCGCTACGCGATGGAATTCTGCGCCATCGAGTCCTGCGGCAAGTGCACGCCCTGCCGCATCGGTTCCACGCGCGGGGTCGAGGTGATCGACAAGATCCGCGCCGGTACGCAAACAACGCAGCAAGTCGTGCTGTTGCGCGACTTGTGCGACACCATGCTGTATGGCTCGCTGTGCGCGATGGGCGGCATGACGCCCTATCCGGTGCTGTCGGCCTTGAACCACTTCCCGCAAGATTTCGGCCAGCCCGCCAGCAACCAGCAGGCCGCCTAGGAGAACACGATGATCGAAACCATCCTGAAACGCGACCTGGGCACGCCGCCCGCCGCCATCCTGCTCGATGTCGACGTCGAGTACGTGACGCTGGAAATCGACGGCCAGCGTATCACCGTCCCCGCCGGCACCTCGGTGATGCGCGCCGCCGCGCTCTCCGACATCAACATCCCGAAACTGTGCGCCACCGACAGCCTGGAACCCTTCGGCTCCTGCCGCCTGTGCCTGGTGGAGATCGAAGGCCGGCGCGGCTATCCGGCTTCCTGCACCACGCCGGTGGAAGCCGGCATGGTGGTGCGCACGCAATCGGCGAAGCTGCAGCAGTTGCGCAAGGGCGTGATGGAGCTGTACATCTCCGACCACCCGCTCGACTGCCTCACCTGCCCCGCCAACGGCAATTGCGAACTGCAGGACATGGCCGGCGTGACCGGCCTGCGCGAAGTGAGATATGGCTACGAGGGCGAGAACCACCTCAAGCTGGCAAAGGACGAGTCGAACCCCTACTTCACCTTCGATTCCTCGAAATGCATCGTCTGTAACCGCTGCGTGCGCGCCTGCGAGGAAACGCAAGGCACGTTCGCATTGACGATCTCCGGCCGCGGCTTCGCATCGCGCGTGAGCGCCGGCCAGAACGAAGCCTTCATGGCGTCGGAATGCGTGTCCTGCGGCGCCTGCGTGGAAGCCTGCCCCACCGCGACCCTGCAGGAAAAATCGGTGATCTGGCTGGGACAGGCCGAGCACAGCGTGACCACCACCTGCGCCTATTGCGGCGTCGGCTGCTCGCTGAATGCGGAAATGAAGGGCAATGAAGTGGTGCGCATGGTGCCGGCCAAGGATGGCAAGGCCAATGAAGGCCATGCGTGCGTGAAGGGCCGCTTCGCCTGGGGTTACGCCACCCACAAGGACCGCATACTGAAACCGATGATCCGCGCGAAGATCACCGATCCATGGAAGGAAGTGAGCTGGGACGAAGCACTCGATTACGCGGCATCCGAATTCAAGCGCATCCAGGCAAAACACGGCATCGACTCGATCGGCGGCATCGTGTCATCGCGCTGCACCAACGAAGAAGGCTATCTCGTGCAGAAGCTGGTGCGCGCGGCCTTCGGCAACAACAACGTCGATACCTGCGCCCGCGTGTGCCACTCGCCCACCGGCTACGGCCTGAAACAGACGCTGGGCGAATCGGCCGGCACGCAAAGCTTCAAGTCGATCGAGCAGTGCGACGTGGTGCTCGTCATCGGCGCCAATCCCACCGACGGCCACCCGGTGTTCGGCTCGCGCATGAAACGGCGCCTGCGTCAGGGTGCGCGCCTGATCGTGATCGATCCGCGCCGCATCGACCTGATCAAATCGCCGCACGTGCGCGCCGACTACCACCTGCAGCTGAAGCCCGGCACCAACGTCGCCATTTTGTCGGCGCTGGCGCACGTGATCGTCACCGAAGGTTTGTTGGACGCGGTCTTCATCGCCGAACGCTGCGAAGACCGCGCCTTTGCCCAGTGGCGCGATTTCGTGGCGCAGCCGGAGAATTCGCCGGAAGCGATGGCGGACGTCACCGGCGTGCCGGCGGAGCTGGTGCGCGGCGCCGCGCGCCTGTACGCCACCGGCGGCAACGCCGCCATCTTCTACGGCCTGGGCGTGACCGAACACGCGCAGGGATCGACCGCCGTGATGGCGATCGCGAATCTCGCCATGGCAACCGGGAACGTCGGCCGCGAAGGCGTCGGCGTGAACCCGCTGCGCGGCCAGAACAATGTGCAGGGCTCGTGCGACATCGGCTCCTTCCCGCACGAGCTGCCGGGCTACCGCCACGTGTCCGACAGCACGGTGCGCGCCATGTTCGAAAGCGCCTGGGGCGTGCCGCTGCAGGCGGAGCCGGGCCTGCGCATCCCGAACATGTTCGAGGCCGCGCTGGACGGCAGCTTCCTCGGCCTGTACTGCCAGGGCGAAGACATCGTGCAATCCGACCCCAACACCCAGCACGTGACCGCCGCGCTGGAAGCGATGGAGTGCGTGGTGGTGCAGGACATCTTCCTCAACGAGACGGCGAAGTTCGCCCACGTGCTGCTGCCCGGTTCGTCGTTCCTGGAAAAGGACGGCACCTTCACCAATGCCGAACGGCGCATCTCGCGCGTGCGTAAAGTGATGCCGCCGCGCGCCGGTTACGCCGACTGGGAAGTGACGGTGGCCCTGTCGAACCGCCTCGGCTACCCGATGCATTATCGGCACCCGTCCGAGATCATGGATGAAATCGCGCTGCTGACGCCGACCTTCGCGGGCGTCAGCTACCAGCGCCTGGACGCATTGGGCAGCATCCAGTGGCCGTGCAACGACGCCGCGCCGGAAGGCACGCCGACGATGCACATCGACGAATTCGTGCGCGGCAAGGGCCGCTTCATCATCACGCAATACGTCGCCACCTCGGAGAAGATCACGCGCAAGTACCCGCTGATTCTCACCACCGGCCGCATCCTGTCGCAGTACAACGTGGGCGCGCAGACGCGGCGCACGGAGAACGTGCAGTGGCACGACGAAGACCGCATCGAACTGCACCCGCACGATGCGCAGGAACGCGGCATCGTCGAGGGCGACTGGGTCGGCATCGAAAGCCGCGCCGGCGCCACGGTGCTGCGCGCGGTGGTGACCGAGCGGATGCAGCCGGGCGTGGTCTACACCACCTTCCACTTCCCGGAATCGGGCGCGAATGTCATCACCACCGAGAATTCGGACTGGGCCACCAACTGCCCCGAATACAAGGTGACGGCGGTGCAGGTGATGCCGGTGCAGCAGCCCTCCGAGTGGCAGCAACAGTACCGGCGCTTCAACGACACGCAGCTGCGCCTGGCCGACGCCACGACGACCGCATGAGAGGACAAGGATGAATATCGACCACCTGGTGACGATGGCCAACCAGATCGGCACCTTCTTCGCGTCCTTCCCGGACCGCGAGGAAGCGGAAGCGGGGATTGCCACCCACATCGAGCGCTACTGGGCGCCGCGCATGCGGGTGCGGCTGTACCAGCACGTGGACAGCATGGAAGGCGAAGGGCTCGACGGGATCGTGCTGGATGCGATTGCGCTGCAGCGGCGCCGGATGGAGACGCCGGTGGCGGAAGACACCTCGGTGCCGAAGGACGAGGATACGGGAGGGGATGCCGGCTGACTCCCCTCGCCTGCAGTTTTATGCCGCCACGCCCGCCTGATGCGCCTGCTCATCCGCGTGATACGACGAACGCACCATCGCACCGACGGCCGCGTGCACGAAGCCCATCTCGTAGGCCTTCTGCTCGAACATTTTAAACACGTCCGGGTGCACGTAACGGCGCACCGGCAGGTGCGAGTTCGACGGCGCCAGATACTGGCCGATGGTCAGCATGTCGATGTCGTGGGCGCGCATGTCGCGCATCACTTGCAGGATCTCTTCGTCGGTCTCGCCCAGGCCGACCATGATGCCGGACTTGGTCACCGCGCTCGGGTACTTCAGCTTGAAATCGCGCAGCAGCGTCAGCGAGTGCTGGTAGTCGGCGCCCGGTCGCGCTTCCTTGTACAGGCGCGGCACGGTTTCCAGGTTGTGGTTCATCACGTCCGGCAAGCCGTCGGCGAAGATGTTCAGCGCCTTTTCCAGGCGGCCGCGGAAGTCCGGCACCAGCACTTCGATCTTGGTGTTCGGCGACAGCGCGCGCGTCTTGCTGATGCACTCGACGAAGTGACCGGCGCCGCCGTCGCGCAAGTCGTCGCGGTCGACCGAGGTGATGACCACGTAGGACAGGCGCAGGTCGGCGATGGTCTTGGCCAGGTTGCCCGGCTCGTTGACGTCGAGCGGGTCGGGTCGGCCGTGGCCGACGTCGCAGAACGGGCAGCGGCGCGTGCACTTGTCGCCCATGATCATGAAGGTCGCGGTGCCCTTGCCGAAGCATTCGCCGATGTTCGGGCAGCTGGCTTCTTCGCACACAGTGACGAGGTTGTTCGCGCGCAGGATGTCCTTGATCTCGTAGAAGCGCGACGACGCCGTCGCGGCCTTTACGCGGATCCAGTCCGGCTTTTTCAGGCGCTCGTGCTGCTCGATCGGCACGATCTTGATCGGGATGCGCGAGGTCTTGCTGGCGCCCTTCTGCTTGTCGCTGGCGTTGTAGACGGCGGGTTCGGCCACTGCGGGTTCGGCTAATACTGCTGCGCCGGTATCGATGTCGGAAGTCATGTGCTCGTTGCCCCGAAGGGTGTCAGTTGAGTTGATCGTTGCAGATTGCCGGTTCGGCGGCAGCCAGGTGGCGCACCAGTGCCTGCGCCAGTGCCTGCTGGACGTCGGCCAGCGGCGCGTCCACGCCCATACTGCGCATGTCGACGGTGGACAGTCCGGCATAGCCGCAGGGGTTGATCCAGGTGAAAGGCGACAAGTCCATCGCCACGTTCAGCGACACGCCGTGATACGTGCAGCCGTTGCCGCGCACTTTCAAGCCCAGCGCGGCGATCTTGGCGCCGCGGTATTGTTGAAGATGCGCACCTTGCGCGATATAGATGCCGGGCGCGCCTTCAACGCGTTCACCCGCCAGATTATACGCCGCCAGCACGTCGATGACCGCCTGCTCGATCTTGTTCACGAACTGGCGCGCATACAGCTTGCCGCCGGGTTTATTGCGGCGCAGGTCCATCAACAGGTAGATCACGACCTGGCCCGGCCCGTGGAAGGTGACTTCGCCGCCGCGGTCGGTCTGCACCACCGGAATGTCGTGCGCGGGCACGCCGGCTCCGTGCAGCAGGTGGCCGCGGTCGGCGCCCAGGCCGAGGGTGAACACGGGCGGGTGCTCGACGATCCACAACTCGTCGGGCGTGTCCGGCGTGCGCGCATCGGTGAAGGCGCGCATGGCGGCGAACACGGTCTCGTAGTCGGCGCGGCCAAGCTCCCGGATGATGGGAACGGCGGGGCGATTCGCTTGCATGGGATATAGGTGGGAAATGGGCTGCGCTGTCATTATAAGCCAGCCGCATTTCCCGTGCCCGTCATTGATCGGCAGGCAGAGGTGGATGTTGCTGGCTTACAGCACGATCTTGACCATCGGGTGGCCCGACAGTGCGGTGTACAGGGCGTCCAGCTGCTCGCGGCTGGTGGCGCGCACGAGCACGGTGAGGCCGGTGTAGTTGCCCTTGCCCGATGGGCGCGCTTCCATCTTGCCTTTATGAAAAGTCGGGTCGTGCGACACGATCAGTTCGTGGATGGTGTCGGCGAAGGCGTCATGCGTGGGGCCCATGACCTTGATCGGGAAATCGCTGGGGTATTCGATGAGGGATTCTTTGGGGTCCATGGGGCGCTCCAGTAAATAGCGCATTGTAGCCAAAGTGGCTGCAATGCGCTGATTCCCAATGGATCAGCGCTCGCGCTGATCCTGCCCACGCTGGTCCCGATGCGCACGCTGGCCCGGGTCGGCGCGCTGGGGCGCCGGTGCTGGGGCCGCCGCCGGCGCCGGACGTGCAGCCGCCACCGGTTGCGGCGCCGGCATGGCGGGGCGCGGCGGCGGCGCCACGGCGGCCGGTGCCGGCATCGACGGCGGCGCAAAGCGCTGCTGCTGCAACTGCGCGCCGGAACGCTCGCCATCGCCGCGTCGGCCGTCGTCACGGCGGCCGTCGTCACGGCGACCATCTCCACGCTGCCCACGCTCGGGACGCTCGAAGCGCGGTTCGGATCGCGCTTCCATCACCGGCTGCGGCGCCGTTTGCGGCGTTGCCTGGATCGGTGCGATCTGCGCCGGCATCGATTGCCGGTTGCGGCGCAGCTCTTCCATCTGTTCGCGGCGGTCGGAACGCTGCCAGCCCTGGCTGCGCCAGTCGGCACGCGGGTCGGGACGAGCGGGTTCCAGCTGCACCGGCGCAGTGGTGCCGAGCACCGGCGCTTGCTGGCGTGGGGGCGGGCTGACGATGGTGCCCGGCTGCGGCGACTGGCGCGGCGGCGGGCTGTTGACGCCGAGTCCCTGCGCCGCCGGCACCTGGATCGACGGCGTCGGCGACATCACCGGTGCCGGCGCCACCGCGGTCGGCGGCCGCTGGCGCGTAAAACCGTCGCGTTCGACGCGACCGGTGTCGATGCGGCCGCCGTCGGCACGCCCATCACCGCGCCGGCCATCAAGGCGGCCATCAACGCGGCCATCCGGGCGGCCATCGAAGCGGCCATCCACGCGGTCGACACGATCGCCGCGATCGGCACGCCCGCCATCACGCTCTCCGCCCGGACGCCCGCCGCGCTGCGGCCGGTTCGGCGGCGCCGGCGGCGCGCCGATGACCGGCATGCCGCCCGCCCCGTTCTGCGCCAGCACCGGCGGCGCGGTAGCGATCGGCGCGCGCGCCACGTTGATACGGCCGGGCTGGCGGAAGCGGTCTTGCGGCACCACCGTCAACCCTTGCGGCCGGTAGTCGCGGTTGCGGTCGGGACCGCGGCGCGGGTCGTTGCGCGGGTCGTTGCGCACATATTGGTTCAGCCAGCGCAGGTGGTTTTCCGGCGCGCGGTAGCCCGGCACGTAGCGGTCGTGCCAGGACAGCGGATACCAGCCCAGGCCCGGCCCGCGCGTGCGGTCGCGGAAGGTGACGTCCCAGCCGGCGCCGCCGACCCAGCCGACCAGCGCCGGCGCCCACACCGGGCGGTCGGCGCGGCGGCCCGGCGCCCAGGCCCAGCGGTTGCGCACCTGGATCCAGCGCCCGTAGTGGAAGGGTGCGTAGCCCCAGGGAGAATTGTCGACCCAGGTCCAGCCCCAGGGGTCGAGCCAGGTCCAGCTGCCGTCGCGGTAGGGCACCCAGGTGGCGGCGACGGTGGGCATCCAGATCGGGCCGTAGTCGTTGTCGCTGCTCCAGCTGCCGTAGCGGTCCAGGTCTTCGTAGCCCGTCATTTCGGTGCCGACGTAGCGCGCCGAGGTCGAGGCGCTTTCGGCCCGGTCTCGTCCGGCCGACCACTCGTCGAAGGCGTCGCGCTGGGCGCTGGCGGTGCGCACGTCGTCGTCCGTGAGGTCGGCGCGCTTGCCGGCGCGGACCGTCAGCTGCGAGCCGCCGCCGTCGACGATGGCGACGCCGTCGAACACGTCGACGCTGCTGGTGTCGCGCACGCGCTCGGCGTCGATGCGCAAACTGCCGGCCTGCTGCAGGCGGATGCGCGCCTGCGCCGTGCTCAGCTCGAAGCCGGCCAGCAGATCGGGATTGCGCACGCGGATGTTGGCGCTGCCGTAGTGCAGGCGCAGGCGCAGGCTGGCATCGTCCAGCTGCAGCACTTCCAGCGACGAGTCGCCGTCGAGGCGGATGGACGTGGAACCGATGCGCACTTCGGTGCGCGCGCCGGGCGCGGTGCTGATCATGTTGCCCGAGGTGACCGGCCAGTTGACCTGGGCCGCCGTCATTTCGGCGCCGACGTCGTCGGCGATGCTGACCTGTCCCTGGGTCAGGGCGACGCGCCCGACCTGCGCCGGCAGCTCATCCGCGGCGGCGGCAGCGGTAGACACAGCGGCGAGCGCCAGGCTCGACAGACCGGCCAGCGCCAGCAGTTTCACGGTGTTCAGGACTCGGGTGCTCATGGTGGTCGTCTCCGCTTCATTGTGGTAGGACGCAAGGCGCCCACCTGATTACAACGCACCCGAGCGGGAAAGGACAACGCGGGTTACAAACAGTTGCCAAAACCGTTGTATCTCATCCATTCAGGCCGCGTGGCGCTTCACGAAGAAGAGCAAGGCGCCCACCAGGATCAGCACGCCGCCAAAGAAACGGTTCTGTGCTTTCACGGCGCGCTCGTCGCGGAAGAAACGCTGCATCGACGATGCCAGGAAGGCATAGCCATGCATCACGCTGGCGTCGATGGTGACCATGGTCACGGCCAGGATCGCCAGTTGCGGCAGCACCGGCGCATCCGGCGCGATAAAGCTCGGCAGCACCGCGACCATGAAGATGATGCCCTTCGGGTTGGTCGCATTCGTGAGAAAACCGGTCAGCACGCGCCGCCCGAAGCTCGGGTGCGCGGCCATGCCGGCGGTCGATACCTTGGTGGCCTGCGCCTTGGCCCGCCACTGGCCGATGCCGAGCCAGATCAGGTACAGGGCGCCGATCGTCTTGACGACCGTGAACGCCAGTTCGGACGCCAGCAGCAGCGAGCCGACGCCGGCGCCGGCGATCACCAGCACCAGGATCAGGCCCAGCTGCAATCCCAGCACGGTGGCACTGGCCTTGCGCACGCCGTAGGCGAGGCCGTGCGACATCGACAGCACGGCGCCCGAACCGGGAGAAATGGCGATCAGGGTGCCGGCGATGACGAAGGCGATCCAGGTGGCGAAGCTCATGCTGGGGGAACTTTAGAAAGGGGAACGAAAAAAGGGCCGCAGCAACCGGACATCCGGATGCTGCGGCCTCTCTGTGACAACAATTACTTCTTTTTCTTCGGGTTGACGGCGGCCTTCAGGGTGGCGCCGGCAGCGAAACGCGGGGTCTTCGACGCGGCGATCTTCATCGCTTCGCCGGTGGCCGGGTTGCGGCCCTGGCGGGCAGCGCGCTTGGTGACCGAGAAGGTGCCGAAGCCGGTGATGCCGACCGTGTCGCCTTTTTTCAGGCGCTCGGTGATGATCTCGATGACGGTGTTCACTGCCTCGTTGGCGGCGGCACCCGACATCTCGGTACGCTTCGCAAATTCAGCGATCAGTTCGCCTTTTTTCATAAATCCTCCGGGGTAAAAGAGCCGGAAGATTATCATAATTAATTGCTACATGTAACTTCGTACGGCCCTCGCGCGGGCCATAGCCGCTGTACTGGCGCGGTTTTTGCGTTTCAGGCAGCGCTCGGCATGCCTTCCGGCGCGGCCAGGCGCAGACGCAGGGCGGCATTGATCAGCGTCTGGTAACCGGTGCCGGTGCGTTCCGCATGCGAACGGAACTGGTCCAGGACTTCGTCGTCCAGGTAGATCGTGATGCGGGTCTTGCGTTTTGGCGGGCGGGCACGGCGGCGGGGAGCGGTCGGCAGGTCGAAATTGCTGTTCATTGCATCTCCTTTGGTCGGTAAAGGCTGCTGCACCGCAGCCCATGGTCGAACTATACGTATTCGCCTGCCGCGGCGGCGGGCAAAGCGACGAGTTGCAGATTTACAGGGATGAAACGCAAATTGGGCGCCTGAAGCGTGTGCAGGACGCGGTGATGATTCCGTTAAGATGTGGCCATATTGACATTTGGAGGTGGGCTAATGGCTGCAGGAAGTTTATTGGCACTGATCGACGACATCGCGAGCGTGCTCGACGATGTCGCCCTGATGAGCAAGGTGGCGGCCAAGAAAACCGCGGGGGTGCTGGGCGACGACCTGGCCCTGAATGCCCAGCAAGTGAGCGGCGTGAATGCCGACCGCGAGCTGCCGGTGGTGTGGTCGGTGGCGCTCGGCTCGCTGCGCAACAAGGCGATCCTGGTGCCGGCCGCGCTGGCGATCTCGGCCTTCGTGCCGCAGGCGATCACGCCGCTGCTGATGATCGGCGGCGCCTACCTGTGCTTCGAGGGCTTCGAGAAACTGGCCCACAAATTCCTGCACAGCCCGGCGGAAGATGCCGCGCACGAGCAGGAACTGGTGACGGCGCTGGCCGCCGGCACCGACATGCGCGCGGTCGAGCAGGACAAGATCAAGGGCGCGATCCGCACCGATTTCATCCTGTCGGCCGAGATCATCGTGATCGCGCTCGGCGTCGTGAATGAAAGCGGCACCACCTTCGGCGCCCAGGTGGCGGCGCTGGTGGCGGTGGCGCTCGCGATGACGGTGGGCGTGTACGGCCTGGTGGCGGGCATCGTCAAGATCGACGACGCCGGCCTCTGGCTGAGCAAGCGCAGCAGCGGCGCCGCGCGCGCCGTCGGCAACCTGCTGCTGGCGGCCGCGCCGCGCCTGATGAAGACCTTGTCCGTGGTCGGCACCGCCGCCATGTTCATGGTCGGCGGCGGCATCATCGGCCATGCGGTGGAGCCGCTGCACCACCTGGCGCAGAATGCGGCGCAGGCGGTGTCCGGCGTGGCCGGCATCGGCGGCCTGCTGGCGGCGGTGACGCCGACCGTCATCGATGCCGTGGCCGGGGTCGTCATCGGCGCCGCCGTGCTGCTGGTGGTGACGCTGGTGCAGCGCATCCGCGGCAAGCACTAAACCCTATCCCTGTGTAGGGTGGGCACGGGGTGCCCACCCTACGGATAGCCTCTCGGCGCCGACGAACGGAACCTTCGCGCAGCCCCTCGACTCCAAGCGGAGAGGAGGGGTCGCGATGCAGGAAACCCGCTTGCGCCTGCACCTGGCCCTGGGTGCGGCGCGGATGTCGATCTGGGACGCCACGGTGGTCGGCAACGACGTCACCGAAGGCGTCATCGCGTGGTCGCCCGACGCCGCCACCCTGATCGGCCTGGCCCCGGTCGAGCAGGAGCAATCCTTCCGCGATTTCCTGGCCCTGGTGCATCCCGAAGACCGCGCCTACCTGGTCGACAACATGCAGCGCCGCGTGGAAAACTGCGCGCCCTACCACTTCGAATACCGCGTGATGCTGCCCGACGGCTTGCCGCGCTGGGTCGGCTGCCGCGGCATGCCGATGTGCGAGGATGGCGTGCCGGTGCGCACATTGGGCGTGATCTGGGACGATTCCGGCCGCAAGCAGCAGGAAGTCCAATTGTTCGAGCAAAAGGAACTGGCCGAAGTGACGCTCGGCTCGATCGGCGACGGCGTGATCGCCACCGATTCGCGCGGCCGCGTGCGCTTCATGAACCGGGTGGCCGAGGAACTCACCAGCTGGACCCGCGAACAGGCCGAGGGCGTCGACGTCGCCCGCGTGGTGCGCCTGGTCGACGAAGCCGACGGCCACGAGATGGACAACCCGGTGCTGCGCTGCCTGCACGAGCGCAACGCGGTCGGCGTCAGTTCGCGCGCCCAGCTGCTGGCGCGCGATGGCCGCCGCATGGCGATCGAGGATTCCTCGGCGCCGATCTGGTCGCGCGACGGCGCCGTCCTGGGCGCGGTGGTGGTGCTGCACGACGTGACCCACGAACGCAGGCTGACCAGCCAGCTCAGCTGGCAGGCGGCGCACGATCCGCTTACCGGCCTGATCAACCGGCGCGCCTTCGAGGCGGCGGTGGCCGACGCGCTGCGCAGCGCCAAGGACGACGGCCACCACCACGCGCTGCTCTACCTCGACCTGGACCGCTTCAAGATCGTCAACGACACCTGCGGCCACGGCGCCGGCGACATGCTGCTGCAGACCTTGTCGCGCCTGCTGCAGCGGCGCATGCGCGAAAGCGACGTGCTGGCGCGCCTGGGCGGCGACGAGCTGGGCGTGATCCTGT
>Ga0308164_10004286_pt1 | contig 12163 bp, 17 predicted proteins | sample PhyTR2_FD_201031 | JGI IMG/M metagenome (GOLD analysis project Ga0308164, IMG submission 201031) | Phyllosphere microbial communities from UC Gill Tract Community Farm, Albany, California, United States - DLSLT.R2 | ecosystem: Host-associated > Plants > Phyllosphere > Unclassified | place: USA... | reverse complement strand
ATCTCGATGCGGTGATCGAGCGTCTCGACGACCTTGTGCAGGACCTCGACGGCTTCGTGCCGGGCGTTGTCGACGATGAACACGCCGTAGTTGCGCCCGCGGTAGCGAAACCCGTCGTCCTGGGTCTCGAGAGCGGCCTTGCGGATCGCATCCATCAGACGGATGCAGGCGACGGTCATGTCCATATCTCTGTCCTCGGCTTGGTGTCTGGGTTCAGACGAGTTCGTAGTTCCAGTGGCGGCCGCCTGCCTTGCGCAGGATGCCCAGAGCTTCCTCGGCGGATGTCGTGTCCTCGAGCGCGAAGCGCACGCCGGTCTCGTCACCGAGTACCCCGGCATAGCTGAAGGCTGCCGGAATGCCGTTCGACAGGATGCAGCGCCAGCCGTCGTCCTCCCTGTGGACGTAGGAGACGTTGCTCGGGAGCCGCACCTCGGTGCATCTGATCCGGATCCGACGTGCCGTCGTCGCCGATGGAGCGGTCGGATAGCCGTTCTTGCTCAGCCAGTTCTCGACCCCGGCATGCACGCACGCCCCGACTAGACCGGGAGCCGTGCCTTCGGCGATGTCCACCTCGATCATGATTTTCATGACGGATCTCCTGTTTTCCTGCGGTGCGTCTGCGACAGATTCCGGTCGGTTCAGGCGCCCCATGTGGGTGCATTTCGTCTTGTCTGGTTTCCAGGAGGCAATTCGGCAGGGAGAGATCGAGGACCTCTCCCTGCCTTATCGTCTCAGAACGCGACGCCGAAGCCGGCGTTGCCGCCGGCGGAACCGCGCGTGTTGAACGAGCCGGCTGCCTTGAAGACCACGCGGCCGTCATCGGTCGCGTGGCTCAGGCCGACGGCGAAGGCCGTCTGTCCGTTCCAGTGACCGACGGCACCGCCCATCATGTTGCCGCCCGGAGTGATGGTCTGCGGGATGCCGTTGACCGCAAGTGCGCCTGCCGTTCCGGCGTCCGCATCGCGACGCACCTCCTTCAGGTCGAACTGCATGCGCCCTGCGACGGTGGCGATCTGCTGGTCCGTATAGGTCTTCGAGCGTGCCAGCGTGTCCGCCGCGCTCGACTGGAGCTGACCGAGATTGACCGCGTCATTCGCCCGCGTGCCGTTGGCGACGTTGCGCAGCGTCACCGGGTCGGCGGTGGCCGACTGGATCGAGGTACCGGCTGATGCTGTCTGCTGGCCGAACGTGATCACGTCGCGGTTTGCATCGTCGTACTGCACGCCTACCGCCTGCGTCTTCACGACGATCGCGTTCGCCACCGTGAGCGCTTCGTTCGATCGACGGTCCGCACCGGCCGCGATCGAAGTGGCGTTGTCGGCCTTGACGTCGGCGGCGGCTGCCATCTTGACCGCCGTATGCGCGGTACCGTCGGCTGCGACTGCGATCGATGCGGCCGCATTCGACGTGGCGACGGCGTTGTCGGCCTTGACGTCGGCGTTGGCGGCCATCTTGACCGCCGCATTCGCGGTACCTTCGGCTGCGACTGCGATCGATGTGGCCGCATTCGACGTGGCGACGGCGTTGTCCGCCTTGACGTCGGCGGCGGCTGCCACGACGGCGGTGGCGTTCGAGACAGCCAGCGCGTTGTCCGCAGTCTTCATGGCTGTCGCCGAACTGGTGATCGCCGTGGTGGCTTTGACGTCTGCTTCCTTGGCGAACGTCATCGCGACGTTCGATGTGTCGAGCGCGGTGCCCGCCGTGACGTTGGCGCGAACCGAGTTCTGCACGGCCTCGTCCGATGCGGTCAGGGCGACGTTGGCGACGTTCTTCGCATCGTTGGCGACGAGGGTCGACTGGTCGGCCTTCAGGCCTGCGATCCGCGCGGCGTCGCTGGCCGATGTCGCCGTGTCCTGTGCGGCCTTCGCGATGCCGGTGACGTCGTCGATGCGGACGTTTGCGGCGATCAGCGACTGGTTTGTGCCGGCCAGACTGCTGGTCAGGTCCGTCACGTTCTGCTGCACGACGCCCATGGCCTGAGTGTTCGCGACGACCCTGGTGTCGAGGTCGTTCGTCGTCTGGGCCACACCGGCGATGGCGGCGTCCATGCTGTCGACGCGGCTGTTTAGCCCGAGCACGCCGCCGAGCGCATCCTTCGCGTTCGCACTTGCGTCCGTCGCGTAGCTGATCGCGGCGTTCGCCAATGTGCGGGCATCGCCCGCTGCCAGGGTGGCGTCGATCGCGACGCTGATCGCGGCGTTGGCCTGTTGGCTGGCGCCGTCGGCGCGGATCAATGCGTCGTTGGATGCCGTCAGCGACTGATCCGACTTGACGGCGGCGTCGCTGGCCAGGCCGATCGCGGTGGCCGCGTTGGTGTTCGCGATGTCCGAACGCTGGATCGCGTTGGTGGCCGTGGCATCGGCGATCCTGGCCGTCGATAGTGCCTCGTCGACTTCGATCTCGTTGAACTGCATGCGCTGCTTCAGGTCTCGGATGTCGACTCCGGCATCACCCAGCTGGTTGCCGACTTCGATCATGTCCCGGGTCAGGTCCTGGACCTTGGCGCCCGTGACGTCGAGACGCGAATTCACGTCGTTCGCGATGTTGATCGCGGCCGTGGCGTTCTGACCGGCGTCAGCCGCGATGGTCCTGACGGCGTTGAGCTGGCCGCCGTTGACGGCGTCGGTGCCGCCCACCACGACGTCGCCATCGGCGACGCTCGTGATCTTGCCGTTCGCGACGATGCCGTTCATTGAGGTCAGCGACTGCGCGCTGATCGAACCGTTGCCGATGTTGAGGTTCTGGACGTTCAGGCTCTGTGCGGTGAGCGATCCGCTCGTCATCAGGTCCTTGGTGCCGATGTTGAACTGGTTGCCGACGGCCAGTACGCCCGATCCGATCGCGACACCGCCCTCGTAGGCATATGCGTTGTTGCCGATCGCGATGCCGCCTTCGGTTTGGCTGCCCGTCTGCGTGCGGGCTTCCGTACCGATGGCGATGCCCCCGGACGCGTTGCCCGGATTCGGGTTGTAGTTGTAGTTTCCGGCACTGGAACCGATCGCCACGCCGCCGCCGGTGTTGGTGCCGAACGCGTAGCCGTCATTGTACGCATTGTTGCCGATCGTGACCGCGCCGTCGTGTCCGCCCGCGTTCGTGCCGATCGTGACGGCGCTGTTGTATGCGTAGCTGTTGTTTCCGACGACGGTGGAGTCGATCGTCGCCGTCGAGTCCGAACCGACCGTGATGCTGTTGTAGTTCGCTTCCGAACGTTCGCCGATCGTCGTGCTTGTGTTGTCGGCTGCGGCGGCCTGTCCCACCGCCGTCGATCGGTTCAGCGCAGTGGAATTGGTACCGACCGCCGTGCTCGTGCCGTCCATGCTCTGCGCCTGTACGCCTGCGCTCATTACGAGCGCGCTCACGGCCGCAGCCGCAAGCAGGATGTGCTTCTTCATGGTATTCCCCTTTTTCGTATGGTGATTTGTTCTGTCGCCCATCGCAGGACGTATCGTTTCTTCGGTCGAAGTTTCTGCTATGCCTGATAGTAGAGCAGGATCGCGATCAGCCCCCAGAGGACCTTGCACCCGTAGTGGAGCAGCTGGTCGGTCTCGTAGCCGAACCTGTTGGCGGCCTTGGCGTCGTCGATCAGGAAGTGGATCCCGATCTCGGCCCATCCGAGCCATGCGCAGCCGGTGATCAGACCGACGAACAGTCCGTGGATCGCGGCGTGTGCGAAGAGCACCGGCAGCCAGTGCGCGTTCTTCTGCTCGCCGTGGTCGTCGAGGGCGTGGCGGTCCTTGCCGGACGCCATGTAGGCGGTCTGGAGGCCGAAGTCGCCGAGCGCATGTCCGCCCACGAGGGCGAGGAACATCATCGCCGGGTCTGCAGCGAGGCCAAGAGGCATGGATCTTCTCCTTGTCGGCGGCGCTTCTAGCGCTGCTTGTTCATCCACTGTGCGAGCGAGCCGGTAGCCGACGCGACTTCCGCGAGACCCGACGCGATCTGCTGCATGGCGTCCTTCATGGCCGTCGGATCGGTCGCGTCGACCGTCTCCAGCCCGACCGCGAGCTTCTTCAGCTCGGTCTTCTGGTGCTCGAGGCGCCGCAGGACGTATCCGGGATGCTCGTTCGGGAACATGGGTGCTCTCCTACTGCGCGAGGGGATGGGTGGAGATGATGTCGAGGATGCGGCGCACGCTCTCCTCGTCTCCCTGATCGAGCGCGGCCAGCGCGGCGCGAGCCTGGTTGCCGATCGTCAGGCGCGGGTACCGGCAGGGTTCCTCGTCCTGCGCCTGGTGCAGGACGTCGATCTCGGTCGCGACGCCGGCAAGGCGGCGTGCGCGTCCCACGTCGCGCGATCCGAGACCGTATTCCGTGTCGGTGTGGATCATGCGCTGGATCTGTTCGGGCGTGAAGTCGCAGCGCTCGTCGTCGATGATGCCGTACGGACGCCGGCCGTTGCGGTCCAGCCAGTCCTCTATCTCGCGCGAGCGTGACGCGAGATCGCCTGTCCGCCAGTCCGGATGGAGCAGGTCCGTCAGTCCGTGGCGGTCTATCATTGCGAGGCAGCTGTCGGGCCGGCCGATGTTGCCGCGACCGCGACGGGTCGACGAAACGACCATCTGCGCCCCGGTCTCGCGCAGGATCTGGCCGAGCAGTCCGAAGGCGACCGGGTCGTCGTGCTGTCCGAGAGCCATGTTGGCGCGCGTGGTGCAGTTCACCCCGTCGAAGTCCACGAACCAGATGAACGCGTCGTTCCCGTCCATCTCTTTTCCCCTGTCCATGATCGATCGTTCCCGTTCAGCCGTACATCCTCACCATTGCGGTGAAGGCTTCGTCGAGCTCCATGCGGTCTGGGGTGTCGAACGGACACCATATCGTGTCCTGGCGCGGCCCCTGCAGCAGCCGGTGCCGGACGTGGGCGTCGAACTCGACCAGCATGCCCGGTGCCAGCGTCAGCGGCGCATGGCCGCGCAGCACCAGCGTGGACTTCGGCGCCTCCAGGACCATGAGGTAGCACCACGGCGGGAAGTCGGCGTCGACATGCTCGCGTATCCGTCCGTGCGCTGCCAGCATCTGCTGGCGGGGACGCTCGATCACCTGGATCGTGCCCTGCTCCCAGTCCGACCGGTCGCAGCCGGCGACGTCGGCGGTCAGCGTGTCGATCCAGGGGGCCGAGCGCATGTCGTGACGCAGCGTCCGCGGAGTCTCCGGGCCGGCCATCAGAACAGTGGCTTCGTGGGGCGGATCGGCGCCGGCGTCTTCGGCGGCAGTCTCACCCAGAGCTCGGTCACGGGAAAGTCCGGCATCTCTCCGCCGTCCATCCGCGGCTGCACGATCTTGCCGTTGTCCCACAGCCGGCCGGCGATCTGCGCCATCCGTTCCTTCTGCGTCGTCTTGCCGGCGGTGAGATAGCCGATCAGCTCCTCGCGCGTCGCGAAGGCGGTCGAGGCGTAGATCCGGTCGACGCGGTCGATCGGGAAGCCGCCGTCGAGGATGTCGCGGATGCAGCCGCGCAGGCTGGTGCCCACGCTGTTGCGCTGTCTCTCGCCCATCGTCGTCTCCTCAGGTATTCGCATGTGTAGGTGAAAGGGCGGTTTCGTTTGCACGTCTGCGCCATATGTCCAGAAAATCGCGCTTTCTTGACATGTCGGGAGCGTCATGTCGGAAAGTGCCTGCCTTTCTGACCTGTCCGGCTCGGAGAGCCGTGCCTAGGCGGGCTGCTGCGCTGGCGTCCAGTCCACCTGTTCCGCCAGGATCTCGGCGTCGGTCGGCATGTTGACGCCGCATTCCTTGCACCCGTCCCACAGCAGCATCGTGCCGCCCTGGTCGGCCGACATCCAGTCGCCCGCCTTCAGCAGGCGGCAGTAGCCGTTTTCCTGTTCGGGCCTGTCCGCGCGCAGCTCGTGGTGGGGGCAGGGGACGTGGCGGCCCGGAATGAAGGGCTTCCCGGTCGCGGCACGCTCCGCGTCGCGCGCGGGATCGGGCACGCGCGTGTAGCAGTACATGCCGTGCGGCACGACCGACCTGGCCTGCGCCATCGGGTCTTCTTGCTCGATCGCCATCTCTTTTCCCTTCTGTGGAATATGTCGCGAACCCCGGTCGGCAGCCTCTATCGTGGAAGCGGGACCAGGGTCGTCCGGGGGCGCGACAGCGTCAGGATGGTCGAATCGCCACGGCGCACGGCCGCCGTAACGGTCAGGTCGTCGACGTCGAACTCCGGTCGGGGCACCGTCTCTTTGAGCGGGCGACCGATCATGGTCGCCATCTCGTCGTCGGAGAACGTCGCGTTCCGCAGGACCAGACTCGGTTCGCCGTGCGCGCTGCGGTAGACGATGCCGGGCAGCTCGATGCGGTTCACCTCGAGGTTCTCGCCGTCGGGCACGAGGTGCATCGACATGATGTCGTCCCCGGTCTTGCCCGTACGGTCGCGAGCCACGTGGGCCCCGTCCGACGCCAGGGCTGCCACTTCGAGGGGATCGAGGCCGAGCGCGCGAAGCATCGGCGGCAGCACCGCGTCGCACGTCGTCGCCTGCCCGAGCGTGAGCGTGCCCGAGTCCAGCCCCTCGCGTCGCCGCATCAGGAGAGCGCGCCGCGCCGCCGCCAGCCGCAGGTCGGCCAGCGCCTCCTCGGACTTCGTCAGGCGCTGCTGACGGAAGCGGAAGTGGCGCATCCTGCGGAACTTCGGATGCGTCTCGTCGGGATGCGGATCGAACTCCACGGTCACGCCGCCGGCCATCTCGCTGCGGCTGCGCCGGATCTCGAGCCAGGGAGCCGGACCGTCGAGCAGGCCGTGCTCGTCCAGGACGGGTGCGATCACGCGGACCATGCAGTCGATGTTCCACTGCCCTCCGGGCGAGAAGCGGCCACCGGTCGCCATCAGGCGCTCCGACATCGCCTCGTCCTGCGGGCCTGCCGGCGGGAGCGGCCATTCGCCGTCGTTGATGTCCATGTCTGCTCTCCGTCGGGTCGGTTTCGGATTCAGTTGACGTGCCTCATCGCCGACAGTGTCCTGTCGCGCTGGATGGCGGTCGCCTGGGCCATTATGACGTCCCGCTCGCCGGCCGTCACCATGCCGTCGGCGGCGAGGTCGTTGGCGGGCTTCTCGAGCGCGGGGTAGGTCCGGACGGTTTCGAGGAGCTCCACGTACTCGCGGCTGTCGATCTCCCTCGCGTCCAGCTCGTCGCGGTGCATTCGTCCGGCGGCCACGGCCATTACCATCAGCAGTCCCAGTATGGCGATCATCAGCACGAAGAGGCTGCTCGGGTGCCTCTTCACGAAGTCGCGCATGCGCTCGTCGTTCGTCATCGTCATTCTTCCTATAGCCTGCCCAGCATGTCGATCGCCAGTCCCGGTTCTCCCCAGATCGAGGAGAGGTGATCGCGCGACCACGACCAGTCCTTCGCCGTCTCCTCGCGCAGGTAGACGTGCATGGCGTTCTTGATGCCGCTGAACCCGAAGACCAGCTCCCAGAGCAGCTGGCTGTCGCCCGATCGTCGGGCGGCCTTCAGGCGCGCCAGAGCCGTCTTCCTGAACTCGTGATCGATGCCGATCCGGTAGCCGAACGGCTCGGTCATGGTCAGCAGGTCCGCCGTCTGCCGGAAGGCGTCCGACATGGCGGGACGCGTCGGCTCGCGACCGAGCGCCACCAGCGACGCCGACAGCTTCTCGAATCGGGCGTGGATCTCCGCGCCGATCGGCGCGAGCGTGCCGGGCACGACCGTGAAGTCCCCGTCGCTCGCGACCATTCCGCTCGAGCTCAGCGCCCTTCCGCGCAGGTCGTTCGCTCCGACGACGATTCCGTCGCGCCCCCCGTAGGAGAGCCATCGCTGCAGCGCCTCCGTCATCCTGGCGACGTCCTTGGGTCCGTATACGTAGTTGGTCCCGCCCGACCAGACCGGCACGTAGTCCCGTGCGCTGATGTCGAGCCCCGCCCCCGGCCTGGGTCGACGTCCCCTGCGCGACGAGGGCAGCTGATAGTTCGCGTACTCGCCGCTGGCGAAGTCGTGCAGCAGGTCGTAGCCCTGATGGTGCTCGTCGCCGCGGGCGATCGGGATGATCGTGTCGTCGACGGTCGAGATCATGACGTAGCCGACGTCCTGCATCTGGCGCGCGTCCTTCTCCTCGCAGTCGTTGCCGACATAGCAGAAGGCCTTCCAGCGTCCGACGCCGGCGAGCGAGCCCGGCATCTCGTATTTCGAGGCGTCGAGCGCAGGGTGAAGGCGGAAGCCGTGCCTGGCCGCTGCCGGCGCGCGCGGTGCGGGCGTGGGCAGCGGAAGCTCGAGGGTCTCCATGGTCTTGTCCTTTCAGACGGTCTCGGCGCGGAGGAAGGCGCGGAGCATCTGCTCCGGATCGGCGCCGTACCAGCCGGAGCTGTGGATGGGATTGTACTCGACGAGACGGAAGGTCCCGTCGCCGCACAGCGCGAGGTCGACGACGTAGTGCCGATCGGGCCGGTACGTCCCGTGCAGGACCGCCGCGGTCGCCAGCGCGTCCGCCGTCCGCTCGTGGTCGGTCAGATAGGCCGGCTTCCCGTCGATCCGGTAGGTCGACCAGCAGGCGGGCTCTCCGCCGATCATCCAGATGCGCATCTCGAGGAGGATGTCGCGCGGCGGCGAGATCCATACGGGGAGGTCGGGGTCGACGTTGCGGGCGGCCAGCTCGGACGGCGCGAATACCGCGCCCTGCAGGCCGCGTCGGCCGGCGGTGTTCTCGTCGGCGATCACGTCGCCGATCAGCTTCACGCCGCTGCGGGGGCGCACGTGCATCGCAGGACTGTCCGATGCGCAGAACAGACCGGTCGTCGTCGCCGTTCCTCCGCTGTTGAGATAGCGGTCGCCCAGAGCGTCGGCCCAGGCGGCGGCGTCGTAGCGCGCGTCATCCCAGAATACCCAGCGCGCGAGATCAGGCTCGCGCCTCGCCCACTGGTCGACGAATGCGACCGATCCCATGACGAGTACGGGCTCCCAGGGGCCGCCTGGAGGCAACGCCGGCCGGCTGGCCATGCCTCCGTCGGACGAGAGGTCGTGCACGACGATGCCGATGCCGTGCGCAGCCTGAGCCGCCCGGCTGGTGATGCGGGAGACCCGTTCGTGGTTGTTCTGGAGGACGATCAGTGGCTGTGGGGACATGCTCAGTCCTCCGTGCCGTCGGATCCGCCGTGCATCTCGATCTGCTGCGCCACCCACTCCCAGTAGCCGAGGCGGGTGTCGTCGTTGTCGACCTCGTACTTCCAGTCCTGTACGGGCCAGGTCGCGTGCGCCCCCCAGATGCCGTTCTCGGCGGTCAGGATCTCGACGGTCTTCGTCTGCTGCTCGGCCACGTCTTTTCTCCTTTGCTACGGTCTCGTTTCATCAGGCGGTCAGGATATCGACGGTCCTGGTCGTTTCGGCAGCCATGACGGTTCTCGTCCCTGTTGTCGGGCCGTCATCACGGAGGCGCGGCTAGCCCGCTGCGATACGCCGATCATATGCGCGGGCTCGGCCTGCGTGCGTCGCTGCCATTGCCATGCGTTCTACGTGCTATCCGCTACGAATAAAGATTAATCGTCTGCGGTAAATTTATCATTAACCATGTCAGCTCGTAATTGCGAAACGATTTGGCGACATAGGTGTCCTTGTCGAAAGACGCACTCCAACAATAGGGTTTTCACATGCGCTACTGGCCTATCGGCAAGCCCATCAAGGGCTAATACGTTCAACAGCCTGGTGGTCTATCATTCCTCTCACGAACGCGGTGCGTTATTGAGGCGATGATAAGTCTTACAGGTGTTGTAGGCGGTCATTAGATCCGCCAAAAATTATCATAAGACAATAAAATGCCCGTCTTTCAAGTCGGGCATTTTTACTGTTATGGTCTTCATACCGACTTATTCGGTATTTGGAGCCCCGCCTATCTGTCGCGCAGGCCTTCCAGCCACTGCGCATGGTCCCGAGCGGCTGCGACTGCGTCCACTTCGCTCGTCATGGTCTGGCGGTAACCGATCCAGGCCTGATTGGTCTGGGCGAGCCACTCTGCCACCTCGGGGGAGGCTTTCTTCATGAGGGAGCGATAGGTGCCGATCACGCGACGGTCATAGGACAGGCGTGCGTTGTCCAGGCATGTCGTGCGTCCGTCGGGCCTCTCCTGAACGGCCGGCTGTTCCTCCTGAAGCTCCTCATTCGCTTCGTCGTCCTGGACCTCCGGGGGCGTCGCTGCGGCTGCGGGCGAGGCGAGACAGCGTTCCAGCGCGATCGCTGTACGGTCCTCCTTCGGCCCGTTCGATGCGAGGAGCAGGGCGGCGATGATCAGCATGCTCATTTCAGCTCATTCCGAGATGGGTCGACAGTGCCGCGATCCGTAAGCGAAGTCGCAGTCTGGCGGCTAGGTTCCACCGCGGCGTCGCGTTCCGATCGGCTTGCACCCGGTCGAACTCGCGCTGCCATTCGGCGTGGCAGTCCTCGTAGGCGCGGCCGTCGGTCGGGTCGTACCCGATGATCGAGACGTTGGCTATGTCGTATTCGCCCTTCCTGATGGGGCGCAGGTACTTCGACGGCGCAGTGCCGGGGCCGGCGGCGGTCATGGATCGACCCCCAGGATGTGTAGCTGCGCCTCCAGCCGCAGCGCGCGATCGCGTGCCACGGTCATGTCGTCGGCTTCCTTCAGGGGAGCGTATGTCTTAATGAGAGCATATCTCGATGCCGTGCGCATCACGAGCATCGCCATCATCGCGTCGCGTCGCGCGTCGCGATACGCGATCCAGGCCTTCTGCTCGATATCGAGCGCCGCACCGGCCTCGGTATCGAGGCTTCTCCTCAGTGCGGATAGAGCGAGTATCACGCGTGCCTGATAGGCGCGTCGCGAGACCTCGTAGCACCGTGCCTCTCCCTCGGTGGATGATGCCTCCCTGGCTCCGAGGCACTGCCCCAGTCTGTCATAGGTCAGGTCGGTCGGTATGGCGGCGCCTGCCAGCGCGGCGGCTAGGATAAGCATGGGATGTCTCCTTGGCAGTGGCCAGCAATGTCCGGGACATGTCCGGATCGGGCATGGATTTGTCGAATTCTCCCTTACGGTCTTCGAAGGGAGTGGCCGGCTATTGTCCGGCAATGTCCGGAACAGGTCTGGGATGCATGTCGGACAGGCCCGCTACGAGGGTCGCATCAGCCTTACGGCGCGGGTGTCGCATATCATGACCTCGCCGTCATGCTCGAACCACCCCTCGTAGCCGGCCTCCGCGCATGCATGCGCCATGTCGCAGGGAAGCGTCTCCTCGTCCCACATCGTCACGAGTTCGGCGCCCGCCCGCGTTCCGGCGGACACGTCCAGCAGCCGCAGCGGCCTGACCGTCTCGTAGACGAGTACGACCGGCGCCTCATGACCCATGACGACGTTGTAGCTCTCGGCCATTTCGGCGTCGCCGAACCATGCGGGTCCGCGCAGATGGACCGCCGCAGGATCCCAGTCGTCGCTGGTGCCGTGGTGTAGGACCGTGCCGGAGGGCAGGACCATGACGGCCTGCTCTCCGGCGAAGTCCTGGATCTCGGGGGGCGCATGCAGGTCCATATGCGATCTCCCGTGCGATCGAGAAGAACCAGCCGACGCCTAGGCGTCGGCCAGCGCGAAGCCGCGCAGCGTCGTCGATGCCGGATGCGCGTCGAACGCCGCCAGACGATGCTCGTCCTCTGACGCCTTGTCGATGATCCGGCGCACGCTGGCGATCTTGGCGGTGCCCGCCTCGACCTGCCTCGCGAGCACGTCGACGCCCTTGAGGAACATGGTCTGGTCGGGCACGATCGGCTCAGGCGGAGCGGGCGGCCCCTGCTCCAGGATCAGCACGCCGTCCGGGTCCGCCTCGTAGACGTCGCGCAGGAAGACGATGTCGCGCGAGAGCACGTCCGTCGGCTGGCGGACCGCCCAGGTCAGGAACCCCATCGCGCGCTCGTCGTGCTCGTAGCGCGACATGTCGAGCGATCCGCCCTTCGCGCGGAAGGCCACGATGAGGTCCTTGGCGGTCCTCATCCACTTCCAGTGGCGGTAGAAGGCGCCCTTGAGCTTGAACATGAACTGCTCGCCCTCGCCCCGCGCGCTCTCGACGACCACGCCCTCGCTGTGCGGATGGCCACGGCCGGGCGTCCAGTCGTAGCTGGTGGTGATCTGCCGGATCTGCTTCTTCAGCGCGATCCAGTTGGGCGCCTTGAAGACGATCTGCTTGACCTCGCAGCCGAGCCACGCGCCGATCTGCACGAGAT
>Ga0308164_10004283_pt1 | contig 12168 bp, 11 predicted proteins | sample PhyTR2_FD_201031 | JGI IMG/M metagenome (GOLD analysis project Ga0308164, IMG submission 201031) | Phyllosphere microbial communities from UC Gill Tract Community Farm, Albany, California, United States - DLSLT.R2 | ecosystem: Host-associated > Plants > Phyllosphere > Unclassified | place: USA... | reverse complement strand
TATAATTCCACCATCGCCTCGCGCGACGTGACGGCCGATACCGAGCCGGTGTCGGTGCAGTCGCGCGAAGCCTGGTTCAACGAGCACACGCCCGACCGGCGCCCGCTGTGGGTGATCCACGATGCGCTCGACACGAGCGAGCAGCCGGCGGTGATTGGCTGGCTGTCGTACTCGAACTTCTATGGCCGGCCGGCGTATTCGGGCACGGCCGAAGTCTCGATCTATATCGCCGAAAGCGCGCGTGGCCAGGGCCTGGGGCGCTACTGCCTGGAGCTGGCGATTGCGTTCGCACCCGAGGTCAAGGTGCACACGCTCTTGGGCTTCATCTTCGGCCACAATGCGCCGAGCCTGGCGCTGTTCGGTAAATACGGGTTCGAAACCTGGGCCAACTTCCCACGGGTGGCGAACCTCGATGGCATCGAGCGCGATCTGATCATTCTGGGCAAGCGGGTGGTCTGACCATGACGGTGGTGCCCGTGCTGCGGCCGGGCGCCTCGCGTACAATGGCGGGATGTTTATCGATTCCCATTGCCATATCAATTTTCCGGAACTGGCCGCCCGCATGCCCGAGGTGCTGGCCAAGATGGCCGAGAACCAGGTCACGCATGCCCTGTGCGTGTCGGTCGACCTGCCGGACTTTCCGCAAGTGCTCGCGCTGGCCGAGCAGTATCCCCATATCTTCGCGTCAGTCGGCGTGCATCCCGACTATGAGGACACGCTTGAACCGACCGTGCAGCAGCTGGTCGACCTGGCGGACCATCCGAAGATCGTCGCTATCGGCGAGACGGGCCTGGATTACTACCGACTCAAAGGTGACCTCGACTGGCAGCGCGAGCGCTTTCGCGTGCACATCCGCGCCTCGCGTGAGACCCGTAAGCCGCTGATCATCCATACGCGCGCAGCCAGCGAAGACACGATCCGCCTGATGAAGGAAGAGGGCGCCGGCACTGACGCCGGTGGCGTGGCGGGCGTGATGCATTGCTTCACCGAGTCGCTCGAGGTGGCGCAGGCGGCCATGGAGCAGGGATTCTATATCTCGTTTTCGGGGATCGTCACCTTCAAGAGCGCCAAGGATTTGCAGGCCGTGGCGCTGGCGGTGCCGCTCGAGCGCATGCTGATCGAGACCGATTCCCCGTATCTGGCGCCGGTGCCGTTCCGTGGCCGCATGAATGAGCCGGGCTATGTCGCGCACGTGGCCGAGTACATCGCCACGCTCAAGGGCGTGTCGCTGCGCGATGTCGCGGCGCAGACGAGCGAGAACTTCTTCAACCTGTTCCAGACAGCCAGGAGCTGACGCATGCGGATTGTTCGTTTAATGGCGCGCCTGTGCGCGGCCGGTGTGCTGCTGGCAGTGGCCGCCAGCGCTGTTGCAGCTGCGCCGCCGACTGACAAGCAGGTATCGTCGTTCTTCCGCGCCGTGCAGATGGACGATGCGAGCACCGTGCGCAAGATGGTCGGCACGGTCGTCAACGCCAACGAGCTCAATCCGCTGGGTGGCGAGCCGGCGCTGGTGCTGGCAATCCGCGAAGGCTCGACGGCCGTCGTGCAGGATCTGCTGGCGCATCCAGGCACCGACCTGGAACGCAAGGCGGTCAACGGCAACACGGCGCTGATGATGGCGGCGTTCAAGCGCGACGGCGACACCGTGCGCGCGCTGCTGGACAAAGGCGCCAAGGTCAACCAGCCCGGCTGGACCGCGCTGCATTACGCAGCCGCGAGCGGCGACGCCGCGATCGCGCAATTGCTGATCGAGCGGGGCGCGCAGGTCAATGCGCTGTCGCCACGCCCGTCTGGCGCCGTGACGCCGTTGATGATGGCCGCGCGCGAGGGGCAGGACGGGATCGTGCGCCTGTTGCTGGCAAAGGGTGCGAATGCGGGGCTGAAGAACACGGAAGGCTTCACTGCTGCACAACTGGCCAGGCAGGCCGGGCACGACAAACTGGCCGCGCTATTGTCCGGCCGCTGATGGGGGGCGAATTGCGTCTGGATTGAATTGGACGTTATTTGCCCCTCACCTCGACAGATTGCGCGCAGGAAATAGTATCCATAATAGTCCTACGGTCCCACAACACAGGACGACGAGGATAATCATGCTGAACGAACGCGAAATCGAAAGCTGCTACCTGGGGCAGTTCATTCCAGTCCACTACCATCACAATATGCTGATGGACCAGAACCGGATGCACAGCTTCAAGTCCGCCATCCACTACTCGGTCTTCCCCGGCGCCAAGGTGCTGGAACTGGGCGGCGGCACGGGCGTGCTGTCGTTCTTCGCGGCGCAGAAAGCGTCGAAAGTCTACTGCGTCGAATACAACCCGGACATGGTGCGTGAAGCCCGCCGCTTCCTGGCCATGAACCCGAACGGCCACAAGGTCGAAGTGGTCCACGCCGACGCATTCGACTACCTGCCACCGGAACCGGTCGATGTCGTCATCTGCGAAATGATCCACGTCGGCATGCTGCGTGAAAAGCAGGTCGAAGTGATCGAGTCGTTCAAGCGCCGCTACTTGGCCAAATTCGGCGGCCCGCTGCCGCTGTTCATGCCGGAAGCCGTGATCATGGCCGTCCAGCCACTCCAGCAGGAATACGACTTCGACGGCTTCTACGCCCCGATCGTCCAGTTCCAGGAAACGGGCGTCGTCCAGCCAGGCACGATCGAGTTGTCACAGCCAGCCGTCTACAGCATCATCGACTTCGGCCAACCGGTCGACAGCCTGATCGCCTGGGAGGGCTCGGTCCTGATCGAACAGTCCGGCACCCTGAACGCCATGCGCTTCGTGACGAAAAACGTCCTGGCCATCGTGCAGGAGCAAGCCACGACCATCGACTGGCTGAACCACTACATGACGCTGCCGCTCTACACGCCAATCACCGTCAAAGCCGGCGACCTGCTGCGCCTGTCCTTCGCCTACCGCGCCGGCGGCTCCATCCCGTCGCTGCAAGCCTCGATCCAGGCCGACGTCGTCACCCAGACCGTCACCGAACAAATCCCCGAATACGCCTAACCCAATGAGGGTCAGTGTCGAATTGTTTGACAACTTCAGTAAATCAGTTGCTCAATAATTCGACTCTGACCCCAATTGATGGGTCATTGCTCGATGGATAGGTAGGGTCAGTGTCGAATTGTTTGCCAACTTCAGTAAATCAGTTGCTCAATAATTCGACTCTGACCCCAATTGATGGGTCATTGCTCGATGGATAGGTAGGGTCAGTGTCGAATTGTTTGCCATCTTCAGTAAATCAGTTGCTCAATAATTCGACACTGACCCTAATTGTTTGGATTGAGCCTTGTGGCTATTGCTTGCACCGTTTATCGGAGTTGGCGACCCTTCGTGCCGGGGAAATGACTGTGCATCGGATGGGGGTGGTCTTTTGACGACGGTGGCGGATAGAGTGCGTCCATGTTCAACGTGGAGGCGATATGCTGAGTTTTCTGGTGTGGATACTGTTGTTAATGGTGTGCTGGCCGATTGCGTTGCTGGCGCTGCTTGTTTATCCGGTCGTCTGGCTGTTGCTGCTGCCGTTCAGGCTGCTGGGGATCGGTGTTGATGCCGTGTTCAATCTGCTCAAGGCCATTCTCATGCTGCCGGCGCGGGTGTTGGGGCAGCGCCCAGGTCATTGATAGCGTTTTGGCATGACTGAGTGTTGGGCAATTAACAGACGCTTCGCGCGCGATCTTCTACTGTGAAGATGCTCGCTTTCATCCGAAAGCAAACATTAAATAGAGGAAATAATATGCGCCTGGATATCTACCGCCGAGCTGAACATGAAGGCAAGTTTTCGTACCTGGCCGTGCCGGAATCGAAGAGCATTCCCGAAGAAGCCACCAACACCGACTGGGAAATTGAAACCAAGGGCTACGAGGTGGAAGACAACGCCGACGGCATCAAGGATTTCGACATCGAACACCTGAGCGACCAGATCGCTGAAAAAGGGTATGCGATCACGTCGGTGACGCACTAAGATTTCCCCGGCGGACCTTCAGGTCCGCCAACGCTCCTTCATCGGCAAGCGCGCAATTCGCCCCTTGCCGATGTGCCGGCACCTCTTCCTGAGAACCTGGCCCGCCCGCAACGGCCCCATAGCCGTTGTGGTATTCTGCGTCCTCGATCAAGCAAGCCAGCCATGCAATCGGCTGGGACGGAGAATGGTATGAAGTGGGTTGTCGTCGGTTTTTATGTGTTATCGATCCTGCACATCCATTTCCGCGGTCGCGTCCGCCTACCGTTTCGTCGTCAGATTTTTGATCACTCGTCGTTCATGGCGCCGATCAATATCTTCATGCACAAGTTTTCGCGTGTACCCAATACGCCGTTCACGCCGCTCTCCGAATTCCCCGAACTGGCCCGCCTGCAAGAGAACTGGCCGATCATCCGCGCCGAAGCCGAGAGCATGCTCGCGCTCAAGAAGATCAAGGCTGCCGAACAGAACGATGACGCTGGTTTCAATTCGTTCTTCAAGAATGGCTGGAAGCGCTTCTACCTGAAATGGTATGACGCGAGCCACCCGTCGGCCGAGCGCCTGTGCCCGCAGACCTATGCACTGCTGCAGTCGATCCCGTCCGTCAAGGCCGCGATGTTTGCCGAGCTGCCACCGGGCGGCAAGCTCAATCCCCACCGCGATCCTTTCGCCGGTTCGATGCGCTACCACCTTGGCCTGGCCACGCCCAATGATGACCGCTGCTTCATCGAAGTCGATGGCGAGCGCCACAGCTGGCGCGATGGCCAGGGCGTCGTGTTCGACGAAACCTATATCCACTGGGCGATCAACGGCAGCGATAGCGACCGCATCATCCTGTTCTGCGACGTCGAGCGTCCGATGCGCTATCGCTGGATGCAAAGTGTGAACCGCTGGCTTGGCCGCAACCTGATGACCGCCGCGGCATCGCCCAACGAAACGGGCGACCAGGTCGGTCTGGTCAGCAAACTGTTCCGCATTTCGTTCTATATGGGCCAGTACCGCCGCCGCTTCAAGGCATGGAACAAGACCGCGTACAACATCACGCGCGTGGCGCTGGTGGTCGCACTGGCCGCATTCATCTACTGGATCTGACGCGCTCCGAACGGCACCGGTACTAAGACAACACGACGAGCCATTGTAGCGAAACCGGCATCTTTGCCGATCTCGCTACAATGGCTTTTCTGTTATCACCTATCGGAGAAGTCCATGGCAAAAGTACTGGTTCTGTATTACTCGACCTACGGTCACATTGAAACGATGGCCAACGCAGTGGCCGAAGGCGCGCGCGGTGCCGGTGCAACGGTCGACGTAAAACGCGTCCCCGAAACCGTCCCCGAAGACATTGCCAAGAACGGCCACTTCAAGCTGGAACAGTCTGCGCCCATCGCGAAGGTGGATGAGCTGGAACACTACGACGCGATCATCATCGGCGCCCCGACGCGCTATGGCCGTATGCCGAGCCAGATGGCGGCCTTCCTCGACCAGACCGGCGGCCTGTGGGCACGTGGTGCCCTGAACGGCAAAGTCGGCGGCGCCTTCACGTCGACTGCCACCCAGCACGGTGGCCAGGAAACCACGCTGTTTTCGATCATCACGAACCTGATGAATCTCGGCTTGACCATCGTTGGCCTGCCATACAGCTACCAGCAGCAGATGACGCTCGACGAAGTCGCCGGCGGCAGCCCGTACGGCGCGACAACGATCGCCGGCGGCAAGGGTGAACGTCAGCCGAGCGAAATCGACTTGGGCGGCGCGCGCCACCAGGGCAAGCTGATCGCCGAGACCGCCGCCAAGCTGTTCGGCTGATCGGGCGGGTGCCATCACCATGACCGATCTCTCCGCATTCCCCATCACGCAGCGGTGGCCGGCGCAACATCCGGACCGGCTGCAGTTGTATTCGATGCCGACGCCCAATGGCGTCAAGATTCCGATCATGCTGGAAGAGGTCGGTCTGCCGTACGAAATGCACAAGGTCGACTTCGCCAAGGACGACCAGCATTCGCCAGCCTTCCTGTCGCTCAACCCGAACAACAAGATCCCGGCGATCATCGATCCGGATGGCCCCGGTGGCCAGCCGTTGCCGTTGTTCGAGTCGGGCGCCATCCTGATCTACCTCGCGGACAAGACTGGCAAGCTCATGCCGCAGGACCCGGCCGCACGCTATCAGGTCATGCAGTGGGTGATGTTCCAGATCGGCAGCGTGGGGCCGATGTTTGGCCAGCTCGGTTTCTTCCATAAGTTTGCCGGCAAGGACTATGAGGACAAGCGCCCACGCGACCGCTATGTCGACGAGTCACGCCGCCTGCTGGGCGTGATCAATGGCCAACTCGCGCAGCACGCCTGGATCGCGGGTGACGAATTCACCATCGCCGATATCGCGATCTTCCCCTGGATCAATGGCATGCTGAATTTCTACGAAGCAGGGGACCTGGTCGGCATTACGGACTTCCCGCACGTGTCGGCCGCGCTCACGAAATTCCTCGCGCGCCCGTCCGTGCAAAAAGGGCTGAAAATCCCGGCGTAACCAAGCCGCCAAGCCCGCCTCAGTAAGGACTGGCCGTCGGTCGCACGATCAGCTCGCTGACATCCACGTCGGCCGGCTGCTCGATCGCGAACCCGATCGCGCGCGCGATCGCATCCGGCTTGATCGCCACCTTGCGAAAGTCGCGCATCGCCGCACGCGCACCAGGATCCGAAATCGATTCCGCCAGGTCCGACTCCACGACGCCGGGCGACACCAGGGTCACGCGGATCGCACCACCGACTTCCTGCCGCAACCCCTCCGTGATCGCCGCCACCGCAAACTTGGTGGCGCAATACACTGCCGCCGTCGGGCTGACCGCATACGCACCGATCGACGCGATATTGATGATCTGGCCGCAGCCACGCGCCTGCATGCCGGGCAGCACGGCGGCAATACCGTGCAGCACGCCGCGGATGTTCACGTCGATCATCTGGTTCCATTCATCGATCTTCAAAGCCTCGAGCTTCGACAATGGCATGACGCCCGCGTTATTGACCAGGACATCAATGCGGCCATGGCAGTCGAGCGCGAAGTCGGCAAACGCCGTCATGCTCTCCATGCTGGTGACGTCGAGCCGGGCGACGTCGGCAGTGCCGCCTGCCGCGCGGATGGCGCCTGCCAGCGCCACCAGATGCTCGACGCGCCGTGCGCCGAGAACCACACGGTGGCCCTGCGCGGCAAGAAAGCGGGCAGTGGCTTCACCGATACCGCTGCTCGCGCCCGTGATGAGGATGACTTTCGATGCGTGTTCCATGCTGTGCTCCCTGGTGTGTGATCAGTGGCGTCAGTATGGATACGGCTCGCGGTGCTGCCCATGCCGAAACCTCGGCATCGATTGCACGATCCTCCGGAAATGAATAACGGCGCCCGCAGGCGCCGTTAGGTTGACAACAATCAGCCGGCAGCAACCGGTCAGGCCCGCGGCCGCTGGCGGTGGAACGTCAACGGCGTGTACGACACTGCCGATGGTGGCGGCTGCTTCAGGATGTTCGAGCGCATCGCGCCGACCACGTGCATCTCGCACGGCTTGCAATCGAAGCGCAGCGTGTAGCGGTCTTCGCCACTCACCAGCGTCATCGGCTCGGCCTTGACCTGGCCCTGGACGCCTTGCACACCCTTGGCCTGTTTCGGGCACAGGTTGAACGAGAAGCGCAGGCAGTGCTTGGTGATCATCAAGGAGACTTCGCCGGCTTCCTCGTGCGATTCGTACGCAGCATCGATCAGCTGCACACCATGCTTCTGGTAGAACGCGCGCGCCTTGTCGTTGTAGACATTGGCCAGGTAGCTCAGCTGCACGTCCGGATACACCGGCGGCGGCGTAGTGGCCGACTTGCGCTCGGGCCGCTGCCAGGCCGCCAGGCGCGCCGCTTCATGCGCCGCAATGGCGTCGCGCCGCAGTGCATTGATCGCCGCGCTCGGCACGAACCACGGCTGGCTCAGCTTGAGCTCGACGTGACCGGCTTCGAACATGGTGTTGCCCAGCTTGGCCAGGCTCGAACGCAGCGAGGCATCGGCCTGCGCGGCCTGCGTCGCCGGCTGCAGGGCAATTGCTGCCACGGCATGCGACGCGATACCGTCCTCGTCGATGATGTCCAGGCGCAGTCCATCGGGCTGTTCACTGAGCACCAGCTCCAGCGCTACCTTGCGCTCGGACGATTTCTTGTTGAGCGTTGCTTCCCAACCGTGGTCGCGGTTGCGGTGGATGACGGTGCCGACCTTCAGGCCTGCCAGCGTCTGCATCGGCTCGTTCGGATACACGCGCCAGCGCTGGCCATCGGCCTCGTCGCCCAGCTTGTCGGCCTTGTTGGCCTGGATGCCGACCGTGTCGCGCTTGTACATATAGTTCAGGCCGTCGCCGTTGGCCATTGGCGCACTGGTGACGACATCGAAGCTGTCGCCGTTCAGGCGCGCCACGATGCCCAGTTCCACGCCCACGTATTTCGGCGAATCGAATGCGCCGATATCGGTCAGGCGACCCTGCGCAAAGTACTCGGTGTGGCCGCGGTGGAAGTTCTTGTCGACATCCGGTGTGAACATGACGCGCGTGCGGCCGCTCGAGGCGCGCACGAATTCCGGCCGCTGGTCCAGCAGTTCGTCCAGCAGCAGGCGGTAGTGGGCCGTGATGTTTTTTACGTAGCCCATGTCCTTGTAGCGGCCTTCGATCTTGAACGAGCGGATGCCGGCATCGACCAGGGCGCCTAGGTTGCGGCTTTGATCGTTGTCTTTCATCGACAGCAGGTGCTTGTCGAACGCAACCACGCGGCCCTGGCCATCGCTGAGCGTGTAGGGCAGGCGGCAATTCTGCGAGCAGTCGCCCCGGTTGGCCGAGCGGCCGTTGTCGGCGTGCGAGATATAGCACTGGCCCGAATACGCCACGCACAGCGCGCCGTGCACGAAGTATTCGAGCGGCGTGTCGGTGACTTGATGGATCTTGCGGATCTGCTCAACCGTCAATTCGCGCGCCAGCACCAGTTGCGAAAAACCGACGTCAGCGAGGAATTTCGCTTTCTCTGGCCCACGAATGTCGCACTGGGTACTGGCATGCAGCTGGATCGGGGGCAGGTCGAGCTCGAGCAGGCCCATGTCCTGGATGATCAGTGCATCGACGCCGGCCTCGTACAGCTGCCAGATCTGCTTGCGCGCCAACTCGAGTTCGCTGTCATGCATGATCGTGTTCATCGTCACGAAGATGCGCGCCCGGTAGGCATGCGCGAACTGCACGAGCCCGGCGATGTCCTCGAGCGGGTTGCTGGCATTGTGCCGCGCCCCGAATGCCGGGCCGCCGATATAGACGGCATCGGCGCCGTGCAGGATCGCCTCGCGCCCGATCTCGGCGGTTTTGGCGGGCGAGAGCAGTTCAAGCTCGTGGGCTAGCAATGACATGGGGAATCCTTCGATGCGAAGACCGGGATTATAGCCAGTCGGCGCGCTGCCGTCATGTGCCGCGACGTTGCGGTGCCCGCCGATGCAAGAGGATGTTAGCGCAATCCCAAGCGTTGCTGTGCTAACATCAAGCCCATTTCCCTGGCCTTGAAAACAATCCTGACATGAGTAAAGTGACGCTCGACAGCATCCGTGAAGCGATGGAACACGGTAAGCCAACCATGGTGGACGTCGCCAAGCTGGCCGGCGTGTCCGCCATGACGGTCTCGCGCGTCATGAACGGAAAAACCCTGGTGCGTGAAAGCACCCGGCGCAAGGTCGCCGATGCGGTCGCTGCACTGAACTATACGCCGAACCAGGAAGCGCGCAATCTGGCCGGTTCCAAGCCGATCCGCGTCGGCTTCTTGTACAGCAACCCGAGCGCTGCGTACCTGAGCGAATTTCTCGTCGGCCTGCTGAACCAGTCGGGCCTGAACAATGTCCAACTCTTCGTCGAGAAGTGCGAGGCGGGCAACCACGAAACCGAGCACACGCAGCGCCTGATCGACAATGGCCTCGATGGCGTCATCCTGCCACCGCCGCTGTGCGACAGCGAAGCCGTGCTGGGGTGCGTGGAACGCGCCGGCATTCCCGCCGTCGTCGTCGCCTGCGGTTCACCGGCGCCGGGCCTGGGCGCCGTCAGCATCGACGACTACGATGCCGCCCACTACATGACGCGCCACCTGATCGCCCTGGGCCACCAGCGCATCGGCTTCATCGTCGGCCACCCGAACCAGAGCGCCAGCGCGCGCCGTCTCGATGGCTACCGCGCCGCGATCGCTGAAATGAACGCCGACGCAGCCGACGAACTGGTGGTGCAGGGGATGTTTACCTACCGCTCGGGCCTGGACGCGGCCGAGCAGTTGCTGGCCCTTGCCGAGCGGCCGACGGCGATCTTCGCCAGCAACGACGACATGGCCGCCGCTACGGTCGCGGTCGCCCATCGGCTGGCGCTGGACGTGCCGGGCGATCTCACGGTCACGGGCTTCGACGATACCGCACTGGCCACCACCATCTGGCCCGAACTGACGACCGTGCGCCAGCCGATTGCCGAGATGGCGCGTGAAGCAGTGCAGGCGCTCGTGCGGCGCGTGCGGGCGATGCGTGAAGAAGAACCGGCCGAGCCGGAGCAGACGCGCATGGACTTCGTATTAGTGCGACGCCAGTCTGACGCCGCGCCTCGTGTGCGCCCGCCGGCACGCTTGCCTGCTGCTGCGCGGACCCTCTGATCAAGCTGCCGTGCTGGTCCCGTCCTGCGCCGGGACCATTACGCGGCACGGGTTTATGTGCCTGTCTCGCTACGACTTCCGCTTGCCTTCAAGCTTTCCAATAATTCGTTGACAACCGTCCGAGCAGAAGTTTAGACTGCAATGGTTGCGCTAACAATTCTGTTAAAGGATTGTTGTGACGCACATTAAAATAATCAAAAAGCATCAGGAGACGACCATGCAAGATCCGCACACCCGGCTGCCCGCCGGCGTGGCTGCAGCCCTGCTCAGCCGCGCGCCTTCCCGTCACACCTCCTGAGTACCGGTTTGTCCCGACTGGCCGCGCCACGCTGCTTTGCATCCGTCTTCGCAGCCGTCTGCGCACCCGCCCGGACCCGTCACCACGAACGAGAGAAAACATGACCGCATCTTCCGTCAATGCGCTACCTGACGCGCTACCCGGCGCGCTCCCCGCTGACATCGCGTCGGCCCTGCTCGTTGGCCGCGTCTGGCGCCCGGCGCCGATCGACGGCCCGGCAGTCGTCGCCGTGCGCGCCGGCCGCCTGATCGACATCACGCACCACGCAGCCACCGTCGCCGACCTGTTCGAGCGCGATGCCGCCGACATGCTGGCGATCGTCAAGAGCGCCGCAGGGGATGACCTGGGCGACGCCGCCAGCCTGCTGCAGGCCGCGCAGGGCGGTGGCCTGGGCGAGGGCGGTCTCCAGCTGCTCGCGCCGTGCGACCTGCAGGCCATCAAGGCCGCAGGCGTGACGTTTGCCGTCAGCCTGCTCGAACGCGTCATCGAAGAACAGGCCAAGGGCGATCCTGCCCGCGCTTCTGCATTGCGCACGGAACTGCAGGCCACCATCGGCACCAACCTGGCCGAGATGGTGCCGGGTTCCAGCGCCGCGATGCGCCTGAAAACCGAGCTGAGCGCGCGCGGCCTGTGGTCGCAATACATGGAAGTGGGCATTGGCCCCGACGCCGAAGTCTTCACCAAATCGCAGCCGATGTCGTCGCTGGGCCATGGCGCGGTCGTCGGCCTGCACCCGTCGTCGCACTGGAACAATCCGGAACCCGAGATCGTGCTGGCCGTGAACAGCCGCGCTGAGATCGTCGGCGCCGCACTGGGCAACGACGTCAACCTGCGCGACATCGAGGGGCGCAGCGCGCTCCTGCTGGGCAAGGCCAAGGACAACAACGGCTCGTGCGCCATCGGCCCATTCGTGCGCATTTTTGATGGCGACTTCACGCTCGACACGCTGCGCAGCTGCGAAGTGAGCATGCTGATCGAAGGCGCGGACGACGGCTTCACGCTGGCCGGTTCGAGCCGCATGCGCGAAATCAGCCGCGACCCGCTCGACCTGGTGGCCCAGACCTGCGGCGCGCATCACCAGTACCCGGACGGCTTCATGCTGTTTCTCGGGACGATGTTCTCGCCGATCAAGGACCGCGGCGCGGCCGGTGGCGGTTTCACGCACCACCCGGGCGACAAGGTCACCATCTCGACCCCGGCGCTGGGCGCCCTGGTCAACACGGTCGGCCGCAGCG
>Ga0308164_10004281_pt1 | contig 12169 bp, 7 predicted proteins | sample PhyTR2_FD_201031 | JGI IMG/M metagenome (GOLD analysis project Ga0308164, IMG submission 201031) | Phyllosphere microbial communities from UC Gill Tract Community Farm, Albany, California, United States - DLSLT.R2 | ecosystem: Host-associated > Plants > Phyllosphere > Unclassified | place: USA... | reverse complement strand
ACGCTCAAGGATTGGTCAGAGCGTGGCAGTGATGACTCCGCTTCCTCGATTGCCGATCGCGCCAACATGGCCTTCAGCGAACTCAAGGACGCGATTGCCTATGCAGTCCTGCCGCCACCGGTAGACGGCCTGGGCACTTCCAGTGGTTTCGAGTTCCGTTTGCAGGACCGCGGTGGCGTCGGCCACGCCGGGTTGATGGCCGCACGTACCGAATTGCTGGACGCTGCAGCGAAAAGCCCGATCCTGGCCAACGTGCGTGAAAGCGCCTTGGCTGAAGCACCACAAGTGCAGCTGGAAGTGGACCGCAAGCAGGCCAACGCCCTGGGTGTGTCGTTTGCCGACGTAGGCAACGTGCTGTCGTCGGCGATCGGCTCGGCGTATATCAACGACTTCCCCAACCAGGGCCGTATGCAGCGCGTGGTGGTGCAAGCCGAAGGCGACCAGCGCAGCCAGGTGGCCGACCTGATGAAAATCCACGTGCGCAACAACGCCGGGAAGATGGTGCCGCTTTCAGCCTTCGTCGAAGCCAAGTGGACCCAGGGCCCCACGCAGTTGACCCGTTACAACGGCTACCCGGCCATCGCCATCAGCGGCGAAGCGGCGCCGGGGCACAGCACCGGCGAGGCCATGAACGAAATCCAGCGCTTGGTCAGCCAACTACCCGCCGGGCTGGGCCAGGAATGGACGGGCTTGTCGTTGCAGGAGCGCTTGTCCGGTTCCCAGGCACCGCTGCTGTTGGGCCTGTCGCTGCTGATCGTGTTCCTGTGTCTGGCCGCGCTGTATGAAAGCTGGTCGATTCCCACCTCAGTGTTGCTGGTGGTGCCGCTGGGGGTACTGGGTGCGGTGTTGGCCGTGTCGCTACGCGGGATGCCCAACGACGTGTTCTTCAAGGTCGGCTTGATCACCATCATTGGCCTGTCGGCGAAGAACGCGATCCTGATTATCGAGTTCGCCAAGGACCTGTATGACCAGGGCGAAGACTTGATCGACGCCACCTTGAAGGCTGCGCGGTTGCGACTGCGGCCGATCATCATGACGTCCCTGGCATTCATCCTCGGCGTGGTGCCATTGGCGATTGCTACGGGGGCCAGCTCGGCCAGCCAGCAGGCGATTGGCACCGGTGTGATTGGCGGAATGATCACGGCGACATTGGCGGTGGTGTTTGTGCCGGTATTCTTCGTGGTGGTGATGAAGCTGGTGCGCAAGCGCCATAAACCAAACTGATCAGTGGGAGCTGGCTTGCCTGCTCCCACAGGGTTATTGATTGCATTCATGATCAGGTACACCCGAATAAGCTATGGTGCTCACAAATAGTTATCTGTGAGCCACCATGCCCTTCCTCGCCCGCACCCACCCTCGCCTCTCATCCGCCGCCGTACTGGGCCTTGCGGTCGGCCTCCTGGTGCCGGCCGACACCCTTGCCAGCAAGATCCTGATCGGCTGGAACGCCGGGGTCTGGACCTACCTGATACTGATGCTCTGGTTGACCATTCGCGCCAAGGCCGAAGACGTCAAGCGCATCGCCGAAGTCGAAGACGAGAACGCCGGCCTGGTGCTGTTCATGGTGTGCATCGCCGCCATCGCCAGCCTGGCCACCATCACCTTCGAACTGGTGGGCAGCAAGGACCTGGCCACTTCCGAGCGTCTGCTGCATTACGCTTTTACCGGGCTGACAGTGATCGGCTCCTGGCTGCTGATCGGGGTGATTTTCAGCGTGCACTACGCCAGGCTCTATTACACCTGGCAAGGCAAGGAGCCGGCGCTGCGCTTTGCCGAGGGCTTGCTCACCCCCAATTATTGGGACTTCCTGTATTTCTCCTTCACCATCGGCGTGGCCGTGCAGACATCGGACGTGGGTGTCGCCACCCGTAGCTTGCGTAAAGTGGTGCTGGGGCAATCGTTGATCGGGTTTCTGTTCAATACCGCGATCCTGGGGTTCTCGATCAATATTGCGGCCGGGTTGTTTGGTTGAGCCTACCGATAAGATCCGACGAATGGAGGTCAATACCTGTTAGTTCTGACAGTTGCCAAGCGCCTAGTTGTAGCGCGCAATAGGCACACTCAGAAGGCTAGCGGAGCAAGAACATGGGTGGGCAAGGCACATTGATCAACAATCTGTTGGGCAACGGCAGCTTTAGCAAATATGGCGCCGAATGGACCACCCAAGACACCGTGGACTACTCGCGCCAATATTGCCGGGTACTCAACGGGCAGGCCTCTCAAGCCATCAATGCCACGGCGGAAACCACCTACCTGTTGAAATTCTGGAGCCAGGTCTTGTACCAGGGCAAGGGAGAGCTTCTGATCCAGCCCGATATTCCCGGTGCCGACGTGCGAATCGCACTCAACGACTTTCATCTGTGGAGAAAACAAGAGATCCGCATCACCACCCCGCCTGCAACAACCCTCATGACCGTGGCAATCACGGGGATAGCTGGCGAAGTGTGTGTCGACGAACTGAACCTGACTCAGGATACGAGCACTCCACCTCGGCCCGAGCTGGTACTCAATGGAGATTTTTCTGCAAACAGCGACCATTGGGATACGTCAGGCTCACCGATCGGTTCAGGCAGGCACTTTGACGGGGATACGTTTCAGGCAACTTTACAAGGCCAGGCCGGCCAGACCATCGCCGTGACCGGGGGAATCACTTACGAATTTTCGTTTCGTTCCCGAAGTGAATTCGGCGGGCACGGTTTTGCCCGATTCCAGGTGACCCCTACGGGGACATTCCCGGAAATCCGTGTAGGCGCGGCTGCCTGGACAACCTACACGGCAGACCTGGCAATGCCGCCCGCCACTACGGCCGTCACGATCGTCCTGATCGGTATAGATGGCGCAATTTTTTTTGATGATGTTTCGTTGAAACGCAAAGCCTGATCCTTCCAGTACACCCAAGCGCCTCCTACCTTGACGCGGAGTCGCGAAACTACGCAGAGGAGATGCACCTATGTCAGTCGTTCAGTTGATTCGCAAACAAAAACCAAGGATTGCCAACCGGTATTTCAAAGGCGAAATTGATGGGGCAGACTTCACTGCCAAGGTGTTTGACATCAAAAAGAACGAAGACCGATGGACCCTAACCGCCAGCAAGGTAGACGACGATTTAGTCAAACATCAAATCCAACTCGTGTTTCCTGCCTCTTTTGAAAAACGCATCTACAAGTTGGAGGAGCATCTGGACGACATCAGACTGACGTATTCGACGAACAGTTTGTTGGACCCCATCCTGAGATATGGTGCCAGCGGCCTCATTGATTTGACCACTGTAGATCCCGCGAACACCCATGTTGCTGGCGCATTGCAACACATCCTCACCCGTGACGACGGCAACCCGGTGTCCACCATCACGGCCTTGTTCGACCTGAGTTGAAACTCAGGCACTCATGACCCAGCGTTTGCTATAAACCCAAAAAAGGAAGCCGAAGCTTCCTTTTTTGGGGTTCCCACTACTACTTACCAGCTGTAACGCAGACCTACGTTTGCCCCCCATGGCTGGTCAACGTGCTTGCCTTTGCTGTGTTCGAAATCAGCGTGCAACTGCAAGTTCTGCGATACCGCGACCGACACACCCGCGCCGAACTCGGCACGCGAACCCGACAAGTCGTTATTGAACACATGTCCGTTGACCGACGCCTTGTTGTTCTTGGCAAACTCATGGGCCACGGCCGTGCGCAGGTAGGGCTGGACGATGCTGCCATCGTTCATGATGAAATCGCGCCCCACCGTCACGCCGAGTTTGCCCAGCACCGAATGGGTGTTTTCACCTTTGGCCTGCAGCCCGTTGTCCAAGCCGTATTTCTTACCTTTGACCACCACTGTCGACGCCTGTGCAAACGGTTCGACAAAGAACTCATTGTCCAGTTTTATATTACGGCCCACCTCCGCCGATGCTCCCAGACCATTGGTTCCGTACTTGCCCTTGGCCTGAACACCATCGCTCATGGCAACCTTGGCATCGTTTTCGAAGCGGTTGGCTTTGACGACGCCGTCAAAGTAGTAACCGCTGTCGGCGTTCATCCACGTCGCATACAGGCCAGCGTAGTAGCTTTTTACGGCGCCTGAAGTACCCCGGCCCAAATCCAGGTCCGAGTCACTGTGCCCTGCCATTACACCGATTAACCATTGGCTGTCTTCACTGAGCGGCGTATCCACACCCAGGGAGAACCCACGCTGAGTCTGTTTGACACCCACGCCATTGGCATCCGCTACCGAATATTTGTTGCCATAACTGCGGATCCAGCCACCGGCCATTGCGTCGTTGTGACGCAGCTCGCCCATGCGACTGCGCAACGAGCTCATCTCGCCGTACCATACGGTCGGCGCAGTGTTGAACAGCGCCAGTACCGAGCGCGTGCCCGGGCTGATGGTGCGGGCATTGGGGTCAAGGAACCAGTCATTCCCCTCCTGTTTGAGCCCGTAAGACCAGGCACCGACATCCACAGCCCCTCCCACCAGGGAGAACTGCGCGTCGCCGCCGCCGGTGTGCACGATCTGTACGTCGCCTGGCGACACGGGTTCGAGCCCCGTGCTGGCCACCAACAGGCTATGTTGGCCAGTGGCGTCCCCCGCGATATTCAGAAAGTCGTTCAAGCCTGCGGCGAAATCGGCCCCCATCACAAAGGTACCGTTGCCGCTGAGCGTATCCAGGTTCAACTGGTAGAACTCATTGGTTTCACCAAACTTGACGGTACCACCGGCGAGGTCCAGGTCGCCCACCAGGCTATTGCCAGTCAAATTCCACAACGAGCCATCGCCTATGCTCAAGCTGCTGACGTTCATCAGGGCGCCCGTCAGCGATGCATGGTTCTGCAAATTCAAGTTGGCGGTGCTGCCGGCCTCGACGATCACATTGCCAGTCAAGTGGCTGTTATTGACACGCATATTGGCCGTGGCCGTGCCGGTGACTTCGAGCAAGTTGCCGTTGCCACCAATCAGTTGCGAACCGTTGTTTACCTCTATATTGGCCGTCGGCACCCGCCCAGGTGCACCAGCGACCAGGATCGCAGCGCCTGTCTTGCCTTCGACCGTCGAGCGATCCAGCACCAGCGAGCCATCCTGGGTAGTGCTTGATCCACGGTTAAAGCGAACGCCATTGAGTTCACCAACCAGCATGCTGTTGTTCTGGGCAAAAGCCGAACCCCCTTGCAATAGAACACCGGTACTGTTGGCGGCAGTCCCTTGCACCAGTGAGTTATCCAGAAACAGCTCGCTGTGTTGGGAAGCAGTCACACCCGATTGCGCACCTTTTATGGTGCTGTTGCTGACATCGGCACGCGAGCCACCCGGTGTCGAGACGTAGCGGTTGAGCAGCAGGCCGGTCGATCGGGTACTTTCCAGGTGGCTATCGGAGATCGTCGCAGTGCCATTGGTCAGCTCCATTGCCGCAACGCCTGCCCTCTCGGTTTTAACGGTTGCGTTGTTGATGGCCACCTTGGACCCTTCCTGGGCAACAATGCGTTCAATATTGCTACCGCTGTTCACGGTCAACTGAGCACCGAGTCCGAGGATTGAGCCGGCAGTGGCACCATTGACCGTCAGGCTGGAGCCGGCTTGCAGCGCCCAGTTTGTTACCGGTTCGCCAGCTTCAATCACTTTGGACTCGCCAGGCGCCACAACCTGCTGGCTTGCCTGGGCCTGTACCGCAACCCCCAGCAGCAGGCCCAGCGACGACACTTTGACGGCCGCACTTAACGGTGAGAGTTTAAAAAGATACTTGATGGACATGCTGTAACACTCGCTCTGACTAAATATGCCTAAACCCAATGGCATGGCTCGTTCCGATGGAGTGGAGCCAGACCTGTAGAGGCCGCGAGGTTATAGATCCAAGAGGAAGTGGTAAGTAGGATATATCCGAAGATTGCGGAGTAATTGAGTAGCGTATTGGTATTAACAAAACACCAAGGCGCCGGGCGCCTTGGTGCTTGCAGCTCTGCTGCTATGGCGTATAAGGATCGCCATCGCAGAAGTTGTTGGACGTCAACATTCGGACGGGAATGACTGCGGGTACTGATTTGGCCGGCGTCCCTGCGACATCCAGAGAGTACTGGAACCAAATCGAGTTATAGCTCGGCGTAACCCCCGGGACCTTAAGGTGCGGATCGAAAGGTTCAAGCTCGAAGATAAACCCATTGTCCGCCATGTTTTTATCCAATGTGAGTGACCGAGTGCCTCGAGTAGACCCTATCGGAGCATCCCCATTAAGGCCCGTCGAGGCCACGAACTCAAATGTAACTTCTACACCATCAGCGAAAAACTCAGCGCTGGGTGGAATCCAGACTTCAATGTGTTTTTCCCCCTCAGGCGTGCCTGTGCCTTGAGGCCGCAAGGATGAACACGTAATCCTGCCACGGGGGTCAACGGCCCAGGCAAGCGTGTTGCGAAACACTGCGGGATCGAGCGAGTGGATAATCGCATCGTCCACTTCAACGGACGTGCTTGGCGAAAAGTTGCTATTGGCCGCGCCAGGACGACTGACACCGTAGAAAACGGGAATGTCATCGCCATTGCCCGCGGCGGCGATCGCGTCCTTGTCTACCTCAATCATAAAGGAATCACCAGCCCCCTCGCCCGGCGCAACCGTACGCGAACCTGCCGGGTTCAGCTTGCTTCCCCAATACAGCGTAATGACCATTCCGTCTGTCGGCTGAGGGTCGGCAGCCCACAGATTAAAATTCGCCTCGATGGGGCTGGCATGATCAATGTCGGCGGAATTCAGGTAGTTTGGCGTGGGAGTAGACGCGGGGCCCACGATAGTGACAGCGTCCAGGTCTGGACTCGGGTCTCCCGGCGTAGGTGCGCCCGGCCCTTCAACACTCAGATCAACGTCAACCAATACCTCAGCATCAGGCTTATTGACTGTCCCTGTCCTGACGATTTCATAAGTGATCGGCGTCGACACCGCGCCTGTCTGAGTAGCATATTCATCCAGAATCAGTTGACTTGAGGCCGTGAACTCAAAGGGAAATACGCCATTGAGTGGCAACAACCCGGAGGATTGCGCCCCCCAAATCAACCTGTATTGATCACCAGACTCCCATGCATAGCTGGGTATCGCCAACCTTACACCCGCTTTCCAAACCTCGATATCCACCAACTCATTCTCTGGAGGCACTACGAGGTCAATAGGATCCAACACCAGGTTGGCACTGCGTTTAAGCCTGCGGCCCGTAGTGATCCTGGAAATTTCACTGAGATTCCCAGCAGCATCTATCAATCGGTAATAGCCAAAATAATTACCATCTTCAAAATTTTCAAACGCCGAAATGGGCAGGTTGAACTCCACACCGCCACTTTCCATGGGGACGCTGCCCAAGGACGGAGCATCATCGGGTGGCTGCAGAGAAGTGAACCAGACCTGCGCAACGCCATCGCCGTCTTCAAAACCCGCGTAGCTGGAAATCTCGAAGTCAAAACCTCCCGGATTAAGGTCCAGAGTAGCTTGGGTAATGTCGACCCCCAGAGGAAGCGCGGTGGGGAAAACAATCCTTGCGGGGGCCTCAGTACGACCCGATGACTTGTAAGGCCCGTATAGATCAATCCTGACGCGCTCTGCAACGGAGAAGTCCTTATAGTCAGTGTCCGAAGCGGGCTTTACCTTAAACCTGACTTCAAACTCCCCATGCCCCAGAATATTATAATCAATGGTCAACCGGACGAGCGGCTGAGTAGGGTCAGTTTCGAGAATCATCGGCTCCAGTGGTGTCCATACAGCAACCCCAACTGGGCTGTATTCAATCTGTATCTCGTCGCCAATCTCCGGAAAGCCCCCCAGGGGACAATCAACCCGCAAACCAGCATGTTCGTCCAGGTAAGGCCGCCAGATCAAACCACTTACGCCGTTGAGCGCCTGAGAAAATATCGGCGCGTCTAATTTGGGATCATCCCAACCAAGTGTCGTTATTTTTTTTGCACTGTTAATTGCCATCTTAGTTCTCCTTGCGTGTAATAAAGCGCTCAAGAAGTTCCCGGACTGATAACCACACCAGCCTCACATAAAATCACCGGCAAGCCACCTACAACCAAGTTCAGATTGAGCACACTGTAAAACAATCAACAAAGGCACAGAGAAAGTTCAGCCAACTGCTGGAGATTTTCTAATCCGGCCCATTGCCGTTCGGCCCGCAGAATACGGGATCCGAGGTTGAATACCGGCGATCGATTTTTACGTAGCGAATAGACGAACTGCCAATCCGTGTTCCGTTGCGCCATACCGTGAACTCGGCATACGCACCCGCCTCGTTCTTCATGGGCTGAACATAAGGAATATAAGGCACCACAAAAACGTGATAGCCCTGACTCTCGTCAACATCCAACCAATCTTCTTTGAACACTTCAGAGGTTTCAGCGATCGGGCGGTCACCCGCAAACCCCCAAGTGCCTTGCCATTTCAATCGGAGCTCATCGCCGACTGCAATAGCTGCATGTTTATTCACATGCACATGAACCCCCTCCCAGATAGGAGGATCGGTCTGGCAATTCAACCACCCCGTTGTGCTGGCATGCGCAAACTCAGGGCGAGGAAACCTGACCGGCGGCACTATATTAATATTCACGAACTGGTTTGGCGCCAATTGTTCATTCACGCCATTACTCGTGCGATAACTAACCGGAAAAGCTGGATTATTAGGTGTTTCGGCAACTATCTCCCAAGGCACCCCGGTAAATGTCACTAATTGCCCTGGTTTATCGTCGGACTTAACAGTGTAGGAGGCAACTGGGTCTTCTCGGTCGCCCCAGTACAAGTCCAACCACTTACCGACAGCAGGTCCCTCCGGCAAGGCCACTGTCGCCGTGACACACTGGTCCGAATCACTGAAGTCCAAGTGGTTAGCGGTATCGGAAACAGCGCCTCGAATTTCAACTTTAGCCAAGTGCCGATTGTATTCAGCCGGTGCTTGGTCATGGTCCACCCCAAATACCCGGAAGTCAGCGTCGACACGTCGTACCGGCGATGGAACAGCCGTCGCAACACCGGCACGGTAAATAAAGTACCGAACCGGAACCTGGGTCTGTAGGTAGCCATTCTGGATCAATACAGACCAGCTCACCGGGACCACTTTTGGAAAACCGTCAACCGGCTCCCTGGCCAGAAGGATTCCATTCCAACTGACGGCCACCTCGTCGGTCGGATTCCAGTCGAAATAGGCACCAAATCTCACGTTTACGCCACTGCGGGCATCCGCGCGATCAATCAGGCCGTCATAGTCATAGGCAAGCACCTCGGGCGGTTGCAGTCCACTGGGGAGCGCTTGCAGGTTGATATAGACCGGTGTTGCCCCCGAGTAATTGGACTGCTGGTTTCCTGCCCGATCGCGAAGACCGTAGCGCAAAAAACGCGGCCCATTTGGCAGTTGGCGAAACAGCCCGGAAGGCACAGGGACTATCAGCGCCTCAGTGGTGCTGACAAAGGTATGCGTATAGGCCGCCAGAAAAGGGTTTGACTCCTCAGTCTCCAACAAAAAAATCAACCCGTCGTCAAACGCCTGGCGATCCAGATAGGTCGGAATTCGCAGCTCAACGAACTCATGTTCACTGATATAGGCCTCAGTGATGCCGTTATTGGCGACCTCCGGATCGATGAACATAGGCGGCATCAGAGGAGCCATCCCACCCGGCGGCATCCAATCCAGGGTGAACGTAGTGACATGCGGGCTGTGCTCTATACCGCCCGGCCCGTCAACGTAATAACTGAGGTCATAAGAGCCGCTGATCTTCAGCCAATTACCGCCTATGGACAGTTCTACCGGGAAATCATCCTCGGTAACGGGGCCTAACAAGGGAATCGGCGGCAAGGGGTAGGCGGGTTCCGGCGTATGAGGTTTGATTGAGAAATGGACATTGTCCGTTTCGCCGTATTGTGCCGGAAACCGCCAGATCTGCTGGAGTTCAATTTTAATCGGGTGGTACAGGAACTCAGTAGGGATCAGGCCGTTGGGATCATCGGAAAACGCATCCACCACGACGGCAGCCTTGAGTTCGGACATCTGCCCTGCGCCTGTAGCGCTGACAGATGTGTTGGCTGTTTTTTTTGACCCCATCATTAGGCGCTCCTTGATTTCCACGTGGCTGAATCAATCCGCTTCGCTGGCTCAAATTAGGCGCTTGTTTCATCGCGGTGGATACTGTCAGAACTAACAGGTAGATCGCTCCACTCGTCGGACAGCCCCCGAGCGCGCCGAAGAGCAACGCTTGACGCATTGATTGAGTTGGTGTTTCCTGAAACCGGTTTCAAAGCAGCCATAACCAACTTCAGAATAAGAAAGGCCCGCGACCGTGACTCCTTTTTCCGCCGCCCAGCGCACCCGTGTCACCATGCTCGACGTCGCCCAACGCGCCGGCGTTTCCAAAGCCAGCGTGTCGCGTTTTATCGGCGATGACCGCGCCCTGCTCTCCGACGCGATCGCGCTGCGCATCGAGCAAGCCATCGAACAGCTTGGCTACCGCCCCAACCAGATGGCCCGTGGTTTGAAACGTGGCCGCACGCGCCTGATCGGCATGCTGGTGGCCGATATCCGCAACCCCTATTCCATCGCCGTGATGCACGGCGTCGAAACCGCCTGCCGTCAGCACGGCTACAGCCTGGTGGTGTGCAACACCGACCGTGATGACGAGCAAGAGCGCCAACACCTGGCGGCGCTGCGCTCGTACAACATCGAAGGCTTGATCTTGAACACCCTGGGCCATCACCTCGACCAACTGCTGGAGCTGCAACAGGAAATGCCCCTTGTGCTGGTGGACCGCAAGGTCGCGCCGCTGCACAGCGACCTGGTGGGCCTGGATAACCCGGCGGCGGTGCGCATGGCGGTGGAACACCTGGAGCTGCAGGGTTACCGCGACGTGCTGCTCGTAAGCGAGACCACCGACGGCACCAGCTCACGCCTGGAACGCCTGGAGAGTTTCAACCACGAAATTGCCAAGCGCCCGGCGTTGACAGGCGCCGTGGTTGAACTGGATGGCAACCTGGAAAAGCGTCTGCAAGCCTTTCTCGCCAACCCCGGCCCCAAGGCAGTGTTTTGCGCCAACGGCGTGGCCGCACTGGCCTGCACCCGGGTGCTCAAGGCGCTGGGCTGCGACCTGTTCGGCGAGGTGGGCTTGATCGCCCTGGATGACCTGGACTGGTACCCGTTGGTGGGCAACGGCATCACCGCCCTCGCCCAACCGACGCAAGCGATTGGCGCCAGCGCCTTCGACTGTTTGCTCAAGCGCCTGCGCGGCGATACCGCACCCACCCGCACCCTGGATTTCTTACCCGAGCTGATTATCCGCGGCTCGACGCCCCCTTATGACCCTGGCTTTACTGTGGCGAGGGAGCTTGCTCCCGCTGCGGTGCGAAGCGCCGCCAAGAGCCGGTGACTGCTGCGCAGTCAAACGGGAGCAAGCTCCCTCGCCACAAGCAGTCAGTGTGTTCTTGTTGATAAAAATGAAACCGGTTTCAGAGGTAAACAACAATGCATAAATACCCCGTCTCCATCAGCCTTTCCAGCTACGGCGCCGACCTGGTTCGCCAGCAGGGCCAATTGAGTTTTGTCGCGCTGCTCTGCGCTGCCGGTGCCCAGCGCATTGAATGGCGTGAGGAGCTGCTGACCGAAGAACACCCCGCCACCCTGGCCCAGGCCGCTGCCGCGCAAGGCCTGGACAGCGTGTTTTCCTCGCCCCTGGAACTCTGGGTCGCCGGCCGTGCCCAGCCCAATGCCGACCTGGCCGCTACCCTGGACCGTGCCCAGGCCTTTGGCTCGGGCTGGCTGAAGGTGTCCCTCGGTTACTTCACCGACACAAACGACATGGAAAGCCTGCACGCCCTGCTCAATCGCCACCCGGTCAAGCTACTGGTGGAAAACGACCAGACCCTGCACGGCGGGCGCATTGAACCGATGCAACGGTTTTTTACCGAAGTCGAACGCCGGGGCCTGCCGGTGAAAATGACCTTCGATATCGGTAACTGGCAGTGGCAAGACCAGTCCGCGCTCACTGCTGCGCGGTTGCTGGGCCGGCATGTGGACTACCTGCACTGCAAGGCTGTGGCCCGTCGCGCCGATAGCAAGCTCGTCGCCTTGCCACCGGGCGCCACCGACCTGCATCTGTGGGAACAACTGCTTAAACACATGACTCAAGGTATTACGCGCGCGGTGGAATTTCCGTTGCAGGGCGATGACCTGATCGAGGTCAC
>Ga0308164_10004280_pt1 | contig 12173 bp, 9 predicted proteins | sample PhyTR2_FD_201031 | JGI IMG/M metagenome (GOLD analysis project Ga0308164, IMG submission 201031) | Phyllosphere microbial communities from UC Gill Tract Community Farm, Albany, California, United States - DLSLT.R2 | ecosystem: Host-associated > Plants > Phyllosphere > Unclassified | place: USA... | reverse complement strand
GTTTCTTCTTTTAAACGTAAAATTCTTTCTTTGCTTCCCATGACTGGAATTTATTAAGTGTAAATAATCTAACACCGTTAAGCAAATGTAGAACCATTTGAGAAATTGACAATCATTGAATTGTCAAATAACATTTGGTTATGTTAAATAATGCCTACAGATAGTTTAAATAAGGATTTTAACAGTAATTAATTTTATAGACAAATTTTGGTAGCTCACAAAAATCCTGACAAGCAGACGTTTTTCTTTTTGGAAAGCAACTTATCGTCATTTCGAATGAGGCGCAGCGCAATTGAGAAATCTTTGAATTATGCCAAACTTGCTTTAGAGTTCCTTTTTTCTATCGGTTGGTGTCTCACCAACCGAAAAGATCATTAACACATGGTTGGGAAGATATCGATCACAAAGACAAAGATTTCTCCACTGCGGTCGAAATGACGATTTATGAAAAAAAAGATTAATATTTTAGTTTATGATTTACCGCCAGGCAGAAATATCCGATATCCCTCAACTCCAAAATGTTCGACATTACTCGTTACCGATGCAGATTGTGAGGAATTTTTAACCCAACGTGGCCGAGGATGGGTGTGCAAAATTGATGGAAATATAATGGGCTTCTCTATCGTTGATCTGAAGGAGAACAATATTTGGGCTTTATTTTTAATGCCAGAATTTGAAGAAAAGGGAATCGGCAAAGCGCTCCATCGATTGATGATGGATTGGTACGTCAATCAAACAAAAAAATGGTTTGGCTAGGAACCGCACCGAACACCAGAGCCGAAAAGTTTTACGAAAAACAAGGCTGGAAAAATGTCGGGATGGTAAATAAAGGCGAAGTAAAGTTTGAAATGAATTATGAAGATTGGATAAGATAAAAACCCAAAAAGCTGTCATTTCGAATGAAGCGCAGCACAATGGAGAAATCTTTGAATTTTCCACCAACTCATTGGAAAGATTCTCCATTGTGGTCGAAATGACTATTTATCAAAATCTGCTTATACAACTTATCCATCCATCCAGCTAAGCCTGACCACATCATCCCCATTCTACTTTAATACGGCCTAACAAATTTTTCGGGTTAGCATATCCAAGCCAAACCACTAACTTTAAAAGAAAAATTTTCAGCCGGGAGTTTTGTTTCTTTTGCGGTCAAAAGAAAAAAGCCAGTCCGGCCAGGACAAAAATAACGACTTTGACAATTTGCCATTCCAATTAGTCTTTCCACCCAACTAAGCCCTACCACATCATCTCCGTTCTACTTAAAACCGGCCTAACAAATTTTTCGGGTTAGCTTATCCAAGCCAAACCACTAACTTTAAAAGAAAGATTTTCAGCCGGGAGTTTTGTTTCTTTTGCGGTCAAAAGAAAAAAGCCAGTCCGGCCAGGACAAAAAAACGACTTCCACAATTTGCCATTCCATTCAGTCTTTCCACCCAACTAAGCCCTACCACATCATCTCCGTTCTACTTAAAACCGGCCAAACAAATTTTTCGGATTCGCCTATCCAAGCCAAACCACTAACTTAAAAGAAAAATTTTCAGCCGGGAGTTTTGTTTCTTTTGCGGTCAAAAGAAAAAAGCCAGTCCGGTCAGGACAAAAAAAACGACTTCCAGAATTCACCATTCCGTTTAGTCTTTCCACCCAACTAAGCCTTACCACATCATCTCCGTTCTACTTAAAACCGGCCTAACAAATTTTTCGGGTTAGCTTATCCAAGCCAAACCACTAACTTTAAAAGAAAAATTTTCAGCCGGGAGTTTTGTTTCTTTTGCGGTCAAAAGAAAAAAGCCAGTCCGGCCTGGACAAAAAAAGTCGTAGCGACACGCTACGACTAGAATTGGGGATTGCTTCGTGCCTCGCAATGACGAAATTTGCTCTACGACTATGACCTTAACCTTTAAACTTCTTCATAAACTCACTCACATGCTCTTCGATATTCCCATTCTCGATAGCTTTGACGAAAGCAGTACCAATAATAGCCCCATTTGCATAAGAACAGGCTTTATCAAAAGTTTGTTTATCGCTAATACCAAATCCGATCATGGTTGGATTTTTCAAATTGATATTCTTAATTCTGCTGAAGTAATTTTCCGTGGTATCGCCTACTTCGAGGTTTTTACCTGTCGTTGCTGAAGAAGAAAGCAGATAAATGAAACCATTTGTTAAGCCATCGATTTTGTGAATTCGCTCATCTGCCGTTTGCGGCGTAATTAAAAACACATTACTCAAATTATGTTCCTCAAAGCAACCTTTATAAAATTCCTCATATTCAACCATTGGTAGGTCGGGTACAATGCAACCATCTACTCCTACTTCAGCACAAGCTTTACAAAAATTCTCTACGCCGAATTGTAGAACAGGATTTACATATCCCATGAGCAAAACAGGGATAGTTACGCTTTTGCGCAAATCCTTCAGCTGCTCAAAAAGTAGCTTTAAGTTCATGCCCTGATCTAAAGACTTTTTACTGCTGGCCTGAATTACCGGACCATCAGCAACAGGATCTGAATATGGGAATCCGATCTCCAGCATATCAGCACCAGATTTTTCTAAAGCTTCAGCAATTTTAATCGTATCGCCAGTATTTGGGAAACCAGCGGTATAATAAATTGACAATATATTCTTTTTCTCTTCAAAGAGTTGTTTGATTCTGTTCATTGTTTTCAACTTTTCGTCATTGCGAGGTACGAAGCAATCCTAAAACGATAGCAAGGTTTATAACCCAAAGCATTAAGATTTCTTCGTATATCGCAATGACGACTTATCTTTATAAATTAAAATATTTGATGTAGGTATCTAAGTCCTTATCTCCTCGGCCCGATAAGCAAACCACTACATTTTCGCCGCCTTTGAAGTTCATTTTCTCTAAATAGGCCAATGCATGTGCGCTTTCGATTGCCGGAATAATGCCTTCCAATTGCGTAAGCAATAAGCCGGCATCCAAACTTTCCTCATCTGTAATGGAAACATACTGACCACGGCCCGTTTTAAACAAATGTGCATGTTGCGGACCGATACCTGGATAATCCAAACCAGCAGAAACCGAATGTGGCTCCACCACCTGTCCATCATCAGTTTGCATTAAAATACTCCGGCTTCCATGTAAAACTCCTTCTTTCCCAAGATAAGTTGTTGCTGCAGAAAAACCACTTGAAACACCTTTTCCAGCCGCTTCAACGGCGATAAGTTTTACATCCTCATCATCCATAAAATGATAAAACATCCCCAAAGCATTACTTCCACCGCCAACACAAGCCAAAACGTAATCTGGTTGATCGTTTCCAGTTTGTGCAATCAGTTGTTTTTTAGTTTCTTCTGAAATGATCGACTGGAAAATGGCAACCATATCTGGGTAAGGATGTGGCCCAACTACCGAACCGATGATGTAATGGGTATCAACCGGATTGTTGATCCAGTCTCGCATGGCTTCATTAGTAGCATCTTTAAGTGTTTTACTTCCCGAACTTGCCGGAACAACCTTTGCACCCAACATTTTCATACGAGCAACATTCGGCGCTTGGCGCTCAATATCAACTTCGCCCATGTAAATTACGCATTCCAGATTGCGTAAAGCGCAAACAGTGGCTGTTGCAACACCATGCTGACCTGCGCCGGTTTCGGCGATAATTCGTTTTTTACCGAGTTTCTCTGCCAAAAGAATCTGCCCGATAGTGTTGTTGATTTTATGTGCTCCGGTATGATTTAAATCTTCCCTTTTGAGGAAAATATTTGCACCATAACGCTCAGACAACCTTTTAGCCAAGTACAGCGGCGATGGGCGACCTACATAATCCTTCATAAGTTGATGAAATTCCTTTTGAAAATCGGCATCATCAATAATTTTCAAGTAGTTTTGCCGCAATTCTTCCACGTTCGGATAGAGCATTTCAGGAATGTATGCTCCACCAAAATCTCCGTAATATCCTTTTTCGTTTACTTTGTATTTCATAATATCTTTAATCAAATTGCGTCGGCTAAAACCGACGGCAGTCAATTTTCAATCTTTTATTTCTTCGCAACTTATTATTGCATGCTGCAAAGCCTAACTACAACATCTCCGTTTCACTCTAATCCGGCCTAACAAATTTTTCGGAATGCATTATCCAAGCCAAACCACAAACTTTAATAGAAAAATTTTCAGCCGGTGTTTTTTGTTCCATTTTGACATCAAAAAGAAAAGAGACCGTCCTGTTAGGACAAAATATAGTCAAATTCCATTCCCTTTCCACTCCAAACGGATTGCATAAGGAAAAACTAATGACCGATTTTCGCAAAAAACTCTTCAATCTTTTGTACGTCCTTAACGCCTGCCTCAATCTCAAACCGACTATTAATGTCTAACGCATATAATCTCGAATCCTCCATTCTTGAGATCGCTGCTGCATGCTCTAAGTCTATTCCTCCACTTAAAAAATAACGCTTGTTTAGTTTATAATCCTCCAAAATCTTCCAGTCGAAAGTTTTCCCTGAACCACCATGTGCTTTTGTTTTTGTATCGAACAGAAAAAAATCAACTACATTTTCATAAACATCCAAAACAGAAAAATCAAACTCCTCCTCTACGCCGAAGGCTTTAATTACGTCCAAACTATTAAATGACTCTTTCAGTTCGGCACAATATTCCGCCGATTCATGGCCATGTAACTGAACAGCTTTTAACTGGTAAAGATTTACTTTTTTCTTAACAATTTCCAGTTCTTCATTAACAAAAACGCCAACAGTTTTAATTTCCGTCGGAATGTATTTAATCAACTCTGCCGAAACATCACTGATAAACCTTGGAGATTTGTCGTAAAATATAAACCCCAAATAATCGGGTTGCAAGGCTGCGACTGCAGCAATATTAGCTGCGAATTTCATTCCGCAAACTTTTAATTTTAAACCATCCATTAAGCAACCAACTTTTTGAAGGTTTCTAATGCCTTTTTACTGGTTAAAGATTCTTCAGCCTCATAGAAACAATCTGCAAAACTTGCCAAAGGTTTTATCGTTTTAATCGCTAAGGCAGAATTACAAAGCACAACATTATTCTGAGCATCGGTAGCCTCGCCATTTAAAACATCTAAAAATATTTTCGCCGAAGATTCTACTGTATCTCCACCCTTGATATCATTTACGGCAACCTTTTCGAAACCCATATCATTAAGTGTTAAAATACTTTCACCTTTATTATTGAAAGTTTTCACATCGCAAGTGAGTGAGATCTCGTCATAACCCTCAAGTGCATGCACAATGGTGTAATTTTTGGTAGTATCCTGATATAAGTAATTGTATAAACGAGCTAATTCTAAACTAAATACCCCAACCATTTGATATTTGGGTTGAGATGGGTTAACCATTGGCCCCAACATATTGAAAAAGGTTTTGATGCCCAGATCTTTCCGTATCGGTGCCACAATCTTCATTGCCGGGTTAAATAAAGGAGCGTGTAAAAAACATATTCCAGCGGCATCAAGGTTCCGTTTCAGAATATCCTGATCATTGGTAAAATTATAACCTAAATATTCCATCACATTTGATGATCCGCAACCTGAAGAAACACCATAATTACCATGTTTGGCTACCTTGTGACCGGCACCTGCCACCACAAAAGACGAAAGCGTAGAAATGTTAAAGGTATCTTTTCCGTCGCCCCCGGTACCGCAAAGGTCAATTAACTCGAAATCAGAGAAATCGGCCTTAATCCCTAAATCCAACATTGCATCGCGGAAACCCTGCAACTCGTCAACGGTAATGTTCCGCATGGCATAAGCTGTAATAAAGGCTGCAATTTGAGAAGAATTGAATTCGCCCTGTGTAATGGAAATGAGGATATTCTTCGCCTCTTCCCTACTGAAACTTTTATTCTCAAATAAATGGTTTAAGATCTTTTTCATATTGATGTTTTCAAGCCTTGGTTCCTGTCGCTATGTTCCATTTATGATTTAGTTTAGCAAAGCCAGAAACCGATTCGACAAGTCGATTAAAAAAAGTGCAATAAAAAAAGGATTGCTTTTCGGGCAATCCTTTTCATCGTTTATAAAATATTTTAAAATATATAACAACAGAATTTGCCTAACGAATTTCGTTATGCCACCACCAATTGTTATTTAAGTTTTTAATTATCATGTTTGTACAGAACAAATATTGATATACTTTTTTATAATTCCAAAATCTTTCTAAAAATATATGGCTTTTTTCAAGAGAAAAGTACAGTTTAATGATGATTTGGGTTTCGGTTCGTCGCCCGTACTCAAAAATCAGCGTGTTTTAAATACTGACGGAACGCCAAATATCGAGCGGACGGGCTTGCCATGGTTTAAGTTCGATGATACCTACACCCGGTTGGTAACCATGAGCTGGCCCAGGTTTTTTATCGTTATATTAATTGCTTACCTAATTGTAAATACACTTTTTGCCGCCGCATATAACGTTATTGGAATCGAAAACCTAAACGGCGCCAAGGGCACAACCCTACGCGACCAGTTTTTCGACGCTTTTTTCTTTTCAGCACAAACCATTTCTACGGTTGGCTACGGCCACATTTCTCCGCAGGGTTTTCTCACCAGCATTCTGGCCGCTTTCGAAAGTATGTTGGGTTTGCTGGCTTTCGCATTGGCTACGGGGTTACTTTATGGTCGTTTCAGCCGGCCTACCTCGAAGGTCACTTTTAGTAAAAAAATGGTTATCGCTCCATATCAAGAACATACCGGATTAATGTGTCGCTTGGCTAATCTTCGGAAAAACTCATTAATTGATGTGGAAGCGCAAATGTTCATGACTTTTAATGAAACTGTTGATGGCAAACTCAAACGCAGCTTTTACCCTTTAGAACTGGAGCGCAATAAAATCGCTTTTCTTTCATTGAACTGGACTTTGGTACATCCTATAAATGAAGACAGCCCCATTTTTGAAAAAACCTTGGATGAATTAAAAGCTGCAGAAGTTGAAATTTTTGTAATCCTGAGAGCATTTGACGATACTTTTGCGCAAACCATCCACACGCGAACAAGTTATCAGGATGAAGATATTGAATGGAATGCAAAATTTAAAATTATGCATTATGCAAATGATGCAGGCAAAACCGTAATGGATTTTAGCCTTTTTGACGATACCGAGAAAGTGAAGATTAATTAGTTTGGAAAGCGACTTTTTCAAGAGGCTGTATCAAAAAGATTTGTTTTGCTTTTTTAGGCAAATTATATTTTGAACGGTCGTCATTCCCAATTTAATTGGGAATCCTAAAGCTTTTAATATGGCGCTTTAAGATTCCCGCCTTCGCGGGAATGACGATAAAACGAAATAAAATTTCGGTGTGCATTGCCAAATTTTACTTTTCAGACAACCTTTTAATTAAACTTATTAATAAACTCTATAATATCTTTATACAAGTTATTGCCACCAAAGATCATCTGGCTAATCATCGGCACATGGCTTTTACCTTTAATCTCCTTAAGTTCTACAGGGATGTTATTGTCTTTTAATTTTTTGTATAAACGCGGTGCCTGAATTTTAATGGCTGGATAAGTTTTGCTGCCATAAAACAGCAAATGCGGGTTCTTGATATTCTTTACGTAATCCAAAGGTGAGGCTAACTTCCATACGGCAGGTTGATCAGTGAAAGTCCTTAAGAAATCATAATAATAATCGTCCTTCTCGGCCTCTGTTAAATACTCGAAGATATCCAAACCAAAAGGGTCGTTAAGAATCATCCCTTTAATTGGATTTTTGATTCCGGCATGCATGAAATATTTCGGGTCGGCGTTAATCAATTCAGCTAAGTGTGCGCCGGCAGAGTGGCCCATTACAAAAATTTTTTCCGCACTTGCGTTATAGTTTGCAATATTGTTTTTAACCCATTTTACAGCAAGCGCACAGTCATCGGCCATTTTTTCATATCGAGCATTAGGCGCTAATGGATAATTAATGATAACAGTTACCACACCTTTTCGGGCAAAGTTTCTGCCTAACCACCAATAGGTTTCCTTCTTCCCACTGCTCCAAGAGCCGCCATGAATGAAAATTAAAACCGGCTTATTTTTAATCGAATCGTTTTTATAAAAAATATTAAGTGTGTTTTTTTCCTCAGCATTGCCTGCGTAGTTGATATTTTTCGCTGTTTTTACCTGCGCTGATGATATAATGGTTTGAAACAAGAGCATTACTAAAAAGAAGTATTTTATCATATTCAAAATGGCTTATCCATTCAACAGTAAACAAACGAAATTGTTGATAGCGCAGATTTTTTAAAGGTGGAAGATGTATGATGTAAAATGGAAGATGTAACAGAATGCCTTAGAGATTCTCCCCGCTCCCATTTTCCATCTTCCATTTACCCTTTTATCAGCGGATTCTTTTCTTTCGCAAACAGATCAAAAACCTTTTTATCTACAAATGCGGGGAACAGTTTATTCATCCAAACTGCCAATTTACCCTGCCCAGTCATAACCAAAGTACGTTTTCGTTTTTCAATGCCATCAGCAATAATAACCGCCACATCTTCTGATGTCATCATCTTACCTTCTTCCATGCTGGTTTCGCCGTGGGCATGGCCGTCTTTAGCCAAAGCTGCAACACGAATGTTTGAAGTTGTAAAACCCGGACAAGCGACTAAAACGTTAACACCTGTTTTTAGAAGTTCAGTGCGTAAAGATTCCATAAATCCATTCATCGCAAATTTAGACGCCGAATAACCTGTTCTTCCCGGTAAACCGCGATAACCTGCTATTGATGAGATACCAACAATGGTTCCTTTAGCTTTTAAAATTTCTGGTAAGGCATATTTTGTGCAATAAACCGTTCCCCAAAAATTAACATCCATTAAATTTTTTAGTACCGATAAGTCTAAATCATTAAATAGAGCTCGCATGGATAAACCTGCGTTATTAACCAGAATATCAATTTTATTAAAAGAAACCAAGGTTTGCTTAATAATCAACTCACAATCGGCCTCTTTACTTACATCAGCCTGAACGGCAACTGCTCTTATGGCGTATTTCTTTTCTAAGTTGGCTGTGATTTCGCAAAGAGTAACATACTGCCGGGCGGCTAAAACCAAATTTGCACCGCGTTTAGCAAATTCTTCAGCACAGGCTTTGCCAATTCCGCTCGATGCGCCTGTGATGATGATCACTTTATCTTTTAAGTTCATATAAAAATCAAGTATGGAGTATCAAGACTTAATACTTTTTAATTTGTTTTAAAATAGTTTGCAGCCTCGGCAACTTTATCTGTATTGATGATATTGGCACCTAAATCATCTAATAATTTCCAGCAAGTTTCATTGTCAGGTGCACCCCAAAAACGAAATGGTTTCCCGATTTTATGGGCGTTATCAACCAACTCTTTAAGTTTTGCCCTATCGAATGCAGCAATTTCCCCAACACCTTTCCATTTCGAGTACGTGGCAAAATTATCGCTAATCATCGCTACCTTTTTCAAATCTTTAGCTGCATAATTTGCATTAGGCAAGCCATCGAAACTTAGAGCTTTATAAGTATGATATGTAGAATCTGATGGACGATTGCCGCTGATTACGATCGTAACCTTCTTATCTCCTCGTGTAAAATACTTCTGATAAGGCTTTAAGGCCTTAAGTAAAATCGGATAAGTTGATGTCCAGCTATCTTTAAAATCAATCATTAGCTGAAAGCTGTAAAACTGATTGGTTTCAGCTAAAGCCGCAATACGTTTAAGATACAGGTTTTCCAAAGTATTTCCAACTTTGATTTCCTTCCTGCTGTGCGCAACCATTAACGAATCGCCAACAACAAAAACATCGGCTTCGATGGAAAAGGCTTTATTGGTAACCGCGTCATAAAAAGGCTTTTGATGGTTGTAATCGTTGTGAGAATGTACTTTTACCTGAGCACTTGAAACAAAACTTACGACTAGCAAGAAAAGAAAAACCGAATAGTGTTTCATCATTTACTTCATCATTGCAGTTTCGTACGGCACGCGGGTTATTATCGAGCGGCCAAGCGTAATCTCATCCGTGTATTCTAATTCGCCACCAAATGCGATTCCGCGGGCTATTGTAGTAATTGGAATGTTAAATTCTTTTAGCCTCTTGTACAGATAAAACAAGGTTGTATCGCCTTCCATATTCGGACTTAGCGCCAAAATAACCTCTTTAATTTCGCCTGCAGAAACTCTTTGAACCAAACCATCTATATACAAATCGGCGGGACCGATCCCATCCATGGGCGAAATTAACCCTCCTAAAACATGGTAAACGCCGAAATATTGCCCGGTATTTTCAATCGCCATTACATCTCGGGTATCTTCAACCACACAAATGGTTTCCTCATCACGCTTGTTTGAGGTACAAATTTCGCAAACAGCATGATCAGAGATGTTATAGCAAATGCTGCAATTTTTAATTTCCTGTTTCAGTTTAATTAAGGTATTTCCAAACTGGTTAACTTCTTCCTGTTCCTTATTTAAAAGGTGTAAAACCAATCTCAACGCCGTCTTTTGCCCAACACCAGGTAATTTCGAGAATTCGCTTACCGCATCTTCAAGCAGTTTGGATGAAAAATTCATGGTACAAAAATATGTAAAATGGTTGATAAAAAACGTTGCGCAAAACAAGAGAGTTTTATTTTTTGGAAAGCAAAATCATCACAATAGGCTAAAACAGTCCGGCCATCTGCTGCAATCTTTTGGCAACATTGTTATTCTGCTTTCAGGGTGACTGCAAGGTGGAACGAAGCGGAAATTTTTTTCGTTCCGGGCAAACAAAAGTATTTTCGCTCCTGTCCGGTTTAAAATAGTAAGGCAAACCGAAGTAATTTAAACCCCGCCGCAGCGGGCACGAGCCCCGTCTTTTTTCGGGTGAGTAAAGCGAAGGACGGGGCGAACTAACCGATGGAAACTGAAACCTGATTTCCAAATCAAAATATTGATTATAAAAATCGTTTTCTTTACATTTAACACCTTAAAACAAAACTATGTCGCCAACCATTCTCTTGTGCTTTTTAATCGGATACTTCTTAGTGCTGATAATTATCTCGTTTGTAACCTCGAAAGATTCATCAGATAACAATTCGTTTTTCGTTGCAAACAGGAACTCAAAATGGTATTTAGTGGCTTTTGGGATGATTGGAACGGCTCTTTCCGGCGTAACATTTATTTCCGTTCCCGGCGAGGTGGGCGCACCTGCAGGAAACCAGTTCCAGTATTTTCAATTCGTTTTAGGTAATGCAGTTGGTTTTATTATCATTTGTACCGTGCTACTTCCGCTGTATTACCGGATGAAACTGACCTCGATTTACAGTTATATTGAGCAACGCCTTGGGCACTACAGTTATAAAACCGCCGCATCAATATTCTTATTGAGCCGTACACTTGGTTCTGCCACCAGATTATATTTAGTGGTGATTGTTTTACAACGGTTTATTTTCGATAATTACGGTGTTCCGTTCTGGCTAACGGTATTAATTTCTTTAGCCTTAATTTGGTCATACACGTTTAAAGGTGGCTTAAAAACCATCATCATTACCGATACACTGCAAACCTTTTTCCTGGTATTATCGGTTTTTTTAACCATTTATTTTATTTGCAGCAGTTTAAATTTAGACATCCCTCAGGCATTTGAAACAATTAAGAGCAGCAGCTATTCGAAAATATTCTTTTGGGATGATTTCTTAACCAACAAATGGTATTTCAGCAAACAGTTTATCGGTGGAATTTTTGTAACCATCGCCATGACGGGTTTAGACCAGGATTTAATGCAGAAAAACCTAAGTATGGGCACCATAAAGGAGGCTCAGAAGAACATGTTTACTTTTACCGGTGTATTTGTGATTTTGAATGTATTCTTTTTAAGCGTAGGTGCTTTATTGTATATTTTCGCAGCTAAAAACGGCATCGATATTCCGTTAGATCACATCACCGGAAAGCCGAGAACGGATTTGCTATTCCCCGAAATTGCCTTGAATAATTTAGGGGCAGTGCCAGCAATCATCTTTATGTTGGGTCTTACGGCGGCAACTTTTGCCACTACAGATTCGGCACTTACCGCTTTAACTACCTCATTTTGCGTCGACTTTTTAGGAATGGCAAAAGCTGAAAACCTGAACAACCACAATGCTGTAAAAAAGCGCCACACCGTTCATGTTGCTTTCTCGATCCTGATGTTTTTAGTCATTATTGTGATTAATGCCTTCAACAGCTCATCTGTAGTGAGTTTA
>Ga0308164_10004277_pt1 | contig 12176 bp, 15 predicted proteins | sample PhyTR2_FD_201031 | JGI IMG/M metagenome (GOLD analysis project Ga0308164, IMG submission 201031) | Phyllosphere microbial communities from UC Gill Tract Community Farm, Albany, California, United States - DLSLT.R2 | ecosystem: Host-associated > Plants > Phyllosphere > Unclassified | place: USA... | reverse complement strand
CGTTTCAGCGGTTGATGAAGGTTGCGGCTGCAGGGGTACGTGTACGCGAGCGGCGCTCGAATAACTGAGGGGAGTTGGGTTGGACAGCGAAGGGAGATGCTGAAGCAGGCGCGTCGAAAGATTTTCAGACCCCTGAAATGGAGGCAGCCCCACCAGCCACACCCCGGCACTCAATGTCCCCGCCTTGGCTGCTTCCTTCCGGATCTGACCAGGTGGCATGCAAGCATGCTCGGGAATCAATGCGGGCCTTACGGGGCAAGGGTTTCAGGCTAATACGGTGGCTTGCTTTCTACCTGTGCGGACACTCTGCACGGACGCTCAAGGCTTGGGGTGTGGCCAGAATTGTTCCACTCAATTGGTCCACTTTATTGGTCCACTCTGGTGCCCTCATGGCCTACATCGTCCGCCGCCAGTCCGTTTACTACCTCAATCTTCGACTGCCAAAGCACTTATTTCCTAGCCGTCACACCCTACGCATATGTCTGCGCGTAAGAGAACGTCAGGCTGCATTGTTCCTTGCCAGCTCCTTGGCTCAGCGAGTGCATTGCCACTTGACTGAACACCCCCTGACACCTCCTGAGACGCTGCGTGTACTGTGTACGCAGTGGCGAGACTCTACCCCTCAGCCAATCATCATGCCTGCACCCCGAAGAGCTATCGCGACCACAGCGAAGCCACAAAGCGACGGCCTTACCCTCGCCGCCCTATCGAAGCTCTATATAGAAGAAGGGACACGGGGCGGTACATGGCGGCAGGTCAGCGCGGATGAAGTCGAGCGTGCGTTATCTGACCTGTTCGAGCTGATGGGTGACATGCCTGCGGTAGCCTTCGATGCTCAGCAAGCTCGACTATTAAAGGAACGACTCAGCCTGTGCCCCCAATACTTCGGCTTACGTCCGGAGTTCAAGGGCAAGACCCTGAGGCAGGTGGTCGAGTCAGGCACCAACTACAAAACCATCACCGCCGTGACGGTGAACAATCGCCTACGCAAGCTCACTGCCTTCCTGAACTGGTGCAAGTCGAATGGATACGTGACTGACAACCCGCTAGCTGGAATGAAGGTGATGACTGGCTCAGCAAAGGAAGCGAGACTGTCTTTTGATAGAAGTGATTTATTTACTCTGCTGGATCATGAAGCATTGCGAAAGGAAGCTGGCAAGCATCAGTGGCGATTCTGGATACCATTGCTGGGTCGATACACCGGGGCGCGACTGGAAGAACTGTGTCAATTGCGTGTAAGCGACTTCATGGAGCAACAAGGTATCCAGTGCTTCCGTATTGACGATAGGAGTGACGACCAGAACCTCAAGAACGCCAGCAGTCGTCGGATACTACCTTTACACCCTACTCTGATCGAGCTGGGTCTACTGCAACACGTTGAGTCAGTTAGGGTAAACGGAAATGATCGCCTGTTCCCTGATCTGGAAGCAGTGCGTGGAAAGCTGGGACACGCGCCCTCGAAATGGTTTAGCAGGTTCAAGACGAAGCTAGGTATCACTGACACCCGCAAGACATTTCACAGCTTCCGGCACACATTCATTGACGACCTTCGTGACGCGGCAGTACAGGATTCACTAATCAAGCGCATGGTCGGACATGAGGACAGTTCAGTTACCTTCGGTATCTATGGCAGCCGGTTGCCGTTAGCGGCTATGCGGGACGCACTGGTATCCGTTCAATAACCCAATAAATCTTCAAAATAGGGATATAAAGTCATCGAAACACATGTAACGGCTATTGACAATCATTCTCATTTATGGTATAATTGACTCAATTGGTAGGGAGATTGGCGACTATCAACTCGTCCACTTACCTATCAATATTTCTGCTTCGTCGGCCTTGTCTACCGACGTTCCTCTGCTAACAACATTGCTTTCTTTCCTTTGCGATGTTGTTAGCAACTACACCGATGCTTCCCCTCAATGTCATCGGTAATTTATTTAAAGCCCCTCACGCTTATCAAAGTACGGGGCTTTCTTTTGTTTGCGATTTAATTTGCTCAACACGAACACAACTCACTCATACGGAGGTTTCCCATGGAGCGCGCACGCTTATGCACTATTTGTAATATTAAAATCAATCACCTTCGCTGCGATGCGAAGACGTGCAGCCCTAGTTGCCGCGGCAGGTTATTTAGAGCAAACAAGGCTAACTACACACTAATTAACTTCAAGGTACCCAATGATACTTATACGGACTTGGCGATCACTGCTTTCCAAGCACGAAAAGGCATTAGTGAATATCTTACCGAACTGGTGATTAAGCATGGATAACAAGTTAATTATCAGTCAAATCAAGCATCACAAATCGCTGAGAGCGGCCGCTATGGCAACTGGTAACAAATCAGAGTTCCAACGCTGCTGCGACATTATTGAGGCTCTGAATAAGCAGTTGGTATTCAGGGCATGAGCGACGCTTTCACTAAGCGTCTGATGCGTGCAGTGGCGCGCAACAAAAGCAAAGAACAACAGTGTGTCATCGATCAAGAACCACAGACTAGTGATAGCCCGAGCAATATTAAAGAAAGCAAAAGGAGTAGTGATGCTTCATTTAATGTCGAGCTTTATCGTGCCACTGTAATTACTAAAACGATAGAATGTATCCATAATCGAAAAGGAAAAACGAATGACCGCAACTAAAGATAAAATCAAGATCACCGGTACGCCGCCTGCTTGGGACCAAAATGAATTTGAAAGCAGACTCTCTCAATGGGTTCATTTGTATCACGGCACAGATGAATCTAAAGAATTGGTAGAGGCAGCATTCGAGCACGAACTGCTCCAGCGCGTGATAGATAAAGGCAAGGCTGGCTATACAGTCTCACCAACTAAACGTATCTATCGCGGCGAATTAAACTACAGCGTTCACATGATCAAGCCAGAAGAGCAGCAGGCTAACGACATTGCCGCGATCAAAGTTAAAGTGAAAGCTGAGTACATTGAGCACTTGCAGGCAGAGCGTGCCAAGTTTGAGAATAAGCTTCGCCAGCAATTAATTCAGGCTGCTGAAGACAAAGAACGAAAATCAGCTGAATTGATTAAAGCGAAAAAGTTGGCAGCAATCGAAAAAGAGGTGCAGGCTTGTTACAAACCGCTTAACATTCCAGACTAATACAATCAACTCATTGGATTTAACAATGAAATTACAGGTAAGCTGTCACTGGTTAATGCTGGTGACAGCTTTTTTATTGCCTGCGAAAAATGACTGATGATCTGATTTTCACTGGGCATGACACTGGTCAGTACTAAGTACAATCTCTTCCCCGCTTAAAAAGCATTCATTTTTCAACAGATTAAACAATTTGATCCAGCCGACCAAGGATTAGAGCTGGAGTCGCTCAGGAAGGCATTTTCTAATTGATCCTGTGCACGTTCTTGCCAAAGACAAGGAAAGGTAGCGGGTGACGGTGATCGACGCTGCAATCGCCTCGTTTATGAGTCATGAAGCGGTTGGAAAGTCACCGCGGATGAAAATACCTGTTGACTTTTCTGCCCGATGCGCGTAAAAGCCAACCCTCAAATCGAAAGCGCAACCTCCACACGATTACACCGCACAAGCAGCGATGTCTCGTAGGAGGTTTTGTCATGCCTGCGATTTGAGCAATTACACCCACACCAAACGGCTCCACCCGAGAGGAATGCCTATGAACTGAACCAATAAAGGAGGATGTAGAATGAAGCAATACATGCACGTTGACGGTTTGGCAGTTGATCCCATCACTGGCGAGATTATTGGCATTGATGATAAACCGTCTGTATTAACCGAGCGCATTGAGTACCAGCAGCCACTAAGTGCCTGCCGTAGCATTAACGACTATGACGATCATCTTGATGATGTTGACCTGAGAACACTACCACCGCGAAACAAGGCTTTGCTCGACACTATGCAGGCTGAAGCAGATTGGATTTGGAAGCATTCGAACAAGGCTGTTGATTGCCGTATCACCTCACCTGTTATGAAAATCTTGAAGGTGCTTGAGAAAGTCATTCGCTACCGAAATATCTTGGTAACTACTCAAGTAAATCTTGCAAAGCTTTTGAGCGTGAGTACTGACGATATAATGCGAAAACTCAAACCTTTGAGCGATAAAGGACTGATACGCATCCGCACGTCTAAGGACGGAATGCGGAAAGGTGAGGTAGCTATTTGTGTTAACCCGCGCTTCCTATTTCGTGGTGATGACTGGGTTAAGAAGCATTATGTAACTGAGTGGTACAAGCCTAAAACTTATGTTAACGAGCTTATGAAGCCTAACCCTGTCCCAAAGCTTTGGCTGAGCAATAAGAAGACACATGAAGCTTATCCCCCATGCGTCATTGAATTTCTCTATACATCTGAACAGTTTGAATTGAGACGTCAAGGTCGATATGTCGAGTATGGTGAATCCGTACGGATCATGCGATTGGATAAAATGCCTGCAAAAGAAGCTCTGCACACACCTTTGGCAGCGTGACAGTCAGGGAATAATTTCCCTGCACAATTTCAAAAAAATGCAGGGGAAAACGCCCTGCAACCCGCATGAACTCTGGGTTCGTCAAATTTCGTACTAATAAATAAAGCTTTTCTCCAAGCGGAGATTGTCCGCTGAATAAGTTCTTTTTCAGGGTGGAGCCCCTGCAATGATTCCTTGAGTAACTGAAAAGGAGAGGATGGGTAAACCATCCCTAACCTGACCTAATTACCCTTAGCTTCGCTAAGACAATTGCTTTCCTGTACTAAGTACAGAAGACAGATCAAGAGCTTGGTAGGCTGTCTGCCTCCCTATTGAAAAGCATTCACTCACTCCGTTCGCTCACCTGCGATCACTGAGTATATGAGAGTGATGATGTTCTGATTGTCAATCAGTGATCGCCAAGGAAACCGCAGGTTGACGCTCTTGAGGATTGATCCTCGATAGACATCCTTCAGCGTCAACGCTGAATTAATAACCCTAGATCATTCGAAGGTGAGAGAGAGGAACGAGCCCACAAATACCGTGTCATCATCCTCACCGTCGAACGGTGTGAACTGCCACCCTGCACGTGCAAGGAATTCGTCAGTAAGACGATGGGCGAATGTCCAGCATTGGTTGAAATGCAATGCGGAATGTTTGGCTTTCACCAACTTCAATCCATGTCGCAACCTCTCTTTTGAATTGGCTATTTCCTGAGCAAGGACCTACCCCTTGGGGGTCGGAGCCAACACCAACGAGTCTTCTACCGGGTTTTACATGGAAGGTTGCTTTCTCGTTATTATCCAGCCTTGCCACCAGCTTTCCATCAATAAAAACTCCGAAGAAGCAGTGACCGGCTTGTATCGCACTTTCACGCACCACAGTCAGAGTCGCGTTCTTGCCGTGGTCCTCGGCTTGCTGCGTCAGCAAGCGATTGGCTGGAGCAGGTACAGCCTCCCCAACCGTTGGTGGTGCAGCGCAGCCACTGAATGCCAGAATGACCGCGACAGCTAGCAATGAACGCATGAGCGTTTTCCTTACGCAATTGATGATGGTTAATGGCATCCGAGATTAGAGCTGCGAAGCATTCTCAGAAAGCTTGCTCTGCTCAGCTTCAACCGCTTTGATAGCAACCGCTTTGTTAATCACAGACACTGAGCTTTTATCAATGGTATCACTGTACTTCTTCAAGATAATGGAGACCTTTCGTCCATCCCAGTACAGCTTTTCATTCTGGAACGTTGCCCCCACTTTAGTTTTCACCATCTCTGTTTTCTGAAGCGTAGGCTTACCATACTTCTGAATAAACATAGACTTTACAGTTTCGTAATCATCAGCCTTGGTCTCTAGGCTGATTTCTCGTATCTGTGAATCGTGAGTCATGACCCCAGCGGTATACCCATGGAGACCTAGCGACGGCACCGCGAAGAGGGGGTAATAACCCTGAAAAGGTCGCTTGTAGCAAATCTCATCTGGAATGCTGTAATCGGCAGGGCACTCTTTCAGTTGGTACGTTAGCTTTCCATCCAGCTTGATCCCTATGAAGCTCGTTGGCTCTTGCAGCCACGCCCCCTCACCTCCTTTGCTAGCACCGTGAGCTGCTGACGCCATGCAAATGATCGCCAGCGACAACGATAATTTCACCTTCATTGCTTCCTCCAGAGTCGAAATTGAGTGTCCGTAAAATGCACCCGCTTCATGAGCGGCGGCTGACTCACAGAATATCTAATTTTCAGATATCCGAAAAGGGGATATAGGTTGATCAGCTATCCTCAGTAGCCCTGCCGCCCATGCCGAAAACCATCTATCGCCCGGAGCATCAAGCTCTACTCAACCTGCTAAAAAAGTACCGATCAGAGGCAGGACTGACTCAGGTCCAATGCTCAAAGGCTCTGAACCGTCCTCAATCGTTCATGAGTGATGTGGAGAGCGGGACGCGGCGACTGGACATCGTGCAGCTTCGTGACCTGTGTGCGGTGCTTGGAATCTCTCTGATGGAACTGGTACAGGAGCTAGAAACGGCAATAAAAGCAGAATCTTGAACGACCCCACACACCAAAGTGGATACTCAACGTCGATCAAGTTTTAGCCTGAATTTTCTATTGTCTTGATAGCACCATTCAGCTCAAAGACGCGACACCTGCTCTCAACTCTGGGATTCCATGGTAAGCGGCCCTAATTGTTAACTTTGAATGATCCTGGGACAGGAACAATAACTGGCATCTCGGCCTCCACTGGAGATAACTGAGCAAGCGAGGCCGCCCAAATGCTTAATTTTTCCATGCAAGAATTGGCATAACTCAACGAGTCTAAGGCTGTAACCGCATCTTCTTTTTCGATAACATTATGAAAGCGCGCCCGTCGGAGTGAAGGGTCGTCAAAGTGCTTACCTGAAGTGCGGTCAGCTTTTAATTTTCCTGGATCAGAGGGCAACGGTAACTTTACGAAAGGCAACGACTCTTCGTTAGACAATTTGGCGATTCCTGTGATGGCATACAGCGTTGCTCCCGCTGTTGCTAATGGTGCTGCATGTATTATCAAGTTCCGATAACTACCAAGGGTGTCCAGCCAGTTTCCCGGCGAGGACATTTCTTGAATCTCCAACCCATGTGGGTCAGCTGGAGGATTTTTTCTCCAGTGGCTAGTTAGAGCACCAATGCCTGTAATGTTTGCTGCGCTTGCAGGCTTAACATACCAGTAAAATTCGATGAGATAATCTCGAAGAGTGCAGGCATCAATCAGAAAAGTTTGGGCTGCCAGATAGCAGAGTTCTGTATAGCCGTCAAGGAACCGTTGACCACCCTTGAAGTCGCCCGACTGCAATTTCGAGTTCAGCTGATCCATATACGCTTCTGATAGCTGTCGCACTCTCCACTCACAGCTCCTGAGCTGATGAGAGATACGTGTAGCTATGTCATAAAGTTGGCTATCATTTTTCTTAAAAGCACCATTTGCAATATAGGACCAATCTCTACCTTGATCCCAAGTGAGCCAGCCGGAGCCTAATGACGGTTTGACGCGCCACTCAGGCCGTGCGTGTGCATGTGGTCCTGTGAAGAAATCGCATCCTACGACCTCTAATCCGAGGTTTCTAATGTCTGAAAATATAGAGGTGTAGGTGTTAATTTCGATGGCCTTCTTTTCGCCAGTCATGTCGCCTGGATAGAGAAAATTACACGATTTTTCATAACTTAGAACCCTGATACCCCCACTGATATGAACCTCGCGTGCCGCTAGCCACTCCATGAGAAACTCCTTAGTGATTTCGGTTTGTGTCGCCACAGCAACCAGCATCACACGATAAGACCATAAAAACGCATCAGTGCTGCTACATCCCAATACGGTTTTCTACCTCAGTTTTGATCGCAGGTTGTTACAACATCCTCAAACCTCGTGCTTACGATGATCGCACCTGTCCCGGGCGTTCACGTTGGTGTGCACTCACCGCTTGGAGAGCGGTACCGATTTGGGTGTACATCAGGCACTACATAATAATAACCTCAAAATAGCCCACCAGATGTACCGATAAATTGCGCTTGACCACCCTAAGCAGCTCACTCATAATCGGTACATCCAAAACGATACAGGCGAATTCATCGTGTTCATTCGTGGCTACCTTCGAGCATCGACACAAGATCAAGATGCAAACCGTGCACGTGCTGCTCTGTCTGAATTCGCCATTGCACACGGCCATAAGGTCGCCGCTTTCTATATTGAGAACGTATCAGGTGCAAAGCTGGAGCGTGACCAGCTCAACAGGCTGATCGATGACAGTCATGAAGGTGATGTGCTGCTAATCGAACAGGTGGACCGCCTCTCCCGGCTCCAAGCTGATGACTGGGATGATTTGAAAGCTCGCATCCAACACAAGGGCATTACCATCGTTAGCCTAGACCTACACACTAGCCATACGGCGTTGACCAAATCAGATGCTACTGATGACTTCACCAAAGGCATGGTTAAGGCCATCAACGGTATGCTACTCGACATGCTGGCTGTGGTTGCACGCAAGGACTATGAAGACCGCCGCCGCCGTCAAGCTGAAGGTATCAACACTGCGAAGGCTCAAGGGGTGTATAAAGGCCGCAAGACAGATGAAGCCTTGCATGAGCGTATCCGTATGGCCCTCGAAGGCGGCCAGAGTCTCCGTAAGACGGCTACCGTTGTTGGTTGTGCCCTCAGCACCGTACAACGAGTACAGAAGGAGATGAAAGCAGCAGCCTCAAATCAGCTGCATACAGAGCTTATAGGCTAACCCTGTGGGGTTAGTGAATACACACTCAATCGCCTCACCATGAGTCTTACGTAGGCTTTGGCGGGGCATTCTTGTTTGTACTCGCCATGAGTCACTATAGGATTCGACATTTCTTGAGTATGGGGGTGTTTCTAAAACAGCCGGGCGTTAAAACCGGAGGCTAACCCATAGGGATTTCCGTGATCACCATCTCCCTAGCTGGTGTCAAGTCAGACCCAGTTGTCAGGGGGGATGAAAACCACGAAGCTTGCAATGGCTTAGGACCACGTAGAGCATTCCTACGCTAAGCTGTCCTATCGGGCTGCGTAACGATAGCACCTGACGCATTTAAAGCTGTGTCTATGAATAGTAGACCTACACAAGAGCACTAACTATCCAGTCAGGTCAAGGATATGAGGTATAGCAATGGGAAATTATGCAAGAAAAATTACGGAAAGATGGAAGCACAGCCAGATACCCCAAGGATATTGCTTGATTTGCGGAACCCATGGAAATCTGAGTTGGGATCATGTACCCCCGCAAGGAAGCGTAATAATAACGAAAGTTGAACAGGTTCACCTGACTGAAATAATGGGGGTCAACCCGGTTCCTGTGAGGGGGATAAAATCAACTAACGGTAGCAAATTCAAGACTATTTGTAAAAACTGCAACAGCACGCACCTTGGCCGAAATGATGACGAGGTAGCGAAGGTGTACAAAAATCTTACCAGCTTAGTAAAACACCATTTTACACACCTGAACAATCCCTACAATCACGTAACGAAACCATTTGATGCAATCAGATTCTGCCGAGCAATGATTGGGCATATTCTTTCTGCAACCACTGTCGACGAGTGTAGACAGGAACCCGTAGAGTCACCGTACTTCACGCCGCTACAAAAATTTGTGATGGGTGACGATACTGCCATTGATAATACGCATGACATTTACTGTTGGTTTTACCCTCATCGCCATCATTTAAGTGCGAAGATGTTTGCCTTCAAGAATAAAGGCAATACATGTGTAATCAGCGTATTGTCCTTTTATCCGCTGGCTTTCTCTCTAACCGAAAAAGGGAAAGGAATCTATCCATCGGGGGCTACTAAGGTTCTGCTCACCGATAAGCAAATGTTTATAGACCTATCATCAGGACACTTACCTTATTCTGGCTTCCCATTCACAGGATTGACAGGCGATCAAATGATGCTTTTGTCATCCGCTCAAGCGATTGTCAGCTATCCAATCAAGCCTTAGTCTCAGCATGCGTGTAGCAACACAGTATCGTGCAGTATCAATCCCCTGAGGACCGCAGATGAACCAAATCGCCAACACTACCACAGATGCACTTGAACTACTCCATCTCAACCAGATCGCTATCCGGGCTGCGATAGAGGAAGTCAGCACATGGGTTCGCCAACGTGGTTCTACCAACGTTCACGACAACGTAATGACGGCATTGCAGGCTCTGGATATCAACGAAGGGGCCATTAGCTCAGCGATACAGCAGTTACGCCAGTAGCTGCTTAACGATGAACTTCCCTACCTTGATCATTTAAACCTTGCACCACCTAACAACGACCTAGCAAATCTAGGTTAAACACCGCCCTCTGATGAATACTCTAAGCACGCTTGACCACAGAAGGAATGCAATACATGCCTGAAGCGTACTACAAGTACATGAGCTATAGCACAGCAGAAATTGTACTAAAAAATCAAACACTCCGATGGACAACACCAGCAACACTAAATGACCCATATGACATTCAGTTCGACCTTCGGATTGACTTCGACCGCAAAGCCGCCCTAGAACTCACGATCGAAAAGTTCTGGGAAATTATCCAAGGAAAAGTTCAGTGTAGTATTAACTCCCCCATGCACACGGTTACTCCAATTTTGAAGCTCAGGTACAAAGATCACTCAAAGGAGGACTTCACCCTAGCAATAACTGACGGAATACTTGAATCCTTTGCATCTTTAGAAAAGAACATTACAAGGACAAGAGAGGACACCAGAGCAATACTTTCAAGTGTGAAAATACTATGCCTCACTGATTCACCAGATAATCAACTAATGTGGGCATACTACGCCGACAGCAACAAAGGCATTGTTCTTAAGTTCGAAAACGTGGCAGAGCTCGACAGCCCTTACAAGACAGCGAAGCCAATCAACTACAGCAATGAAGTACCGATGCTATTTGATGAAGAGGGAATTTCCAACACCTTAACAGGGTTAACCAGAACCGACCCACATGAGATATTTAACACATTACTATACACGAAGTCAGCAGCTTGGTCCCATGAGAGAGAATGGCGAATATGCTCGGGCGACGGCCGCAACAAAGACGCCCCACACGAAGATATACGTTTTGGAAGCAGAGAACTTACAGGCGTAATATTCGGATGCCGAACTCCAAACGACCATAAGCACTTGCTCTCTGAAATAGTGAAGAAATCTTATCCGCACGCACAGCTATTACAAGCAGCCCCGATCAGCCACAGCTACGAGCTAGAAATAGTTAAACTTTGATGAACAGCCAAACCATCAAGAAAATATGCACCGACCATCCACCTAGATGGTCGGCTCTTCTAGAGATAAATCCCAACTCGTAATGAGCGAATGTTCTCTGACCTTTTTGATCAGTAGCGTGGGGCACGATACGTGGACGTGCTTTTGACGTTAGATCGAGTTGAACCGAAAGATGAGCCAAAAGATTGACCACCCCCATACTGGGGCTGCTTTGTTCCAGCCTGCCCAGTGTACGGATTCGTATTACCCTTTACCGACCAGTTGTTATTATAGCTGCTATCTTGCGAGGATCGGAAATGTGGTGCTACGTAGGTTCCGTTGCTCTTCGTATAGCCGTTCACATAGTTATCGGCATGAGCAGTCGAGGCCAAGAACGCCAAAATCAATGCAGCACCTGTACTTAAACGATTCACTTCGATCTCCTTGAGGTGTCAATATGATATCAACCATACAATGCCTCCACCCTCCAAGGAAAGACCCAATGAAGCTGATTAGAGTTGCCCTACTGATCGCCACCCTACCGTTGGTTCCCGCCCACGCCGGAGAAGGCTACGACGCAGGGTATCAATGGGCAGAAGAAAATGATGTAGACGATACCTCAAGTTGCACCACGCCCTCCTCGTCATTCAACCAAGGGTGTGAGGATTACGTGGAGGAGAACGCTCAAGGCGTATACGAAGACAGCGATGAAGACGAGGCGGAGGACGACGAGTAAGCAATGAGGGCGTAGAAATGCGTGCAGAGGCTCGCTAGAATGCTCAGCACAGTGCACCACTTAGGTGTACTACGGCACTGGTCCACTTCGAGATTTTGAGAGAGGAAAGTCCTTTAGAATTAAGGACTTACAGAATGGAGGCGGCCCCACCAGCCACACCCCGGCACTCAATGTCCCCGCCTTGGCTGCTTCCTTCCGGATCTGACCAGGTCAACGGGTAATCAATGCGGAGGGACCGATAGGGCCACCATAACGCGACTTGCCATGTG
>Ga0308164_10004276_pt1 | contig 12177 bp, 11 predicted proteins | sample PhyTR2_FD_201031 | JGI IMG/M metagenome (GOLD analysis project Ga0308164, IMG submission 201031) | Phyllosphere microbial communities from UC Gill Tract Community Farm, Albany, California, United States - DLSLT.R2 | ecosystem: Host-associated > Plants > Phyllosphere > Unclassified | place: USA... | reverse complement strand
AGTGAAAGAAATTTTACTATTTTTGCAAACACAAAATTTAACCAAATTTTGAGGTCCTATAGCTCAGTTGGTTAGAGCACCTGACTCATAATCAGGTGGTCCCTGGTTCGAGCCCAGGTGGGACCACGATTTTGAAGATAGACAATTCTTCAAAAATTTGAAAAACCCCTATTTTAGGGGTTTTTTTATGTTTTTAAGCTATTATTTGTAGACATAAATAGTCATCGTTTCCAAAGTAAATTTCCCCTCAGGTTTCCCCCGCATATTTAACAACGTATTTTTGGCAAAAATGAAATTACCTTATTTTGGTATGATATTACTTAGGGTAAATTTTGCTATTAGAAAAAAAACAAAACCCATGTAATTGATTTTCAGACAATTAAATTTTAATATTAGAGATATTATACCTAAATTAGCTGATTTTTCTCTCTTCAAATTCTCTACTATAGTTATTGAAAGTATAACCTAAAATTGTTATACTATGAATAAAGTTTCAATTAAGATTGTCAGAAGAACTGATAAAATCAATGCTAGAGGAGAAAATCCATTAATTTTACAAATTATAATTAATTCTCGCTCGAAAAAAATAAGTCTAAAAGAATCGATTGATTCTAAGAATTGGGATGATAAGAATTCAAAAGCTCTTGGGAAAGGCTTTAAACTTTTAAATGTAAAACTTGATAAAATAAAATCAGATTTACAAACTTTCTGCAGTTTGAAAGAAGCGGGTGGAATTTCCGTAACTTTTGATTTGATTGATAGATTTTTGAAAGGGAAAAGGGATAATGATTTCTACCAACTATTTGATGATATTGTTGTGGAGAAAAATTTAAAAGAAGCTACTGCGTACAAGTATTCGCTCTTAAGAAGGAGGTTGAAAGATTATAAATCCAATATCTGTACTTCAGATATTAATTATAACTTCATAAAAGGTTTTGATTTATATCTAAGAAAGTTAGATTTGAATGAAGGAGGTGCAATTTATAATATGCATAAATGTCTTAAGGCTATTATTCATGAAGCTTACTTAAAGGAAATGATTAAATTTTCTCCATATAATAATTTTAAATTTCAAGGAGCAAAAGAAAATGAGGATTTTTTGAGTGAAAAAGAGGTTTTGAGTTTGAAAGATTTAAAACTTGATGCAAATCAAAGAAAGAAATACCAATTGTCGAAAGATATGTTTCTTTTCGCTTGTTACAATGGACTAAGGTTTAGTGATTGTGAAAACTTAGTAGTTACAAACATTGATCTTAAAAATTCAATACTTACGTTTACTCAACAAAAGACTGAAGACGAAATAAAAATCCCTCTGACTTCACAGGCAAAAGCTATTTTATGCAAATATATAATAGGGAAGAAAAAAGATGAAAAAGTTTTCCCTCAAATTACTAATCAGACAATAAACCGTAAATTAAAAGATCTTGCAAATATGGCTAAGATAAATAAGAGGGTGCATTTTCACCTCGCCAGACATACATTTGCAAGTAGCTTACTTTACAAGTTTAATATTCCTTTACCGTTGATAAGTAAATTATTGGGGCATAAAAGAATAGCTAGCACGTTGATTTATACCAATTCTAATTTTTCTCTATTGGAGAATGTGATGAAGAATTTCAGATTCGGTAAAAAACCGTAATTTCGTAGCAATAAAATATAAATAATACAAAAGCGTAAGCTATCGTATTGGTACAAGAAAACCGCTAAACTTCTTAGATAACCAAATTCGATAGGCTTACGCCCGTGTCATCTATTGGCGTGGGCGATAAGTCATATCTGGTTATCGGGTTCTTAGCGGTACCTCTTGTACGGATTGGCTTAAAGTTCCACGCTTTTTCTATGTATTAAACTGCCGTTCTGGGACTGAATGGTTACTTATAATCATGGGAAACTTCTCTTTTATGGTTCAGAAAAAATTTCGAGAGCTGAACTCAGAACAACAACAAATCTTTATTAGTGAATTTGAAAGAAGAAAGAAATCAGTAGGAGTAGCATATCTTCTTTGGTTTTTGGGCGGTTGGTATTATGCTTATTTAAAAAAAGTAGGATGGTTGATATTATTTATTTTAACTGCGGGAGGTTTTTTTATTTGGGCAATAATTGATCTTTTTAGAATTCCCAAACTGGTAGAAACTTATAATAATGATCTCGCATTGGAAGTATTGAGAGATATTTTAATAATGTTTCCTAATCAAAATATTGAAAAGTCGGATCAGAATGTTTCTAATAAGCGTGTAAATGATCGTTACATAGCTCAAAAAACTCAATCGGGAGAAAGTTATTCGTTTTTTATTATCGTTGGTTTAATTGTTTTGTTTAGTGTTTCTGCTTTTTACTTAAAGCCTAACAATATGGAGATGCAAAATAAGATCGTCAACGATGTTATGGCTCAACAACCTCAACTTTTCAAAATTATGAAAGATTTCTTTGCAGGGGAGCAGTTAAATGATAGACAGTCTCAACGCTTTATCACTTCATTTTTAGCTGGAAACGGATATGAAAATATTGATGTTTATGATGAAGATTTTGTTTTGCTAAGAAAATTGGTTTATGAAGATAAAAACGATAAACAAAATTTAATTACCGCTTACGGTTTTTTAGGTTACACAAAAGTTTTTTATGGGAATGAAGCTTTGAATGAAAGGACAATAAGAAGTAGTAAAAATGGAAGTAGTAATTTAAAAAATAAACCTTATGAATACAGTATAATTGAATCTTCGAATGTATATGAAAAATTTAAAAGTCCTTATTCTGAAGATAACAATAAGCAATCAAAAAATAAAGTAACTGAGAACCGTGAGGTTGAAAATAGGGCAAATACAATAGGTGATTCAATTCAAATTAATTAAAAATGAAAAATTTAATAGCGTTTATTTTATCATTCAGTTGTGTCATAGTTTTTAGTCAGAGAAATATTGATTTAAAACTTACAGAAGCTGAAAAGTATACCAACGAAATAATAGAAAATAATCCCGAAAAAATTTTACATTATTATAAACTTAATAACGGAATTCTCAAAAAAATAAATCCTAATAATGATTATGAGGATGATGATAGTGAAATCATGATGTCATATAAAATCATTAAAAGAAATAATAAGATCATTTACATTAGTAAATCTGATAGTTTTTGGGGAATGGGAGACTGGAATAGTTCACAGGATTTTTATTTTGATGAAAAAGGTGTTTTGCTCGGGGCTGTAAAAAAAGAAGATTGGTTTTTAGAAAACAAATGCGCAAGGCAGATCAAATATCGTGGCATTTATAGAAATTATGGAAAGCTTAAATTAAATAGAGTTGATAAATTTTACAATGAAAATGATAAAGAGATTAATTTAGATTCTACCAATTGTAAAAAAAGTAAAAATGAAGCGTTAGAAAATGCTGAAGCAACAGATAAGATAAATTTTCGAGATTTGGAAAGTTTTATGAAAGCTGAAAAAATTAAATATTATAGGTAAATTACGCTTTCAAATAAAAAACTTAATGAGAAGTAATAGAACGTTATTAATTGATGAGAATGAAAAATACTATTTAGAAGAAAGTAATAAAAGGACTAGGTTAGGTTGCTTGCCTTATTATAACAAAATAAATATTTTCATAGGCGCAAATAATAGTGGAAAAAGCCAATTTATGAGGGATTTAATGTCTACGAAGAAAATATTAATTTTAAATGAAGTCCACTACGCATTATTAAACAATCGAATAGAAATGTTTAATAGATCCCATTCAAAGCTAAATATTACTAAAAATAATAAGTTTTTAAACCAATTTAATGAATATAATCACATATCTTTCTTTAATTCGTTCAGACATCTTGATTACTGCAAAGAAGTTTCAAATAAGCGTTACTATATTCCAATATTAAGAACTGCTCACACTTTGTTTCAAAATATAAAAAATGTAGAGCTTGGAAATGAGGAGTTTAGAAAAATTGAGGATGATATATTTCTAGATACAATCTTAAAAAATTACGAACTAGATCAACAAACTGTAGAAGTATTTACGGGAGTTCATCTTTATAAAGATATTTTAAATACAAGAAATTCAAAGAGAGAAACTCGTCTGCTTTTTGAAAAATTTGAAAAGTTTATAAGCAAATATTTCTTTGAAAGTAAATCGATTGATATTATTGCTGAATTCGACAAAGATGAAAGTCGTAAAGGTAATAATACGAAAGAGATTATTAGTATTCACATCGAAGGAGAAAAACATTCAAGAGATCTTCATCATCTTGGGGATGGTATTCAAGCTTTAATTATTTTGATGTATAAAATTTACATGGCTGAAGAAAATTCATTCATATTTATTGATGAGCCAGAAATTAATTTACATCCAGGCATGCAAAGATTATTTCTTGAGCAAATTACTTCAAATATTGATTTAACCGCCAAAAATTTAACTTATTTCATTTCGACCCATTCAAATCATTTTTTAGATCTGACATTGGATGAAGAAAATATTTCGATTTATTCTTTTTATTCGGAACTTACAGATGATGGTGATAAAGCCTTAATTGTGAAGAATGTAAATGCTGGAGATAATGAGGTTCTTAAAAATATTGGAGTTAATAATTCTTCAGTATTCATGGCGAATTGTAGTTTATGGGTAGAAGGTATTTCAGACAGAATGTACATTAAATCATTTTTGAAATCTTATTGTGATCATATTAATGTTTGCTATCCGAAAGAAGATATTGATTTTGCTTTTTTTGAATATGCTGGAAGTAATTTAGACCATTATTTTTTTGATGATGATATTGAAGAAAATGAAGAAGATGAGATCATAAGCAATATTAGAGCGATGTCACTATCTAATAAGATTTTCTTACTAGCAGATAACGACAATGTTCTAGAAAACTCTTCAAAAGCTAAGAGGTTTGAAAAATTACAAAGCTCTGCTTCTGATAATTTTTCACCCAAGATAATTGAAAGTCATAGAGAAATAGAGAACCTATTAACCAATGAAGTTTGGGAAATATTATTGATAAACCTTTGCAATAAAAAGATAATGACTAAAAATGAAGTTCTAATCAAAAATAAAATTAAGGAAGCGTTAACTCAGATTGATTCTCAAGACTATAAACAAAAATACATTGGAGAGTTTTTAAATTCTATTAGAAATTCGTTGGGTGAGATTTCAAATACATACATTTTGAATAAATCTGAATTTAAAAGTTTCGAGGGTGGTCGATTTGGAACTTTGGAAAATAAAAGAGCTTTAAGTGAAGCTTTTGCAAAACAAGAATTTTCTTGGGAGATTCTAAGTAAAAATCCACAGATTGAAGAGTTGACCATTGAAATATTTAATTTCATAAAAAATAGATAATACCTAATTTTGGTATTGTAAGACAAGGCGATCATTTGATCGCTTTTTTTAATGTAAAATTTTTATTACTGAAAATCAGCACTTTCTGTTTTTGGTATTAAATGACTCCACAAAATACTCGATCCTTTTATTGTTACTACAGTTACTTAAAATAAATATTGTTTAACAATTAAATTAAAGTAATGAACAAAAAATTAGTATTGTATATTTTCAAAGAAAATCGAAAATTAAAAAGAGAAATTAAAGAACTCAAAAAACTAATCAACGAAAAGTGTAATTTTAAAGAATTATTGACCGTCAAAGAAGTTTGTGATTATTATGGGTTTAGTGAAAAAACCTTTTATCGATACCGAGATATGGGATTGAAGGTAATTCAGAAAGGTCGTAATACAAAAGTTTTTGTCAAAAAGATTGAAATTGAAAAATTCTTAAATAAATAAAAATGGTTGATAGAATAAAATTTATTGTAGATAACGCAGATGTAAGTGAAGAAATATTAAGTACGAAATTCTTTAAAAATAAACCTAACAAGGAAGGTACTATCGTCTATACTTACAGAAATAATTATATTCAGGAAGAAGATGTTAATGAAGATGAAACGGATGATAACAAGGTAATTTTGCAGAGTAAATATAGTAAGTACTTATTTATTCAATATGTTCAGTACAAAACTTCAAAAAAATTGCCCAATGTAAATTATAATGTTAAAAACAAATTGATTGTTCATAGAAATGTAAGGAAGGATTGGTATAAAATTCCAAAAGTTGGTGATTTAGGATACAAATCGTTTGAGAAAATGATAAATAAATATGGCGAAGAATTTGGAGTAAAAAGTAAGGCTTTGTGGAATGCTAGAGTTACTAAAGTTGAATTAGGGCTTACCTTGAGATTACCTATAAAAATGAAAGGGATTTTGAGTTGTTTTCATAGTTTTAGTGGACTTTCTGAAAAGAATATTTATGGACAAAATGGAGTCAGTTTTATTGGGAATAATTTCTCGGTTTCATTTTATGATAAAATCGAAAAAATGAAATCGAATAACGAATTATTTGCTAAATCAAGTAACAAGCAGAAGCTTATAGAGAAAATTACAAAGAAAAATTATTTTTTACGTTTTGAGCTTAAAGTTGAGAAAGTGAGTGGTTTTTATAATAAGATGTATGATGATAAGATTAATCATTTGTTTAAGATTAGAGATGAATGGGATTATTTACTAAAGTCATTGAGTAAATTATTTAAGCAAGTGAACTACATTGATGTTGTATCACCAGAGGTTATGGACTCCATTAGAGGTGAAGAAAAAAAGCCCATGGATAGTTTATTGAAGTTTCAAGGAATTAAAAGTATTACTCCAGATGTCTTTTTCGAGGAATTATTACCACAGATGAAGAAAGATAAACACTCAAAATTCAAAAAAGAATATAGAGATTTTTACAATGAATATGAAAGAAAATTTAGGTACGGTTTCAAAGAAGATTTTCAAGCTAAATTAGACGAGATGATAGACTTGTTAATTAAAAGGTCTTAGTATAAAGAGTAATATAATACCTAAATAAGGTATAAATATAATACAAGTAAAAGCATATAGGGAAGCGAGTAGGTAATAAAGTAAAATCAAGTAAATTATATAAGTAGAAACGAGTAAGCAAATAAGTAGGTTGTCGTTGAGTAGCTTCAGTGATTTTACCGATTTCTAAAATATATCTTCTTCGGATAGCAAGTAAGAAAGAAATTAATAAGGCAAATTTCGATGTTCTTTTTATTGAGCTATAAATTCACTTGATAATGTCTTAAAAGGGATTTAATGCCTTTAAAACATATAAAGAAATACAAAAAATGTCATAATTATTTATTTAGTTATGACATTTTAATTTATTAGTAAATTTATTTAGTTCTCAATTATGATTTGAGATTTTAATTCAAAGTCATCTATAGCATAATGAAATAAATTTTGGTAAATCTTTAATAATAACGCAGTAAGAACCAAAGTTTTTATTCTTATGATCTATTTGAAAATCACTTGGATTCTTCCATCCACGCGATGAGATACAGTATAAACTGTAAATATTTCCAACTACATTTGTGTATGATTCTCTCAAATGAATCGAAATATAGTTGCCTTTATAATTTAATTTAGGAATTTCAAAAGTACCTGATGGAAATTTCCATATTTTATTTACACCTTCATACTTATCTCCCCGCAATTCTTCATCTTCAAATTTTCTGAAAATTGGATAGAGTTGAAAAATAGGTCTCCCTTATAAAAAAGATCTTTCATATATTTTTCTTGTCCAAATTTCAAAAAAGAGATTATTGAATAAGATTTTGAAGGATTAGGCTTTTTCATTACAAATATTTATGATAGCAGTTTTATTATGCTAATCTATAAATTATTATGCTATGGTGGAAATTAGATAAAATTTTCTGTCAAAATTGCCTACATATGTACATTTGTCACATATATGTGTCATTGTGTCACAAATGATTTTGTGGTATTAAACTTGTGCGAGATATGAACTAAATCCCATTGGAGAGGGATAAATTATACTTAAGACAGTTTTAAAAGAAAAGGAAAAGCTGTCCTTAATTGAGAGTGCAAAAGTATTAATTTTTTTTTATTCCTGCAAATTTTTTTCCTTTCTCGGAATTGTGACACCGCTTGTCACTAATTAAAGAATTTAAAAATATGAAAAATTTTCATTTAGTCCATGAAGATGGAGTGTACAAACTTAAAAAAGAAAATGCTGAGAGAGCATCCAAGGTAATAGATTCTAATAAACCAGATGCTATTAAGGAATCCAAAGAATTTATCCAAAAACAAGGAGGAGGTTCTTTAAAGATTCATAAAAACGGCGGAGGAATTCAAGAGGAAAGAACGTATCCTAAGGCAAACGACCCTAAGGAAAGCGAAGGATGATTAAATAATTAAATAATAAAATATAAAATTTATGGAGCAAATTTACAAAACAGAAATTAGTGAGTATTTAGAGGAATTAGGTAAAGAACTTGATATTACTCAAAAAGAGCATGAAGAAATTGTTAAAAGCTATCAAGCGGTCGGAAATTGGTTATCAAAAGATGATTCTTCTTTAACACCTTATAATCCAAAAATATTGCCTCAAGGATCATTTATGTTAGGAACTATAGTTAAGCCTATAAATCCTGCAGATGATATTGACATCGATTTGGTATGTAAATTAGAAAAGAAACCGAATGCTTGGACTCAAAGAGATTTGAAAATAAGAGTAGGTGATCAATTGAAATCTAATTCTACCTATGACAGAATGTTATGGGAACATAAAGATGGAGAAAATTATGATGAGGGAGGAAGAAGATGTTGGACTTTGAAGTATGCTGATGTAGCGGGTTATCATATGGATATACTGCCATCTTTTTCATCTGAAGGCTTGACTTATCTGATGGAGAAAACTTTTAGTGGAGATTCTGAGCTAAATGAGCATGATTTACAAGCTTTAGCTATTAGAATTACTGATACTGAGAAGGAAAACTATAGCACCGACAATAATATTGAAAATTGGCATAAAAGTAATCCTTTCGGTTATGCCCAGTGGTTTTTGCAGAAAGCATTAATTAGTAAAAGAAGAATGTTTTCATTAAATGAATCTATAGACCCAGTCAGAGAATATGAGAAAGAGAAATTGCCTTTACAAAGGGTAGTTCAGCTATTAAAAAGACATCGAGATATTATGTTTTCTTCTGATGAATTTGATTGCGAAAACAGACCAATTTCTGTAATAATTACTACTTTGGCTACTTTAGCTTACGATAGAAGTGAAAATTTAATAGATGCTTATTCTGGTATTGTTGCCCGTATGCGAAGTTATATCGAAGATAGATTTAATCCAGAAACGGGTCAATATGAAAAATGGGTTGCGAATCCAATCAATAAAGTGGAGAATTTTGCGGATAAATGGATTGATGTAAAACAAAAAGAGGAGTATTTTTATTTATGGCTTGATAGACTTGAGGAAGATTTAGAGAAAATAAATTATAGTAAAGGTAGAGGATTACAGTATTTGAATGAATCTCTTTCAAAAATGTACGGAAAAGAAGTTACGACTAGAGTGTTTGTTAATAGTGGTAAGAAAAAAATGGATTTGAGAGAGCAAGGACATTTGAAAATGGCAGGAGGAATAGGAATTCTTGGGGAGGTAGGAACGAAAGTGCAGCAACATAATTTTGAAGGGGACTTTGAGAAGTAAATATTTTAGAGAAAAAAAGCAACTTATTGGAATGCCTGCTAATAATCAGTTATCTGCTATTTTAGAGGCATTCCCTGATGCTAAGATATTGAGCAGTAAAAGAGATAATTTTGAATTAGAAATCGAATTACAACCTTCAATTTTATGCGAAATCTATAAAATTAAGATAGTTTATGTGTCTAATAAATCTGTGAAAGTATATGTTGTGGATAAAGTTTTGAAAATTGCACAAAATAGGCAAAAGTTACCTCACGTATATAGTACTAAAAATCAACAACTCTGTCTTTACTCCCCCTCAAAAAAAGAATGGAAACCAACCCAATACATTATATCTACTATTATCCCATGGGCTTCTGAATGGCTATATTATTATGAATTGTGGTTGATCGATGGAAATTGGTACGGAGGTGGTCACGATGAATATCTCAACGAAGAATTAAATAAAATTATAAAAGATGAAAGATAATAAATTTAAAATACTTTCAATTGATGGGGGCGGGATTAAAGGTGTTTTTCCTGCCTTTTATTTAGCATTAATTGAACAAGAGTTAGCTAAAAGAGAAGATGGTAAAACTAAAATAAAAGACCATTTCAATTTAATCACTGGCACTTCTACAGGAGGGATAATTGCGCTAGCGTTATCTCTTGGTGTTCCCGCGAAGGAGATTTATGATTTGTATCTTCAAAATGCAAAAAATATTTTTGGAAATAAAAGGTCGTTTTTCTTCGGACAAATAATTAAATCTGCTCATGAAAGAGATTTTTTGGAAAATCTAGTAAGAAATAAATTTAAAGAATACTTTAATGAAGAAGATCCAAGAATAAAAGACTGTTTAACTCATGTTGCAATTCCAATTTATGATTTAATTAAAGGAAACCCGAGCGTAATAAAATCACCGTATCATGCAAATTTGAAAAGAGATTTACATATACCTGCATATAAAGTCGCAATGGCAACTTCTGCTGCGCCAACATACTTTGATCCATATTCTTCTGATTATATTGATTTAGAGGGAATGGAAAGACCTTTTAGGAATAAAGTTGATGGAGGTGTAATGGCAAATAATCCAACAATAATTGGTCTCTTAGAGGCTACTAAATCGTTTGGAAAGAATTTGAAGGATTTGGAAATTCTTTCTTTAGGAACTGGGTATAAAAAATTTACCGAAGGTGATTCGAAAAGAAAAAAATGGGGATTGTTTTATTGGATGAAAAAAAATGATCGAAAAAGATTAATAGAATTATTTATGCAAAGTCAATCGCAACTTGTTGAAAATTATATTGGTTTATTACATCATGGTGTTGATAAAACTGAAATAGATAACCCAAACTTTGTATATGATAGAGTAAATGTTGTACTATGTGAAGATGATTTAATTGAGATGGACGAAAGTAATTCAGATAGAATAAAAAACTTTGCTGAATTAGCTTCTGCTGAATTTTTCGAAAAAGGTAGACAAATAATGGAAAATCATTTTTACTAGATATTTATTGGAAAGCTAAGAAAAAGGGAATCATTTAAATTATAGTAAAATGAAGATAAGGTATGATGAGCCTAAAAACTGGAGAGATTTACAAAATATTGTTTCTGAAATATTAATTGAATGTGGCTATAGCTCTTCGGTAGAGAAATTAATAAAAACAGTTCGTGGAGATGTTGAGGTTGATGTTTTTGCAGAAAAAGAAGGTGGCTTTAACACTGTAGTTTTGTGTGAATGCAAATATTGGGAAGGAAAGGTAACACAAACAATTGTTCATTCATTTAGAACTGTTGTTAATGATTCTGGAGCTTCGTACGGTATTATTATATCTAAATCAGGATTTCAAAAAGGTTGCTATTCTGCTGCTTTCAAGTCAAATCTTAGTCTTTTGTCTTTTGAAGAATTTCAAGAAAAATTCCTTAAATATTGGTTTCAATCAGTGGTTGAACGGAATTATAAAATAGGAAGAGAAATTTTTTCTTTGAAAAATGCAATAATTGATATTTCACTTTCTGATTATCAACAAAAAGAGTTTGACGAAATTAGAAAAAGTTTAGAGCTTGAAGATTATTTTTTTCTTACGTTTAAAGAACATTATGTAGATTTAGATAAGCATGAAATATCAAAAAAAGAGATTGATGATCGAATTAAAAATTATGCAGAACGCCTTCCAGTTGAGGTGAGATGTTATAATGATTTTTTCAACTGGATTTATGTTTCAAACATAAATATTGTTAAAAAACTTAAATCTTTTTTACCAAATTAAATCAATGAGTTTCCCCTATAGTTTCCCCTTTTAAAATTCATCTGCTTAAAAGTACCATAAATAAAGGGAAAAACAAAAATAGTTCGAGCCCAGGTGGGACCACAGAACACTTACTGTTACAGTAAGTGTTTTTTATTTCTAATTCAATATTTTTATTCCCTAACTTTACTCTTTCAAAAAATCATTATGTCTATAACAAACGAACAGGAATTAATCGGAATGCAGAAAGTAAGCGAAGCTGTAGCTTTTACTTTGAAAGAAATGATGAATTACGCGCAAGTTGGAATGACGACAAAAGATCTTGACGAATACGGAGCAAAAATTCTTTCAGACTTTGGTGCAAAGTCGGCGCCTTATCTTACGTATGGATTTCCGGGTTG
>Ga0308164_10004274_pt1 | contig 12190 bp, 8 predicted proteins | sample PhyTR2_FD_201031 | JGI IMG/M metagenome (GOLD analysis project Ga0308164, IMG submission 201031) | Phyllosphere microbial communities from UC Gill Tract Community Farm, Albany, California, United States - DLSLT.R2 | ecosystem: Host-associated > Plants > Phyllosphere > Unclassified | place: USA... | reverse complement strand
GTCCAGCGACTTGCCGCGCGACCGCATCGTATCCTCGAGCTCGTACGAGATGTCGAAATGATCCTCGAGCGCGCCCTTGCCGCGCCCGGTCACGAAGATGATCTGCTCGATCCCCGCATCCAACGCTTCTTCGACCGCATATTGGATCAGCGGCTTGTCGACGACGGTCAGCATTTCCTTCGGTATCGCCTTGGTGGCCGGGAGGAAGCGCGTACCCAGTCCGGCGACCGGAAACACGGCCTTGCGTAGCGGCTTTATAGTCATATTTGCTCCGAACGATTGTTTTTCTGGTATTGGTCTACGTAGTGGATTTTGACCCATGACGCGTTGCCGATGTCGCACACCCGATCTGACGATAACTAGTAATCTCGTTATTGGTTAGTCGTAATATTTTACAGCAGCGTACGCATGTCGCCGAGAGCTTGACCGGGCAGCCGACCGTCGCTGTGATGAAAGGCGATCTCGCTTCTCCACTGCGCGTATCAAGGGAACGGCGGTTCATTCCAAACTATCGGGCGGGACCGCGGCGGCAAAGGTCGTGCAATGGGTCGAGATCCACTGCAGGATTGATGGCAACCAAGTCTTCGAGTAGATGGTCTCAGCAACAATGCTATTGTTAACTAACGCAACCGGGTGGGCATAGGAAATAACCTTTTCTCCCTTCTTCACCCGCCGCAGATCGCCCGTCGCTCCACCGCTTTGGGCAACCTCTTGTTCCAAGTGTGCGGGCTAGGTTCGACCGAGTACTCCATTGCGCTACCGGATAGTAGCCATTGGGTAGGCCTCAATCAAACACAGGCGCGTGGAATATGGCATTCAACATCCGATCACGGCTCCATAGGGAGAGGAATACTGCGGTGGTCAGGGCTTCGATGAGGCCAATGATTTAGCCCTTTGCCGCCCATCTAAACCCAGTCGCTTTAGAATGGCAGCTCTCTTCATGGCGAAACCAAACCCCGTCGCTAGTACCGTGGTACAGAAGATCGTGGCAATAATCCGGAATGCAGTACCTTGCCCAATTAGATTTTGCAGAACCCACAGTACGGCCAAATGCATGATGTATACCGTGAGACTGACTGCGCCCGCTTTAGAGAGGGTTCGGACTATCGGCGTTTCAGGTAGGCTTGCAGCCAGTAGATAAAAAGAGACGCCTAGGGGGATAGTTGATAGTACGAAGTCGTGACTGACGAGCAGGCCGCTGCCGCTGTAACTCACTAGCGCAGTCTCCTCGCCCAGCATCAGCGCGTATGATCCCGCGATGGCAAGTAGGGCGACGGCTGCTGGAGGCCGCGGCCCACGAGCGACCATTGTCCCAATCCAGACGTAAAGCGGCGCCATGAACATCCCGCCCCGACCCGGTGACCCAGGTAGATGCATGACTTCCAGATACGCACCCCTGCTTAATGAGTAAGCCGCCATCAAGACCACGATTACACCGGTGGCCTTATTTCCTACCGTGGCGAGGCCGCCAGCTACAATGACCAGCGCTACGCCCAAGGCGGGCAGAAACCAAAGGTGGAAGGCTTCGCCCCCGCTGATCAGATCGCCCAAGTGCGGATGCCAGGGATGCACCGGGTATAACTTCAAGAAGACGTAGTAAAAGCTCATCGTCGCGAGATATATGGGTGCGAGCCGGCGCAGCGGTTTGACAACAATATTGATACCCGCCCTGCTGGTCGGTAGAAATGCACCGCTAGCTATTAGAAAGAACGGAACCGCTCCGCGGCAAAATCCGGTCACCAGCGGAACCCATACAGGCAGGCCAGACATGTTTGCCACCGGCAGTGCATGGATCACAATGACTAGGACCGCGCCGACATACCGCATGGCCTCAATGCCGAGAACCCGCTGGTTATCTTCTCTCACTGGTTCGCCCTCTGATGCTATAACGTCAGGTTAGGGGCATGCGCAGTCGGAAGGTACTGCTTTTTGCAGAATTGGGGCAAGAGCAGGCGCGGTACTCGAGCCTGCGCGAGTCCAGTCATCCGCTTTCCTTTATGGCGTCGTCAGCGCTTGGCGCGCGGCAACTGCCATCTCGCGGAACGCCGTCTTCCACGTAGCACCCGCGTCCGCCTAAGGCATCCACTCTACGACCGGCTCCATGCGGCTCTCCCACATGTATGCTGCGACGTGCTCGATCACCGCATCGTCATCGTTGCTCGTGCAGAGCCGGGATCGTACAGACATATCGAACCCTTACAAGTTTGTTCTCTTTTCGTTCCATAGGGCGATGCACCGGCAAACGCGGATTACGGTCGACTTGGCGGTCCAGATCCTTCGGGATACGCTGGCGGAAGCGTCGAACGGTCGCGTTGATACGGCGCCAGTTCGCCTGGCGTTGCGCTGCCTATGGGCGCACTGTCCTGAGCGCTGGTCCCTCGTGATGTTCTGGGAGGGCGCGCAGCATAACGAGATCGGGCGTAGTCAGAGCGTGACCGCTTCGTTCAACGGGATCGTGCGCCAGCTGCGGCGCTCGGGAGCGTATTCGAAAACGAGCAGCTAGCTACTGTGGCGGGGCATCTGCGATCGCGTCGACCGCGTTCGCCGCCCTCCTGAGCTGTCCATCGACTATGAGAGCCTGGATCAAGGATGAGCGTCCCACGGTTTCTCATCCAATCTGAAGGCGAGTTTCCGGCGTTCATTCGGCCGCTTTGATGGCCGCGGCAGCAGCATATTCGACCGGCGTCATCCAGCCGAGCGATGTGTGAGGACGCCTCTCGTTATAGTCCATTGTCAGGCCTCGATCTTGGCTCGAGCGTCGGCGATGGACAGGAACCAATGTGCGTCAACCTTCTACATCGGTGACGGCGTGCAGCTTGGTGTTAATACCGCCTTTGGTGCGACCGATGAGACGCCCAAGGCCCCCTTTTCAACCCGCAGGCTCGATGCCGTGCGGTGTGCTTTCAGGTAAGTCGCGTCGATCATGATCGTCTTAGGCGTAGCGCTCGCGGCGGCCAGTCCCTCCATCATGCGGAGGAATACGTCCCGTTCGCCCCACCGCTTCCACCGGTTGTAGAGCATCTTGTGGAGGCCATACTCCCTGGGCGCATCTCACCAGCGCAGCCCGTTACGGTTTACGAAGACGATACCACTCAACACCCGCCGATCATCACCCCGGTGCTTCCCGTGGCTTTTGAGGAAATACGGCTCGAACCGCACCATTGGCTCGTCAATCCGCCAGTACGGGTCGCTCAAAAGTGGTCTCCTCACGGAACCTGAATCAGATCGAACCGCTTAGATCAATGGCCCTGCCCCTAAGGCGATCGCCACGAGCATCCGCGGCTTACGCGATGTGATACGTGCTAGGTGGTTCCGCGACCACAAAATGGGTAAGAATACGGCGTGCCTTCTGCTTACGGATATCATCTTGGCCTCATGCAGGAAGTCACAGCGAAGCGCATAGACGTCCTGACCATCGAGGAAAACAGTCTCGGCAGAAATTCCGCCTATCTCATCTGTGTAGTAAATGAGATCATTTTCGTTTCACCGCCGAGGGTAGCGTCGCGAGCTTGCACATTCCGGATTTTCTTTCCTGCCGCAAATATCTGGCAACGCAAAGGCTAGCGCTAATGCTGCATACCACCTCTATTCTTGCGCCAGGAGCACAGAATTCAGCCTTGTCGGGTTAACTTACATTTATTACATCTATTTGGTCATGATATAGAGAGGCACACGCCTCTATTAATCACCCAAAGTTATACGATATATTGGCCATGAAAGTTGTGACTTGATCAACTCGAGATAAGTTCGTATCCACACCGGATGAAAAGGTTATGGATGGAAAAAGTTCATCAGGAGGCGAAGCCTCTTCGAGGGATTGCGATAAGCTTCGCGTTCGCCGTACCATTTTGGGGCCTAGTGGCATTTATCGCATTCAGATTTTTAAAGGAATAGCCGAGTTACCTGATCGCCCGGTAGCGTGCTGCACAAAAACCATCGCCCTCGATCGTATCAAGCATAGCAAGTAACGCCGGAAAATCTAACTAGCGATTAACGCCACGCATCTCCATCGTCGGTGGGTTGCTGAACCCTCAACAGATTTTGAGGCCTGAGCCCTGCGAATCCGGTAAACTACCGATCTTGCTGGGAGACGTGGTGGGCGATGACGGGCTCGAACCGCCGACATTCTCGGTGTAAACGAGACGCTCTACCAACTGAGCTAATCGCCCCTCTCGGGTGGATGTCCGATGCCAAACCCCGGCGACCGGGGCAAGCTAAAAGGGTTTGGCGGCCACACAATCCGCAAGTGATGCGCAATTACGCGATTGACCGTGCCGCCTTGCGCTACGGCACGGCTAAGGTGTTTTCCACAGACCCGTGAGCGCCTACTAAACCAACCAGGTCGGATCGACTTTCTGACATGTCGGATAGTCGACATGTTGGCCATGCGTCCATCGGATCAGCAACAAGCCCCTTGCGCTCGTCATCGCAGACCCGTGGGTGGCTTATTCGCGACAACCGACCGCGAATGACGAAATATCGGTCGTTCCGCGTGACGGGGCGGCAGGAAGCGCCGAAACCATCAGCTTCCACGACGGTATTGCTCCGCCAGTTCCGTCGCGGCACCTCGAACCGCGAGCCATCGTTGGCGCTCCGCCTCGGCGTCCGCCAATGCTCTATGGGCTGGCGCCTCGCCGCGCGCGTGGGCGTCAATTGACGCGACCAAATTCTCGACCGTTGCGTTCAGCAATTCGGGCGGGACACTGGGAGCAAGGATTATGCGGGCATCTTCGTCGATGGCATCATCGGTGTCGCGAAGGCGAAGCGCGCGCCGGTCGAGGCCCGCACCGCGAAGCAGAACGCTAAGCCACTTCCCGTCCCAGGATGGCGCGCTGGCGAGGAGGTCGTGGCCAGCAAGTACGTCGATCATGCGCTGCGCGACTGCGTCATGGGGCTCTCCTGCGCTCAGCAACAGGCTGCGAGGGATATGGTGGATCGCCTCCGCGTCTTCGTGCCAGTCGGTCCACGACGGTGCTGGGCGGATGAGGTGGGCCTCGGACCGTCCGTCCGCAAACACCCACGCCACCTCGATCGGATAGCTTCGCTTGGCGAGCGACGAGGCTTCGAAGTCGAGAAAAACCAGCATTTGATCGTAGCAGCCTTCGCGGGATGGTCCGGATTGATAGTGCATCAGCGTCTCCGCCGCCATGGCCGGGCACAAGGCTGAGCAAAGCCGAACCGCGCCAGCCAAGGCGTTTTCAGCAAACCCGTGAGCGCCTACCGAACAGATTTAATCTAATCAACTATCCGACATGTCTTGGCGTCGACATGTCGGATATCCGACATGTGGGACGGATCCGGTCATGATGTGCAGGCAAGGCACGTATAATAATCAGAGACTTACAGAAAGCGCTGTCCCGCATGATCCTTGAAGAGATCCGCATTGCGGACATAGTCGGCCAGCACCTGTATAGATTTATGCCGGCTGACCTCCTGAAGCTTGAAGATCGTCGCCCCTTGCGAGGCGCCCTCGGTGAGGAACCCTGCGCGTAAGGAATGCCCCGCAAAGCGCGTCGGATCATACCCGGCTGCCGCGGCATGATGCTGGACCAGCCGCGCGATCGCCCGGTCTGACATGGGGGCAGGGGTCATCGCATCCCGCCGCGACAGGCGCCGAAACAGCGGTCCCTCGGCATGCCCAGCCGCAGCCATCCAGGCGAGAAGCAACGCCTTGGGTCGAATGCGCGAACCCTCGGGGATAGCGATCACGATGCCTTGCCGGGCTTGATCGGTTTTCGAATGGGCGATGGTTAGCCTCAGCCCTTCGGGTACGATCCCGATATGCTCGACCTGCAAGGCAACGATCTCGGACCGCCGCAACGCGGCCGCCATGCCGATCGCCAGGATCGCGCGATCGCGTAGCGCCCTGAGCCCTTCGCCTTCGATCGCTGCCAGCATGTTGCGGAGCGCAGCCGCATCTGCGGGATGCTTTTGCCGTTTGGCACCGCCGTGTTCCGCGCGAATGCCGACGAGCACTTCGGCCAGACGCCCAGCGGTCGGCATGGCGGTGGGCGCTGGATAGCCGCCAGCGCGGTGATGATGGCCGATCGCTGCCACCCGCCGATTGATCGTCGACGGGTTGAGCCCGGCGGTTGCCTGATCACTGGCAAAGACCGCGACGACATCGGGCGTTGCCGGCAACGAGGCCAGGCCGTGCTGCGTGCACCACGCCGTGAAGATCGCCCAATCGGACTCATACGCGCGCCGCGTCGCGCCGGCGCGCGCCGCTTTGGCGTATGCGGCAGCCCGCTCGATCTTTTCGTGGAGGATCGCAGGGAGCGTCGGCTCACTGGAATCTACCGCAACGAGCGCGGTTGGTGCCAGTGCGAGGTCCAGATCGACCGGTGTTGGCTCGAGGGGGTGTGGCGCGACCATATAAGCGTGTGTGCCACGCTCGCTTTCAGCGCGCTACCCATTCGTCCGAGAATGACAGTTATCGGACATGGGGGCGGCAAATTGCAAGGACGCTTGGAAGCCAGCGCGGCTTCATGCTCTACCTCGATTTCTGCATTTTTCGCTTCTTGGCTGAAGGCTTCTCAAGACCAAAAATTCTTGCCCAAATTGGGCTGAAAACCAGGGGGGACGTCAGACAAACAAGTGCCCGTGGATGCAGGCCTATACCAGTACTGACCTATGGCGCACCACGTGCCTCCGACCATTCGGCGAAGAGCGCGCCTTCAATATCAACGTACTTCCTAGACAGTGCACAAGTACTTTGTTGCATTGGCTCGTCATTTTAGGGGGCCGATAGCTCGATAGACAATTCCGGGTTTTAGCCAGCATTGCGGGAAAAGCAGGGAATCTCAGCCCCCAATGATCATGCCACCATGTCCAATCAGTGCCCAATCGTCACTTACTGACTTTATGCTGGCCACATTTGGATTAAAGCTGTCGCCGCTGGAATGCCAAATGGTAACCTCGCTCGTCTGTTCGTTCCGGAACACCAGATCCGCGCGGCCATCGGAATTCATGTCAACAACCTGCGCCACGCGCCATTCCGGCGATATCGTGCGGTCTTCATAGACATTCTTCTTAAATCCGCCATCATCGGCGATCCAAGTTGTTAGCTCGCCCGTCTGCACATGACGCCAGATGAGATCCGATCGCCCATCTCCTGACATGTCGCCGATTGCCTCGAGCCGCCAATCGTTGGACACACTTGCATCTTTATAGCTGTTTTTGCTGAAACCGTCTTCTGAACCCGTCCATATGGTAAATTTACCACCGTCCTGACGCCACAAGATGTCGTCACGACCGTCGCCGTTCCAGTCAAGCGTCCCGGCAAGTTTCCAATCCTTGGAAACGGATGAATCGGTGTAATCGTTGGCGACGAAGCCTGTACCAGTCGACGACCAGGTCGTGAAGTTTCCGGTGAGACTATTGCGCCAAGCAATATCGCCCCTGCCGTCGCCATTGAAATCGCCAACTCCGGCAACCTTCCAGTCGGGGGATACGGAATTATTTAGGTAAGTATCGCGCGCGAAGCTTTCGCCAGGACGAGCGGTCCAGATACCAAACGCACCATCCTTATCGCGCACTAGCAGATCGAACGCGCCATCGCCGTTCCAGTCAAGGCTACCTATCACCTGTCGATCAACACCAGGAGCGTCCTTGGTCGTGTTTTGCCTAAACTCGACCTCCCCGGCGTCATTGCCCGTCACGCTCCATGTGGTAACCTTTCCAGTTCGCGTATTCTGCCAAACGAAATCACCATAACCATCGGCATTGAAATCGTTAAGATGGGCGTGGGGAGCCGCGGTTACTACCGCGTGGCCGTTACTGTCCTCGCCAGCAATAAGGCGAAGATTAACTTCCAACGAAGCTGTAAACTCAACCGATCGGCCAAGTCGATCGGTGACATGATACTCGGAATTTACTCTCGTCACGGTTGCGCTAACTCCTTCGAGGTCGAGCAAGTAAATTGCGTCGTCTGTTCCAAAGCTAGTAAGCCCGTTGCTGAACACGGCGCCTTCTCCGACAGATAAAGCGGCGGGCCCATCGCTAAAATCGATTGTTGCATCGCCGAGCGATGCACCATTACCGAGAAACAATGTCGCTTCCGCTTCCATCCTTACAGCCGCAAAGTTATTTGCACCGAGAATCATTACTTCGCCAGCAACAACAAGCGTCTCGAACCCGAAACCGACGTCGAACGTCGCGCCATTTTGAAGAATCAGCGTGTCGGCACCATCCCCGCCAAACACGTATCCAGTAATGTGCGAACCCTTCTGGATCGTCAGTATGTCATCATAGGCCGATAATTCAATCGCGGTGAAGTCACTCAAAATCGCCCCAGCATTGGTTACATGCGCTGCACCGGCTGCGTAAACCCCGCGATTGCCAATAATGGTGCCGACATTATACAACGAAGTTCCCTGCCCAAACGCATATGCACCGATGTCGCCGGAGATCACGCCACCAGCCTCGTTGTGCAGCGTGCCGCTGAACTGCACGCCTAAACGCCCGTCAATCGTTCCATGGTTCACAATCTCGGCATCCACTCCGTATACGCCAACACCTTCCGACGCACCGCCATGGATCCGGCCCTGGCCGTCGTTGACGACCTTCGTTCCGGGAGCCGATTGCGCAACGACGGCATTCCCGTCGCTCGAGATGGTGCCGCTGTTAATCAGGCTGCCGGCAATCGGTCCCCAGAGCGTCGCTCCTATCGTACCTCCAACGATCGTTCCCGCGTTGGTAATCGTCACACCGCCGTAGGCGAACACACCTCGGTACTCGCCCTCGATTACACCAGACGCATAATTGATGATCGTGCCGCCGCCGGTAACCGCGATGCCTTCGCCAAGGTTCGTATCGCCGTTCTTGTCGACGCCCCCGGCGCCTAAGCCAGCAATCGTGCCATAGTTTTCGATGGTGGCGTAACCATCGATGTCGATCCCGTCACCGTCCCCTGTTCCGCTACCGTCATAAGCGCCGACGATGAGGCCATAGTTGACTACCGCGCCGGTGCCGTCCGATCCAACCCCTGAACCGTTGCGGCCGATTATTTGCGCACCCGTCGCGTTGACGACATCCACATGAACATCTGAGGTGATGCCGTGCCGTTGCCCCGAGATAACGCCTCCGGTCATGTTGTCGACGACGCCGTGGCGGCCTTGCCAGTCAACTCCGTCGTTTTTGTCCCCAACGACGCCCGCGGCATGGATAAGACCGGCGTTGCGGATGATAGCCAGCTCGCCAGGCCTTATACCATCTGCCCCCTTTGCGCGAATTACCCCCGTAGCCTCGTTCACAATCTCGATCTGGCCCGCCTGAGAGGTGGATTTTACTGCGTCAAAGTCGATTGCTTGACCGTCCACGATCGATTCGATCAATCCGGCGTTAACAACTTTGATCCGTAAATCCGGAGCGTCGACGTTGATTCGAATCGCATCATTTTGCGACTGAACAACAGCCCCATCACGATTGATGAACGTCAGCGTACGCGGTCCGGTTGCGATACCGCTCGCGTTGAACGCCCGTCCTCCGCCTGCGGTGGACTCGATTAGTCCTGCGTTGTCGAGGACTGCATTAGTGGAGTTGCCGCTCCACTTGATAGCTGTATCGGCAACAGATAGGATGCGATCAGCAGCAAGAGTGAATTGCGACGTTCCGTTAAGCTGCACCGGGGTAGTGGCAATTTGGCCCACCTGCAAAACAGTGATGGTCAGGGTATCGATAGAGGTGTCGGTCTCTGGCGGCATGCCATTCATGTCTTCCAATCGAAATTCAAGACTTGTTGAGTTTCCCGCAGCCAGCGTTGCGTCCGGCCGGAACACCAGATTTCCGGCCTCGAGGTCCGCTTGAGAGATCCACTCCCCAGCATCAACAGTAACCGGGTCACCGCCAGCCAAATACCGCACAAGCGATCCGTTCGCCGGCAGTGAAGTAATTAGGACACCGACCATTGATATACTAGTAGTATTGTAAAATCCAAAATCAGCTGCTGACAACGCGCGAGTACGGTTTTCTAATAGCGTGATCTTGTGACTGCCGGGTTGAGCGCTGGCGCCAATGGTTTCGTTGATCATGCTGCCCACACCCCTTTATCAAACCGCGGCTATCATACATACTAGTACAAGGACGCCTTCAGGCAAAGGGCTCGGTCGCGGCGTCAACGTGGAACAAAATTAGCCGAGTAAGTCGTGGTTTGTTCTTGCTCATCCTCCCGATCGATTGGCATGGACGAGCAATGGTCAATTCGAAAGTCACCGCAGTGCGCGACACCTACAAGGTAGCGGGCGTGGAACGGGCGTCGTCGCCTTACATACGTTCAGCTCTAAATCGACGCGATAGAGCCGCCATGCATTCTGGCCGGTGTGTCGCGGTCGCGGTCGGCCTCGTATTGTTCCCCGCCGCAGGCAAGACGCAGCGGACGTCATCGTATACGCAGGGATCGCTCATCATTGACCCTCAGCATTGCGCAACGGCTGGGGTGATGAAGCCATTAGCCTCCACAGCGGTCGAGCAGCTGGTTGCCGCGCCGACACTCCTTAGGAGCGGACCCCGGCCAACGGTATCGGCTGGACACTGCACCATACGTAGCGACCATTCTACTACGCCAAACGACGACTTTCATACCGCCTCAAGATTACAGCACAGCTTCGGAGGGTTACCCCGGCCCGGAAACGACCCGATGCACATCGACCCGGCAACCGATCCAATCTTGGAGCTTGCTCAAGCACAAATGCCATGGGAACAGTTCCGGAAAGCAGTCGGCGATGCGATCGTCTACAATCCAGCGCATGATGAAGCACAAGCGCAGAGCGATGAGGCGGCTGGTGCCCTTGCGGAGGCGCGCGCGCGCGCCCTTCCAGTAGCAGACCTATCAATTTCAATGTTTCAGGTGATCGATCGCGCGTTTTCGACCAACTTGAACAACATTCTTGAACGGTCACGTCCTAGCCACCGCACTGACGGCTTGTTGCGAATCCAGCAGCCGATAGTGGATTTTGGCTCGAACCTTAGCCATATTCGCGCAAGCCAGGCGCGGCTGGGAGCAGCGCAGGCCGGTGTCGAGGATACCAGCACCAAGATTGCGCTGCGAGTGGTATCATCCTGGTACACAATCTACGGATATCGAGTCCTCGTCCGGCTAGGCGAGACATTCGCCGAAAGCCAGCGAGATCTGCGCACAAGCATCGAAAATCGGGTAATGCAAGGCACGAGCGCACCCGGCGATATTGCTCAGGTCGATAGTTACATCGCCTCGACAGACGCTCAGATTGCTGAGTTCCGCCGCCAGCTTGCCAGCGCAGAGGCAGAATACACAGCGGTCACCGGCAGCCGTGCTCCTACTAACCTGTCCCGAGCACCCGTCCCAGATCTCGGCGGCATCGCTTCCGCGATGCTAACGAACGACACCGAAGCGCTGCCAGCGGTCCGCGCTGCTAAGCTGGGCGTTGACGCAGCGCGGTCCGACCTGCGAGCAACAAAGTCCGATCGCCTGCCCCAGCTTTCGGCCGGGATTGATGCCGGCCGGTACGGCATTATTGAAACGACGCGAGATTACGACGTTCGCGGGAGCCTGACACTCAGCATGCGCTTTGGCGGAGGAGCTGGAGCTCGGGTCTCTCAGGTACAGGCACGCGCCAAGAGCGCCGACGCACGGCTGCGACGAACGCGGATCGAAGCGCAACGCGATGCCGAAATCGCTTTGTCAGATGTTAAGGCGCTAGAGCAGGCACAAACGGCTATTGGGAATAGTTATCTCGCTAGTCGCCGATCACGAGACGTGCTGGCCGAACGGTTTCGCGTATCACGCGGCACCGTGTTCGATCTGCTTGGCGGGGAGAACAATTACTTTGGCGTTGCAGTGCGCTACCTGCAGACGGTGATTGAACTTGACACAGCGCGTTATGCGCTTCTTGCTCGGACTGGCAGGCTGCTGCCTGTGTTTGGCATCTCACCAAAAATGGCAGAGCATTGATGAGCCAAAATACAGACATGATCCTGCACCCCGCCCCCCGCATTGCACCATGGCTAGTTAATCCAATGTTGCTCAACAAGGCGACATACTTTAAAGTAGCCCTTGCTGCCGCAATGATCAACATTTTTGGACTTATCACTTCTCTGTTCACCATGACGGTGTATGATCGCGTTGTTCCTAACAATGCGGTATCTTCACTGATTGCGCTTTTAATCGGCTTAATTATTGTTGTTTTGTTTGATTTTATACTACGGATATTAC
>Ga0308164_10004265_pt1 | contig 12222 bp, 8 predicted proteins | sample PhyTR2_FD_201031 | JGI IMG/M metagenome (GOLD analysis project Ga0308164, IMG submission 201031) | Phyllosphere microbial communities from UC Gill Tract Community Farm, Albany, California, United States - DLSLT.R2 | ecosystem: Host-associated > Plants > Phyllosphere > Unclassified | place: USA... | reverse complement strand
CATTCGTCCTGAAGAAGTTGGTGCGGCTGGCAGGAATCGAACCCACGACCCCTTGGTTCGTAGCCAAGTACTCTATCCAGCTGAGCTACAGCCGCCCGAAGCACGCATTATATCAGCGCCAGGCATGATCGCAAAGCCAATGTTGTCAGCGCGTGCGGCAGGCACGACTTTGCGTTGCGACAGGCGGCCCCGCGGCGATTCGTGTGGAATGAAAGCGCCGTGCGCTTGACGGCGTCTTTTTTCTTCACAGGTGAATGCATGATCTGGCTCGATGCGGCAAGAGTCATCGCCATCTTCGCGGTCGTCTTCCTCCACGTGGCGGCCACGGTCGTCACCGGGCGCGACGTCGGCAGCGCCGACTGGTGGTACGGCAATGTCTACGATTCCCTGGTGCGCTGGTGCGTACCGGTCTTCATCATGATCAGCGGGGCGCTGCTGCTCGGCAGCGGCAGGCAGGAGAGCGTGGCCGACTTCTACCGCCGGCGCATGACGCGCATCTGCGTGCCGCTGGTGGCGTGGACACTGGTCTTCCTGTTCTGGCGCGGCGAGCAGGCCAGCTTTTCGCTGGCCGGCGTGGACGCGGCGGCGGCCGTGCGCCGCATCGCCAGCGGCAAGCCGCATTACCACATGTGGTTCCTGTTCATGATCCTCAGCCTGTATCTGTTCACGCCGTTCATCCGGATCCTGGTGCGGCATGCGTCGCGGCGCGAGCTGTGGCTGCTGGCGGCGCTGCTGTTCGGGGTCGCCGCGCTGCACGAAGTGTTCGTCGCCTTCGTCGAACGCGGCGTCAGCCTGTTCGTGTTCTGGTTCCTGTCCTACCTGCCGTATTTTCTGTGCGGGCACCTGATCGCGACCAGCACCCGCACGCCGTCGCGGCCGCTGCTGCTGGCGGTGTTCGGCGGCGCGGTGCTGCTGACGGCGCTCGGCTGCTATTTCCTGGCCGGCGTACGCGGTCTCGAGCACGGCCTGTATTTCTATGCCTACCTCAGCATCACGGTGATTCCGATGTCGATCAGCCTGATGTGGATGTTCAAACTGCGCAGGCTGGACGGCGCCTCGGGGCAGCAGGTGCGCCGCCTGTCGGAACTGACGCTGGGCATCTATCTGATCCACCCGGTGATCCTGGAAACCTTCCGCCACGTCGCGTTCCGGCAGGAAGACGTGTACCCGCTGCTGTCGGTCCCGCTGGTGACGGTGCTGGTGTTCACGGCGTCGCTGCTGTGCGCCTTCGTGATCCACCGGATTCCCTACCTGAAAAGAACGATCTGAGCGGAAAAGAAAAATGGCCCAGAGATTTCTCTCTGAGCCATCGATCTTGAAGAAGTTGGTGCGGCTGGCAGGAATCGAACCCACGACCCCTTGGTTCGTAGCCAAGTACTCTATCCAGCTGAGCTACAGCCGCCCGAGGCACGCATTATAGCGATGTTTTGCCATTTGGCAAAGACCCGATCTGCCCATCGATCATGCCTGCACAAAGAAAAATGGCCCAGAAATCGCTTTCTGAGCCATTCGTCCTGAAGAAGTTGGTGCGGCTGGCAGGAATCGAACCCACGACCCCTTGGTTCGTAGCCAAGTACTCTATCCAGCTGAGCTACAGCCGCCCGAGGCACGCATTATAGCAGCGCTTTCCGGATTGGCAAAGTCGGCGTGAAGCGATCCAAGCAGAGGGAGCGGAAAAGAAAAATGGCCCAGAGATTTCTCTCTGAGCCATTGATCCTGAAGAAGTTGGTGCGGCTGGCAGGAATCGAACCCACGACCCCTTGGTTCGTAGCCAAGTACTCTATCCAGCTGAGCTACAGCCGCCCGAAAAGAATTATAGCAGTGGCATGAAGAATTCCAAAGTCTTAATTTTATTCAATAAAACGGGTGCTTCTGATAGATTAGACCCCGTGTCCCGCACATCCCGTACATCCCGCGCCGATCCTTGATGACGTCCACGCCGATCCACCGTTTCGCCAGGCAGTTGATCCGTGCCTTCTTGCTGCTGCTGCAGATAGTGCTGGCACTCGGCCTGCACGCCCCGGCCTGGGCCGGCGCCCCGCGCAGCCTGCATTTCCAGCATCTCGGCGTGGAAGAGGGCTTGCCGCAGGAATCGGTGCTGACCATCCTGCAGGACCGCGCCGGCTTCATGTGGCTGGGCACCCAGGCCGGACTGACGCGCTACGACGGCTACCGCTACCGCGTGTTCCGCAACGACCCGAACGACGGCGCCAGCCTGCCCGACAACTATATCCAGACCTCCTACGAAGACGGCGACGGCCGGCTGTGGTTCGGCACGCGCGGCGGCCTGGCGCGCTTCGATCCGGCCACCCAAGGCTTCGTGCGCCAGGCGCTGTCCGGCGGCGCGGGGCGGGGCGGACGCAACAGCAACGTCAGTTCCATCGTCGGCGACCGCAAGGGCGGCTTGTGGATCGGCACCGGCGACGGCCTGGTGCACCTCGACGTCGCCAGCGGCCGGTCGCGCATCTTCCAGCACGCGGCGGCGGACCCCGCCAGCCTGCGCGACGACCGCGTGACCGCGCTGGCGCTGGACGGCCGCGGGGGCCTGTGGGTCGGCACCGGCGTCGGGCTCGATCACCTGGCCGCCGGTGGCGCCGGCTTCGACCACTACGACGTCGATGCGGCAGTCGACCCCCAGCGTAGCGACGCCCGGCGTGGCGACGCGCGTCGCAACAGCGTCACCGCGCTCTCGATGGGCCCGCGCGACACGCTCTGGATCGGCACCGCCGCCGGCCTCGAAGCCTGGCGCCTGGGCGACAGTCCGGCATCGTCGCCTCTGCAGCGGCACCGCCTGGAGGCGCGCGACGGCATCGGCGACGTGCGCATCAACGTGCTGTATCACGACCGCGGCGACAACCTGTGGGTCGGCACCGACCTCGAAGGCCTGAAATGGCGCGATCCCGCCACCGAGCGCTTCGTCGCCTACGAAAACGAGCCGGTCGACCGCCACACCTTGTCCGACAACCAGGTGCGCGCGGTCTGGGTCGACCGCACCGGCACGCTGTGGGTGGGCACCATCTCCGGCGGCGCCAACCATGCCGACCTGGCCAGCGGCGGCTTCGGGCGCTACGACCTGGCGCCGGGGCAGATGAACGAACCGGGCAGCCGCAAGATCCGCGCGATCGCGGTCGGCGCCGACGGCCACCTGTGGATGGGCACCACCGGGGCCGGCCTGCTGCAGGTGGACCCGGTCAGCGGCCGCATCGAGCGGATCCGGCACGATACGCAGCAGCCCACCAGCCTGCCCGACGACGTGATCATGGCGGTGCTGTTCGGACGCGGCAAGCTGTGGGTGGGCGGACCGAGCGGCCTGTCCTGGCGCGATCCGGGCAGCGGCGCCTTCACCCGCGTCGCCCTCGGCAGCGAAGCCGGCGCCGGCCATGTGCAGGCGCTGATGCTGGACCGTGAAGGCGCGCTGTGGGCGGCCACCCGCGGCGGCCTGTTCATGCTGGGCGACGACGGCCGCGTGCTGCACGCCTGGCGCCACGACCCGGGCGATCCGCACAGCCTGGGCGAGAACTACTGCTTTTCGCTGCTCGAAGACCGCAGCGGCGCGATCTGGGTCGGCACCGAGAATGGCCTCGACCGCTACGACCGCGCCAGCGGCAAATTCACCCACTTCCGCCACGACCCGCGCGACCCCGGCAGCCTGCGCCACAACCGCATCTACACGCTGTTCGCGAGCGCGCGCGGCGAGGTCTGGGTCGGTACCGCGGCCGGCCTGCACCGCGTCGAGCAGGGGTCGGGCGGCGCCGTGCGCTTCCGCCTGTTCCCGGTGGCCGGCGCACGCGAACAGGTGCCGATCGGCGCGGTGCTGGAAGACAGCCACGGCCTGCTGTGGATCAGCACCACCGCCGGCCTGACCCGGCTCGACCCGGCCACCGGCAAGTTCAAGACCTACAGTGCCAAGGACGGCCTGATCGACGGCTCGTATTTCGTCGGCGCCGCCGCGCGCGGGGCCGACGGCGACCTGCACTTCGGCGGCGTCAACGGCATGACCTCGTTCCAGCCGGACGCCATCCGCGACAACCCGTATCCGCCGCAGGTGGCGATCACCGACTTCCTGGTCTTTAACCAGCCGCGCGCGCTGGCCGGCAAGGCGGCATCGCAGGCGATCGAACTGAATTACCGCGATGCGGTGTTCACGCTGGAGTTCGCGGCGCTGCACTTCGCCGACCCGGCCGCCAACCGCTACGCCTACCGCCTGCGCGGCTTCGACCGCGACTGGACCGAGGCCGGCGCCGGCAAGCGCTTCGCCACCTACACCAACCTCGATCCCGGCCGCTACGTGTTCGAAGTGCGCGCCGCCAACAAGGACGGCGTCTGGAGCGAGCAGCCGGCCAGCCTGGCGATCGACATCGCCACGCCGTTCTGGATGACCTGGCAGTTCCGCCTGCCGGCCACGCTGCTGGTGCTGGGCGGCGCGCTGGCGCTGTACCGGCTGCGCATCCGCGTGCTGGTCCAGCGCACCGGGCGCCTGGAGCGCCAGGTCAGCGCGCGCACCGCCGAACTGCAGCTGCAGACCGCGCAGGCCGAGCGCCGCAAGGGCGAAGCCGAGGCGCAGAAGGAAGCGGTGGAAGAAGCGCGCCGTACCATCGCGCTGCTGTCCGACATCGGGCGCGAACTGACCGCGAACCTCGACAGCGAAGCGATCATGGACAACGTCTACGGCCAGGTATGCCAGCTGATGGACGTCGGCGTGTTCGCGATCGGTGTCGCGCGCGGCGGCGCCGGCCAGCTGCATTATCCGTTCGCGATGGCGGACGGGCGCCGCATCGACTACGCGCGCCACGCCTGCCCGCGCGTGCTGCGCATCGGCGAGCATTGCCAGCGGGGCGGCGAGGAAATCCTGATCGACGAATTCGCGCGGGAGGCGGGACGCTACCTGGACCCGGCAGGGCCGGCCGATGCGCACGCCGAAGCCGCCGCCAACGCCGACCCCGGCGCCGACGCCTGCGCCTGCGCAGGGCCGGACACGGTGCCGGCGCCGCGCTCGCTGATGGTGGTGCCGATCGCGTCCGGCGCCCGCGTGCTGGGCGTGATCACGGTGCAGAGCACGCGGCCCGGCGCCTACCGCCACGTGCAGCTCGACATGCTCAGCACCCTGGCCGCCTATGTCGGCGTGGCGCTCGACAATGCCGACGCCTACCGCCAGCTGAAGGAAACCCAGGCGCAACTGGCCGCGGCCGAGAGACTGGCCTCGCTCGGCTCGTTGGTGGCGGGCGTCGCCCACGAACTCAACACCCCGATCGGCAACAGCCTGCTGATGGCCAGCACACTGCAGGAAAAGACCGACACGCTGGCGGCGCGCTTCGCCGCCAACGATCTCAAGAAGTCCGATCTGGAAGGCTGGATCGCGGCCGCGCGCGAAGCCAGCGCGCTGATCGTGCGCAGCCTGCACGCGGCGGCCGACCTGGTGAACAGTTTCAAGCAGGTGTCGGTGGACCAGGCCAGCACCCAGCGCCGCCGCTTCGACCTGGCCCAGGCCTGCCACGAGATCGCCGCCACCATGATGAACGGCGTGCGCCGCGCCGGCCGCACGCTGGCCATCGACATCGCGCCCGGCATCGTGATGGACAGTTATCCCGGCCCCTTCGGCCAGGTGCTGATCAACTTCGTCAACAACGCGCTGCTGCACGCCTTCGACGACCATGGCGGCACGATGCTGCTGGCGGCCGAACGCATCGACGGCGAACGCGTGCGCATCACCTTCCGCGACGACGGCCGCGGCATCCCGCCCGAGCACCTGGCGCGCGTGTTCGATCCCTTCTTCACCACGCGCATGGGGCAGGGCGGAACCGGGCTCGGTTTGAACATCGCCTACAACATCGTGACCACGCTGCTCGGCGGGACGATACGGGTGGACAGCGTGGTCGGCGAGGGGACGGTGTTCACGATGGAGTTGCCCCTGCGGGCGGTGACCGAGGTGCCGGCGGTCGTGTGAACCGGGATGGCGACGCGTTCAACGCACGCAAAAATCACGCGACGACGTTGGTAGGCCGACCGTCCACCCACGCCTCGATATTATCGACCAGCATATCCGCCAGCGTCTGCATCGCCCCACCCGAGGCCCACGCCACATGCGGCGTCAGCACAAAATTCGGCAAGCGCAGCCGCAGCAGCGGATTGTCCGCATCCGGCGGCTCCTTGCTCAGCACGTCGAAGCCCGCTCCCGCGATCACGCCCGCGGTCAACGCATCCGCCAGCGCCGCCTCGTCCACCAGCCCGCCGCGCGCCGTGTTGATCAGGATGCCGCCGCGCTTCATCGACGCCAGCTCGCGCGCCCCGATCAGGTTGCGGGTCTGCTCCGTCAGCGGCAGGTGCAGGCTGACCACGTCCGCCGTCGCCAGCAATTGCGCCAGCGGCAGGGCCAGCACGTCGGCGTCCAGCACCGGCGAGCGCGATGTCACAGCGATCTCCATCCCGAACGCGCGCCCGATCTGCGCCACGCGCCGCCCCAGCGCGCCGTAGCCGACGATGCCCAGGCGGCTGCCGGCCAGGTCCCGGATCGGATGATCGAGCAGGCAGAAACGCGTCGATCGTTCCCATTTGCCGGCGTCGACGTCGGCCGTGTAGGCGCGCAGGTTGCGCCGCACCGCCAGCATCAGCGCGAAGCAGTGCTCGGGCACCGAGACCAGCGAGTAATCGCGGATGTTGGCCACCACGATGCCGCGCGCGCGGCAGGCGGCCAGGTCGACGTTGTCGGTGCCGGTGGCGGCCACCGCGATCATCTTCAGGTCCGGCAGTTGGGCAAGTTCGGGCGCGCGCAGCGGCACCTTGTTGGTAATGGCGATTGTGGCGCCTTGCAGGCGTTCCACCAGTTGCTCCGGCGCGGTGGCCGGGTAATCCCGCCAGTCGTGCGCGAAGCCGGGACGGCGGACGGTGGCGAGCAGGCTGTCGCGGTCGAGAAAGACGAGTCGGTGCATGGCGGATCCCGCGTGAAGGAAACGCCATTGTAAGAGAAAAAATAAGGGGAAACGCGGGATGAAAAAAAGACAGGGCGAACCCTGTCTTTCGGAAAATGGGGGGCTTGAGCCGCTGGGCTTATTTCGCTGCTGCCGTGTCGGCCTTCTGGTCTGCGTGCGCGGCTGCCTTGTCGGCGCCGGCATCGGCTTTGGCCTTTGCGGCCTTCTTATGGGCTTTGGCCTTGGTCTTGTCGGCATCGGCCTGGGCGGCGGCGACGTCCGCGTGGGCTTCGGCGGCTTTCTTCTCTACCTTCGCATCGGCCTTGGCGACCTTCTTGGCTTCCTTGGCGTCGGCCTTGGCCATATCCTTGTCGGCCTTGGCGTCCGCCTTGGTTGCCTGCGTCGTCGTCGGCGCGGTGGCGGTCGACTGGGCGGCGAATGCCGAGGTGGCGAACAGGCCGGCGATCAGGGTAGCGACGATTTTGCTCATGGCGGTGTTTCCTTCAGGTTTTGTTGAAGTAGTGGGACGATTCCCGTGCTGCTGTAGCGAAAAACGCGCATACGCCAAGGGCGGTTGACACGCATTTCCGACGATAACATCCGCTTACAAACCTTGCCTGCTGGATTTATTTGGCCACCGCTGCACCCGCCAGCTGGGCCACCGCCGCCAGGGTGGTCTGGGCCGCGTTCAGGCCCAGCAGGAAGTCGGCGTCGCTGTAGTTCGCGAAGAGATCGGTCGGCTGGTGCCAGTGCGGATTCCAGCCGGCGCCGATCTGCATGCCGCGCTCGTTTTCGCGCAGCGAGATCGAGGGCGCCAGGTCCATGAAGGGCGTGGAATCGGTATTCGTCATGTGCTGGCCGACCGCCGCCGGATAATGCGAAGCGTATTTTTCGTTGGCCGCGCGGAAGTGCCAGGCCAGCTTCTGCGCGCCTTCGGCCTGCTTCGCCGTGGCCTGGAATTCGATGTTGACGTCGGCCTCGCGCCGCTGCACCGCCGCCGGCGCCGCCAGCGGCTGGCCTTTCGCATCGAGCAGCGGCTTGCCGGCCGCATCCAGCTTTGCCAGCGGCATGCCGTGGTCGAACATCATCATGTCGTGCTGGATCATGCCGAGCCAGCGCGGCTCCGGATAGCGTCCCGATCCCTTCGGCTGTTCGATCCCCTGCAGGTCCTTGCGCTGCTCGACATAGGCAGCCGCACCGTTCAAGCCGGTTTCTTCGTTGTTCCACAGCGCGAAGCGGATGCTGCGCCCGGTCGTCACGCCGGGCGCGTTCAGGATGCGCGCCAGTTCCATCACCAGCGCCGTGCCGGAGGCGTCGTCGTTGGCCGCTTCGCCGTAGCCCAGGCCGTCCATGTGGGCGGCCACGATGTACATCTCGCCCGGGTGCGTCGTGCCGACCTTGGTGCAATAGACTTCCTCGCGCGGACCGCCCTCGGGCGCGGGCTGTTCCGCGTTCAGCTTGCGCAGCGCCTCGTCCGGCTGCAGCAGCGGGTCGGCGTTGACGCCGATCGGGCCGCGCGTGCCGAACAGGGTGCTGCCGCCCTGGCCGGACGGGCCGGCGCGGCCGCCGCCCGTGTCCGCCGGGCGCGTGCGCGGCAGCGCCTTGTAGTCGTAGCGCAGGCGCTCGGGTGCGCAGCCGTAGGACGTCAACTGGGCCTCGATCCAGTCCAGCGCCTTGCGGTTGCGCTCGGTGCCCTGGCGGCGGTCGCCGAAGCGGGTGAGTTCCTTGATCGTGGCCTTGTAGCGCTGCAGGTCGAGCTGGCCGACGAGGGCCGCGACCGGGTCGGCCGGCGCGGTCTGGGCAAACACGGGCAGGGCGCAAGCGAGGCTGAAAGCGAGGGCGGGGCGGATGAGTTTCACGATGGCTCTTGTCGACGAAGATGGATGGCCGCGCACGCGGGATACGGATGAGCTCGCGCGCACGTTGATTGTTTGACAGCGGAAATGATTTTACCCATACTCAAGCGGCATGTTGCCCCTTTTTACCCATCGACGTTGAAGAGATCCGCCGTGAGAAAAACAAAGCTTGCCCTCCTGGTCCTTGCCGCCATCGCCGCCGCCGCCCAGGCGGCCGCCCCCGTGAAAATCGAAGCCAGCCACCTGTCGCACGACGTCAAGGTGCTGTCCTCGGACGAATTCGAAGGCCGCGCCCCCAACAGCGCCGGCGAAACCAAGACCGTTGCCTACATCACCGAACAGTTCATCCAGGCCGGCCTGCAACCCGGCGGCGACCTCAAGGACGGCAAGCGCGGCTGGACCCAGGACGTGCCGCTCGGCCGCTTCGAGATCAAGGGCCCGGTGGCGCTCAGCTTCAACGACGGCAAGACCAGCACGACGCTCACCCAGGGCGAGGAAATCGCCGTGCGCGCCGCCATGACCGGCGCGAAGAGCGTCGAGTTCAAGGATGCGCCGCTGGTCTTCGTCGGCTACGGCGTGGCCGCCCCGGAACGCAAATGGGACGACTTCAAGGACGTCGACCTGAAGGGCAAGCTGGCCGTGGTCCTGATCAACGACCCGGACTTCGAAACCGGCAAGGGCGACTTCGGCGGCAAGGCCATGACCTACTACGGCCGCTGGACCTACAAGTTCGAAGAGCTCGCGCGCCGCGGCGCCCTCGGCACCATCATCGTGCACGAGACCGCGCCGGCGTCCTACGGCTGGGCCACGGTGAAGAACTCGAACACCAACGTCATGTACGACATCGTCCGCAAGAACCCGGCGCAGGCGCACGCGCCGGTGGAAGCCTGGATGCAGCGCGACCTGGCCACCACCCTGTTCAAGCGCGCCGGCCTCGATTTCGACAAGCTGAAAAAGAGCGCCCAGGCGCGCAGCTTCAAGCCGGTGGAACTGAAGGGCGTCACCCTGTCCGGCCGCTACGGCGTCGACGCGCAGGTGATCACGTCCAAGAACGTGGTGGCGCTGCGCGAAGGCAGCGAGCGGCCGGGCGAATACGTGATCTACAGCGGCCACTGGGACCACCTGGGCGTCGGCCTGGCCGATGCGAAAGGCGACAAGATCTACAACGGCGCGGTCGACAACGCCACCGGCATCGCCGCGCTGCTGGAACTGGCGCGCGTCTACGCCGCCGCGCCCGCGCCCAAGCGCAGCGTGGTGTTCCTGGCCGTGACGGCGGAAGAGAAGGGCCTGCTGGGCTCCGAATACTATGCGTCGAACCCGGTGTATCCGCTGGCGAAGACCGTCGGCGTGATCAACATGGACGCGCTCAGCCCCTACGGCACCACGCGCGACTTCACCATCTCGGGCAACGCCAAGGTCGACCTGCTGGACCAGCTGATCGCCAAGGCCAAGACCTACAAGGTAAGCTACGCGCCGGACCCGAAACCGGAAGCCGGCCACTTCTTCCGCTCCGACCACTTCCCGTTCGCCAAGCAGGGCGTGCCGGCGATTTCCTTCGGCTCCGGCGAAACCTGGACCAATGGCGGCGCGGCGGCGGGCAAGGCGGCGGAAGAGAACTACGTCGCCAAGAACTACCACCAGCCGTCGGACGAATGGCACGCGGAGTGGACCTTCGAGGGCATGCAGCGCGACCTCGATATCCTGTATTCGCTGGGACGCGACCTGGCCGAGTCGAAGACGTGGCCGAACTGGGGCAAGGCGTCGGAATTCCGCGCGGCGCGGGACAGGACGGCGGGCGAGCGCCGCTAGACCGCGCGGCGCGGCGGCCAACGGCCGCTTGCGCGCCCCGGACGGTGGCACTCGCTTCAGCAGCGGCCGCCAAACAGACCGGCGACACTGTCGCAGGCCTTGCGCGCATCGCTGTTGTCGCCGCCCAGGATGCCATTGTCCCGGATCGCGGTCACGCTGATGCCGCTGCTCAGGCGCACCCACGCTGACGCGGGATCGCGCTCGCGCTGGGCCGCTTCGAAATTGGCTCGCAGTGTTTGCACGATGGTATTGCTGTCGCCAAAGCAGCCACGTCCGCCGAAGCCATCGTTGAAGCACTTTGCGACCTCGGCCACAGTCAGACGCGAGGCGATGCAGGCCGCCGCCACCTTGCTCGGGCCATATTGCGCGGCGCATTCCGCGGCAATCTGGCCCTCTCGGTTGACGCCGGCAATGCCCGCGACCTGGCCAGTGATGCCCGGTACGCTGCCGGGTGGAACGAACACAGGTGGCGGCATGTAGAGCGGAGGGGGCGGGGGCATCAACATCGGCGGCGGCATCAATACCGTTCCGGGAGCCATCAGCGGGCCACGCGGTCCAATCATTGGAGGGTAGAAGCCGGGTGCCGGGCCGTACATCTGCGCCATTGCAGTCTGTGATGCCGCTATGACGGCGCCAGCCAGCGCCAGTTTGCTGCAGGTAGCAAGGGCTTGTTTGCTGAACAGCTGGTTCATAATCGTTCCTTTAAAGTTAGATGCATCCACGGGGCCACCTGGCGCCGTACCGGCCTGAAGATGCTTCGATACGTTGACCGATGCATGATTGTCGGACGCTGGCTGCCGCTCCGTTATCCTCGGAACGTGCTAGTCGGGCCGATTGATGGGAGTAGTCTTCGATGCGAGGACAGGCATGCAAATACTGCTGGTAGACGATCACCCCCACGTCCGCATGGGTAGCGCGCTGTCGCTGCACGAAATGATCGACGGGCTCGTCCTCATCGAGGCCGGTTCGCTGGCCGCGGCATGCGAGGCGATTACGACGCATGCAGGAATCGCCCTGATCCTGCTCGACCTGTGCCTGACGGATAGTGCGGGCATCGACACCCTGCGCGTGCTGCGCGCTGCCTGCGAAGCAGTGGGCCGATTTCCACGCATTGTCATCGTGTCCGGCGCCGACGACCCCGACCTGATCGACAGCGCCCTGAACGAGCATGGCACGGGCTTCATCCCGAAAGGCGTGTCCGGCGCGATTTTCAAGAATGCGATACAGCTGACGCTTGCGGGCGGCGTGTATATCCCCGAACTCTACCTGCGCTCGCGCCAGCCGCGCGGCTTGCCCGGCGTCGCCCAGGCATCGGCCCGGCAGGTTGGCCCAAAGCTCACTGATACGGAACGGCTGGTCGCTTCGTATTGTGTCCAGGGACTGACTTACAAGCACATTGCGCGTGCAATCTCCGAGCGGCGCGGCAAGGCCATGTCCGACCTCACCGTCAAGACTCACGTCAAGAATATCGCCATCAAGATGGGGATTGCCGGGGAAGGCAAGGCTGCGGTGGTTGCCCAGATTGGTCGGCTCGACCTACGCTTTCCCATCGGCGCCGAAGACGGCGCGTGAATGGCGCTCGATCAACGCATTGATGTGCATCCGCAGCAGCTTTGGCGTGACCGGCTTGTGCAGCAGCATCAGGCCCTCTC
>Ga0308164_10004257_pt1 | contig 12233 bp, 10 predicted proteins | sample PhyTR2_FD_201031 | JGI IMG/M metagenome (GOLD analysis project Ga0308164, IMG submission 201031) | Phyllosphere microbial communities from UC Gill Tract Community Farm, Albany, California, United States - DLSLT.R2 | ecosystem: Host-associated > Plants > Phyllosphere > Unclassified | place: USA... | reverse complement strand
TCTCCAGTGAATAGGTTCGCTGTCGAGCAGCCTCCTGTTCTGCATTCTGAGTGATCACTTCGGATTTATAAGCGGCCAGTTCAGCTTTTTCATGAGCGACCGCGTTGCCCCACCAATGCCCGCTGTAGCTAAGCAGAACCGCACTTAAAATCCCTACAATGCCCCAGCGTGTTATCGAATGTATGTCACGCAATTCCATATGGTTTTCCTGTGCTTCCATTGCATGACCTGATCACGAAATATCCTAAACCACTCGCACATTCATGGCGTGGCTGGCCACACCCTGACAGCCGCACGCCAGTCGGTGGCCGTGCAGGACCACCGGTATGCCGTTCAGTTTTCGGGTGGGGTGGCCTTCGATAAAGGCGAACTCTCCTGAATGAAGCGGGCAGGTGGCTTTGTCGCCCAGCACGGCCGGAGGCTTGCCGTTGAGGTTGTGGGTGCCTGCCAGTTGGCAGGACACCACTCGGCCACCACTGCTGATGGCGTCGCCCAGGCAGACGGGATAACTCACTCCGCAGGTGCCCCGCCGGTTGGCGAGCCGAAGGTGAACGGGTCTGCGCCGCGGTTCTGGCTGTTCTTCGCTTTGCGGGCTTCATCGGGCGGGCGGACCATTTGTACGGTCAGGCTGCCATCGGTGCCGGCGTAGACCACGGCGCTGACGCCACCGTCCTTGTAACTGGCGATGGTCGCCAGATTGATCTCGACCAGTGCACTACTAACCCCGGTATTGCCCAGACGACGACCGATGTCGTAGCCCTCTTCAACATTGCCCAGCTCAAGACCGTGGCCGTCCTTGTTCAGGTCGTGCAGGGCGTTGTTCAGGGCGATTTCCGCTTCCGGGTTGTTGGTGCTGTCGTAGAACACCCGCACAGGTTTCTGACCATCTGGCAAGGTATCCAGCGCCTGCACCCAGGCGGCTTGCAACGCTTTGGCTTGCAAGGCCGGTTTCAGACGCTTGCCGTTTTCATCCTGCATGGGCGCCTTGATCGGGCGGTGCAGATAGCCGAGTACCGGCGCAGCATCGAACTCCTTGACCTGATGCTGACCCCAACGGATTGGCAGCCAGGGGGAGGGCTCGAAGTTGCCAGGGCCGCGATTGCTGATGGTCTTCCAGAGGGTGGGGAGCTGGGATTGCCAGTAGGCGGTGGACATGGTGCTCGGGGCATCCGGTACCTTGGGATTATAGGTGCCTGCTCCTGCTTCATACAGATTCTTGTCACGCTCCCAGTAAAAAGCCCACAGCTTGCCCAGATCGCTACTTTTGTTTTGATTGTCATCTGAATCGTTAGTCGCATAGGGACGGATGTAGTGATCCACTCGATCCGATCGAGTAACCAGCAGGCCGGTCATGCTTTCAAATATCGTTGGAACTACTTGAGCGTTTTTTGGCATGCCCGGAGTACCTGCAACGCGTAATCCGTTTCGCGTGACATCACCGTCTTCACTTACTATTAGCGCTTGAGGTACTTGCAGGTTGTCCTCAAAAAAACTGAATAAACGGTTAAGTATTTTTTGAGCGTGAGTAGTGTTTTCAGCGTCTTGCCACAAGAATAACGTCACACCTAAAGTAGCGGCGTTGCGCCCGTTGAGAATGTTGTCGGCGGCACCTGTGTCTGATGGTTGTTTTGGGGGGGCAATTGCAAACGTCGGGATGGGCCAATATGGCACAGCCACATCTGCAGAATGTTGGAAGGCTACGCGTATATTGATGTCTCTAGTAGTCTCGCGTGAACTCAGACCGGGATTGTAGTCCTTTGCATCTGACGAGTATATTGAAACGAAATTGCTATTTTTTTTAACGATCTCTCGCCAGATTGACGATTGATGCCAGCCATGTACTGCCATTCCTACCCCCCGGATTTCCAAGGCGTAATTTCGTTTTTGAGTGGCCTGTTGATCTGATATCTGTGCTGCAACGTTGGATTTGTATGCCGCCAGTTCGACTTTTTCATGAGCAACGGCTTTGCCCCACCAGTGACCACTGTAGGTCAGCAGCACAGTGCCAAAAATAGCCGCAATGCCCCAGCGCGTTACCGAGTGTATGTCACGGAGTTCCATGTTGTTTTCCTGTGCGTTTAAATAGACTAGCAGGACAAATCCTATCCAGAGGGAAAGCAGTATTCCTATTATCCAGATATACGGCTTCAGCTTGGGTCGTATCAAGGCTTTCCTTGGGTACGCCGTCATTTAGAGACTCCGTTAATCTGAGAGCCTGTGAGTAAGGATGGCGGTGTTAATGGTACTAGCTCTGGCGGGGGGAATATGCCTCGTTCGTAGTAAGCATTACTGGCTTTCACCAATGCCTGAGCTTCGTCGCTAAGTTTTATCCAGCCAGGCAGTTTCTCAACAACTTCAAATTTCTTCTTGTCCATCTTCCAATCCGCAATCGCCACCAGCACATCACGCATCGCCGGGTCGTCCAGGCATTTCGCCTGACCAATCGCGATATCCATCGCCGTTACCCATTGATGGTTTTCCGGGCTTCGCAACAGGCCCGAGTGATAGCTATTGAAGTCCAGCACCTCGGTCGAATTGCTTTCATCCATGAACTCACGTATTTCGTCCGGCGTGTCCTCGCGCAGTATCTCGTAAGTATCCGAAGGCCTTGGTGCGCCGTCGCCTGTCAGTCTTCGCTTGATTATGATGCGGGTCTGTTGACCTGGCGCTTTGCCCATATTCCATTGGGCAAGCTCTCGCTCTAGGTCTATCGATCCTGTGTGGTTGCGCACAAAGTGCCATCTGAGCTTGGCCCTTGGGTTGCCCACGGCATTGGCTTTGTTAGCGTCATCGGGCCTGTCACGCCCTGATTTGTTCTGATCGCCCCTGTAATTCTCCTCCTCCCCGCCAAACATAGCGGGGGCGTGTGGTGGATACAGTTGTTCAGCGTTGATCAGTATCCTATGCCCTTCTTCTGTAGGGCCTTTCGAAAGGAGCCCTGCGAACCAACTGTCGCCGGCATAGCGAGATTCGTTTTTGGCGCGCAACAGATCATAGCCTGGAGGCTTTCCAACCATGACCGGAGAATCGTCACGGTAGCGCTTGGTCCACATGCGTTGATAAAAGCGCACGGCCTTCAATTCAGCCATAGGGTTGCGAGTACTGTCTTTGCCATGGATGTCCCACACCCCAAACGTGCCGATGCCTCTTACGTCATCCAGTGCAACGGTGGTGTCGTCCGGGCAGAAATACAGGTATACCTTGCCGCGGTTATCACGCTCAGGGAATACCGTCAGGTTACCGACTTTGCCCTTGTCTTTGCGCGTACCTTGTGTCGGTGACCACTGCGGGCCGCTTCTTCCGCAGTAGGTTGCGGGGTTGCACAGGTCTGAAAGCGGCGGCTGGGTGTGGGGTGCCTGAGTCACCTGTGCCACGATGCGAATCAGTGTGGTTAGCGTGTCTTGATCTTTGGGGGTGACTTCCGGGAACAGGCAGTAGGGCGTGTCCACCATGATGATGGTGTCCGCGCAACGATGCCCCCCGTCCACCAGCAGTGCTTGCGCCAGCAGGGTAATAAACGTGCCTTGGCTATGCGCCATGATCGTGATGGTTTCGTCGGGAGACACCCTGCGTATCTCCTTGACCATCATCGCGAGCCGGTGAGCAGCCAGCACGTAATAACGTCGATGTGGGTTATCCCCCAGAAAATGTGTGTTGGGTAGCGTCTTTCGGGCAATCTTAAGGCGCATGGTGAGTGGCAGGCCCTTGTCATACATTTCCAGCAGGTTATTGGTGGCATTGACAAAATAACCACCGGCCTTGCCAAAATGCCGATCCAGGCGATTACCCTGTATGTCCTGATACTGGTCACGCAGTTTAGTGGGGGCGTTGTTCTTGTCCCGGCTGATTTCGCTGGGGTCGGCCCGATATCCCCAATAAAAGGGAATCAGCAGGCTGCGCGTTTTCGGGTCGTCAGTATCACGTCTGTAAAGATGGGTGTCTGGGTCGTCGAGTAGCTGTTTATCTTGATCTTCCAGTTGTTGTTTGGCTCTGAGTTTTTTTTTCGCGATGTCGTACTCAGCCCCGTATCGCCCCGGCACCAGATCCGGCCGGTCCAGTCGCTCATTCACCCCCTGACACAACCCGCTCTCCACCATGCTGTACGACGCCCCCGGGTCATTCACACCGTGCAGAAAGATCACTACGCCTGGCAAATCGCCGGGCACTTCCATTTTGCAGGTGGTGTTGAGGTTGGGGATCAGGCGCGTATTGCCTTGGGCAACGGCGTATTCATCGGCGCCGTTCATTGCGCACTTCCTTTCGGTGTGCCGCTGCGCAGTGCCGATACTTGCGCCTGATGCATCATTTCGCGTTCCACGCGCTCGGTCAGTCCGTCTGCGTTCGTCATTCCTTTCACTAGGCTGCCATCTTCCAGTTTGATTTCATACGAGTGATCCGCTGCTGCCCGCGGGCTTTGTTCGCTGTGGCCGGGGTAGTGGAAGGTGACCTGCTGGGCGGCGGGGTCGCGGCCGAAAGAGGGGATAGCAGCGCTGTCGGTCTTGGGGCCGATCCAGTCGTGTTCGCTGGCGTGCACGGTGACTTTGCCTTGCGAGCCGACCTCGACGCCGCCGCCAATCTTGATGTAACTGCCGTCATCGGCGACCAGGCGGATGGTCGGCGCGGTGATGACCACTTCGCCTTCAACGGCCGAGACATGCAGGTTTTTCTGGGCATTGAGGGCGATGTCGTCTTCCTGCGCTTGCACCAGCACCTTGCCGCGGTTGGCGATGGCGCTAATGCCTGCATCCTGAGCGAAGGCCGACAGCCCTTTGCCTGCTTGCAGGTGCATGGCCGCGCCGCTGGTCAATTGCAGGTTGTCCTGCGCAGTGGTGTCGTGATTTTCACCCGCATAGTGAACCTGCGAGCGTGGTGTGGCGCTGGCAATGCCGGCGGCAGCGGTCATGGCCAGTACCGGGTCGCCCAGGCCGTTATTGTCCGGCGCGGGCCATTGGTCGAGCGACTGGCGCAAGGCTTCCATACCTTTGACATCCACCGCCTGACTGCCACGTGCGGCTGCGGTTTCGCCGAGGGATTTGAACAGCTCGCCGCACTCGGCCAGCAGTTTGAGCAGCTCTTCGCGATCCAGCTGTGAGCCTTTTGCGTCGGTACGCGCATAGGTGGTCAGCAACATGCCTTGCGCGGCACGCAGGGCGATGGCGGCATCGGTGCGCAGTTCTGCGCCGTTGCCGCGTGGCTGAGCGGTGCCGTCAGTACGCGGATCGGTCAGTTTGCCCAGGTTGAGGGCGGTGGCCTGATGGGTCGTGCCCATGCGAGCGCGCAGCGAGCCCGGCGTGTCATCGAACAGCAGTTCGTTGAAGCCGCTGCCTTTGTGTTCCTGGGTGCGGATCCCCGACAGCGTGCGGTTGCCGGGCAGCCCCGAGGCCTTGCTGAAGCGTGGCGGCAGATTAATGTTGTTGTAGAGCACCGACGTCACCAGAGGCCGGTCGATATCGCCTGCCACAAACGTCACCAGCACTTCCTGGCCGATGCGTGGCATGAACTGATGCCCGAAGCCGCTACCGGCACTGGGCATCGCCACTCTTAACCAGGTGGTGCCTTGCGGTAGGCTGTCGCCGCGCTGCCAGTGGAACCTGACCTGTATCCGCGCCAGTTCATCAGTGAACACTTCCTCACCTTCCGGCCCGACCACGATGGCGCTCAGAGGGCCCGGAATGCTCGGGCGCGGGACGGTGATCGGATGACGGTAGGGGATTTTGTGGCGAATGCACACGAACTCGTTTGTGTAGCCCGCGCCTTCGTCCGACAGGTAATTGTTGCTGCCCTCATGCTTGACCGATATCAGCAGAAAACTGCGATCTTCAGCAGAGCCGCGGTCATGATCAAAATGTTGGGTCAGTTCAAAGGTGTGGCCAGGGTACATGGCGCGGCAGTTACTGTTGCCGGTGAATGTCTTGCCCTGAACTTCAATGGCCTCCAGACGCTGACGTACCAGGCGTTCACCGTCATTGAAGGTGCCGTGGCTGTAGTGATCGAGCACGTCATACACTTCATACGAATCGACGTTGCCCTGCTCGTTGAGACTCGGCATGCCAACCGGCAGCGAATTGCGCGGCTGCTTGTAATCGAAAGTCTGAATGCACATGCGCCCCGACTGCAGGCGTCGATGGCTGCGCCATTCGGTAATCGAATCCGCTGTCTCGGTAACGGATGCACTGTGATAACGAATGGTGGGCTGTTGCGGCAGGGGCGAGAGGTCACGCGAGTGATCAAGAATGATCAGCGTGTGCTTTTCCTGATTGTGATCGAAATAGAAGAACAACCCTTCGTGTTCCAGCAAGCGCAATACAAAGGTCAGATCGCTTTCACGGTACTGGGTGATGTAACTGTGTGTCTTGAGTGGCTGGCTGAGTTGAAACTCGAAATCGGGCAACGCGCCATAGACCGCAAATACCGTTCGGATAACGGCTTCGATGGTCTGTTCCTGAAATATGCGCGAGTCGACGCGTCGCGAGAGCATCCACAGCCAGGGGCTCAGTGTTGCGCTGTAACGTGCCAGACCGCCGTCGCTGCCTTCCAGGCTGAAGGCACTGATATAGCCATTGATGAAGCGCGACTCGCCGGTGGCCAGCTCTATTGCCAGTTGTGCAGGCTGGCCGATCTGCGATTTGAGCTCCAGGCCGGCATCGCGACTGATCATCGACAACTCGAAACTGAACAGCTCGGACAGGCTTTCAGTGCCGGAAAAACGTTCCAGCAGGAGTTCCTGTTCGTCACGGGCAACGGTCGTCAGTTTGATCAGACGACGGTTTTGTGGCGCAAATAGCGCCGTTAGATCCTTTAACATTGTTGCTCCGTTATATAAAACCAGCCGCTCGTTCCGAGCGAGAGTGCTGATATAGAGAGGTGGGTGAGTCTATAGACTTCTTTCCGGGGGCATACAGTTAAATTGCAAAGGGCCATTACCGAGCGACATTACTCCTGAAGGCGCGGTGAGGCAGTGAGGAATGGCTAACGATGTCGTCGGCCAATTCATAAGAAGCTGTAGTGCGTTTCTTACGGCTTAATGAGAGACGCCACGAGGAAAGACTGTAAGGGGAGGGCGCGCGATATGAAAAAAGCCCTGGCGGGTGAGCGTCAGGGCTTTTTTATTCGGCGATTACTGCAGGCTTATATTGGCCAGCGTAACGATAATGCCGATTGCCGCGACGACGGCGGCGACTGCGTTGATCGAGAACACCGTGCGTAGGGTTGTGGAGAGTCTCCACGGTTTTACGGCGAATGCATAAATCAGCAGGAAGATGATGGCGAAGATTTCAACCTGCGCGAGCAGCACTACGGCGCTGCCAAACGCCATTGACCCGGACAGGGCATCAGCATCTCGCGACAGATAATATGTCAGCAGGGTGCCGATGATGGGCAGCCAGATCCCCAGGCTGATAAGGATCAGGGGAACGGGGTTGAAAGCGCGTGCTTTGTTTTCGGTGTCCAATGTTGTTCCTTGAAGGGTTGGCCAGGGCTCAGGGCTTGTCGATAACGGAAGCCTCTTGAGGCGGCTCGGTCTTCGCCGTGCGTATCTCTCGGTTCCATTGCAGGATGATCATCACTAGCGTCGGAATGCCCAGCAGCGCGGTGATCAGGAAGAAGTTGTGGTAGCCGTACTTTTCCACCACCACACCGGAGTAGCCGCCCAGCAGGCGCGGTAGCAGCAGCATGATGGAGCTGAGCAAGGCGTATTGCGTGGCGGAGAACTTCAGGTTGGTGAGGCTCGACAGGTAGGCGACGAACGCCGATGTCGCCAGCCCGGAACTGAGGTTGTCCAGCGAGATGGTGAGGATCAGCATCTTCACGTTCGGGCCCATGTCCGCCAGCAACAGGAACAGGATGTTGGTCGAGGCTGAGGTCAGGCCGCCGATGAACAGGATCGGCATGATGCCGAAGCGCACGATCAGCAGTCCGCCGATACCGGCCCCCAGCAGGGTCATGATCAGGCCGAAGATTTTGCTGACGCTGGCGATCTGGTCCTTGGTAAAGCCCTGATCGATGTAGAACACGTTAGCCATGACGCCCATCACCGTGTCCGACATCCGGTAGGTCGCGATCAGGCCCAGCAACAGCAGCGCCTGCCAGCGGTAGCGCATGATGAAATCGTTGATCGGAGTGAGCACCGGTGCCAGTCCGCGGCGACCCATCGAGGATAGGCAGGCGATGGTCAGGAGCGTGTAGAGAATCGCGCGTAAAAACGCCCGGTCTTCCAGCAACAGGTCCATCCAGCTGGTGCCGTTGAACAGCACACTGGCGAAGTCGGTATTGTAAAGTTGGGTAAACATCGCCGGTACGGAGACCAGCAGCACAATCAGCACGAACACCGAGGCCAACTGGTGCGAAAAGCCATAGCGCGCTGCCGACAGCTGGGTGCGCAGCGGCACCGGCGGCTCGCGCATGATCAGTGTGGTGACCAGGGCGGGCAGCATCAGCAGACCGAACAGCACATAAGTACCGGTCCACGCCGAATGCTTGTAGGCAAAGCCCGTCGAGCCGAAGCCCTCGGCGAAATACAGTGCACCCGCGGTCGCCAGCAGTGCAGCGACCCGGTAGCCGGACATGTAGCTGGCGGCGAGGGCAGCCTGTTGCGTGTCCTGGGCAATTTCCAGTCGGTAGGCATCAATGGCGATGTCTTGCGTTGCGGAGGCGAAGGCCACCACTACGGCAATTGCGATCAGCCAGGACAAATGCTTCTGCGGATCGCAGAAGCCCATGCCGATCAGGCCGAGAATCACCAGGCTCTGTGCCAGCACCAGCCAGGAGCGACGTCGCCCGAGTTTGCCGAGCAGGGGCAGACGCCATTGGTCGAGCAATGGCGACCAGACCCATTTGAAGGCGTAGGCAAGGCCGATCAGGCTCGCATAGCCGATGGTCTCGCGCGCGACACCGGCTTCGCGCAACCACACGGACAATGTCGAAAAGACCAGCATATAAGGCATGCCCGCAGCGAATCCGAGCAGCAGTAACACTAATGTCGACGGGCTGGCATATGCGGCGAGCGCGGCGCGCCAGGTTTTACGGGGCATGGGCTGGAATCTGCCTCAGGTTACGAAAACAAAGGGCGCACTCTAACCGCTGTGCTATAGGGGACGCCAGCCATGGCGCTGCATATCAACCCGATTATTCACAATGGTCACGCCCTCGGCGCGTAAACGTGCCCGTTGTTCGTCACCGGAAACGCTGCCGGGCGGCAGACTGAGCCGACCACCGGCGCCCAAAACCCGGTGCCAGGGCAGGGAAGAGCCGTCCGGCAGCTGGCTCAACGTACGGCCCACCCAGCGTGCAGCTCGGCCCAGGCCCGCCAGTTCGGCGAGCTGCCCGTAGGCGACCACTTTGCCTTCCGGTATCTGCGCCATCGTCAGGTAGAGAGCGGTGCGTCGCGCCTCGCTCGGCGATTGTTCTGCCGGGTAAAGTAATGTTAAGTCCGGTTCTGCCACGCGATAATCCTGTATAAAAACGATATTGATTGTCGTTCAGTGAACTTTTGGTTGTCCGGGCTGTCAGTTACCACCGTGCTTGGTGGTACATGGATCGTCCCGTCACCTCCCCCGCAGGAAAATGCCCGATTCCCGCCTTACAGAGCCTAGTTATCGCTTATGTTGTCCAGAACCCTGTTGTGCCTTGCAATCACTGCTGTTTCCACTCCATTGCTTGCCGATACCGTCTGGTTGAAGAATGGCGACCGCCTGACCGGCACAATCAAGGTGTTCGACGGCGGCAAGCTGCTGCTGCAGACCGAATACGGCGGCGCTATCGCGCTGGACTGGAAGCAGGTCAAGACCCTGAAAAGCGATCAGCCATTGCTGGTCAAGCAGGATGAGCATGGCGGCGAAGTCTCCAATTCGCTGCAGGCTGCGGATGACGGCAAGGTCGTGCTGGCCAATGGCGATGCGCCCAAGACCGTCGATCTGGCAAGTATCCATCAGATCATCAAGCCCAAGCCGGTTATCACGGATCTTGTCTGGAAAGGCAACATCGATGCGGCGCTGGATTTCCAGCAGGCCGAAAACGATACCAATGATTACAACGTCGCCTTCAAGACCTCGGCTCGTCATGGCGACTGGCGTCACAACGCCAAGGGCGATTACAACCGCGAGACCACCGACGATGTGGTTGGCACTGACAACTGGAGCGCCGAGTACTCGCTGGACCGCTTCCTGACCGAGAAATTCTTCTGGGACGGCCGCGTCAGCTACAAACGCGACAAGGTCGAGGATCTGTCTCGTCAGCGCGTCGTAGGTACCGGTCCAGGTTACCAGCTGTGGGATGACGAACTGGGTGCATTCAAGGTCGGTGCGCTGCTTAACCGTACCGATTTCGAGTTCTCCAACGACGAGAAGGAAAACTTCTATTCCGTTGCCGGCACCTGGGATTACAACCGCTACCTGATTGGCAAGAAGGTCGAATTCTTCACCAACGGCGAACTGGGCAAGCCGCTGAGCTCCGTTGCCGATTACTCGCTGGATGTCGAGGCGGGGCTGCGCTACAAGGTGACCGACTGGGCGTCGCTTAACCTGAAAGCCGAGAAGAACGTCATCAGTGGTTCGAGCAATGGCGATGTCGACAAGACGCGCTACACCGCTGGCTTCGGCGTAAGCTGGTAAGCGAAGGGCGGGCAGCGCACACCCTGTGCGTCGCCCGCTGCTTTTACGCGCTGACTAGATTCGCATCGCGCCGTCCAGCTCAAGGATGCGTCCGCTGAAATAATCATTCTCCAGAATATAAGCCACCGAGTGTGCAATCTCGTCGGGCCTGCCCATGCGCTTGAGCGGGATCGCTGAGGTCATTTTCTCAAGTGCTTCGGGACGCATGCTGCCGGTCATTTCGGTTTCGATGAATCCCGGAGCCACACCTGCCACACGGATACCGTAGCGGGCCAGTTCCCTTGCCCAGGTAACCGTCGCAGCCGCCACGCCAGCCTTGGCTGCCGAGTAGTTGGTCTGTCCGATATTGCCCGCACGTGAAATCGACGAGATATTGATGATCGCGCCCTGACTCTTCTGCTCGATCATTTTCGCCGCCACTTCGCGGGTGCAGAGGAAGACGCCGGTCAGGTTGACGTCAATCACCGCCTGCCATTGCGCAAGGCTCAATTTGGTCATCTCGCCATCCTTGACCTTGACCAGCAGGCCGTCACGCAGAATGCCAGCGTTGTTGACCAGGCCATGAATGGCGCCGAAATCCTCGGCGACCTTGCTGACCGTGTCGACGACCTGTTCTTCATTGGCAACATTGCACAGATAAGCGCGAGCCTTGACCCCGAGTGCCTCACAGGCGGCGACAGCCTGATCGAGTTTCTCCTGATTGAGGTCCAATAGCGCCAGATTGGCGCCTTTGCCGGCCAGGTATTCGGCCATGGCTCTGCCCAGCCCCTGGCAGCCGCCGGTGATGATTATCAGCTTGTCTTTCAATTCCATATGCGTGCCCAATCACAGTTGATCGTTTCCATGGCATCACTGGCGGGTTGCGAGTGCTTATGCCATAGCCAGAGCACGTTATAGGCTGTTTTTGCGCGTTCGTCTCGGCTCTGCCATCTAGCCCTGAAATACACCGATACACGTTTGTGAAGGCCTGGTTCAGCTCACTTGTGCGCATAATTTAGCGGTAAGCCAGATGCAGGGAGCTTGAATTAACGATCTTCTGACATCACATACGGTCTACTCGGAAGGCATTCTTCCCTTGAGGAACTCATTTGATGCGTGTTTTTTTGCTGCTGTTTCTATTATTCCCGGTACTTGAGCTGTTTCTGCTGGTTCGTGTCGGGATGTCCATCGGCTTTCTCTGGACGTTCCTGCTGGTCGTCGCGACGTCGATGCTCGGCTTGTTCGTGATGCGCGTGGCCGGTTTCGCGACGGCGCTGCGTGCACGCGAAAGCTTGGCGCGTGGCGAGTTGCCTGCGCAGGAAATGCTCGAAGGCCTGATGGTTGCCGTGGGCGGCGGCCTGCTGCTGTTGCCTGGTTTCATCAGCGACATTCTGGGTGTGATCTGCCTGCTGCCGATCACCCGTCGTCTGCTGATCAACAAGGTCCGCCAGCGCGCCCAGGATCAGGCCATGCGTCAGCGTGCCTTCGCCGATGATTTGCAGACACCTGCCAATCAGGGTGCGTCGAGTCATCGCCCGACGGCGATTCACCAGCCTACCCGCGAGCCCGACGTCATCGAAGGCGAGTTCGAGCATCGCGACAAGTAATCTTCCACACCCCCCGGCAGCGCGGCACCTCAGGGTGCCG
>Ga0308164_10004255_pt1 | contig 12241 bp, 6 predicted proteins | sample PhyTR2_FD_201031 | JGI IMG/M metagenome (GOLD analysis project Ga0308164, IMG submission 201031) | Phyllosphere microbial communities from UC Gill Tract Community Farm, Albany, California, United States - DLSLT.R2 | ecosystem: Host-associated > Plants > Phyllosphere > Unclassified | place: USA... | reverse complement strand
GCCGATAACTACGAAAGAACAGCTGCTAGTCATGATCGAGCAGTACGGAAGCCAGGTGAGTGCGTGCGCTTCGGTTGAGGCAACACGCTTAGCCACAGATGGAAAGGATCATGGGCCACGGCCTGACGAGTTGCGCATGCGAGACAACGCACGTGAACTAAGGGCCATGATCCAGGACGCTATCGAATCGCTGCCAATCAAATAGGTAATCTGCTGAACATCAAAACGGCAGTGAATGCCATAGATCTGTTCGAAGTCCGTAATCTTCAAAATCGGCTTTGCTACATCGTCGTCTGACATCTTCGTACGCATGACCGCAATGGGTCGGCTCCTGCCTGTCGCGCGCACTACTGAATCTTCAGCCTGGCAGCCTGATATGCTTGCATGAACGGCCGGGTTCGGCCAATAGCGGACTATCGAGACGTTGATACAAGCGTTGTGACTCATACGGTATGACGATTCTGCTACCGCGAGATCTCTGTAAGATTCCACACTCATAAGGCGCTCATGCTTAGAGACTCTTGTTCTCTGCTGCAGCGTTACTAGAGAGCAGCGGTGCAGCCGCCTGCCAAGGGCCATTTCGGTTTTGTGGCGTTATTGATCAAACAGCGGAATTCCCCCGTAAGGATACTGTGTTGCTCATTCCAGACAGACCATTCCTGCCAGCGCAGAGAATTGGTCAGCGAACGACATGGCCTCGACTCCATTGATTGGGAACTGGTCCTTGCGGATTATGTGTATCAGTTCGATGCCGGCTAGCACGGAGCCGGCAGACCGGAACGATTTGAAGTTAAGCATCGGCCTGATTACCCGCATGATGACACGATGGTCCTACTCGACAATGTTGTTGAGGTATTTAACTTGGAGCACCAGGACCGATACGGCACGGCCAGCGTTGATCGCATCGATCGCCGCCTTGTTAGCTCCGCTCTTGTCCATGGCGATCTTGTCTGGATCGCCGTTCTCTCCCATGGCTTTGTCGATGAAGCGCTTCGCCGCAGCCATGTCGCACTTAGTCGTCAGCTGGAATTCGACCGTCTTGCCCTGCTTGTCGACGGCGTGATAGAAGTATTTCCACACGCCCTTGATTTTGATGTAGGTCTCATCCATGCGCCAGCTGCCGCCAAGCGGGCGCTTGTGTTTTCGGGCTATCTTCTCGATGAGCGGCAAAAAACGAATCGCCCACCGGTTGATCGACGAATGGTCGCGCGACACGCCGCGCTCTTCCATGATCTCCTCAAGGTGCCGGTAGCTCAACGGGTAGGCCGCGTACCAGCGGATGCATACCAAGATCACATCGATCGGAAAGCGCATCCCTTTGAAGTTGAGCATGTCGATTCGTCGTAGATTGGGACACTACAGTTTACCCGCCCGGCCAACGGTGTTCGCTAATGCGACAGAACCATCGCCTGTGCCCCACGTTGCGCAATCGCTTCGTGACAGCCTTTGGTGTCGTTGGCACCATCGCCGCTGACGCTCGCGACGGTCTCGTCAGCGGGAATCTGGTCGAGCAGGCACGGCAATATTGGTGCACCGCCGGTGGCATTGTCTGTCACTTCGATGGCTCGGATTTCCAGCGTGGCCGCGTCAATTCCAAGGTGGACCTTGCGCCACTGGCGAAGGTAGTCGGCCCCATGCTTTTTAGTTTTCCACTCGCCTTCGCCCAGCATTTTGATGCCCGTGCTGTCGATCTGAAGCTGCAATCCCGTTGTCGTCGGCTACGCTCCAATCAGCATAAAAAGATGCTTCTAGCGACGGCTAACGGTGCTGAAGTCGGGAACCTGCCAGTTCAGGCCAGCGAGCTTGAGCAGGCTTTGCGCCACACCCATCGTCTGGCGCAGGGGCAGATTTAACAAGCCCTTGATCGTTAGGCAGAACTGGATCGCTGCCTCGCTGTACTTCGGGCGGCGACCGCGCTTGCCACTGGCACTGCGGTGCCAGCACATGTCCTTGTCTAGCCAGATGAGCAGGGAGCCGCGCGCTTTCAGCGCCGTGTTGTAGTTTCCCAGTTAGTCATTCGGTACTTCGGTTTTGCTGGGGCACTCATGCCGTCAGTTTACCCGGCGCCCACGCCAGACCGTTGTACGAGCTGAATTGTGCAATAAAGCCAGGCCGAACACACATTTATCTATTGGCGAGTCATTAAGTTGGAGCCCCTCAATTCGAACGCGATTCAAACAAATAGTCCCCGCCAGCCTGATGACCAGCAGCCGTCACCGATCCATACTTCGGCGTCTGCGGAAATTCCTTACGCACGCCTTTCTGCACGTCGGCGAACACCGTACTGCCGGGAGTCCAGTTCGTCACCGAGCCGACCACCTGCATCAGGTTCCAGGCGAAGATTGAATGGCCACCCTTGCCCTCGTCGGCGACCGGTTCGTCGCCGCCCGAAGACAGCACCACCACCGAGCGCTTGGCCAGCACGTCGTCGACGGTCACGTTCTGTCCGACCGCGCCCAGGCCTTCGCGCGCGAACGCGCCCGAGTAGCAGCTATCCGAAATTAGGGTGACCTGTTTCGAGCGCAAGCCCGCCAACAGGCGGGCGATGTCGCTGTTGGAGATCCAGCCATTCGGATCGGTGACCGTGGCGTCCGAAGCGAGCCAGTAACCGGCGCCGTTCTCTTCGAGCGAATAGCCGTGGCCTGCGAAATAGATGACGACACTGTCCGAGCTGCTCACTTCTCCCGCCAGCGCATTGAGCGCGCGGATGATGCCGGCCTTGTCAGGGTTGTGGAGCACGCGCACGTCGTAGCCGAGCTTCTCGGCGAACTGCTTGCCGACCGCGTCGGCGTCGGGAATCGCGTTCTCGAGCTGGGGGATGTTCTTATCGCCGTAAGTGTTGATGCCGACGAAGACCGCAATCTTGCGCTCGATCTGCGGCACGCTAGCGATGCGGGCCTTGCCGCTGCGGGTCGGCACCGTCGCTGCCGCTGCGGCTGCCGCTGTCGCCACCTGGGTCTTGGCCGCATCGATCAGCGTTAGCTGCGCCGGGGTGAGCAGGCAGGTGCCGGTGCTGGCGTCGGCCGCGCTGGCGCACGGGCGCACATCGGCCAGGCTCGGGTCGATGGCGAGCTTGTAGACGGCGTCGGCGAACAGCTTGCGCTTGAAGTCGCGCCGCTGCGCCAGCAGCTGCGCCAGATCGCCCTGGTTCATGGTGCCGATATTGACGGCGCCGAAGCCGCGCGCCGCCGCGTGGCTGGCGCGGTCGAACAGGGCGCCGCCCATGACGCGCACGTCGAGCGCCGGCTGCACCGCTTGCAGTGCCGATGCCAGGGCCCGGTTGCCGCCATCCTGTGCGCGCTGCTCCGGGCCGCCCGCGACGACGCCCGGCGTGAGCGTGAGCGCCGTGGCGTTGCCAGGGGCCTGGACGAACACGTAATTCGCCGCCGCTAGCCCGCTGCCGAACACCGGGTGCGCACCGGAGGGCGTGCCCGGCATGGCGGGCGTTTGCCATTGCAGGGCGCCGGTGGTGGCGCTGGCCAGGGTGTCGCCGCCCTTGAAGCCCGACACCGTGCCACCCAGGGCTCCAACGAAGGCGCTGCCGACATACATGCCGGGGCGGGCTTCGTACACGAGCGTGGCCGGCGCAATGGCGCCGACGTTGCCGAACGCGGTTGCTTCCACCCGGTTCGATGCGCCGTCGAGGTTGACCGTGCCAACCCGGTAATTGGCGGCGCGCGCGCCGCTGATGTCGAACGTGCCGTTGGCGCGCACGCCGATGCCCTGGCCGACATTGGCGGACGCAAAGCTGCCTTGCGCCGGGCCGCGCACGGCCAGGTCGTCGCCGGCCACGACGCCGTTCAGCAGGAACGCGCCGGGCGCCAGACCGGCGAGCGTCGTGGCGTCGTATTCCTTGCGCACGTCGCCCTGGATGACGATATCGAGCGGCCGGTGCGTGATGGCAGCGCTGACGGTCGACGGCGCCGTTAGGGTGTAGTTGGCGGCATCGGCGCCGCGCAGCACGCCGGTGATGGTGACGTTCCGAACGGCGCCGACATCGGCCGCATCGAACTGCGCCACCGCGTCGAGCTCGAGCGCGTCGCCGGCCAGCGTGTCGGCGAGGGCGCCGGCGACGGTCGCGTTGCGGGTGCCGTCGTAGACCTTGTCCAGCGCCGTCAAGCCGGTGGCGGCGATCGGGCGCGGCGTGATGGCCGCCAGCAGCGGGCCGGCGTCCTGTAAGCGGTAGTTGCCGGCGTCGGCGCCGCCCAGGGTGGCGCCGGCGATCGTCACGGTCTTCGCGGCGCCGGCATGCTTGTCGGCGAACAGGCCGCTCGCGCCCTCGAGGGTGACGCTGTCGCCGGCCACGATGTCGCTCAAGGCGCCCGTCAGCATTGCTGCGCGGGTGCCATCGTAGACTTTGTCCAGTGCGCTCACGCCGGTGGCCGCAATGGCGCGCGGGGTGATAGTGGCGCGCCCGGTGCTGGCGCTATTGAGCACATAGTTGCCCGCGTCGGCACCGCCCAGCGTGCCACCGGCCAGCGTCACCAGCTTGTTCGCGCCGGCGTGCTTGTCGGCGAACTGGCCGGCCGCGCCCTCGAGGCGCACGCTGTCGCCGGCAATGATGCCGGTCAGGCTGGCAGCGAGGACCGCGCTGCGGGCGCCGTCGTAGACCTTGTCGGCCACTGTGAGCGCGTCGACGCCAAGCGCGAGCGGCGTGATGTCGGCCGTGACGGCGCCGAGTTCGCCCAGCTGGTAGTTGCCGGCATCGGCGCCGGACAGCGTGGCGCCGGAGACCGTGACGGCTTTATTCACGCCGGCCTGCTTGTCGCCAAACAGCGCGGTCGCGTCGCTCAGGCTGACGCTGTCGCCGTCGACGACGCCCGCCAGTGAAACCGACAGCGTCGCCGCGCGGGTGCCGTCGTACACCTTGTCCATCACCGTGATGCCGTTCGCGCCGAGCTGGCGCTGGCTGATGGTCGCCTGCACGCTGGTCGCGCCGCCGAAGCGGTAATTGTTCGCATCCGCGCCGGTCAGCACGGCGTCGAAAATTGTCACCGTCTTGCCGATGCCGGCGTTCTTGTCGCCGAACAGGGCACTTGCGTTGCCGACAACGACGCTGTCGCCTTTGAGGATGCCGGCCAGGGCGCCGCCGACGGTTGCATTGCGGGTGCCATCGTAGATCTTGTCGAGCGCCGTCAGGCCGGCGCCGTCGAGCTGGCGCGGCGTGATGTCGGCCAGTAGGGGTGTGCTGTCGAGGCGGTAGTTCCTGCCATCGGCGCCGCCCAGGGTCGCGCCGGTGACCGTTACCAGCTTGCCGGCGCCGGCATGCTTGTCGGCGAACAGGCCGTAAGCGCCGTCCAGGCTGGCGTCGTCGCCGTCGAGGATGCCGGACACGGCGCCGCTCAGGGCCGCGCTGCGCGTCGCGTCGTACACTTTGCCGGCTGCGGCGAGCGTCGTTGCCGTCACCGTGCGCGGCACGACGTCGGCGACATACGTCGGCCGTGTGTTGTAGACTAGCATCCCGCCTGTCGTGCGGACATTGAATGGTGGGTCGTCGGTTTCGTGGATGATCACCTTGTCGATGCCGGCATGCTTGTCGATGAATTGCGCTTCCGCCGACACGCCTCTCTCCTCGAGAACAAACTGTGGTCCGAGGTTGTTTTCCAGCGCGCGCGAGAACGTCGCCCGCGTGGTGCCGTCGTAGAAGCGCGTCGCATCGACCTTCACGCGTACGTTCAGGTTATCGCGCACGAGAAGGCCGTGCTGGCCCTGGCCATACACCCAGGGTTCTCCTTCGGCGCCGACGCCGACCTGCATGAAGGTGTAGCCGAGCTGCTCGTACTGGGCCGGCGCGAAGGCATCGGTCACCGCGTCCAGGTACACCAGCCAGCGTCCAGACGGCGCGTCGAGGCGGCTCTCGGTGGCGGTCAGCCTGGCGCTCGAGAGCACGATCGCGTCGCTCTGGGCGGTCGAGGTCAGCGAGGCGTTGCTCAAGCCGATGCTGGTGGCGCCGGCGATGCGCAGATTGCCGGTCGTGAGCATGGTGGTGTCGGTCAGGTCGACCGTATCGCCGGCCAGCGTGATATTGCCTTCACCGGCGTGGGCGCCGACATCGGCGCCCGTCAGCCGGATCGCGCCGCCGCTGATGGCGACGTCGCGGCCCTGCAGCGAGCTGTCCGACCGGATGTCCATCGTCTGCCCGGCAAGCGAGATGGCGCCGCCGGCCGCGTTGATGGCGCCGCCGTCCAGATCGATCGCCTGGGCGCGGCCCTCGCCGCCAGGCCCGCCCGCCAGGCGCACGTCGCGCCCACCAGTGGCGATCATGGCACCCGGGCCGAACGAGATGGTGCCAACGCCGTCGCCGTCGAGGTCCGACGTCAGGCGTATCTCGCGACCGCTGCCGCCCATGCCGATCGTGACATCCTGCGCCAGCTTGATGCCGCCGTGCGCTTTCAGTTCGAGCGCCGCGCCCATGTCGGGCGCCGACGGCGTAATGCTGGCGCCGACGACGATATTGCCCGCCTGCGTGGTCGCACCCTGGCCGCCCGCGCGCAACGTCACCCGCGCGCCCTGGTCCAGCGCGAAGTCGAGCAGGTGGTTGGGGATCGACGAGTCCAGACCCACGGCCGCGCTGCCGATCGGGGGCGCGGGCAGACGCGGTTGGTCGAACTGCCCCTGTACGACGGTCAGGTTGTCCGCGCCGAGCAGCCAGGTGCCGCCGTCGCCGACGCTGCCAGTGAGCCAGACCTGGGTGTCGATGTCGAGCTGGGCGCTGGACGTTTCGACCGCGCCGCCCCGGCCGCCGTTCACGCCGCCGGTCGCCACCAGGGCGCCGGCCACGCGGGTCGCGCCGTCGGCGCGGATCACGATCTTGCCGCCGTCGCCCGAAGCGAACGCCTGGGCCCTGATCCAGCCGTTGACCGAGGTATTGACGGCGTTGCGCACCGCCGGATTGGCGCCCAGGCTGTCGCCGCCGATCAGCACTTCGCCGCCGCCGGTCGTGCCCGAGGCATCGATTTCGACCTCGTTCTCGACGGGGAGCTCGACGTTGACCTCGTTGCCGAGCAAGTGGATCTGGCCGCCGTTGTAGCCCCGGCCGACGGCGCGCACGCCGCCCATGACCGTGGTCGTGCCCGTCACCGATTCGACCAGCACGCTGCCGCCGGCCCCTTCGCCGTCGCCGGCGCCGGCCTCGGTCTGGCTGCCGGCGGCCAGCAGCACGTCGCCCTGGGCCCGGATCACGACGCGGCCGGTGGTGCTGGCGTCGAGGCTGTCGGCGCGCACGATGCCTTCCTGGTTGACCATCGCGCCATGCAGGTCGATGCTGCCGCCGGACGGAGCCAGCAGTTCGCCCAGGTTGACCACGGTATTGCCCGGTGCGCTCACGCGCACCGTGACGTTCGGCAGCCCGGAGTCGACCAGGTCGATGCTCTGGCCGGCCGCCAGCACCACTTGCCCACCCGGCGTCTCGATGAGGCCTTCGTTGCGCACCGTGCCGCCAACCAGCCACACGCGTCCCCCGAAGCTGGTCGTCAGGCGGCTCTGGTTCAGCACCTGGCCGCCCTGCGTGCCGGCCGCGCCGAAGCGGTTGCGGCCAGTGAGGAAGTCGTCGTTCGTCACGCCCAGGGTCGATGCCACCAGGCCGCCGACGTCGATGCGCGCCTCGTTACCGAACAAGACCCCATGCGGGTTGAGCAGCCACACTTCGCCGTTCGACGACAGGCTGCCGAGAATGCTGCTCGGGTCATTGCCGACCACGCGGTTCAGGACCTTGCTGGCGGCGTCGGGCTGCTGGAAATGGACGGCGTTGTCGGTGCCGATCGAGAACGACTGCCAGTTCAGCACCGCATTGGGCGAATTGGTAACCGTCATGCGGCCTTCGCCCGAGACGACGCTGGCCGTGCCGGCCACCACGCTGTGACCGGCCGGCAGCTGCGCCAGCCCGAGGCCTGGCGCGATGCCGAAGGCAGCGACGATGGAGCCCGCAAGGACGCGCCGCCGCAAGCCGGCACGCGGGACCGGGCGCACCGGCTGGGGTTCGCGGGCGGCTCGGCGTTCGGTTGACTGGCTCATGATGGGGTCCTCGTGGATCGATTGCGGGTAAGCCCGGCGGGCGGGGTCAGAAGGCGAGGTTCAGCGCAAGATGGGCGCGCACGTCGCCTTGCTCCGAGCTGGCGCCGTCTTCCATGGCGCGTGCGACATCCAGGCTGGCATTGGCGCGCTTGCGCAGCGACAGGCGCGCGCCGATGCCGGCCCCGGTCAGCTGGCACGAGGTCGACGCCACGCCGCGGCATGGCAGATCGCCCCGGTTGGTCACCCGGCCATGGTCGATGAAGGCATACGGACGCAGACGGATGCCCTGGGCCCACTCGATGCTGGCGGCGGACGCCTCGCCGCGCAGCAGCAGGCCGCTGTCGCCGCTCAGTTCACGTTCCGCGTAGCCGCGCACGCTGTTGGCGCCGCCGATGCCGAATTTCTCGGCCGAGATCAGCGCGTGCGCGCTGTACTGCGCTTCGGCGCGCGCATGCAGCGCGACACTGGCGAGTACCTGCTTCTGGGCAAACACCGAGACGCGCGAGAGCACGTAGCGCCGTTTGGCGCCGGCGCGGGCGGCCTCGAAGGTGCGCGCGGCGCTGCCGCCGGCGTTGACCGACAGGCCGCCATTGAAACCATAGGCATACCCCGACCCGCTCAGCTGGCCGGTGTACGACAGGCTCACCGGCACCGTGGTGACGTCGACCGCGGCCGAGCCGCAGCCGGCCGCGCCGAAGTCGCCGATCGCGCAGTCGTCCCGGTAGTCGCGCCGGTCCAGGCCAAGCGTGAGCTGGTGGTCGTACTCGCCGATCCGGTCCAGGTGGCGGTTGGCGCGCAGGCCGATGATCGTGCCGCGCCCGGTGAACGTCAGCGGACCGACGGTGGTGGCGGTGGTGCCGTTGTTGACGGTGGAGTGGGCCACAAACGCGTCGAACGAGGCTGCGTGGGCATACAGCGGCACGCGGTAACCGCCGCTGAAGATGCGTACGCGGCCCGGATTTTCGGGCGAGGTCTGGTATTGCAGCGTGCCGACGTGATCGAGGTCGAACAGGTTCGCATGCTCGATGCCGATGCTCAGGCGGTGCCGGCCCGTCATGCCGTTGCCGGTGTTGTTGTAGCCGACCAGGTACTGCACCGGATCGTCGTCGGTGACGTTCACGTCGGCGTCGATCTCGCCCGGCCTGGCGCCGGCGCTCAGGCTCACGTTGACGTGCTTGGCCGGGTTGCTGTTGGTGAGCTGGATGTCGCGGTCGATCGCGCGCACCCGCGGCGTGGCGCCTTCTTGCAGGTGTCCCAGGCCAGCACGGATGTTCGCGGTCGAAAAATGCGTGTTGCCGCTCACGCGCACGGCGGCCAGCTTGCCTTCGACCACGCGCACGACCACCGCGCCATCGACCGCTTCCTGCGCCGGCACATAGGCCACGACGCCGCCGTAGCCGGCGTCGCGGTAGGCGCCCTGGATGCGCGCGGCCAGCGCATTCAGCGCGGACAGGTCCGGCGTCGTGCCGACGACATCGAACGCCAGGCGCGCCAGCACCGGATCGGCCAGCAGCGTATTGCCCTCGATGCGCACGGCAGTGACCGTGTTCGGCGTGTTCGCCACCGACGTCTGGGCAGCGGCGAGCGCCGGCACGAGCAGGCAGACCAGGCCGGTATATAGTGCGATGCTGCGAAGGCGCGTCACCATCGTTGTCTCGTTCCAATCATGCGATAGTTGACCGCAGCACCTGCAGGCGTCGTTCCGGTTGTTGACGGCGCCGTTGCATTGCCGGAAAATATTTGAGGCAGCTAATTTACGCCGTTTTTTGTCTGCCAGACATGATTATTTTTCGATTGTGGTGCAGTTGCAACCACGGCCGTCAGGCTGCCGGAGGGTGGCGCTGCGGGCTTAAAATGCCCGCTCGCGCCGGCCCGGCCGACCGCGCGACCAACCCTCACTCAAGGAAGAACCCCATGAAACTCCGAACACTACTGGCAGCGTGCATCGTGGCCGCTGTCCTGCCCGCCGTCGCCCAGGAAGGCCCGGTGATCGGGGAAGGGCAGGCCGAGGTCGGCACGCTGGTCGACGCGCTGGAGCCAAAAGCGCCGGTGCGCACGCGCAGCATCCGCATCGTGCGCGCCGACGTCGGCTCGCCGGCTGTCGCACCCGAGCCGGCCAAGGTGTCGCTCTTGATCACGTTCGAAACCAATTCGGCGGTATTGACGGCGCGTTCGCGCCAGTCGCTCGGCGTGGTCGGCCAGGCACTCGCGTCCGACAAGCTTTCGCCGTTTCGCTTCGCCATCGAAGGACATGCCGACCCGCGCGGCATCCCGGAGGCCAACCTGAAGCTGTCGCAACTGCGCGCGCAGTCGGTGCGCGCCTACCTGGTCGACACGATGAAGATCGACGGCGCCCGCCTGGACGCGGTCGGCAAGGGCGATCGCGAGCTGATGAACAAGGCCAATCCCGAAGCACCGGAAAACCGCCGCGTCACCATCGTCAACCTGTCGCGCTGAGCGACAGCCGTAAAAAAACGCCGGGAACAATCCCGGCGTAACGCTGTTTAGTTAACCTACAGACCGTCGTACCCGCCACCGGCGGCTACGACTTCCAGCGCAGGCTGGAACCCAAGTTGGTCGCGGGCCGACATCAATTTTGCGGCAACGATGCGTAACTTGGGTTCCAGCCTGCGCTGGAACGACGCGCAGCAGGCTACAGGCTCAGCGCGCCACTTCCTCGATGACAAACGACGCCGCGCCGTAACTGGCGGAGCACGGCTCCCCCGCGCACGCCGGCTGGCCCGCGAACAGGGGCGTGGCGCCCGTGTACGCGCCCTGCAGCTGCGCGGCGCGCGCCACCGGGAAGGTCGAGATCGGGTCGCCGTCGGCCAGGCCGGCGGCCTTGAAGTCGCGCGGCGTCTCCGACACCATCACCACGAAATGATCGGTGCCCGCCGGGCCGTAGGCCTCGATCGGCCAGCTTGGGCGGGGCAGGGTGATCGTCTCGCCGGCGCGGATCCGGTTCTGCCGGTCGATCCCGTTCGGGAACAGCATCTGGAAATCGGCGCGGTTGGTGCCGACCATGTGCACATAGACATACCCGGCATGCGCCGAGCGGATCTTGAAGCTCAGCCGGTCCTTGCCGATCCGTACCCGGCTGTTCCCCACCTCGACCGTCGGCGCGCGCTGCGGATCGGCGCCGGCCTGCACGGCGTCCAGGGCGGCGACCGGATCGAACGGCGCCGCAGCCGCAGCCGCCGGCACGGCCGGCGGGCTCTCCAGCGCCGGCGCGGTCGCGGCGATGTCGGGTGCGGGTGTGGGCGCGCCGGGTTTGCCGTTGAGGTACACGAACAGGCCGGCAGCGGCCAGCGCGGCGGCGCCGGCGCCGATGAGGGCGATGCGCCGGCCCGGGCCTGCGGCTGGCGGCGTGGCCACGGTCTTCGTCATCACCGGTGTTGCCGGCGCCGGCGGCGGCGCAGGCAGTGGCGCCGCCGCCGTGATGCCCAGCAGCGCGCGCATGGCGGCCACGCTTTGCGGACGGTCGGCCGGCTTGAACGCGAGCGCGGCGTCGATGGCGGCCAGGAACGCCGGGCTGAGGCGGCCGGCGTGACGCGTGGCCAGGGGAATGTACGGATCGGCCATCATCCGGCTCATGGCCGGCGGCGGCGCCGTGCCATCGATCGCGAAGTGGATGACCGAGGCCAGCGCGTACAGGTCGGTCCAGGCGCCCTGGCTCATGCCCGGCATCTCGGCGTACTGCTCGATCGGCGCGTAATTCTGCTTGAGGATGACGGTGAAGGCCTGGTTGGCTTCGCCCACCGCGCGCCGCGCCGCGCCGAAGTCGAGCAGCAGCGGGCGGCCTTCTTCAAGCATCAGGATATTGTCGGGCGCGATGTCGCGGTGGTAGCAGTGATCGAGGTGGATCGATTCGAGCGCGTCGAGCAGCGGCGCCAGCAGGGCGGTGAGCCACGCTTCATCGGGCCGCTCGGCGCGCGCCAGCAGCAACTGCTTGAGCGTCGGTCCGCGATAGTACGGCATCACCATATAGGCCGTGCCATTGGCTTCCCAGAAGCGGTACACCTTGACCAGCGACGGGTGGTCGAACTTGGCCAGCAGGCGCGCCTCGTTGACGAAGCTGCGCCGGCCCGCCTCGAAGCTGTCGGCGTTCTGGGTCGACTGGACATTCACCTGGACCCCGGCGCCGCGCCGCGCGAACGACGGCATGTATTCCTTGAGTGCGACCTGGCGCTCGAGCGAATGGTCGTAGGCCAGGTAGACGATGCCGAAG
>Ga0308164_10004254_pt1 | contig 12243 bp, 8 predicted proteins | sample PhyTR2_FD_201031 | JGI IMG/M metagenome (GOLD analysis project Ga0308164, IMG submission 201031) | Phyllosphere microbial communities from UC Gill Tract Community Farm, Albany, California, United States - DLSLT.R2 | ecosystem: Host-associated > Plants > Phyllosphere > Unclassified | place: USA... | reverse complement strand
GTTAAAAAAGCGTGAGGCCATTGCAAGGACGCTCGCACCTGATAGTGATGAATGGCGTTGGCTGAATGAACCCGACAAACAAATCATTTCGAACTTTCAAATCAAGTACAAAGATTCGCCTTATAGCTTTCAGCTGGCGGTATCTTCAAAATTGCGCCTGTTTCAGCAGCATATGCTGCAATATCCAACCGGTCTCGGGCGACTGGTTGTCGAAGCCCCGGTTGTGGGCCAGCCCCTAGCTGCAGATGCTTTAACCCCTGAATCGAGCCCGCTCAGTCATTATGCAGGCGCACAACCATTCTTACTAGCCAGGCATGAATTCTTCAAGCTAGTAAGCGATGGGTTATCCACCCAGAACGGCACATTTGAAACGTTTGATTTAGCGCAGCACCGGGTAGCTGCTGTAAACTATGTATCTGCCTACAGTAGCTTATTAGCCACTCTGAAAACGGAGCAGGACCGGTGGTTTGATTTGTCCGATACCGAGCGCGAAGTTCTGCAGGAGCTGTTGCTAGCTGTTCAGCATCTGGACCTCGTGTCTTTAGGTGGAAAGTTGCCGGATACGCAAGAGCGTTATGCTGCTTTGCTCGTGCCGCCATTTCACCCACTACGCTTAGGCTGGCAACTCACATTACTCGACCTGTTTGAGCGGTGGGAGCAGCTTACCCGCGACCACCTTGACCAGCAATTGCCGAATTGGACTGAAGAGGTTGAAAAGCTGTTCTTTGGCCGCTTGCAGCCCACGAACCATCCTTTGCTAATCAAGGATGCTGAAATTCAGCCTTATGAATACGCAGGTGAGTTGTGTTTTGGGTGGGGGGTGTTTACTCGTACCCGCTCCGCAGGTGGGGACAGCGCTGCCTCGGCAGGTTCTAGCCGTTCGCTGGTACAGTATTTACAGCAAGTCCTGGATTTACGGGGCACTACCAGTGTAATTGAAAACGATGTAGATAAGGAGGTCGTGATAGGGCACATCTGCAACTATTTAATGCTGCACCCTTACACTGAACAGCTTACACTGAATATTTTCAATCCTGGCGAAGGGCAGGTATTTCAAGAAGTACTACTGGCATTGGAAGCAATACCCGCTTTCAAGTCTGTCCGATATGAGATTAGGCTGTTCACTTCTCACCGCTCATTGGTTCAGGAGGGCGAGGCTTTCAGCCGACTGCTTAATCCGGCTACTACGCTCACGGAAGAAGCAGAAACCTTTTCGCAACCTGCGCGGAATCGCCTGTTTCCCAAGCTACGCCTTAGCATCAATCCAACGGAGGAGTTTGTGCGCAGTCCAGCAACTTACGACGCCCACCTGAGCTTTCTAATCAACCCGTTTCCACTTAATCCCCGTATCCAGTCACCCTCACGAGAGGCTTCTTCGTTCTATTTGAACGGTTTGGTAGTAGAGCCGCATGTAGATTTTGCTTCCACTCAAGCCCCTGACAGTTATACCTGGACCAGATATGTGACACCTGGTGTGACTACTACTATAGGAGAGGCAGTTGTTGGAAACGCGTTACATGAGGCTTTCAGCCTGCTAAGTGCATTTACCGCAACTTGTTTAGCAGGGAAGCCTACAGCCTCCTTGCCTGCGACAGAACTCCGCTTAGGAAGTCGCGAAACTGTACTCATTGACAAAATCCATAGTTATTCTGATTGGGTAGTTACGTTCGACCGGCACCTTGGTCCCGAGCTATTTGACCTTCCTGCCCAAGAAGGCCAAGTGCCTTTTCTACTGGATTACTTGCCTGGACAACAGTTTTTAGGAGTTTCGACTTTCCTGACTAGTAAGCCAGGAGCAGAGTTAGCGCACTTGTTAGCCCCGGTAATGCAGGCGATGACCGCTACGCTCTCACCAGCAGGACTAACCACGCAAACTCAGGCTATCCTGAATGACCTGCGTACGGTAAGTGGTTCACTGGTGATGAATCTCAGTAACCAGCCTCATCATACTAAGGTGCTGGAATACGCCGGCATTGCTTTGGCAAAGCGCCTTTTGGAAAAGCAAGGGCTTTTGAACTACCAGTTCATTATTCCAATAGACCTCCATCAGCATATTTTCAAGACCGCTGACGAATCAGAAAGCAAGAGCCGAGCAGACTTATTGCTAGTAGATGCTGACCCCCAAACCCGAACTATCTACATTCAAGTCGTCGAGATAAAGGTTCGTACTAATGAGTTAAGTTCTGGAGAATGGAGCAATCTATGTGACCAGATGAGTGAGCAATTAAGCAACACCATCACCCGTTTGCGTCAGCGCTTTGAGTTTGACCAGCTCACCGGTCCTGTTCGTTTCGACCAACCCCTGCGAGCACGCGAACTAAGTGAGTTGCTGGTTTTCTATGCAGAGCGTGCAGCCAGGTACGGTTTGCTCTCGGATGGCGAGCCGGAGCGATTAAGCGATTTCTTAGGTCAACTTACTTCACTACCCTATCAACTGGAGTTTACGCGTCGGGGAATTGTATTCAACCTAAACAGCACGGTAAGGGTGCAACGAGATGAGGTCGCGGATACCGTCTATTATAAAGTAGGCAGGCCGGGGATAGAGGCGCTGCTCGATGCCAATTCTGACTTCAATACGAATCGCCCTACTCCCGAATGGCACCGGTTACGTGCAGATTTGACGCGTCGTCGCCCAAGCGAAAGTATAGGTATTGAGGTTGAAGCTAAGCAGTCCAATTCGGGCCAGTCAATAACAACGAGGCCAATTACATCGGCTGAGCCACCGATTGTTTCACAAGTAGAATCATCTATCTCTGCAGCTGAAGCTGCTGCAGAAGGCCCCGCCATTAAGAAGGAGGAGCCTAAGGCAATCACCGTGGCAACGTCAACTGATGCTATTGAACCAGCTGACACAGTTGTTTCAGTGCCCCCCGTTTTTGATATCTACATTGGTGAAAACGAGCCTTCTTCACAATTTGGGATGTTGGGTCGGACCCCCCATGGCCAACGTATTGCGTTGGACCTGAACGGAACACAAACCATAAGTCTATTTGGTGTACAGGGAGCTGGTAAAAGCTATTCCATAGGTACCATCACGGAAATGGTGCTTCAGAGCATTCCCAATGTCAATGAGCTACCTAAACCGCTAGCGGGCGTCATTTTTCACTACAGTGAAAGTCAGGATTATAAGCCGGAATTCACCTCTATGGTAGCTCCTAATCGCAAGGCGAGCGAGGTGAACCGCTTGCGCGAATGGTATGATGCCCGGCCCCAGGGTATTGAGGATGTTGTTTTGGTTGTTCCAAAAGCGAAGCTCGAAGAACGCAAAGCTGAGTATCCAGACCTGCAAGTTGAACCATTAGCCTTGTCATCCGCTGAGCTAAGCATCCAGGACTGGAGGTTTTTAATGGGGGCGATTGGTAGCCAAGCGCTATACATGAAGCACCTCAACAGCATCATGCGCGACTTACGGGGCAACCTGACGCTAGCTGGGTTACGAACGGCGATTCAAGCCTCAGCGCTGTTAAATACTGCTCAGCGGGAGTTGGCCCTTTCGCGTTTGACTCTAGCTTCGGAGTATCTGGATGACACAGTCCGTCTTGGTCAGTTGATGCATCCTGGCCGACTATTGGTGGTGGATTTGCGTGATGAATTTCTGGATCAAGACGATGCGTTGGGGCTATTCGTTATCATGCTTAACATCTTTGCGAATGCTCGTCTTCCAGATGGACAGCCTTTCAATAAGTTCATTGTCTTCGATGAGGCCCATAAATACATGGGCAATGCTGAGCTGACCAGCAGCATTGTGACAGCCATTCGTGAAATGCGACACAAAGGAGTGAGCCTGCTAATCGCTAGCCAAGACCCACCTAGCCTTCCCAATGCAATTATCGAACTGAGCACGGCTGTCCTCGTCCATCGCTTCAATTCGCCACAGTGGCTGAAGCACGTACAAAAGTCAATTGTTCAGTTTGACAAGCTGACCCCAGCTGACTTATCGCAATTAGGTCCTGGCGAGGCCTTCTTATGGGCCACCAAAGCGAATAATAAGGTGGTGACGCAACAGCCAATTAAAATCGTCACTCGTCCACGGGTAACACAACATGGAGGCAGCACCATCCGAGCTTCTGACTAAGGCTAATTATTTAGGGCCGAGTAAGCCAGGAAAGTCTATCATTTTCTCCCTTGCTTCTCTCACAAAGTCTTCTACTTCGTACCCTCGCTCAATACCGTCAGCTTCGGTAATGGTAAAGTCATCACAATACGCCACTATTTTTTGGCAGGCATCTGCGTAATGACCACCCGAAATGTGTTCGTTCCGAAGGATACGCTCTGTCAACGCGTAAGTCATCGTGAACTTATCAAATGGTACCGCTTCTAATGGGTCTGTGCTCCATACCAGCCCACTGGCAATAGTAAGGCCGATTCCATCGAGGGAAGACAGTCCATCAAGCAGGAAATTGTAGTTGTTACCCCACTTTCTGAAGCAACTCTCAATACGAGACAAGTTGCTGATACAATGCTGCTTGTGTAAGCTGCTGGCGTGCATAGCAGGCCAAAGGTCATCGAAAAGCCGGTGAATGTCATTCGAGTATATCATACCGGCGAAAATAGCCGCACTAAACAATGCCGCAACTCAATTTTTGGCTGACACCAATTTAGATTGGTTCTTTCAGCGTTTCATGCAGATAGGAATGTAGGCTAGTAGAGGCTCTCACGCATGTCGCTTAGATACTCGTCCCTCATCGTCTGATTTATGTCCATTACTTCCCACCGTATATCTAGGAAGTGAATGAGCTTGTCGATAGTTGCTTTAAAGTTCTTTAAGTCTAATGTCTGTCGGCTTAAGCTTTCTTTTCTAGTACTTGGTGAAGCACCTTTTGCTAGTTTTTGGTGCGGAAACCTGTAATTCATCGACTTTGGGTCTTCGGTCTCAAACTCATCAATTAGCCTTTCAGCATTTTCAAGGAGAACTGGGTCGAGGTCCGGCTCAAGTTCAGAAAGGATGTTGTTCTTATACTCATTCCACAACTCTTTCAGGAAGTGTACCTCCTTAAAATCCCTATCCAGTCCTAAGTATTTGTTACCTATAAAAGATAGTTCCTTCAGTCGAAGTTCTAGAAACTGCCTGTAGTTGAATATCATTGGGTAGACCAACGTATTTTGCAATACAGCTGACTCATCAATAGAATTATAAATTAAATTCGCAGCTGCTAGGTATCCCTGCGAATAGAGAAAAAACTTATCAGCAGGGTTCTTTACCCAGGCTCCATAGTCAGAATTGTTTTCCTCTTGAAACAATACGTCAGTTGAATTGGGGAAGTCGCTCATGGATTAGATGCGTTAAGTGTAGATGCGACAAAGGTTCTGCTCAAATCAAGCCCAGTTGCCCTTCGACTGGTAAGCTGCTACTCTGACCAATTTACGGGATATGTTCCTAATATTTTATTATAAATGCAAATTTATAACCATCTAATTTATCTGTATTTAAAAACCATATAATTTCTCAATCTAGACTTTAACCCATTTGAACCTTTGTTTCCCGAAGCAAGTGCAACAGTAATTTCATTATAAAATTTATCAACAAAAATATAATATGTTTCTAATGCTCTGCCATTTTGTATGGGTTTTTGAGTTGTATATTTAATAGTATTTTCTTCATTAGTAACTTTTTCCTTTTTTATAATTTTTTCTATTTCTTTATCTCCGCTATTGTAAGCTGTTTCTATTTTGCCTTTAATCTCATCTATTCTTACTACCATGCCATTAATAGAACCAGTAGCCGGAGTTTCCGTTTCCTTCCTTTCAAGAAAAAGTTTTATATAGCTAATATTATAACTTCGGGATTGGGCGATGACTGTATTATTAAAAATACATAATATTAAAAACAGAATTAAAAGAGGGGTTTTCATATAATAAGGCGAAATCAGAGGGGTAAAATTTAGCGACCGTTGCTTCCGGCTTCATCTTCAATATTCCGTCCTAATGTGTTGTGGAATGATTGCATGGCCTCGTCTATACGGTTTCGAAGCGTTAACAACCTTTCGTACTCGTATTCATCAAGTTTATACGAATTCCCTTTAGTATAGAAGTCAAAAGAACTTGTATTAACTATATGTTGATTAAGGTCTTTTATGCCATGTTTTTTCAACCAGGATTTTATTGATATATCTAGCGCAATGCAATGTTGGATAAATCCCTTGTAGCCACCTTTAAATTCAGCACCAATACCATTTCCCCTATCTTCAGTCTGCATTTTCCCTAAAAAAATGTGATTTCCAGGATTTTCAATTACATCTATTGTTGGCATAAAGCCCTTTTTAAAGGAATATAACTCTTTGCTTATTGCATTGGGAAGCAAAGGATTTCGCAAGAATTTACCATATTTAAATTCTATTGAAAAAGCGGAATAAGAAAAAACGCGATAATTGGCATACTTCTCTTCTGTATACATGCCCTCGTTATCTGATAATTCGAATAGATTTCTAGTGTCGCGATGTCCAACTATGTGTTCACCCATTCGTTTTTCAATCCACATTGAAATTTCACTTTCGTAGATTGCTTGCACAAAATCAAGCACAACATTGAGCTGAGTTTCAGCCAATTTTTGGGTAAGAAATTTCTGATATACGGCCCAACCTAGCCATAGTGTAAGTGCTGATACCACAAGGCTACCAATAGTAGCTGCCAAAGTAAGATGTTCACTTGTCGGAATAAAATCAGATAGAGAGAGAATAAGCATAGCACTAGGTAAATCTCTTCAACGCTAAAATCATTACAGGTAGTTACGTTGCGTGTTATAGCGGTTTCGTGAACTGCATCTCCTTATTTATAAGCAGCGCTTGATTACTAGCTCATAGTATAGCTAAAAGGGATACATTGGTTACGAAACCGCTATAGTGGATTATGCTACAGTCTTTTTAGGGGCCGCACGAGAGTAGGAACAGAAAACTTCCTTGATAAGAAGCAGAAGCCTCGTAAGGTGTAAGTAACAATAAATAACGAATGTAAAGTTGGCGAGCTGAACTTGTGCGCCTAGCTTCTAGCTGTTTATGGATGCCCACTCATTGCTAGTGCTGCTGGTAGAAGGCACTTATCTCTTCTCACCTATTGAATTTCAGTGTGATAATCGACTTAGTGGGATTTTCGGTTCTTACTCTCGTGCAAACCCTTAATAATGACATTTACTATAACATGGCACGTGGCCACCGAGGCAGCGTTTGGCAAATTGGGTCATGCCAAAGGTGATAAGCTGCTACTCAAGAGCCACCTGCGCCCTAGTCAGAGTGGTAGTGGGTTCGGTGGTGTCCACCTTCAGTAGCTTCAGGTAGCGGTAGATGGTAGCCCGGCTCACGCCTAGTACCTGGCCAATCTCCTCGACCGTCTTAGTCCTTAATAGGTAGAGCGTTTTAGCTGCCTCCGCTTTGGCCTGCACCTCCTTGCTCATGCCGGCTGGCCGGCCGCCCTGCCGGCCGCGTGCACGTGCAGCAGTCAGTCCGGCCCGGGTGCGCTCCCGAATAATGTCGCGCTCGAACTCAGCCAGCGAGGCAAACAGGTTAAACATTAGCCGTCCCTGAGCAGTGGTCGTATCGAGGTGGTCTTGTAGGCTGATGAAGTTCACGCCCTGCTTCTCGAAGCCAGCCACCAGCGCCACCAGGTCTTGCAGCGACCGGCCCAGGCGGTCGAGCTTCCAGACCACTAGGGTATCGCCAGCCCGCAACTCCATGAGCAGTTGCTTGAGCGCCGGGCGTTCCTTGGCCGAGGATACTTTCTCCTGCACGAGCTTGGTGCAGCCGTATGCCGTGAGGGCGTCGGTCTGGAGGTGTAGTTGTTGGTCGGGAGTACTTACCCGAGCGTAACCGAAAATCATGGCGCTAGTCTTAACAAAGTCAACTACTATAAAGGTAGTGCAACATTGATTGATAAGACGACAACTTAAGACACTAAATAGGGGGCGCGGTCGGTAGTCGAGCACCTGGCAGCGTGTCTTACTAAAACGTCCGTTTTTTGAGACGGCTATAACCAGCTTAAACTAAGCCTTTTTTTGGGTAGGCTTCTTTGTAACCGGAATCGTGTAACCCTGAGCCTGTCGAACTGCTTCCCGCGCTAAGCGCTTTTGACGCCGCTCGGCCCTGGCAATCTCCTGGCGTGCTTCTTCCTCTCGTACCGCATCGGCCTCGTCGTGGTAGCGCTTTAGCTCGGCTGCGTAGAAGGTGCGTTTGCGAGCCATGAACTCATCAACCATGATGGGCTCATTATCGGCCGAATACTCAGCAACTGGTTTTTCAGTACTGATGAACGTCTTGAGTTGAAAATTATCCACGTCGTCTTGCTGCCAGAAAGCGCAGTGTAACACGGGGGTCTGATTCTCGACTACGTACTGCTCGATGGTCTGTGCTACAGAATCGAAGGGCAGGTTCGATACATGAGCATCCATCAGGCTTTTGAGCATCAGTTGGTCATTTTGCCAGTCCGAGAAGCTTACCGCCAAGTAGAAACCGTTAGCCCGGTATTCATACCAATCCTTACCGTAGTGAGCGGGTAGTTCCGGCCCATAATATTTGTAGCCATCGCAAGCAGTAATGGAAATCATAGTGGGTATCTGTAAAGTGGTCTAGTGATGCCAAACAGCCGTCTTTTCCCAATCTGCCGGAAACCCCATCTTAGTAGCGTCTACCTGGTATTCCCGAATCAGCGCCTCAACCTTATTAGTAAAAGAGTTGCCCGGGTTGAAGCATTTCAGCAGATGGCTGATAAGCGCCACCGCCCCATACATCGTGGTATTAGCGTCCTCAGGCATGGGCACAGCAAACTTGAACTCCTTGCGCGATGGAATAGTAGGACGGTCGGCCGAGATGATTCTATTCCAAAGCCGGCCGTGGTGAGCGCAGACGTTTCGGACGTTGGCCAGCCAGAGAAACCACGTATCCAGGGTGGAAGGAGCCTGGTGGAACTCGGCAGAAATTTGCCGTTTGGTCTTGTCCGTTACCAAGGCCCGGAACAAGCGCGCCAACTCGCCCAGCGATAAGGTTTCCAAAGCCATCTGCGACGGGGGAAACTGCTCGTCTGGGTAATTCCGCTTGTATGTTCTCAGAAACAGCTCTTTCGGCTGCTTGAAATCTTCCTGAATACTTACTAGCAGCGAGTCCCACTGGCCCTTAAACTTTTTGTCAACCAGGTTTTCGTCGGTGTACCAGAAGAACCCATGCTCCAGACTATAGTAGTTGGTCAGCTTGGCCCGCAGCACTACTTCCACCCGCTCCATATACTCCATTACGATAGCCCGCAGCCGCTTATCGAACTTGTAAGCGTGCACGACGTCATCGAAGCTCGTGCCGTTCACAAAGCGGTGTGACCGGTCGGCCAGCTGCAAGGGATACATGTAGCCACTGAGGCGATAGTACCCGATGGTGTCCAGGTAGCGAGTCGCGCGGGCCTCGTCAGGGATAAGTAGGTTGCGGCTCTTGAGCAGGGCCAGCAACTCCGCGCTGGAGAGTGGCTGCTTGCGGTACTGGTGGGGCATGCTAAACCATATGAAACGGCAACGCCCCTAGCTGTTAAGCTAGGGGCGCCGTGATTTCGTTAAGAAAGCCCCGCAGATGCGCTTGCGTCAGTGGCGTGCGGGGGATTAATAAGACAAACGTACGAAGTAATTTTTAAATTCCTCTAAAAATTGCCATGTGCAATCGCAGGTGGCCAGGGTGGCAATTGCAGCCGCAGAAAAGCGACCAAAACGACAAGCAAAGTAAGTAACTAAAGGGAAGAAAAAACCCCTTTAGCAGTATTTAAAAACAGTTTTTTAGGTGAAAAAAGATTGAAAATATCTGCTCACTTTGTTGCTATAATAGCAACAAAGTAGTATCTTTAAGGTATGGAAAGAGCAACACAGCTCCTTCCTCAATCTCTCACCAAATGGAAGTCATTCGCAACACTCCCAGCCCAAGCAACGGCACTGCTAAAGCCGATGCTTACCAAATCATAACCGACCGCATCTTGGAAAAGATGGAAGGCGGTCTAATCCCCTGGCAGAAGCCCTGGCAGTCGTTCGGGATGCCCCGCAACTACGCGACGGGCCACCAGTACACCGGCATCAATGCCTTTTTGCTGCACTTCCTGAGCGAGGGCTTGCCCCTGTTCATGACGTTCCGGCAGGCTAAGAAGCTGGGTGGCAATATCCGCAAGGGTGCCAAAGGTTTCCCTATCATCTTTTTCAACGTGATTGAAAAGGATAAGAAGGAAGGCCAGCCGGGCGAAAAAGACCGGATTCCATTCGCCAGCTACTCGACCGTTTTCAACGTGGCCGACGTGGAGAATGTGAACCTGATTTTGCCCGAAGGTGCCCAGGTGCAGCACCAGCCCCTAGAGGCAGCTGAGGCCATCGTAGGCAGCTGGGCCGAGCGCCCCGCCATCAAGCACATGGACCAGCGCGCCTACTACGTGCCCGCGTTCGACTACGTGAATATGCCCATTTTCAGCAGCTTCACCACCGCCGAGGCATATTATCAGACCTTGTTCCACGAACTGACCCACGCCACCGGCCACGCCAGCCGCCTCAACCGGCCCGACCTGACCGAGAACATGAAAGTCAAAGGGGCCAGCGGCTACGCCCGCGAGGAGTTGACCGCCGAAATGGGCGCGGCCTTCCTCTGTGGTGTAGCTGGTATCACCACCCAGGCCAACGAAGAAAATTCAGTGGCTTACCTGCAATACTGGGTGGGCCAGCTCAAAGCAGATAAGAAGCTACTGGTGCAGGCAGCCAGCCACGCGCAGAAAGCCGCTAACCTGATTTTGGGCATCCTGCCCGACCCGATTCCCGCCCCGCCCGGCCCCGGCCAAGAGGTGCAATTGCTGACAACGGACGAGGAAGCAACCACCGCCCTAGCCGCCTAAAAAACGGCCCCAAACGGCACCGGATAGCAAGCCTATCCGGTGCTCGTAGGGCGCTGATTCTCTACCCCTTCAACCTACAAAATTTCCACTTGTCATGTCAGTTGAAACCCTAGCTCCAGCCGAAGAAATTGCCGCTACCACCCTGCCCACGGCCCAGGGTGAGCAACGGCAATTGCCGCTCGATAAAATTTACATCGGTGGCAATTACCGCCTGTCCATGAGTGCCCCCGGCCTTGCCGAACTGGCCGAAAGTATCAAAAATTCGGGCCTGATTCAGCCCGCCACCGTGCGCCCATTGGCCGAGCCGATAGAGGGCAAGTATTACGCCCTGGTTGCCGGTGGGCGGCGCTACGCGGCCCACGAGTTGGCCCAGCTGCCCACCATCATGTGCAACGTGCGTGAAATGACTGAGCAGCAAGCCGACGAGGCGCGGCTGATTGAAAACTTGCAGCGCGAGAACCCGCACCCAGCCGACGAGGCCGTAGCAGTGGGCAAGCTGAGCGCCAACGGCGACAGCCACGAGGCAATTGCCAGCAAACTAGGCAAGTCGCTTCGCTGGGTGGCCCAGCGCAAGGCCGTGAGCCAGTTAGCGGCCGGGTGGCTCAAAGCCCTGCGGGCCGACAAGCTGACGCTGGGCGCGGCTGAGGAGCTGGCCCGGTGGCCGCAGTCGGTGCAGCAGCGCCTAGCCGCCGAGCATCTAAAAGACCAGGGGCGCGGCTCAGCCTACACCGAAAGCTACGTAAAGGGCTGGGTGAGCAGTGAAACCCACTTGCTGAGCGCCGCCCCTTGGGAACTGGCTGATGATAAGCTGTACCCGCAGGCCGGGGCCTGCCTCAAATGCCCCAAGCGCAGCAGTTGCGCCGGGGTGCTGTTCGAGCAGCCCAGCAAGGGTAAAGACACGTGTTTGGATGCTGCTTGCTGGAAAATGAAAATGGGCAAGCAGACCGAGCGCGCCATCATCGACAACAGCACCGAGCAGCAGCCCGCCGTGCAGCTTTCCACCCGCTACTATGAGATGCCAGCGGGCAGCCTTTCGCCTAGCCGCTACGAGGTGGTAAAGAAGAAAGATGGTCGGCTGGGCGTGTACATCGACGGGCCGCAGCAGGGCCACGTGGCCTACGTGAAGGTGATAGGCGCGGCCCCAGCTGCCAATAAAAGCACCTACGAAACCGGCCTCGATACCCGCCGCAAGCGCCTCACTAAGGAGGCTACCAAGTGCGTACTGGCCGGGCGCGTGTTCGGGTTGCTAAAGCGGGGTGACGACACCGCCGCCCAGGCCCGCCGTACCCTGCTGGGCAGCCTTATTGCCCGCAAGCTACTGGCAAACCGCACGGCGCTCGATGAACTGACCTTTGCCCAGCTCGTGCGCGAATGGGGCTGGGAGCCGCTGGCCGAGAAAACCCGCAAGGCCAT
>Ga0308164_10004253_pt1 | contig 12244 bp, 8 predicted proteins | sample PhyTR2_FD_201031 | JGI IMG/M metagenome (GOLD analysis project Ga0308164, IMG submission 201031) | Phyllosphere microbial communities from UC Gill Tract Community Farm, Albany, California, United States - DLSLT.R2 | ecosystem: Host-associated > Plants > Phyllosphere > Unclassified | place: USA... | reverse complement strand
AACCTGCTCGCATCGGGTGAAGTCAGCTCGATGATCCTCGGCTCGTGGGCCGTGAGCCAGATGCAGGACGCCGCCGAAGCGGCCGGCGAATCCCGCGACGTCATCGGCTTCTGGCCCATGCCCTGGAAGACCGACACCGGTTTCACGTCGGTGACCGCCTCGGACAAGTTCCTGGCGATCAGCAAGTACTCGAAGAACAAGGCCACGGCGAAGGCCTGGGTCGACTGGTTCACGAACGAATCCGGATACGCCGCCAGCCAGGGCGCCATCAGCCCCGTCGTGAGCGACCCCGCCCCCGACACGCTGAAGGACTTCCAGGAGCTCGGCGTGAACTACATCGAGCTCGCCGCCGACCCGGTGGGCAAGGAAGCCGTGATCAACGACATCGCGAACGAGGCCGAGATCGACCTGTTCGGCAACATCTATCGGCAGAAACTGATCGACGTGGCGCGTGGCGCCGCGGATGGTGACAAGGAGAGCGTCTTCGCGGACCTCAACGACCGGTGGGCCGCTGCTCGCGCCACCGTCGACGCGAAGTAGCGCCCTCCACACGAAGCGCCGTGGCCCCGCAGCGTGGCGGGGCCACGGCGTCAACCAACGAACGAATCGAAGGTAGACGCATGTCCACACTCAAGGGCGATCCGGCCCTGACCGCCCGCGCGCTCGCGCCGATCTCGTCGCGCCGCCGCAACCGGCTGACCGGCTCAGGCACGACACCCTGGCTGTTCCTCATCATCCCGTTGGCCTTCCTCATCGTGCTGACTTATATTCCCGTCGGCAACATGTTCTGGTACAGCCTCACGTCGTGGGATGGCCTCGACCCCGAGAAGGAGTTCGTCGGTTTCGGCAACTTCGTCCAGATCTTCACCCAGCCCGAGATCTTCCAGGTCTTCTTCGTGAGCCTGTACTACCTGGCGGGCGCCGTGGCGCAGCTCGTGCTGGCGCTGTACTTCGCCACCCTTCTGAGCTTCAAGACCCGCTTCCGCAACCTTTTCAAGGGCGTGATCTTCTTCCCCTACCTCATCAATGGTGTGGCGATCGGCCTGGTCTTCCTCTACTTCTTCCGGCCGGGCGGAACCCTCGACGCGCTGCTCGCGGCCGTCGGCATCCATGACCCCGGCCAATGGCTGGGCGACCCGTCGCTCGTGAATATCTCGCTCGCCGGCACGTCGGTGTGGCGCTACATGGGCCTCAACTTCGTGCTCTTCCTGGGGGCCATCCAGTCGGTTCCGGCCGAACAGTACGAGGCGGCCGACCTCGACGGAGCTAACTCGTGGCACAAGTTCCGGTTCATCATCCTGCCGAGCATCCGACGCATCCTCGGGTTGTCGTTCATCCTCGCCATCGCCGGTGCCCTCTCGGCCTTCGAGATGCCCTACATCATGACGGGCGGCGCCAACGGCTCCGAGACGTTCGTCATCCAAACGGTGAACACGGCGTTCAAATTCTCGAAGGTCGGCCTCGCATCGGCCATGGCCGTGGTCCTGCTCATCATCGTCCTCGTCATCACGGCGGTCCAGCGTCGGGTGTTCCCCGACGAGAGAGGGGATGAATCGTGAAGAGCACGGTCGCCACAACCCTCAAGTACCTATCGCTCATCGTCGCCAGCCTGTTCGCGATCGTGCCCCTCGTCACGATCTTCATGCTGGCCTTCAAGACCGACCAGGAGCAGCGCACCACCGGCCCGCTCACCCCGCCGTCGAACTGGCTCAACTTCGAGAACTTCGCAACCGCGTTCTCGCAGGGTGGCATGGTGATGGGATTCATCAACACCGGCATCATCCTGGTCGTATCGGTGGCCGGCACCATCTTGATCGGCACGATGGCGGCCTACGCGGTCGACCGGTTCCGGTTCCGCGGCCGCAAGCTCGTGCTCGGGCTATTCCTTCTGGCCACCCTCGTGCCGTCCGTGACCACCCAGGTGGCCACGTTCCAGGTGATCTCGGCGCTCGACCTCTTCAACACGCGCGGCGCCGCCATCCTGTTGTTCGCCGGCACCGACATCGTGGCGATCTACATCTTCCTGCAGTTCATGTCGTCCATCCCCGTCTCGCTCGACGAGGCGGCAATGCTCGACGGCGCGAACCGTTTCACCATCTATTGGCGCGTCATCCTGCCGCTTCTGAAGCCCGCGATCGCCACCGTGATCATCATCAAGGGCATCGCCATCTACAACGAGTTCTACATCCCGTTCCTCTACATGCCGTCGCAGGAGCTCGGGGTGATCTCGACCTCGCTCTTCCGCTTCATGGGCCCGTTCGGCTCGCAGTGGCAGGTCATCGCCGCCGGAACAATCCTCGTCATCATCCCCACCCTCTTGGCCTTCCTCTTTCTTCAGCGCTACATCTACAACGGCCTCACCTCAGGAGCAACGAAATGACCCTCACCACCGCCGACCCGTCCACCGTGACCACGCGCACCCTGCACGACGGTTGGTCGCTGCGGGCTTTGCAGGGCCCGGTGCCCGCCGATCTGAGGGATGTCTCGGTGCCCGCGCGCGTTCCAGGTCTCGTGCACACCGATCTGCTCGAGGCCGGCCTCATCCCCGACCCGTATCTCGACCGCAACGAGCAGAAGGTCACGTGGATCGGCGAATGCGATTGGGAGTACCGCACCACGTTCGAGTGGCATGCGGACGGCCGCGACCGCCACGATCTGGTTTTCGAAGGCCTCGACACCGTCGCAACGGTGCTCCTCAACGGCCAGACGGTCGCGTCGACGCGCAACCAGCACCGCACCTACCGTCTGCCGGTCGCCGACCTGCTGGTCGAGGGCGACAACGAGCTGGTCGTGCGCTTCGGGTCGCCCGTCGCCTTCGCTGATCAGGCCAGCCTCGACATCGGCTACCGCCCGCACACGTACTTTCACCCGTTCAACGCCATCCGCAAGGCCGCCTGCAATTTCGGGTGGGACTGGGGGCTGGATGCTGCGTCGGCCGGCATCTGGAAGGCCGTGACGTTGCAGTCGTGGCAGGGCGCGCGTCTGGGGGCCGTGCGCCCCACCGTGACGGTCGATGCGCCCGCGCGCGGTCACGTGTCGGTGCAGGTCGATGTCGAACGATCGGATGATCGCGCCGTGACGGTCGTCGCCGAGGTCGCGGGAGTCCGCGCCGAGGTGCCGATCACCGGAGCGGCCCCCGAGGGTGGTGTGTCGTCGGTTGCCGTCGAGCTCGTCGTGGACAACGTCGACCTGTGGTGGCCGCGGGGCTTCGGCGAGCAGCCGCTCTACGACCTGACCGTGCGGGTTGTAGACGGGCCGTCGGCCGACGACACGGAGCGCGACATCCGCGCCCTGCGCATCGGTTTTCGCACCGTCGTCGTCGAGCTCGAACCGGATGCCGAAGGAACCTCATTCCGCTTCGTCGTGAACGGTGAGCCGGTCTGGGTGCGTGGTGCGAACTGGATTCCCGACGACGCGTTCGTGACGCGCGTCGACCGCGCGCGCCTGAGCGCCCGCCTCGATCAGGCCGAGACCGCCAATATGAACCTGCTTCGGATCTGGGGCGGTGGCTATTACGAAAGCGACGACTTCTACGAGCTGTGCGACGAGCGCGGCATCATGGTGTGGCAAGACTTCCTGTTCGCCTGCGCGAGCTACGCCGAGGAGGAGCCGCTCTGGAGTGAGGTCGAGGCCGAGGCGCGCGACAACATCACCCGATTGATGCCGCATCCGAGCCTCGTGCTCTGGAACGGCAATAACGAGAACATCTGGGGCTTCGAGGAGTGGGGTTGGGGCAAACGTCTGCAGGGTCGCACGTGGGGGCTCGGCTATTACCTCGACCTCCTCCCGCGGCTGGTCTCCGAACTCGACCCGGGCCGCGCCTACACGGCGGGGTCACCCTGGTCGGGCAGCATCGACATTCCCGCCAACGACCCCGACCACGGCTCGGTGCACCTGTGGGAGCACTGGAACCGCGTGGACTATCCGGCGTACCGCGACGTCTCGCCGAGGTTCGTCGCCGAATTCGGCTGGCAGGGGCCGGCCACGTGGTCGACGATCGAACGAGCAATCTCGGACATTCCGCTCACCCCCGAATCGCCCGGCATGATCGCGCACCAGAAGGCGACCGACGGCAACGACAAGCTCACCGACGGTCTCGTCGCGCACCTGCCGTTGCCCGACGACACGGAGGATTGGCACTGGGCCATGTCGCTGAACCAGGCCAACGCGGTCACCTACGCCATCGAACACTTCCGGTCGCTCAGTCCTCGGTGCATGGGCACGGTTGTCTGGCAACTGAACGACTGCTGGCCTGTGACGTCGTGGGCTGCGGTGGACGGCTACGGCCGCGCTAAACCGTTGCTCTATGCCCTGAAGCATGTCTACGCCGACCGGCTCGTCACCATCCAGCCGCGTGACGGTAGCTCGCTTGTCGTCTCGGTGGTCAACGACGGGCCGGATGCCTGGGCCGACACGATCGAGATCACCCGCTGCGCCTTCGACGGCACCGTGCTGGCCACGTCGACCGCTGCTGTGGCCCTCGAACCGCGCTCGTCGACGTCGATCGAGGTGCCGTCGGATGTCGCGCAGGCCACCGACCCCGCGGGCGAGGTGCTCGTGGCGACGATCGGTGGCGACCGCGCGTTCTGGTTCTACACCGAATGCCGCGACTCGTCGATCGAGGCATCCAACCCGCGTGTCGAGGTCGAGCGCCTATCGGACGGCTACGCCGTGACGGTGACCGCCGACGTGTTGGTGCGCGACCTGGCCCTGCTCGTCGACAAGGTGTCGCCCGAGGCCGTGGTCGACGACATGCTCGTCACGCTACTGCCCGGCGAGACGCACACGTTCCATGTGCTGCTCGACGCCGAGGTGGATGCTTCGGCGCTCGCCTCGCCACGCGTTGTGCGCACGGCCAACCAGCTCGTCGCCGACTGGCGCTGAGCCCTGACGTTTTCACCGCTGGACGAAGGAGCCCACGATGACACCACCCACCCTGACGACCCGAGCGATCGCCGCGGTCGCGACCGGCGCGATCGCCCTGACATCGCTCACGGCGCTGACCCTTGCGGGGGCTGCCACCGCCCCCGCGAGCGCGGCGCCCGCGGACTGGACGTCCCAGAACACGGAATTCGTCACCCGCGACGGTGCCACCTTGCGGCTCGGCGGCGAACCTTTCCGGTTCAACGGGGCGAACGCTTATTGGCTGGGACTCGACGAGAACGTTGGCGGGGTCGACTATCCGACCTTCTTCCGCATCAAGGACGCCATCGACACGGCCGACGAGATGGGGCTGACGGTTCTGCGGTCGCACATGATGACGTCCACGGGTCAGAACGACGCCAACCCTCTCGCCATCATGCCGTCCCTCGGCGAATACAACGAGGAAGCGTTCGCGACCATCGACTTCGCGATCGCCTATGCGGGGGAGCGCGGCATCCGGCTCATTCTGCCTCTGACCGATGAATGGGAGTACTACCACGGCGGGCACCGGGATTTCACGACGCCCCTGGGGCTGCAATCGGCCGACTTCTACACCGATCGTGCCGCTATCGGCGCTTACCAGGAGTACGTCGACCGAATTGTCGGCCGCACTAACACCCTGACCGGCGTGCCGTATGCGGCTGACCCGACCATCCTCGCGTGGGAGCTCGGCAACGAACTCGAGGGGATGACGCTGCCCTGGATCGACGAACAGGTCGCCTTCATTCGCGAACGCGCGCCCGAACAACTGGTGTCGGCCGGCCGCCGCTTCGACATCGACCCCGACACGTTGGCCTCGGCCGACCTCGACATCGTCGATGTGCACTACTACCCGCCGACCGCCCAGAAGGTGGCAGCGGATGCGGCAGCGGTCGTGGCAGCGGGAAAGGTCTACATCGCGGGCGAATACGGCTCGAATTCGGCGTCGCCCGCGCTGCTCGACCCGCTCGTCGCGAACGACGACGTCTCGGGAATGATGCTGTGGTCCCTCTTCGGCCACAACGATCGCGGCGGGTTCGTGCCCCACGACGACGGCTTCACGCTGCATTATCCGGGCACAACGGCGAAGATGCGTGAGCAGGTCGCCGCCATCACGAACTTCAGCCGCGCGCTCAGGTCCGAGACGGGCACGCTGGCCCTTGGGCAGCCCCTCATCACATCGGTCGACAACGTCAACGGGGTGAATGAGATCGCGTGGCGCGGAACGGCAGGGGCCGCCACCTACCGTGTCGAGGTGTCGACGGATGGGATCACGTGGACGTCTCTCGGAGCGGGAGCCGTCCCGGCCGAGGCCTCACCCGTGACCGACCTCGCGTCGACCCCGGGTTCGCGCTACCGGGTCGTTCCCGTGAACCTCGACGGCTCTGTCGGGCCGGCTTCCGAGACCGCTCAGCCGGGGGCTGACGCCGACCTGCTCGTCGATCCGCTGCAGAGTTTCTCGCTCGCGTCCGCACACTCCGGCGTGGTGCTCGAGGGAACGCCGCGGGGCGCGATCGCCCGCGCTGGTGGATCGGGCGGCAGTATCACCTGGGCCGAAGAGCGGATCAACCGCGTGCAGGTACGTTCCGCGGCCGGAGCCGCCCCTGCCGGCAGCATCTCGATCGAGGTTCGCCGCGGTGACGCGGGTTGGCAACGCGTCGAGGGTGCGAGCGTGGGAGACGTTGTGGACACCGGAGTGTTCGAGGATGCATCCGCCGTTCGCGTCGCGCTGATGCCCGGAGTGGCTCTGGCATCCGTCACGCTGCACTCGGCCGCCGCGGTGCCGACGTCGGCACCGGGAGCCTTCGCGTTGAGTGCGCCTGCCGACGGCGCCGAGGGTGTGCGTGCGACCCCGCGCTTCGTCTGGACGGAGGCCCCCGATGCGGCGTACTACCGCTTCGCGTTGAGCGCCGCAGGTGCCGCCGAACCGCTCGTCGCCCTGACCGGCTTGCGGGGCACGACGCTCGATCCCGCCGTGGAACTCGCGCCGGGAACCACGTATGTCTGGACCGTCGTGGCCGTGAACGGCACGGGCGAGACGGTCTCCGACCCTCGATCGGCGACGTTCGATGCGGCGCCACTGCCCGATACGGATCGCGTCATCGAGGACTTCGAGTCCTATGCCGACGACGCGTCGGTGAACGCGGCCTACGTGCGCAACACGGGTGGCGGCGCCATCGCCGGTGCCCTGGTAGAAGCGCCCGCGGGTGATGCCCCGAGCCCGGACGGGCAGACCGCGGACTTCGCCTACGACCTGGCGGGCCCCGGCTATGCCGGCGTCACTCACAAACTCGCGGCGGCCGATGATTGGTGGGGATACGACTCGATAGCCTTCACGGCGCGCGGAGGCAGTCCCGACCAGGACCTGAGCGTGCAATTCGTGGCCGGTGGCGCGTTCTGGGAGGCGACGGTTGCCATGCCAGGCGCCGACTGGACCGAGATCGAGATCCCCTTCGACGACTTCGCGCCGCCGAGTTGGGCCGGTGAGGGTGTGCTCGATCCGACCCAGGTGACCGAGTTCTCGTTCTACCTCGGCGGGTCGGGCGCGGGGACCCTCTCGGTGGACGATGTGCGACTGGTCGCACCGGCGGCCGTGGTGCCACCCGTGACCGAGCCCACTCCGTCTCCCTCGCCGACGCCTCCTCCGTCGACGGAATCGCCCGTCCTCATCGATCCCGGCGTTGCCGGGGCCGAAGGCGCAGCGCCCAACGCTGGCAAGGGTCTTGACGCGCGGCTCGCGAACTCCGGTGCGGACGGGGGAGTGTTGGGGGTCCTCGCACTAGCCCTTCTCGGAGCGGGCCTCGTTATCGCCGCCTCTCGACGACGCCGGGGCCGGACGGGCTGACACATGGTCGGGACTCATCCCTCGCACCACGGCAGTCCTCTCGCGCTCGCCGTCGACATCGGTGGCACGAAGGTGGCTGCGGCATTGGTCGACGACCACGGCTTCCTCGTGCCGGGCAGCACCGCGCGGGCCGCCACGGGTGGAGTCGGTAATGCCGCCGGGCTGACACGCAACATCGTCGGGGTGGTGGCCGACGTGCTGCGGACCGCGCCGCGCGGCGCCCGGATCGTCGGTGTCGGCATCGGATCCGCCGGCCCTGTCGACTTGGCGCGGGGTGCCGTTTCGCCTAAGAATCTGGCCGCTTTAGATCGATTCCCGGTCGTCGATGTGGTCGCAGCGGCGGTCCGGGCAGAGCAGGGTGACGACAGCGGCGACGTGCCGGTGGTGTTGCGTCTCGACGGCACCTGCATCGCGCTGGCGGAACGGTGGCGGGGCGCCAACCGCGGTGCCCGCCATTCGATGGCGATCGTCGTGTCCACTGGCGTCGGCGGCGGCATCATCCTCGATGGCGCCATGGTTTCGGGTGCGTCGGGCAATGCGGGCCACATCGGCCAGCTGCGCCTGCAACCCGCGGATGCCGGCGGCCCGAGCGACTCGGGAACCCTCGAGGGCATCGCGGCCGGGCCTCGCACGGTGGCCTGGGCTCAGAGCCGAGGATGGCTCGGGCAGACGGGCGAGCAGCTGGCCGCGTCGTACGCCGACGGCGACCCCGTCGCGAGAGCCGCCGTGCGGCGGTCGGCCGAAGCTGTCGGGTTGGCGATCAGCAACGTGACGACCTTGCTCGATCTCGAGGCGGTCGCCATCGGTGGCGGGTTTGCGAATGTGGCGCCCGACTATGTCGACTTGGTGCGGGCGGCGGCGGAAGAGAGCGCGCTGTTCCCCTACGCCTCCGCCGCCACGATCCGCCCGACGGGTCTCGCGGGAGACGGGCCGTTGATTGGTGCCGCGGCACTGGTGCACCGGGCGTCGGACCTGGCGCTCCGGGGCACGGTCGAGCCGGAGCCCGCGCAGTGCGAACTAGCCGATGGCGTCGGTCAAGAACGCGACGACGTCGGCGTTCATGCGGGCGTGGAACGCCTCGCGGTCGAAGCCTGACGGGTCCTGAGAGGGCGGGAAGCTCGCGTTCTGCATCACCTCGGGGAAGGGCGTGAGGAACGAGAAGTGCCCGCCGTTCTCCACGACCTCGTGCCGCACGCGGGACCGGTCCGGCACGCCGTCGAGCACGATATCGCCCTGCCACGCGGGGGTGTGCTTGTCGTGTTCGCCCGACATCAAAAGAATCGGCACCTCCACGTTGCGCAGCGCCGTCTCCTCCTGGAACCACGGCGTCGCGGGCGCGAGCAACACCAGCGCCCCGACGCGACGACTCGTGCGCGGGTGCAGCTTCTCGGGTTCGCCCGACTCGGTCTCGCGCGCAAAAGCCGTCGGCACGGCGCCCGCGGCGGCCAGCACCGAGTAGCCGCCCATCGAATGCCCGATGAGGCCGACATCCGTGGGGCGCACCACCGGCGCGAAACGAGGGTCGCTCAGCATGAACTGGATGACCTCGACCACATGCCGCGGCCGGTCGACCAGGTTTGCCACCCGCCCATAGGAGGCGTTGTCGCCGATGCTGTTGCCCGGATGCGTGGGCGCCGCGACGACGAAACCGGCGCGAGCCAGCGCCGCCGCGAGGTCGCGGTAGAGCAGGGGCGAGCCGCCGTTGCCGTGCGACAGGACGACGAGCGGATAGCGCGAACCATCGGTGGGCGGGGCCACCTCGGCGTCGAGGGCGACGCTCTCCGTGTAGGGGCCCAGCTTGGTCGGCCGCTCGGGTGAATCGGTCGGATACATCACCAACACCGGGAAGGGCGCCCCGGTTTCGTCGTCGTGAACCTCGACCCACCGGCATCCCGCGTTCTTCTGCATTCTGTTAAGGGTAGCCGGGGTGGTGGGCCGCGCCGTCATAGGCTGAGCGGATGGGGGAATACAGCATCGAGGTCACCGACAGTGTCGTGCCGGGGCCGCACGGCGGCGTTCCGATTCGGCACTACGTCGACCCCGGGCATCCGCGCCCGGCCGGGCACGTGGTGTGGGTGCACGGTGGAGGATTCATCCGGGGCAGCCTGGAGCTGCCCGAGTCGGATCAGGTGGCGCGGGCGCTCGCCGCCGAGGGGATCGCGACGACCGCGGTGGGCTATCGACTCGTTCGCCCCTCGCTGAGCCGCGCCGCCCACGCCGCCGACAACCGGCGGGCGCGATCGCGCAACCGTTTCCCGGTGCCGCTCGACGACGTCGTCGCGGTCGTGCGGCAGGTCCAGGAGCAGCACCCCGAGGGCGTCATCCTGGGCGGTGCGAGCGCCGGCGCGTGCCTCTCTGCCGGTGCCGTCATGCGGCTCGCCGCCGACGGAGACGCACCGCTTCTCGGCACTTTCTTCACCTACGGGTTCTTCCACGCACGCCTGCCGAAGGGCCCGCGCGAGGACCGGCCTCGGTCGCGGGGCCATCGCCGATACTCGCACTCGGCCGTGCTTCTCGACATCCTGAACCGCATCTATGTCGGCGATCCCGCCGTTCTCCGTGACCCGACGGCGTTCGCGGGCGGGCACGACTTGAGCGGCTTCCCGTCATCCCTCCTGCTGGATGCCGACCGCGACACCATGCGCGCGTCGGGCGGGCAGTTCGGGCGCGAGCTCGTGGCCGCCGGCGTCGAGACCGACTACCGCGTGATGCCCGAGACCGCGCACGCCTTCCTCAACCGGCCGCTCGACCCGGCTTTTCGCCCGGCTATCGATCACATCGCCGAGTGGGTTCGCTCGCGAAGCCTCGTCACCCCGAAGTAAGAACGCAGAGCTCGGGTCACCAATTTTGGGGCGAGTCCTGACGACGCTCCTCGGGGACGGTCGAGGCGGCGTGCCGCGGCTCGCCGATCACCGCTCTTCCTGTGGTTCTCCGCCGGGGTTCGCGTGGCGCCCGCGGCGCGCCTCGTGGGGCTGCACGCGCCCGTCGGCGAGCCGGATGACCTGATCGGCAACGGCCTCGATCTTCGGGTCGTGCGTCGAGATGATGGCGGTCGTCCCCTCGGCCCGCACGACGTCGCGCAAGAGCGTGAGGATGCTGGCGCCCGTGTCGGCATCGAGCTGCCCCGTCGGCTCATCCGCGATGAGCAGGCGCGGCCGCCCCGCAAGAGCCCGCGCGATGGCCACGCGCTGTTGCTGCCCGCCCGAGAGTTCGCCGGGCCGCTGCTGGGCCTGCGCGCCGAGCCCCACGAGGTCGAGGTAGTGCGCCACCCGCTCCTCGCGCTCGGCCGGATCGAGCCGTCGCAGTCGAAGAGGCAGGCTCACGTTCTCGGCCGCGGTCAGCAGGGGCAGCAGGCCGAACGTCTGGAATACGAAGGCGATCTTGTCGCGGCGCAAAGCCGTGCGGGCGCGGTCGTCGAGGGTGGCGACATCCGTGCCGTCGACGATCACGCGGCCCGATGTTGTCGTGTCGAGGCCGCCGATGCAGTTGAGCAACGTGGTCTTGCCGGCGCCCGAGCGGCCGACCAACGCGGCGATGCGACCCGGCTGGATGCTGAACGACACGTCCGAGAGCGCGTCGACCGTGCCCGTGCCCGACGGATACGTGCGCGTCAGGTTCTCGACCTGGATCATGGCGTCGGTCATCGTCCGGTCTCCTCGGAGTCGGTGGAGTCGGTGGAGTCGGTGGAGTCGGTGCGGCCGCGCCGGGGACGCCGGAACGGGGAGAGGGAGGGGTCGTCGGCGTCCGTCTCCGGGGTCTCGACGGGCTCGGCAGCGCGGTCGGCGAACACCCCCACGTGGTCGCTCTCGAGCTCGAGCCTCACCCGATCCCGCAACCCGAGCCGCTCCCGATACGCCGCGGGAACCTGCATGCGGCCGGCGCGGTCGAGCAGCGCGAACTCCTCGGCGTGCACCGTCTCGGCACCCGCGTCGTCGACGACCGTGCGGCGCACCACCTCGGTCGAGGTGCGGCCATCCCGAATCGCGATCGTGCGCTGCACCCGCCCGGACACCGAGGCGTCGTGCGTGACGATGACGACCGTCGTGCCCAGCACCCGGTTGGCCGCGCGCAGCGCATCGAAGACATCGTCGCTCGTGGCCGAATCGAGCTCACCCGTCGGCTCGTCGGCGAGCAGCACGGCGGGCTCGTTGGCCAGCGCCACGCCGATCGCGACGCGCTGCTGCTGCCCACCCGACATCTCGTGCGGGCGTCGCGCCGCCAGCTCGGCGATGCCCAGGGCGTCGAGCACCTGCGCCGTGCGTTCGCGGCGACGCGCGCGAGAGGCCCCGGCGAAGCTGAGCGCCAAGCCGATGTTTTCGGCGGCCGTCAGGTAGGGCAGCAGATTCTTGGATGTCTGCTGCCAGATGAATCCCACCACCTCGCGGCGATAGTGCACCCGCTGTCGCGCGCTGAGCGTGAGCAGGTCGTGTCCCGCAACGGTCGCGCGCCCGGCCGTCGGCAGGTCGAGCCCCGACAGGATGCCGAGCAGCGTCGACT
>Ga0308164_10004248_pt1 | contig 12255 bp, 5 predicted proteins | sample PhyTR2_FD_201031 | JGI IMG/M metagenome (GOLD analysis project Ga0308164, IMG submission 201031) | Phyllosphere microbial communities from UC Gill Tract Community Farm, Albany, California, United States - DLSLT.R2 | ecosystem: Host-associated > Plants > Phyllosphere > Unclassified | place: USA... | reverse complement strand
TAACGAGGTAGCCCTGCGTAAAATCAAACAAGTCGTTGATAGTCCGCGTCTGGCCGGTGGTGTAGAAGGTAGCCCGCGTATCGGTGGTGGTGCCCGGAAAGCCCGGAAACAAGTCCACGATATTGGGCTTGATGCGCAGCCCCGACCAGCCGCCGTTCACGCCAAAATCGGCGGCCGGTACGCTACCGCCCAGGCTGGCGTGCAAAATGAAGGGCATCCCGCCGAAGGTGCGCGTGCGGGTGCCGTCGAAGGGCACCGTGAAAATCACCTCCTGGCTGGCCGCCGGCGCGTCGTTATCAGCCAGGAACAGCAGGCGGTACTCCGGGGCCAGCGAGTAGCTGGTGCTCAGTACTTTGTTGGCGTAGGTTACGGCGTCGGTGTTACGGGCCGTGCCGGTATACACTTCCGCATTGAGGTAAAGCTTGGTTAGCAGCGTTTGGCAGGCGCCCTGGTCGGCGCGGGCGTAGGCACTGCGGGCGGGCGCCAGCACGGGCTCAATGGCTTTCAGCTCGCCCTCCAGATAGGCAAACAGGTCGGCCCGCGTTATCTGCGGCGGCGGCGTGCCGCCCAGCGTCGAGGTTTCGTCGGCAAAGGGTACGTTGCCAAACATATCCAGCGCGTGCCAGTAGCTGAGCGCCCGCAAAAAGCGCGCCTCGGCCCGGTACTGCCGGATGGTGCCGGCCGCGTTGGCCTCGGTGATGCCGCGGCTGGCTAGCTTCTCATCCGAGGTCTGGCGAATAAACTCGTTGCAAATGCCAATCTGGTAGAACAGCCGGTCGTAGATGGCGCGAATAAACTCGTTGTTCGCATTCCAGGTATTGCGGCTGATGTCGGACAGGTTGCCATCGTTCCAGGCGATAATGCCTTCATCCGAAGCCAGTTCCTGCATCGACCAGTACTGGCGCAGGTACTGGCTGAAATCCTCACCGATGCCCGAAATGTCGGGCTGGCCATCGGGGCCGCTCTGCCCGCTCACGGCCAGCGTGGCGTAGAGGCGCACCAAAGATTGCTGAATCTGGACTGGGTCGCGGTACACAACCTCGGCATTAGCCGTGTAGGAGGGCACCTGGTCGAGCTGGCTGGTGCAGCCCGCCGAAGCCAGCCCCAGGGTGGCCGCCAAGGCCAGGGTGCGCAGGGGGCGCTGAAAAATAAACGTCATAGCTAGGTGGGATACAGGCGCTTAGAAACCGTAGGTGAGGCCCAGCGTGAAGGTGCGCGGCCGGGGGTAGATGTTGCTGTCGTAGCCGCCGCTGATTTCGGGGTCGATGCCCGAGTAGTTGGTCAGCAGAAAGAGGTTTTGGGCGGCGGCGGTCAGGTTAAGGGTCGAATTTTTGCCCAGCACGCTCCCAAACTGGTAGCCTACCGTCACGTTTTCGAGGCGCGCAAACGAGCCGTTTTCCAGGAAATAATCCGACTGGGCCGTGAGGCTGTTGAAGCTGGTGAGGCGCGAAGCCAGAATCTCGGTCGAGAGGTTGCCCAGCGTGCCGTTAGAGCCAGGCCCGAAATAAGCCCCCGAGCGCACCCCGTTGAAGATGTACCCCCCCAGATTAGAGCGGAGTGTGAAGGCCAGGTTGAGCTTGCCGTACGTGGCGTTGGCCCCAAACCCCAGAATGGTGGTCGGCCGGGGCGACTTGCCGATGTAGCGGTCCGAGCCGTTGAGCACGCCGTCGCTTTCGAGGTCGGCCACGGCATTCTGAATGGGCTGGTTTTCGCCGTTGTACAATTGCTTGTACACGTAGAACGAGCCGGCCGGCGCGCCCACCGCGTTGATTTGCGAGCCGTTTATCTGGCCCACGTAGTTGGCGTCGTCCACCAGCGTCAGCTTCGTGATGCGGTTGCGGTTGAAGGTGGCGTTGCCGTTCACCGTCACGTTGAGCTTCTCGCCGCGCACCACGTCGAGGTTGGCCGTCAGCTCCACGCCCTGGTTGGTGAGCGAGCCGATGTTGAGAAAACCAGCGTTGGAGAGGTTGGAAAGCGCCGATACGTTGCTGAAAAACAGCAGATTCTTCGTGTCGCGCCGGTACACTTCCACTGCGCCGGTCAGGCGCCCGTCGAAGAAGCCGTAGTCGAGGCCCACGTTGTAGGTGGTGGTAGTTTCCCAGGTCAGCTCAGGGTTGTAGAAGCTGGGGCGCAGCGTGCGGTAGTACTGCCCGGCCACCAGCTGCTGGGCCGTGTTGGTGCTGAGCGTAGAAATGGGCAGGTAGCCCGAGTTGATGCCGATGTCCTGCTGCCCGGTTTGGCCGTAGCCCAGGCGCAGCTTCAGGTCCGATACGGTGGCGTTATCCTTCAGGAAATCCTCGCCCTTCAGGCGCCACGCAAACGCGCCCGACGGGAAGTAGCCCGTGCGCCGCCCCGGCGCAAAGTTCGACGTCTGGTCGATGCGGAAAGTACCCGTAAAGAGGTAGCGGTCAGCAATGTTATAATTCAGGCGGCTGTAGTACGAAATCAGCACCAGGTTATTGGTGTACTGGGTCTGGTTGTCGTAGGTCGGCGTGAGGGGCGTGTACACGCTGCCATCGGCGCGGCGGTCGTCGAAGATGTAGTTGGTGTTGCCGAATTTCTGAAACGAGTAGCCGGCCAGCAGCTCCAGGCGCTGGCCCAGCACCCGGCCCTCGTACTTGCCGTAGGCTTCGAGCAGGTAGTTGTTCAGCTCCTGGCGGTACTCATTATTGAGGCCTTGGCGGTTGTATTGCGAGGCCGAGGTGGGCGCTACGTACACGGTGCCGCTGCCGCGCTGCACGTCGTAGCCCACGTTGAGGTTGGCCGACAGGCCCGGCACGAAGGGCAGCTTGTAGTCGAAGCGGGCGTTGCCTAGGCTGCGCTTCACGGTGCTGCGGTCGCGGCGCTGGTTGATGAGGCTCAGCGGGTTGCGCGCCGAGAGGTTGACCAGCTGCCCGTTGCCCTGCAAAAACTCGTAGTAGCCGCCGAAGGGCGCGTAGCGCGGGTCGTCGGAGGTGATGGGCTGGCTGGGGTCGAAGCCCACGGCCGTGCCCACCGCGCTCTGGTCCGAGAAGTTGTTGTCAATCCACGAACCCTTCACATTCAGCTCCACCCGCAGGTTGCCGTCGAGCAGCACGGGCGTCAGGCTCAGGTTGCCGGTGTAGCGCTTCAGGTCGTTGCGCTTCAGCAGGCCCTGCTGGCTGAGGTAGCCCACCGAGGCCCGGAAGGGCACCTTGCCCAATGCGCCCAGCACGCTGGCGTTGTTGTCGGCGGTGTAGGCCGGGCGGTAGATGGCGCGCTGCCAGTCCGTGTTTTCGGTGCCGAGCAGGGCTTGCTGCTGGTAGTTGCCGTAGTTCAGTACCAGGTCGCGAAACTGGTCGCCCGTGAGCACCGGCACGTACTTGGCCACCGTGGCAATGGAATGCTGGGTCGACACGTTCACGCGTATCGCCTCGCCCGCCAGGCCCTTCTTGGTGGTCACGATAATCACCCCGTTCGAGGCCCGCACGCCGTAGATGGCCGTGGCCGAGGCATCCTTGAGCACCGTAATGCTCTCAATATCATTGGGGTTGATGAGCGAGAGCGGGTTGCCCGCGCCGGCTAGCCCGTCGTTGCTCACCGGCACGCCGTCAATCACAAACAAGGGGCGGTTGCTGGCACTCAGCGACGAGCCGCCCCGGATGATAATCTGGCTGCCCGCGCCCGGCGCGCCGCCGGCGGTCGTTATCTGCACGCCGGCCACCTTGCCCTGCACCAGCTGCTCGGGGTTGGTTACCTGGCCTTTCACAAACTGCTTGCTGTCGATGGTCGTGATGGAGCCCGTCACATCTTGTCGGCGCTGGGTGCCGTAGCCCACTACCACGGCTTCGCTCAGGGCCTGGGCGTTTTCGCCCAGCGTGGTGAGGGGGGCCTGCACGGGCTTGCCGTCCAGTACCGTCACCGATACCCGCGCCGTAGTGAAGCCCACCGACGAGTACACCAGTGTGTGCTGCCCAGCCGGCACATTCGGAATGCTGAATACGCCGTTCTCATTGGTAGTGGCGCCGAGCGTGGTGCCTTCTACCACCACCGTTACGCCCGGCAGCGGCTCACTTTTGGCATCAACTACACGCCCGGTTATGACTCCATTTGCCAGGGGTGCCACGCTGGCTAGGGCGCCGTGGCCCGGCCCATGCAGCCCCGGCGCTAGGGGCGCGGCCGCCGCCGAGCCAACCGCGAGAATGCCGATAACCGGCGTAGACAAAAAGGCACGGCCCGCGCCGAAGGGGCGCAGCCAACGTAGGGGTGGCATCATGGGTGGGACTGGGAATAGTGGGTGCCGCTACCTCGCGGAGGCAGGCGGCTAAACCAGCGCCAGGAGCCGTAGTTGCTGCCTGAAAAGCGCTGAATGCAAGGCAAAGAAATGCCAGCCCAGCCCCGGGGAAAATTAGTCAAACCCCAGTATGAAAAATATAGACCCGTATGGTCAAATTACCTCTATTGGTCAAGGGTTTAGTGCCAAAAAGGGTTTGTAAAATATAAGCCTGATATTGGCGCTAGAAGGCCTCAACTTACCCTAATTAATCCGTCAAGCAGAGCAGTAAGCCGGGGTTCAGCAGCCCGCTCAGCATCCGGTGCAGAAGTGCCAAACCGCGGGTGCCGGTAAGGTAAAGGCAGGGCCTAGCCAGGGGCACTGGCCTTAGCCTGACGCGCGCGCGCTAGCCTGCCACTCGCCTGCGCAAGTAGCCATTCACCTTCCCGCTAGGGTAGTTGGTACCCCCGCCGCTAGGTCGCGTCCAGAGTTCGCACCTGCGCCTCAAACTCCTCGTTAGGCAGCACCGAGCGGTTCTTCACCCGCGTCTTGTAGGTGTAGATGGTATTGATGGAGTAGCCCAGAATACGACTGATGCGCTCGCTGTCATCAATACCCAGGCGCACGAGCGCAAAAATGCGCAGCTCGGCCGTCAGCAGCTGGTCGTCGGCTAGCTGCACGTGGTCTTCGGGGCGAAACAGCGTATTGAAAGCCGGAATGAAGTGCGGAAACAGCTTCAAAAAAACCTGGTCGAAGTTCTTGAATAGCGCCGTGCGCTCGTGCTTGATGTTGACCCCATCCAGCAGCCGCTGCAAGCCCGTGTACTGCTTGCTATCGAGCAGCGCAGTGAGCGATTTTTTCAGCGCCTCCAGCTTGTCGATGTACTGCGAGTTTGTATTCAGGTAATACCCAATGTACTCATCCTTAATACGGTTGGCCTCGTTCAGGCGCACGTTCAGCTGGTTGAGCTGCCCGATGGCCGCGCGCAGCTCCTCGTTGGAAGCCACTACGCGCTTGTCGGCCCGCTGCAAGCGCCGCAGCTGCGCCAAGATGACGAGCGTACACACTGCCCCAAAGGCGGCTAGCCCCGCCAGCACCCACGAGTTGCGCCGCAGGGTCTGCCGCTGCTGCTCAATGATGCTGACCTTCTCGCCCTCGATAATAGACGAGATGTGGCTGATTTCGACCTGCCGCTGGCGGGCTTTGTAAAAAGCCGCTTCTTCGCGCGCCTCCCGGATAAAGCGGTAGGCATTCTGTAAATCGCTCCGCCGGTAGCAGTAGTCCGATACTTTGAAAATCGCCAGCGTCTCTTTGGTAGCCGACTGCACATCGGCAATAGCCGCCACGAGCAGCAACTCAAAAGCCGCTTCCTCCTGGTGCTGCGACTCGTAGATGTTGGCTAGGGTGCTGGCACTGACGGCTAGCTGGTGGGGCGTCAGGCCCGGCAGCTGCCGCACGGCCTGGTAAAACCGGATGCCAGCCGGCAAATCCGTTTTCTTCTGCGCAATAAAGCCGTCAATCGCCAGGCACTCATACGCGCCGGAACCACATAGCTGCCGGGCCGTATCGGCATAGGCCAGGGACTTGGCGTAGTACACGGGCCGGTAGTACTCATCCTGGTCAAAAGTACCTAAATCGCTGTAGGCCCGCGCTTTCAAGAAATAGTAATCCACCCGGTCGGGCACCGATAGCTGCTGCGCCTTGAAATCGTCAAGCGCATCAAACGTCTCCTTGAACATGCCCGACGACAATAGGATAAACGCGAGCTTGAGCTTGGCAACCGCTATCTTCTTCGCATCGCCCGATTGGTGGGCTAGCCGGTTTACTCGCAGGCAATACGCAAAGGCGGAGTCGTATTTATAGGCCTTGTATTCGTCATAAATGCGCACGCCCAGGCGAAACTGGGCATCCGGCTCGCTAGGGCTCGCTTCATACTCGGCGCGTAAAAAGGCAATGCGATTCAGCCGCTGGGCATCGTATTGGTGGCGCTGAGTTAACGCCTGATTGAGAGCCCTAAGCAAGCTATCTGTCCTGCTTTCCTTGGCGCACGCTTTAAAGCCAGAAACGAGTAGAAGAGCAAAAACAAAAAATAGTCTTACCGGCATTTGTTCACGCAATATACATGCTGCCGCGAACCTAGGGAAGCCTACCTACAGTAGCCAGATGACTATTGACTGAACAACGAATTGCTTACTCCAGTGTTCGTACCTGTTGAAAGGAGTAGGGAAAAGAAAGCGCTATGTAAGTTGCGTTCAACTTGGTGCGGAAAGCGGTAGCTGAGCGCTGAGTGCCGCTGGTCGAGGTCAAAGTAAGGGCCGAGGTAGCGAGCCACTTCCAGGCGAGCCGCTTCGAGGCTGGCAAATACGTCACCATAGGCCAGTAATTCGGTTCTGAATGTGCTCCAACCCGCCTCATTTTGGGCGGGCTGCCCACGCAGGCCGCCTAGAAAATGGAGGCGGATTTTGGGAGCAGATTACCTTCTGACCTAGCCGGGGATACTGAAGTAAAAGGGCCTTAACAGTAATAAGAAGGCGGATAAATCCATTCAGAAAAGTATAGGCACAAAAAAAGGCCGCGCCACCCGGCACGACCCTTTCCAAACCCGGACGCAGCGAGAATTCCCACCCAGCGCTGGTCCGTGGCTCCAACCCGAGGGCTAGTGCCGGAACAAAAGTTCGCGGTACTTCACCAGGGGCCAGTCCTCATCAGCCACAAGCAGTTCAAGCTTGTCGGCCGCGCGGCGAATAGCCGCGAATTTTTCCTTCACTGTGTCGCAGTACGCAATGGCACGCTCACGGGCATCTTCAATCTTATTGGCCACTTTGCGGGCCTCGGTCATGGCATCCACCGTCGTTTTGATGGTCGATACGTAGCGCGAGATAGATTTAATCATCTCCACCGTTACTTCGCTGTTCTCATCGTCGAGGCCGAGGTCGCGCAGGCCGCGCACGTTCTGCACCAGCTTGTTTTGATAGGCTAGCGCCGTCGGAATCACGTGGTTTACGGCCAGGTCGCCGAGCACACGGCTCTCAATCTGAATTTTCTTGGTGTAGTCTTCCAGCAGGATTTCGTGGCGGGCGTGCAGCTCGGTGTGCGATAAAATACCGTGGCGGGCAAACAGCTCGGCCGCGTCTGTGCGCGTCATCGCATCGAGGGCCAGCGGGGTGGTGGGCACGTTGGCCAGGCCCCGGCGGGCGGCTTCCTCTTTCCACTCGTCCGAGTAGCCATTGCCTTCGAAGCGAATGTCTTTCGAAGAGATAACGTAGCTGCGCAACACATCTACGATAGCCACTTCCTTCTTTTTGCCTTGGGCAATCAGCTCGTCAACCTCCGTCTTGAAATCGATAAGCTGGTCGGCCACAATAGCGTTGAGCGTGGTCATGGCCGACGAACAGTTTGCACTGGAGCCTACGGCGCGCAGCTCGAACTTGTTGCCCGTGAACGCAAACGGCGAGGTGCGGTTGCGGTCGGTGTTGTCGAGCAGAATGGCCGGAATCTTGTCGATGCCCAGCTTGAGGTAGATGTTGTCGCCCTTGTCGAGCGGCAGCTTGGCGGTGCGCTCCAGCTCGTCGAGCACGCCGTCGAGCATTGAGCCCAGGAACACCGACATGATGGCCGGCGGGGCTTCGTTGGCACCCAGGCGGTGGTCGTTGCTAGCCGAGGCAATGCTGGCGCGCAGCAAGTCGCCGTAGCGGTGCACGGCCTTCACCGTGGTGATGAAGAAGGCCAGGAACTGGAGGTTCTCCTTGGGGCGGCGGCCGGGGGCTAGCAGGTTTACGCCCGTGTCGGTGCTCATTGCCCAGTTGTTGTGCTTACCCGAGCCATTTACGCCGGCGTAGGGCTTCTCGTGCAGCAGCACTTTGAAGTTGTGCTTGAGGGCCACACGGTCCATCACATCCATCAGCAACTGGTTGTGGTCGATGGCCAGGTTGGCATCCTCGAAGGTGGGGGCGCACTCGTATTGGTTGGGGGCCACCTCGTTGTGGCGGGTGCGCAGCGGAATGCCCAGCGCGTTGGCTTCTTCCTCGAAGTCAAACATGAAGGCGTGCACGCGGGGCGGAATCGAGCCGAAGTAGTGGTCTTCAAGCTGCTGGCCCTTGGCTGGCGCGTGGCCGAAGAGGGTGCGGCCCGTCATCACGAGGTCGGGGCGGGCGTCGTAGAGCGCCTTGTCAACCAGGAAGTACTCCTGCTCGATGCCGAGTGTGGTATTCACACGCTGCACGTCTTTATCGAAGTACTGGCACACGTCGAGGGCAGCCTTTTCGAGCACGGCCAGCGACTTCAGCAGCGGGGCTTTGTAGTCGAGCGCCTCGCCGGTGTAGGCCACGAAAATCGTGGGAATACACAGCGTTTTGGCGCCCACCGTTTCGATGATGAAAGCGGGCGAGGTAGGGTCCCAGGCGGTGTAGCCGCGGGCCTCGAAGGTGTTGCGAATGCCGCCGTTGGGAAACGACGAAGCATCGGGCTCCTGCTGCACGAGGGCCGAGCCTTTGAAATTCTCAATCGGGCGGCCGTCCGAGTTCAGGTCGAAGAACGAATCGTGCTTTTCGGCGGTGGCGCCGGTGAGGGGCTGAAACCAGTGCGTGTAGTGCGAGGCCCCCTTGGCCATGGCCCAGGTTTTCATGGCCGAAGCCACGGCGTCGGCCACGTTGCGCTCAACGGGCGTGCCGTGCTTGATAGCCGCTTGCAGCTTCTTGAAGTATTCGCCGGGCATGTTGGCCCGCATTGCTTCCAGATTGAATACGTTTTGCCCAAACGAGTCGGAACGGCGGGTAGCCACTGGCTTTACCGTCAGCGCCTGGCGCTGGTCAACTAGTTCAAGAGCTTTAAAGCGAAGAATGGCCATGAAATAAATAAGAGGGTGTCTGATTTCAAGGCAAAAATACGAAACAGTTGCTGATTTCTGGCAAATACCCCTTCGATTTAGCTCATTTACTGGCCAAACACCCCAAAACAGTCGGCCAAGGGGTCATACTGCCTTAGCAACTGTTCTGGCAGCATTAGCTATTAATCGGCCTAAAGTACTAAAGGCCTAGCCACTTCTCTACCCTAGCCAGGCAGGTACCGGGGGCAGCAGCCCGGGGCCAGTAGCTTTGCACCATGTTAGCCGCCCTGCTCGCCCGCTTTCGTCAGTTTCGCCGCCAGCGCCGGCAGCAGCGCCAAGTGCTGGCATTGAGCCGCGCCGATGCGGCGGCCCTAGCCACGCAGGCCACGCCCGATGCCCGCCGCGTGCTGGTGGTGCGCAACGATTCCATTGGCGACTACCTGCTGTACCGGCCCTGGCTGCGCCGCCTCAGTGCCGAGGCGCAGAGCCGGGGCCAGCGCCTGACCCTGCTGGCTAATGAGCTGTGGGCACCCCTGGCCTTGGCCTGGGATGGTGATTTATTCGAAGAAGTCATTCCATTTCAGGCTGGCCGCTTCATGACGAACCTCGCTTACCGGGCCAGCATCCTGCGCGAGGTGGGGGCCTGTGGCTTTGGCGAGGTTATCTACCCGCTGCATGTGCGTGAGGCAGCCATCGAAAATTTCATTCGCTTTATGAAGGCGCCCGTGCGGGTGGCCAGCCAGGGCGAACACCGCACCGGGCCGTGGTTTGCGCTGCTCGATGCGGGCTACACCCGGCTACTGCCCAGCACCCGCGCCGTACTGTTTGAGTATGACCGCAACCGGGAGTTTTTCGAAGGCTGGCTAGGGTTGGCGGCAGGGCTAGCGGGGCCGCCGCTGGCAAAGGCCCCACTAACCCTGCCGCCGACCCTAGCGAGTGCCGCCGCGCCCACTACTCCTTATATCGTACTCTTCCCAGGGGCTAGCGCCCGGCAGAAGCGGTGGCCCACTGGGCATTTTGCGCAGCTGGCCCAGGCGCTGCACCAGGCGGCCGGCGACCACTATCAGCTGGTGCTGGCCGGCAGCCCGGCCGATGCCGGACTAGCCCGCCAGATTGCGCAAGCGGCTGGGGCGGCGGTACCGCTCGCCGACCGCTGTGGGCAAACCGACTTGCCGGGCCTGGCCGCCCTGGTGGCGGGGGCCAGCCTGCTTATTAGTAATGATACCGTGGCGGCCCACCTGGCGGCACAGGCCGGCACACCGTGCTTGGTGCTACTAATGGGCGAGAATTACGGCAAGTTTTTCCCTTACCCGCCGGCTTTGCTGCGGGCGCCGTGCCACTGCCTGTTTCCGCCCAGCCAGGAAGCGCGCTTTGCCCAAGGCGATTTCAGTCCGCCCGCCCACGACCCCGATATCAGCCAGATTGCCCCGGCGCGGGCGCTGGCGGCGGCCCGCGCGCTGCTGGGCCTGGGCAACTAGCGCGTAGGCCGACACCGGGGCCGCCGTATCTTTGCAGGATTATGACTCCCCAAACCGTTGCCTTTTATACGCTGGGCTGCAAGCTCAATTTCTCCGAATCGTCGGCCCTGGGCCGGCAGTTTGAGGAGCGCGGCGTGCGCCGCGTCGAGTTTGAGCAGGGTGCCGATGTATACGTCGTGAATACCTGCTCCGTCACCGACCACGCCGACCGCAAGTGCCGGCGCGTGGTGCAGCAGGCCCGCAAGCACAACCCCAACGCCTTCGTGGCTATTGTGGGCTGCTACGCGCAGCTCAAGCCCGAGGAAATTGCCAATATTCCCGGCGTGGGGGCCGTGCTAGGCGCGGCCGAAAAATTTCGGCTGGCCGAGATTCTCAGCGAGTTGGAGCTGCCGGAGGCGGGGGCGGCCGGGCCGGGCCGGGTGTTTGCCTCGCCCATCAGCGCGGCGCACGAGTTTCATCCGGCCCAGTCGCTGGGCGAGCGCACGCGCACGTTTTTGAAGGTGCAGGATGGCTGCGACTATTCGTGCTCGTTTTGCACCATTCCGCTGGCGCGGGGGGCTAGCCGCTCGGGCAGCGTGGCCTCAGTAGTCGAGCGGGTTGAGCTGCTGGCTAGCCAGGGCGTGCAGGAAGTAGTGCTCACGGGCGTGAACCTGGGCGACTTTGGTATTCAGGGCCCGGCGCGGGAGCGCGTCGAGAATTTTACCCAATTGGTGCAGGCGCTGGACCAGGTAGCCGGCATGCGCCGCTACCGCATCAGCTCGTGCGAGCCCAATTTGCTCACCGACGAGGTTATCCAGACCGTAGCGGCGTCGCGGCGCTTTATGCCCCACTTCCACCTGCCGCTGCAAAGCGGGTCGGATAAGATTCTGGGCCTGATGCGCCGCCGCTACCGCCGCGCGCTGTATGCCGACCGCGTGGCTCGCATCAAGGAGCTGATGCCGCACGCCGGCATTGGGGTCGATGTAATTGTGGGCTTTCCGGGCGAGACGGAGGCTGACTTCCTGGAAACCTACCAGTTTCTCAATGAGCTGCCCATCAGCTACCTGCACGTGTTCCCGTACTCGGAGCGGGCCAATACGCTGGCCCCGACCCTAACCGGCCGCGTGCCCGAGCGCGTGCGCACCGAGCGCACCACGCAGCTCCGTAGCCTGTCGGAAAAGAAAAAGCGTGCCTTCTACGAGCAGCACGCGGGCTTCGAAACCGAAGTGCTATTTGAAGATGATGTCACCGACGGCCGCGTGGAAGGCTACACGCCCAACTATATCCGCGTGGCGGCCAAGTACGACCCGCTGCTGGTGGGCGAAATTCGCCCGCTACGCCTTACGCAGGTAGGGCCGCTAGGGCTTATGGAAGCGGAGGAAGTCGGCCTGTTCGCCTAAGCCGAGGATTTAGCCGACTCTTCGGATTGGTCGTCTTTCGAGATGACTATCCTGCTTTAAAAGCAAAAAGCCCAGCGCGCCACGCTGGGCTTTTTGCTTTTAAAGCAGTGCCCGATATACAACCCAAATGGGTAGCAAAACGACAGCGTTTTCTTTATCCTCAGAACCCGGCCAATCCGCTAAGCCCGCGGTTCAGACGGCGCGCTGCAACACGGCCACAAGTTGCTGCATCAGCGCCTGCTGCTCCAGCAGGTGCTGGTTGCGCTGCTCGGCCAGGGCTAGCTGGTGCTGGAGATACTGCGTTTGCAGAGCGGCAGTGAGGTAGGCCGGGTCGGGCGCGGG
>Ga0308164_10004246_pt1 | contig 12259 bp, 15 predicted proteins | sample PhyTR2_FD_201031 | JGI IMG/M metagenome (GOLD analysis project Ga0308164, IMG submission 201031) | Phyllosphere microbial communities from UC Gill Tract Community Farm, Albany, California, United States - DLSLT.R2 | ecosystem: Host-associated > Plants > Phyllosphere > Unclassified | place: USA... | reverse complement strand
ATGATAACTGATCCAGCCGCATGTATCGTGCCTGCCAAGGCGGCTCTACTACTAAACCGCCGGTCCCTCGATCCGAGCAGACCGGCTCATGACAGGATCGTGCATGGCCAAGCGTACCGACCACGCGACAAAGCAGGTCAAGGGGTCGATCAAGGAAGCGATCGGCATGCTCATCGGCGATCCAGCGGTTCAGGCCGAGGGTGCTGCCGAGAAGGCGGGCGAGGCTGAGCAGAGTTCTGACATAGGCGCACCTGATCCGAAGGCCGCTCCTTCGACTTAGCGCATCGAGCTTTCGTCAACCAGAAAAACTAGTGGCTTAAAAGTGCGGATGCATCAGTCCATCTGACGATTCTGCGTCACTACGGCTTTTATGAGTCAGGGTATCAACATCGCGGGGACACCGCCACTCGGCTCCGGGCTGACCTTCCCCCGCGAGGACTATCGATGTTGACCAAATCGACGACTGCGTCTCGCAAATTGGCATGGCCGGCAGGCGCACTGGCGCTGGCGATGGGTTTGGCTGGATGTATGCACCCCTCAGACAAGATCGCGACGGGCCTCGTCCGCTACGGATTGGATGAACGCCAGGCACGATGCATGGGTGATCGCCTCGAAGCCAACCTGTCGATCGGTCAACTCCAACAACTCGGCCGTGCCGCCCGTGCCGTAAACAAAGGCGATGTCACTCCAAGTCGGCTGACGGTCAGCGATCTTGTCCGGGTGTCGTCGCAGTTCAACGACGCCAAGGTTCCGATAGAGGTGACGAAAGCGGCCGCAGGTTGCGGCGTCCTGGCCGGACCGGGAGCTGCGCTGTGACTGGTGAAACCGACCCTGGCGATCTCCGCATCCCTCTCGTCGAAGAGGTGGTGGGGATCGAGAAGCGCGTCGTCGAGACCGGCCGCGTTCGGGTTCGCACCTTCGTCGATGACGAGCAGGTGCGGGTTGCTGATACCCTCCAGCGAGAAACCGTCGATGTCGAGCGGATCGCGATCGGTCGCGAGGTCGATACCGCACCCACCGTGCGGGAGGAAGGCGAGTTCCTGATCGTACCCATCGTCGAAGAGCGGCTCGTGATCGAGAAGCGCCTGTTTCTGGTCGAAGAAATCAGAATGCGGCGGACCACCGCCACAATACCCGTCGAAGTCGACACGACCCGGCGCGTCATGCGCGCGGAAATCGAACGCGACGAGTCCACCTTTTCAGGAGAGCAATAGTGGCAAACAACAACCGCAAGGGCGAGGGCGCCCCGCCCAGCCACATCCATGTCGGCAAGACGGAAAAGAAGACCAACTGGCTGGCATGGCTGGCGCTGGCGCTCGGCCTGCTTGCCTTGCTGTTCGCGCTTAGCCGTTGCGGTCGCGACGAGCCCGTCGCCCAAGTTGCGCCTGCTGCTGTCCCGGTTGCCGAACCGGTCGCACCTCCGGCTCCAACCGTCGTTGCGGTTCCGGCCGGCACGTCGACCGTCGGCGCGTATCTTGCCGGCAGCGAGCCGCTGCCACGGACCTTCGTGTTCGAGAAGCTCAATTTCGATACGGCGGGCAACATTGTTCGTACCGAGGACCAGGCTGAAGTCGCTGCCTTGATCGCAACGCTGAAGCAGCACCCGACCTCGCGCATGCGGGTCGTCGGTTATGCCGATGCTCGCGGTGCAAGCGACGCGAATACCGCGCTTGGTAAAAGTCGCGCGGACAGCGTCAAGGCAAGCCTCGTCGCCGGTGGCATCGAAGCTGACCGCATCGAAACCGCATCGGGCGGGGAAACCAACCCCGTCGACAGCAACGCCACCGCGGCCGGTCAGGCCGAAAACCGGCGTACCGAGCTGGTCGTCCTCCAGCGTTGACATCCCTGTTCACTTCCCCCCCACCGAAGAAGAGGTAATTCCCATGTCACGTACCATCACAGCGATGTTCGATACCCGCGCCGACGCCGATGCCGGCCGCGAGCGCCTGCTCGCCGCCAATCTCGATGCGGACAATGTCCGCGTTCACGGTCAGTCGAGCATGAGCGACACCGCCGGCAGCCAGTCGACCGAGGACCAGGGAATGTGGTCGTCGATCAAGAATGCGTTCCTTCCCGACGAGGATCGCCACACTTATGAGGAGGGCGCCCGTCGTGGCGGTTTCATCCTCAGCGCCGACGTCGATGAGGATCAGGTCGACGACGCCGTGCGCGTGCTCGAGGACGCCAACAGCGTCGATATCGACGAACGCTCCGCGCAGTGGAAGTCGGAAGGCTGGAACAACCCGGCAAGCGCCGCCATGGGCGTCGCAACAGCCGCAACACCGGATCGCACCCGTACCTCGACGCCGATGAACACCGACGGCGACGAGCAGACCCTGCAGGTCGTCCAGGAAAAACTGGTCGTCGGTAAGCGCGACGTCGATCGTGGCGGCGTCCGCGTCCGCTCCTATGTAACCGAAAAGGCGGTCCATGAGCAGGTCCGCCTGCGCGACGAGAGCATCAACGTCGAGCGCCGGCCGGTCAGCCGCGACGTCACCGATGCCGACGATGCGTTCCGCGAGCGTTCGTTCGAGATGACCGAAACCGACGAGGAAGCAGTTGTCGGTAAGAAGGCGCGGGTCGTCGAGGAAGTCGTCGTGCGCAAGACCGCCGATGACCGTGTCGAGGACATCAACGAGACGGTCCGTCGTACCGATGTCGATGTCGACAACTTCGCAGGCTCGGACGGGTCCGCGCTCAGCGATCGTCTGCCGGGTTCGGTGAACCAGACCAAGACAACGGTCGGCACTGGAACGGACCTGGGCGATAAGGCTGCCGGCCTCGGCAAGGAAGCGCTTGGCAATATCAAGCAGGGCATCGGGAGCATCACCGGCAATGACAGCCTGAAGCGCGATGGCGAGCAGCAGGAGCGTTCGGGCGAGATGCAGCAGGGCAAGCTGCCCGGCGACAACCGCTAAGCAAGCACTGGGGCAGGGGGCGTCCGTCGGACGCCTCCTGCGCTTTCGCGTGTCGGCCAAGCCGTTCCCGCACACATCCTCAGGGAGGATATTATGAACGATCTACAATATGCGGGCGGCAGCGTCGTCGACGGCACCCGAGATTTCGGCAACCAAGCACTTTTCTACGCGCAGACCTGGGGGCCGCGCATCCTTGCCGCGCTGGTCATCCTGCTCATCGGCTGGCTTATCGCCCGCGCCGTGAAGTGGGGGGTTGCCAGCCTCATCAACAAGACCCCGCTTGCGCGTCACGCCAACCAGCCAAACCATCAGCCGCGCGACAAGACGACGATCGGCGCGCAGGTCGGCGACGCCGGCTTCTGGGTCGTTCTCCTCGTGGCATTCTTCCTTGCCGCCCAGCCGCTTGGTCTCGCCAGCGCGACCGGCCCGCTTGGTGACATGCTCAACGGCTTCGGCAATGCCGTTCCCCGGATCATCGGCGCAGGGCTGATCCTGTTCCTCGGCTACATCCTCGCCAGCGTAGCGAAGAAGGCTGTCGCCGCGGTCATCACTGCCAGCCATGTCGAGAAGCTGTCGAGCCATGTCGGCAGTACGCCGCCGACCGACCCGACCGCGCTGCCCCACGCGATCGGCAGCGTCGTGTTCGCGCTGATCATCATCCCGGTTGCAATCGCAGCACTCGATACGCTCAACATCGCCGCGATCTCGCAGCCTGCCACCGCCATGCTGCGGATCATCCTTGATGCCATCCCGCACGTCATTGCCGCCGGCATCATCATCACGCTGGCCTATTACATCGGCAAATTCGCATCGCAGCTGATCACCCAGTTTCTCGGCTCGACCGGGGTCGACCGCGCGATCGGGGCACTGGGCCTGTTTCCGCAAGGCAGCGCGGTGACGTCGACCACGACCGATCCGACGACAGGTCGGCCGCAGGTGAGTGTCTCGCCGTCGGGCGCCGCACCGATCTCGCCGTCCAAGATGGTCGGATCGGGCGTGTTCATCGCGATCATCATCTTCGGGCTGATGGAGGCATTCCGGCAACTTAACTTCGCCTATGGTTCACGGATCATGGCCGAGATCCTGACCCTGTTCGGCCAGGTGGTGTTCGGCGCGGTGATCATCGCGGCATCGGTCGCTATCGCCAAGCTGATCGCCAAGACGATCGAAGCAGGCGGCGGAGCGGGTGCCGAGTTTACTGCCTCGCTGACCAAGATTGCGATCATCGTGCTCGGCACCGCGATCGGCCTCCGGTTCATGGGTCTGGCGGACGACATCATCAATCTCGCCTTCGGCTTGATCCTTGGTGCCATTGCCGTCGCTTTCGCACTGGCCTTCGGCCTGGGTGGTCGTGACGCTGCCGGCAAGGTTGTCCAGCGGCTGCTGGGCAAGGCGGAGGAAGAGGCCAATAAGCCAACGCCGCCGCAGCCTTCGCCTGCCGCACCGCCAGTGGCCATGCCGGCTCAGAACCGGGACATCCGCCCATAAGGCGCGCTACGCTGTTTCCGGCCATTGTCGCCATCCTCCTTGTGGCTGGTTGCGATGGGCCACGCGAAGATGCGGGTGAGCAGGCGGACGCGAACGCCGGGGTGGTGTCCAGCGAGGACACCACCCCGGCGGTCCAGCGGAAACTGTTGGGGAAGCGCAAGATCGTGCAGCCGATAGCGCCAATGCGGCGATCGAGGCGCGTGCCGATGCGGCCAAGGACAGGCCGACGTGACCCGCAGCATTGCCGATCAGAAGGCCGACGCGGCCGAGGATCGTGCCGACGCCATCCGCGCCAAATAGCCACGTGGCGTCATTCTCCCCATGTCCGTGACAAAGGCCCGCAGAGGTCGCGCGTAACAGACTTGAGATGGTACCGTAGAGTTACCGCATTCCGGGAGAGCTGGGCCTCTCCCGGAATAACCGCCTAAGCTGAAGCGATCGCCTTAAGGATGTCGGCAACACTATGTCCGGTCAGGTCCTTGGAAACCTCGCCGACGAGCTTGGCCTCCAGTGTCTTATGATAGTGCTTGCGCAACTCGCCCAGTGTCCGTGGCGCAGCGATCACCACGACGGCATCGACCTTGCCTCCCATCACCTGCTTGTTGAGCAGCGCCGCGATGCCGGCAGCAAATCCATCCTCGTCCTGCTGGCTGTCGCTTGGATTGGCCGAACTGCTTTGATGCCGACCATCTGAGCCCTTGTTGGATGTCGAAATGTCGGCATCGGGGAGCGCTGTCAGGGACGGGCTGCCCTCATCGCCGGTGTTCCGGTATAGTTTTAGGATCTCGCCATCGGCGACGGCGACAAGCGCGTTCTTGGGGAGCTTCATGGTTTTCCTTCGCATCTGACCGGCTGAACCGGCAGGCTTGATCGCAAGGCTTACGCCTGGGTCGGGGAGTCACTCGGTGCGTCACCGGGGTCGCCTGGTTCAATCACCGGCGGCTCGGGATTGTCAGGCCCGGGAAGCGTTTCAGGCTGATCGTCAGGCATGGGCGTGCCATCGGGCTCACGGATCGGATCGGGTGCATAGGGATCGGGGGGAAGCGTCGCCATGTTTACTCTCCTGCTGGTATCTCTCAAGCGAGCGGGGCCGACAATCGCTCCGCGATGGTCGAACAATGCCAGGGGAAGCACTGGTTGGCGGGTACGTCCGCCATTGGCTGCGGGCCAGCATAACATCGTTGAGGCAACTGACTAACGCCAACAACACGCCAATGAATGAGGGAAAGGAGCGATCGCGGGGGTCAGACCGTTGGGCTTACCGTTATCCCACCTGACAGGAGACGGACCATGGCAGAAATCGAAACGCTTCAGGAGCTCTATACCGACGAACTGGCGGACCTCTGGTCGGCCAACGACCAGATGGCCAAGGCGCTCAAGAAGATCGTCAAGCAGGCCACGAACACCAAGCTGAAGGACATGCTGCAATCGTCGCAGGACGGCATCGCCAAGCACACTGACGTGTTGAAGGCGTTGATCGAAGGGCAGGGCGAGAAGCTCAAGAAGGAGCATTGCAAAGGCATGGAAGGCCTCGTCGCCGAGGCACTGAAGCATACCGTCGAGGAAGCGCCCAAGTCGGGACCGGTGCTCGATGCCGCGATCATCGCCCAGTACCAGCGCATGACCCATTACGGCATAACCGGCTTCGGTACGGTCGCCGCCTTCGCAAAGGCGCTCAAGCTCGACGATGACGTGAGCAAGCTCGAAGCGGCCGTCGCCGATATGCACAAAGGTGACGACATGATGAGTGAACTGGCCGAGTCCGCCGTCAACGTCGAAGCGGTCGAAGGCTGAAAAGGCGGGGCCGAGCGAACATCTGCTCGGCCTCATCGGCTTAAATTTCTAGTCGCTAGTGAGCCGAACGCCTTCGTCGATCATACGAGATAGCTCATCACGGGTAACGTAGAAGGCGGCTCAGCTCGTTTGGGTCGGTTTGCTGTCTTTGCCGACGGCTAGGTAGCAGAACACGCCCTCGGGCACCTTATGCTGCGTATCACCGGTACGAGGCCGCGCCCACACCTCGATCATGACGGCGATCGAGGTATCGCCCTCGTGCTCCAGTTCATAGAACACGCTGACGTCGTCAACAACCGAGACGGGCTTGAGGAACTCGACAACGTCGATCCGCACCGTGACCACGCGCTCAGCGGAATGGGCAGCCGCGAAGGTGCCGCCTGCGAGGTCCATCTGCGACAGCGTCCAGCCGCCGAAGATATCGCCGCTGGCATTCGCATCGCGGGGGAGGGCAACGGTGCGCAGATGCGCTCCACCATCGGGCCGTAGAATGTCGTTGCTTATAGATGCTCCCGATGCAAGTTAGACGCGCCTGTTACGCTTCGCCGAGCGCGCGGTGGATCTGCCGCTCTTCCAGGTCAAGTTCTTCACCGAGCGCGCGATGCGCTTCTGCGTCGATCTGGTCAGTTTGCTCCATCAGCGTCTCGCGTGCCGCCTCGATAGCGACAAGACGCAGACGCTGCTGGGCGATAAGCTGGTCGGTCTTGGTCTCGACGTCCTGCCCTTCGATGCTCGCCCGATCGGCTCGCACCTTGTACTCCTCGACCAGCTCGGCTGCGGCCTCGCCGTGCTCCGAGGCATCGTTGTCGAGATGCTCCTGCACCGCGTCCAAGGATGCGCTGGCAAGCTCTGCACGCGCCTGTGCTGTATCCGGCTCTGGCAACGTCGTTTCCTCCTGCTCCAGCCCGAGACGGCGGATCACCCAGCCCAGTGTCGTGCCTTGCAGGACGAGCGTCGCGAAGATCGCGCAGAAGGCCAGGAAGACGATGATGTCTCGCCCTGGAAAGCGGGCGGGGAGAGCCAGCGCCGTCGCCAGGCTGACCACGCCCCGCATGCCGGCCCAGGAAAGGATTGTCGGATAGCTCCACGGCGGCATCCGGTCCGCTTCCCGAGTCGTGCGAGATAACATGCGGGGGAGTAACGTCGCCGGAAAGATCCAGACGAAGCGACTGACGATCAGCGTCGCCGATATCGCCACCGCAATCAGGCTGAGGCTCTTCGCATCATAACCTTCGAGCCGCTCGACGATACCGCGCAGCTGAAGTCCGATGAGCATGAACACAAGCGCGGTGAGCAAGAACTCGACGAAGCCCCACACTGTCGCCATGCCGAGCCGCGTCTCGCCGGTGAAGGCCGCGTGCTGGCGACGGCCGAGCACCAGCCCGCAGCCCACCGCTGCCAGCACGCCCGAGACGTGGACCTGCTCAGCCAGGAAGTAGGCAAAGAACCCCGCTAAAAGGCTGACGGTAATGTCGAGCAGCGTGTCTTCGAGATGGACGAAGATCCACATGGCTGCGCGGCCCACCAACCAACCCGCCAAGGTGCCGCCGATCGCGGCGGCAAAGAACTGGAACACGCCTTCGCCAAGTCTAAAGGTGCCCGCCAGCGTGGCGGCGACCGCACACCGATAGAGCACCAGCGACGAGGCGTCGTTGATGAGACTCTCGCCTTCCAGCACCGTGACGATGCGCTTGGGCAACTTGACCTGCTTGAGGATCGCCGCTGCGGCGACCGCGTCTGGCGGAGCGACGATCGCGCCTAGTGTGATCGCTGCCCACCAGGGAAGTCCTGGAACGAGCAGTTTGGCGACGATCGCCACAGCAGCTGCGGTAAAGAACACCGCGCCCAGTGCCAGCGACAGGATAGGTCGCAGGTTGAAGCGAAACGCCGGCCAGTCGGTGCGGTAGGCACTGGCCTGAAGTAGCGGCGGCAGGAAGAGCGCCAGCACCAGTTCCGGATCGAGCGTAACCATGCCAACGCCTGGTACAAACGCCAGAGCTATGCCGCCCAGCACCAGCGCAACCGCAAGCGGAACACGCAGGCGCTGCGCGGCATAGGCAAGCGCCACCGAGGCGGCGACCAGTATGAGCAGTAGTTCGAACGTATGCATAAACCAGCACTTTCGGAGCGGACAAAGCCGGTTAGCGGCCGGCATGAAAGCCTAACCTACGTTCATCGATCCGCTTCACTGAATTGCGGTGCGACTTATTCCCGTCCAGCACGCCCGCGGCGTTCGCTTCGCTCGGGCGACGAAAGCGAGATCTTGGTTTGGAGACTATGGTCTGGGTTGGGCGTGAGTATGACGGGCGAAGGCCGCTCAGGACGGCGAGCCTGCTGCCAGTTGGTTCGACCTCGCCCATCTGAGGCCGTGGTAATTATCGGCTTCCTGGCACTGCTCGCCTGCCGTTCGCTGGAACTGGTGCCCACCGCTGCCCTCGCCTCGATCAACCGCATTCCACGTTGCTACCGTCGTGTCCATGCAGCGCTCGGGCTTGGGGTGGACGTGCGCACCGTTGCGGTAGGGTGGCGGTTGCAGTAGTTCTGTCTCTCGAGCGCGATCAGTCTGGCTTTGCTGATAGTGCTGCACACCACATAGTCGATCAGCCTTCGGGGTTGTGGCATATGGGCATCTGGTACTTGTCGCCAAACTCCTAAGTTTCGAACGTCGCAAATATCGCCACTTCTGCAGCAGAAAATGCAAACGGGCAGGGGGCAGCGTGGCTGCACCGCCAGCTGCAAGAAAATTAACGGCGTGTACAGAGAGGCGGACTGGAGAACGCCAGAGTTATCGCGACGCCCGTATTTGATAGCGGTCCGATGACGGCTGAGATGCTTGTTCGTCTCGAACATGCTCGCTGACTTTTGGCCGAAGACTTTCTTGAGCTTGTTGTCCGCGATAATCTGGGGTCGGTCCTTGCCGGCCTGCAGATCGCCCGTCGTCGGGGGAGATCTACCATGGGGAGGGGCGACGGCCGAGCAGTTCCCGAAGCTTGATGCCAAACGCACGGCTATTGAGTTTCCGGATATTGCTTATTAATTGCAACAAGTATAATGATGGATATAACTACCACCTGTATAATTAATTATATCGTTCACCAATATTATTTGTAAATTGACTTGTTCAGATCAATTAATGCCGTGAGAAGCTTACTTCTCGTGATGGGCTTCTGAAGGCAAGGCATGTTGACTAAGTCTGATGGTATGATACCTTTATCGTAACCGGTAGCGATGATCGTCGGAATATTACGCAATGCGAGCGCTCGAGCAACCGTGAAGTCAGGACCAGTCCCTAAATTAAGATCGACAACTGCAAGTGTTGGCGACTGCTTGTCTAAGGACCGTAATGCGTCAGCTGCCTTACCATAAGGGCCCAAGATGGTGGCACCTTCTTCGATCAACGCCTCCTGCGTAGCTTCCGCCAAAAAGTAGTCGTCATCCACTACCAACACGCAGCAGTAGGCTAGTGGCAGGATGCTAGTGCTCATCATCGCCTTCCGTCATGTAGCGTTTCGCTCGCTGACCCTGGTTGCAGAATGCTGTCGCCTCTAATCAGCGGGAAGATGATACTGCATTGCAGTCCCTGTTCGCTAAAATCCAGTTGGCCTTGTCCACCAAGTTCGTACGGCACCCGACGAGTAATAAGCTCTGTCCCGAAGCCAGTGCGGCGCGGGATAACAGGTCTAAGATCGACGCCGGTTTCCGACCAAAAGAATTCTAGCCACTCTTGACCTTCACGGCTGTCAGTTATCCAATGAACATCGACACGACCGGTAGGTGCTGCCAAAGCACCGTACTTGCATGCATTAGTCGTAAGCTCATGTACGCTAAGGGTAAGAACCTCAGCGGCCTTTGGAGAAAGCAGTACCGGAGAACCATCAATCGTAAACCGATTTTCCTCGGTTTGGCTCAGTAGCTCTTCGCGGACCATATGCTCAAGCTGAACGCCTGCTCCCGCATCCTGCGTCAGTAGTGCTTGGGTGCGGGCCATGGCTGCTACCCGACCACTAATGAGATCACGAAGCTCTCTCGTCGAAACATCGATATTACACCGTTGCACGATCGCAGCAACAATCGCGAGTACGTTGCGTACACGATGCTGAAGCTCTGCCAGCAACACCGCCTGGCGTTCTTCTAGTTTTTTACGTGCTGTGAGGTTGTGGGCGATTTTGAGAAAGCCGCGAAGCGTACCGTTTGTATTGCGCAACGCGATAGTCTGACCGTCCAGGTAGACAAGCTTGCCGCCCTTCGTAACGTGCCAGCGCACATCCGGAGCCTTACCGTTCGTCACCGCGGTTTCTGCTTCCCATTCTGGCGCCCCGGTCTCGTTGTCCTGCTCGGTGAAAAGAATTGAAACATTTTGTCCAACCATTTCCTTCTCGCTCCAACCAAACGTATCTTCCGCACCGGGAAACCAGTCAGTGATCATTCCGATAGGATCGCTTATTAAGATAGCAACATCACGTGCATTCTCTACAACAACACGGAAGCGTTCGTTGCTACTTACAAGGTCGGCGATTTTAAAAAGACGGTCGATTACCGGACCAAGTATACTCGCATAAGTACGTAAAAACTGAACATCGTTGTCCGAGAAATTTCGAGCTTCGTGCGAGTCTACTTCCAATATTCCATAAGGCACCCCACCCGGCAGGAAGATTGGCACGTTCACTAAAGCTACAATGCCGTGCTCAAACAGGAACTCGGGAATATGGAACCGACTTTCGCTATCAACGTCGATGATGACAACTGGCTCACTGATTTTGATCGCAAAAGCCTCTGCAGACCCATCATCGAGAGAAATGCGCTTTATACCGACTATGCCGGATCGCCAGCCTACACCGGCCCGGACAAGAGCCGTGTTATGCCCAGCTTCGATTTCCATAATCTTTGCCAACGGAACGCCAAGAGCATTTGCAACAAGCCTGCAACCTTCGTCCAAAGTCGTTTGTAGATCATCACAGCAAAGGGTGAAATCGCCAAAGTCTGCAAGAGCACGTTGCCGCTGCCCTGCGCTTTTCCGCTTAATGGCCATTATGGCATTTCTTTAAACTAAGAAATGAAGTTCGCTTACAACCGAATACTATATTTATAGTTACCTTAATATTGCAAGCTAGTAATCTGTCATAAACAGAATAACTAACAAACGGTAGGTAAATGAGAAGATCTCGAGATATGAGTGCTGGCCGTGTCATGACGTTCGGGACAAAGCTGCGCTAAAGACGACCGCTAATGTCGCTGGGAAGGGCGGCACACTGGCCTCAATACGAATACTGGCTACCATTGCAGGGGTAGCAAATAAACGAGATCGTTGCCAATCTATGCGTGTAGACTCGCGAAAACACATCATGCCGCCCTCGACCATCCCCATCCCGATCGGAGTTTGCACTCCCTGCGCATCTTGATGGTCGAAGCGACATACGATGCCCAGCCTCTGTGCTGCATCCAACAGTCGAGATTGGCAGCAATGGCCTGACATCGCGCCACTGCGTTGGCTGAAATTGATCATACGATCGGTGGCGAAGGATCTCACTTGCCTCCAAACGGTGGCACTTTGTGTGATATCGCACAGAGCGCATACACTGACAGTACAAGCTCGCTACCGTATGCTATGCTTTTGCCATCGCTTGCCGACGATCCGGGCGCAAGCGGCCGAAGGATGCGTGCGCCCTCGCCCCATATCGAGGGGCGATTTCGTGCCGAACCCAACTGAGCGGTCCTCCGCTAATACGTTACTTGCAGCACTATCTGTCGAAGACTTGGCTTTGCTCGAACCCAATTTTACCCGCGAAATACTTCATCGCGAACGCGTGTTAATAGCCGCTAACCTGCCTATCCAGTACGTCTGGTTTCCCGAGGGCGGGGTCGCCTCGGTAGTCGCAGAGATGGCGGACAACGGCCCTACCGAAGTCGGCATTTTCGGTAGAGAGGGCTTCGCTGGCATCCCTTTACTGCTGGGTGCAGACAGCTCACCGCACGTCATATTCATGCAAGTTAACGGACACACCGGGCTACGTATCGAAGCGCCTCTGTTTTTGGCCGCAGTAGACCGAAGCATCACCTTG
>Ga0308164_10004244_pt1 | contig 12266 bp, 8 predicted proteins | sample PhyTR2_FD_201031 | JGI IMG/M metagenome (GOLD analysis project Ga0308164, IMG submission 201031) | Phyllosphere microbial communities from UC Gill Tract Community Farm, Albany, California, United States - DLSLT.R2 | ecosystem: Host-associated > Plants > Phyllosphere > Unclassified | place: USA... | reverse complement strand
CACTGATAAACGGTTCTGCAGCATGGATTTTCAAGCAAAATCCAAACAGCACAGCAAGGACAAATATTTTCAGATGATTCATAATCAGTTTTTTTTAAATTTCAAAAACTTTGTATTCTTTTTACTCAATTCAAACCTTATTGGTTTACTTGTTAATTTCTCAGGACAAAACCTCCCTGCGGCTGCATTTCAATGGTGAAATCTCCTTTAGCATTTGTTTTTACTTCTTTCTTAGATGTGTTTCCTTTTGCATCATCATTGATAAATTTCAGGGTTTTCCCAGCGAACATCGGAAGCTTTATTTTCAGTTTTTTGGTTTGTTTTTCAGCATTCACGCCAGCCACATACCAATGATCCGCATGTCTTCTCGCAACCACAGCATATTTTCCGGGATAGCCGTCTACAAAGATTGTCTCATCCCAAAGGGTCGGAACTTCTTTCATAAAGTCAAGCTGAAATTCTGGTGCATCCGTAAGATTATTTGGCATTACAGCAAACATCTGAACCGGATTCTGAAACAGGACTGCTGTAGCCAGCTGAAAGCTATCCGTGGTATGTCTTTTATTTTTATCCCTGTTAGATTCCGTTAAATATGTATTGAGGAAAGTCCCTCCGAATTCCATACTTCCCACTGTATTTCTGATGAAAGGATGAAGTGTGGCAAAAAAAGCTCCCTGTTTACGTACATCTTCTGAAAAATAAAGCATTTCTGAAGCAAGAACAGCTTCGCTTCCTGCATAATTCGGGTACATTACTTCCCAGCCTCTCGGTACGGTCGCTCCATGGAAAATAATGGTTAATCCGTAATCATTGGCATCGGATAGAATGTCTTCGTAAAGACGCATGGTTTCCTGTTTGTCTCCTCCGAAGAAATCCACTTTCAATCCTTTTACTCCTGCTTCTTTCAGCCATTTCATTTCCTTTTTACGTTCAACGGATGAGCTCATTTTATTTCTGGGCCCCATGGGCGCATCATTGGATGCTCCGTTGGAATTATACCAGAGTAACACTCCTACATTTCTGGATTTTGCATACTGAATAAGTTCTTTCATACGGTCTTTGCCTATATTTTTATCCCAAAGCGCATCGATGAGAATAAACTGATATTGCAACGCAGCAGCAAGGTCTATGAATTTCACCTGATCATCATAGTTCATACTTTTGTCCTGCCAAAGAATCCAGCTCCAGGTAGATTTCCCGAACTGATACTCCTGTGAAGGCTCGTACATCGGATCTACCACATCAAAAGGAATGGTGGTTTCCACGATAGGTTTCAGAGAACTGCCCACCGTAATTGTTCTCCACGGCGTTTTCCCGGGAAGAGAAACTGCTGCTCCGGTACTTCCGAAGCCATTATTTTCAGCAATGTTCGGATACGCTACTTTATAAAGACTTTTCTCTGTTGTGGTTTCCAAATGGGAAGCGCAGTACATGCTGTTCACTCCTGTTTCGGAAAGTAATATCCAACCTTCATTTCCGATATGAAACAGACCAGGGAAAACATAGCCGTAATCAGATGGTATTCCCAATTCAGCATCGGCTTTATAACCACTTTCATAGCTTGGTGCCGTGCGGGCAAAACCTGTCATTGGTTTCATCATGGGTGAAAGAAAAGTAGTGGTCTGTGACGGAAACCTGTAACCGGTAGCTTCAGACTGTACAACAGCACTCAGACGTTCTTTCATGGGTGGAATATTATAGCGGAAAGCAATATTATTATTACTCATCTGAAATTCAACATCTATTTGATATTGATCTGCATTGACGAAATTAACCGTTAAAGAATTAGCCTTGTAATCAATCTCAGACCTTTTAATTTTTCCGTTTGTATATTTTTTAGAAACTACATCTTTTTGACTGTTAATAAATTTCAGATTCTTTGAAAAATCGGATTCATTGGTTATCAGGCCTAATGGAGATTTTTCAAGCATTATCTTTCCCTGAAAGATCACATTGTACAAGGTTTTTCCGTCTTCTGAAAAAACATGAAGCTTCAATTGTCCGTCAGGACTTGAAATTTCTGCTACCTGTGCAAAGCTTTTGCTGATCAGAAACAAGCTGAAAACAATATATAAAACTTTTTCTCTCATAACTCATTATTTTCAAGAAACGTCCAGTAGTCGAAATACATAATATCTGTTGAAGCTTTGCCATTGAATACAAAATACAGATCATGAACACCTGTGATTTTTTCAGCAATCTGAACTTTTACGGTTTCCCAGCGGTCATCCCCACCCGTCAGCGGAACCTTTACCGTTGCGGCAACCGGACCGTTAACAGCGTCCAAATGAATGGTCATTGTTACGTCACTGTTATGGGTGGTTCCTACTCTTGTGGAAAACGAGTTGGGGCCTTTTTTACCAAAATCCACATTCTTCACACTGGTATAAGCGCCATTTTTCTTTGCTTTGATAAAAACACCAGCCTCTTTATTCTGATAAGATTTAACATTTTCTGACCATGCCATCATTTCTGCCTGATTGAATGAGTAAGGATTAACGGTTGCAATAGCTTTTGTAATTCCGCTGGTCATTTTAAATGGTGAAATAGAGCCGTCTTTATTGAATGTAAGCTCTTCCAGACTTACGGATCTTGTAAACCCGCTTCCGCCTGGCAATGCGCCATTGTGATAAAAAAAGTAGGCTTTTCCGCGAAAATCAACGACACCGGGATGATTGGTGAATGATTTCCCTTCAGCAGGCATCACAATTCCTCCATATTTCCAGGGTCCCTGTGCCGTTTTGCCGGTAGAATATCCTATAAATTCAGGAAGCGGGCCACCCGGCCAGAAAAGATAATATAGATTCTTTCTTTTGTACAGCCATGGCCCTTCTTCGTATTTTGTGGGTCTTTCCTGGTTGAATTTTCCATCTCTTTTTCCAAAAGATTCTTCGGTCATCGGGACTTCTACAATATTTCCGGAATAGGAAATCATATCTTCATTCAGTTTTACATATTTAAGCTTAGGGTTTCCCCAGTACATATGGGCCTGTCCATCATCATCAATAAAAACAGTAGGATCGATATCACCCCATTCACTTTGTACCAGTGGTTTTCCGAGTGGATCATGGAAAGGGCCAAACGGACTGTCACCCACAGCAACACCGATAGCGCCCTTATTGTTGGTTTTTGACCACATCGGAACATATATAAAAAACTTTCCATTCCTTTCTATACATTGGGCGGCCCAGGCGTCACGTCTTGCCCAATCGAAATCTTTATAGGAAAGAACTGTTCCATGATCTGTCCAGTTCACCATATCATTGGTGGAATATACTTTCCAGTCGTTCATGGTAAACCACGTAGAATCATCTTCGTCATGGGTGGTATAAACATATAACCTGTCATTATACACCATTGGGGCAGGATCAGCAGTATAACTGGTCTGGATGATAGGATTCTGGGAAAACCCCATTGAGAAAAATCCTATAAGTGCAATTAAACTGATATGTATTTTACGGATATTCATAGAATTAAAAATTTAGATTTAACCAGATATTTTATTCTGCCTTCAGAATAAGGTTAACATCTTCCTGGTTTACAGGTTTGAAAAGCAGTTGCGAGAACAGATACAGATCATTTTTCCAGACTTTGAAATCATGCCCGCCCGGCTCTACATAAAAAATATGCGGAACTTTATTTTCTGTAAGATAGTCGCTAGTTCGTTTGCTGAAAGGCATTAGTCTGTCCTGATCTCCACATGAGATCCAGAGGAGCTTTAATTCTTTAGCTTTGGAAGGATCCGGGAGAAGCTGTTGAGCCTCTTTGGTATTGGGAGCTGCGGAAAAAGCACCTACCCATGCGAACCTATCGATATTTCCCAACCCGAAATTCAGGGTCTGCCCGCCTCCCATGGAAAGCCCGGCAATGGCTCTGTCATTTCTATCTTTTTTAACCGGATATTTTTTTTCAATAAATGGAATCAGATCATTCAGCAGGTCTTTTTCAAAGGTTGCAAAAGCCTCCACTTTATCTTTTGCCATGATATCTCCTGTTGCTCTGTCATCTTTCATTGCTCGCCCGTTGGGTAGCACAACGATCATTGGACTCAGTTTTCCTTTGGAATACAGATTATCTAAAATAATATGGGGAGCTCCGTTTCTGAACCATTCTTTTTCATCCCCGCCAATACCGTGAAGCAGATATAAAACAGGATATTGAATACCTTTTTTAAATCCGGGAGGAGTATAAACCAACGCTTTGCGTGTAGTCTCAACCGTTGTCGAAGAATACTGTATCGTGTCAATTTTTCCGTGCGGAATTTCTTTTTTCTCTGTGTCAAAATCCTGTGGTCGTTTTTTCTCCAAAACCTGTGCAGAAACAAAAACTCCTGACAGCATGAAACCTAATGCCAATACAACTGATTTATTCATGACTTTTTTATTTGTAGTTTAAACACTTATTATTTCGGATAAAAAAATAATAGTGTATTATTTTATTTGCATATTTACAGCAGACTTCTCCCTGCTTTTCTGATTTTATTAGTACTTCTATTTTCCAGCTTTATTGACTCTGAAAAAATCCACATCTACAAAACCTCCGGTATTTTTAGTGGCATAATTGAAAACCGCAAACTTTGATCCCATAAAAAATCTACGGTAATCAAAGATCATTTTATAGTCTTTTGCCATTGCTGTCCAGTTTTTCTGATCGGTGCTGTAATAAAAGTCTGCAAGATCTTTCCCGAGGTTAAAATTGGCATCGATACGAAGAAAAACCTTATCCGAATTGAGAGGAATCCGTTTTTTTTCTTCTTTTTTAACCTCTGTAATGGCTTTTGTTTTGTTATCCAGACTCACTTCATTGGTTGAAAAAACAATGAATTTTTCATTACCTTCTTTCACTATTGACAAGATCCCGGAATCACCGTTGAAAGCACTGAAACCCGCAACGTCTCCGTCTTTCATTCCTTTGAGGTCCATCGCAACAACTGCTGACGAAGTCGGGCCTTCCATTCTCTGAGTCAGCGTATTGGGTGCTGAGTAAAGATTGTCTACCACTCTGCTGGTCTTCAGTCTGAGAAATCCTTTTCTTTCGGATAAAGACCACGCTTCATTCACCGGATTATGATTCCACTGCCACTGGATTTTAATTTTTTTATCAGAGAACTCATCGCTTTCCACCAAATGATTTTTAGCGTTAAATGGCGGAAGAGGAATTTCTCCTTTCAGAGGAACTTTTCCATCATCTCCCAATACCGGCCATTCGTTTTCCCATTGTACGGGAAGCAGCAGCGGAACACGTCCCACTCCGTTTCTGTCCTGGAAAATAAGGGAATACCAGTTCCCGTTTTTATCATCTATCAAAGCGCCCTGACCTGCATAAGAAAATCCTAAAAAATTGTCTTCCAGCACTACTTTTTTCTCGTAAGGGCCTGTCACTTTATCGGCTCTGTAAACTACCTGACGGCGTTTCCCGTTTTTGGGCCAGGATATCATCATTATATAATATTTTCCATTTCTTTTGATGACCTGATTTCCTTCCAGAAGTCCTGTTTCCGAATCGTCTTTCTGAAATACTTCAGTTCCATCTGGGTTTCCAGTCACCTCTTTAAAATCAGAACTCAGTTCAAAAACTTTATTGGAAGTGAAAACGTAAATCCTGTCATCATCATCAAAAAACAATGAGGCATCGTGAAAATGGCGTGCTCTCGTGATGAGCTTCCATCTTCCTTTTTCAGGATTGTCGGTCACATAGAAATAAGATCTGAAAGGTTCATCATTCGGAGAAAACAAAACATAGTATTTTCCCTTGTGATAGCGGATTGAAGAAGCCCATTGTCCTCTGCCGTAAACGGTTCCGTTCAATAGATCATATTTTGAATTATCATTCAGCGTATCAAAAACATATCCGGACATTTCCCAATTAACCAGATCTCTTGAATGCATTACCGGTGCTCCGGGCATTAAATGCATAGTGGTACTGATCAGATAGAAATCATTTCCATTTCTGGTAATGGATAAATCCGGAGCATCTGCCCAAATAACGGGGTTGGTAAACTCTGTAACCTGCTTCTTCAAGGCAGGATTTACCTGGGCTGAAAAAAGATTCAGCCCGATAAACCCCAATAAAGAAACTATATAATATTTTTTGATTTTCAAAATGTACTGTGATGCTTGGTTTTATTCTCAGTTTTTTATTTCAAAACATTTTATGCAGCAAATGATGATGCTTACTAAATGTTTTTTCTGTTTTCGCAGACCTTTATTCTGGTATAATGTCATTGGAAGAGGTACTGTACAGACCAATCAGACTTCCTGTAAAACCTCCTGCTACATCAGTAGAAAGGATATCCCCTGAAACCGGGCCTCCAAGATTTTTATAGTTCTTACCATCCAGCGAATAATTGAAGCTATGCTCATCTTTATCAGCAACAACTTGCAATTTAATAGGTTTGGATAATGAAATCTTTTCACTGGCGATCAACTTTGATTCTCCTTTTTCAGTTCTTTCCAGTACGATGTAGAAATCTTTATCTTTTTTTGTGATTCCGAAAACGTAATTGAATTTTTCACTTTGATAAGAGGTAATCCCTGCCAGCTCTTTTTCGGATTTAGGTTTGAAGTCAAGCATTACCGACATTTCAAAATCTTCGTGCTGCAATCTGTGGAATAATACCGAAACCGGAGCCAACGATTTGATATTAGTCTCCATAGGATTTACTTTTACTCCATTTTTCGTGGCAGTAATGAAATTCTCACGCGGTCCGCGCATTGCAATCCATCGGAAATCAAGATTTTTATCCGTTAATTTATCGTTATAGGTAAAGTTTCCGTTGGGAAAAAATCCGTTTTGCCCGGTTTGATTCTGAACGCCTTGTGGCATTTTCAATTTTGGTTTCATCGGAACCAAGCCATTTTGGAACACAGGATACGTTCCGCTCCAGTCTACAGGAAGAATAAAAGTTTCACGGCCTTTGGTAACACGGTTGTTTACATTCGGACGAATTGCTAAAAACACGCCATACCATTGTCCGTTCGGACCTTCTACCAAATCTGCGTGACCTGCCCAATCCACTTTTTCCTTTCTGTCTCTCGGAAAATATCTTTGCGTAAGAATTGGATTATTTTTAGCGGGAACAAACGGTCCTTTCGGAGAATCTGCCATAAAAATCACTTCGCTATGGTTGCCTCCGGTTCCGCCTTCTGCACACATCAGGTAATATTTCCCTTTGTATTTGTATAAATGCGGACCTTCAATCCAAATGGGTTTTTGGGAAAGGTCGACTCCACCGTTTACGATAATTCTGTCTGAACCTGCGACAACCTGATCTTTTTCCAGATCGTAATCCCACATCTTAATCACACGGTGACCGTTGTATTGTTCGGTTCCTTTTGGTGGCGCATCGTTATGAACAATATAAGCTTTTCCATCATCATCAAAGAAAATAGCAGGATCAATACCATCAAAATTCAGTTTCTGCACTTCACTCCATCCTTTCGCCGGATCTTTTGTTTTTACGACCATATTTCCAATACCACCTGCAATCTGGGTCGTGATCATATAAAAAGTATCGTTGTGCTTATTGTATTTTATATCGGGAGCATAAATTCCCTGTGAAACACCTCCTTTTTCCACCTTAAGCTGAGAAGGTCTGTCGAGAACGTGCCCAACCTGCTTCCAATTGACCAAATCTTTGGAAGTAAAAATCGGAACGCCCGGAAACATTGAGAAAGAAGAGTTTACCAAGTAATAATCTTCACCTTTTTTGGTGATGCTTGGGTCAGGATAACAGCCCTGTAAAACCGGGGAATAAAATTCGTCTGGCTTAAGAGGATTGTCATTATATATTTTATCGTTTCCATGGTAGTTGAAGTCTGAAAAAGTCTGTGCAGAAATAATAGTTACTGAAAGCAAAGCCGCTGCCGCAAGGACATGGGTTTTATTCCTGAAAAAGATTAAGTCCATTGTATTCTGTTTCATTGTTATTCTTTTTATAGTTTTTTAATGTTTTACAATTTTTAGCTTCAGGCTAAACGGTTTTCTTGCGGTTGATGATTTTAATCAATCCCCAGGCTGTAACATACGATATTCCGGCTATGAAAAATATGATGTTGTAGCCGCCGTTGATATTTCCTGATTTTTTAAAGGCATCCAGAACGATTCCAATAAAAAGAGGAAAAATAATTCCTGCTGCTGAGCCGAGCATACCTCCAAACCCTATCACAGAGCTTACATAATGATTAGGCAAGTGATCCCCGACCGTAGTCATAAGATTGGCTCCCCAGCCCTGATGCGCAGCCGTAGCAAGAGCTATAATCAGGGTAATCAGCCACATATTATCTACATATTTTGAGAACATGACCGGAACAACCATCAAAGCAAACAGTAACATCGTAAAACTTCTTGCTCTTCCGATTGCCCAGCCTTTTTTGATCAGAAATGATGAGAGATATCCTCCGCCGATACTTCCGATCGTGGTTCCGCTGTAAATAATAATCAACGGAAGGGATGGTTTTGTTAAATCCATTTTGAACACATCCGAGAAATACGCCGGAAGCCAGAACATGAAGAAATACCAGATAGGATCAGTTAATATTTTACCAATAGCAAATGACCATGTTACTTTATATTTGAGTAATTGCGATAAAGGGATTTTCGTTTTTTCCTCTGTTTTTTCATCCTGATCACTTGTTATGTATTCCAGTTCTTCCTTGGTGATATTTTTGGTTTTTTCCGGGACGGCATAGAATTTCCACCAAAGGATAATCCAAACCATGCCTAAGGCACCAATCCATACAAAAGTCTGTCTCCAGCCGTAATGTCCCAGAATGAACGGAACAAGCAACGGTGCTAAAATGGCTCCTACTGTTGTTCCGGAATTAAAAACTCCTGTAGCCAATGCTCTTTCTTTTTTAGGAAACCATTCAGCCACTGATTTGATGGCAGCAGGAAAGTTTCCGGCCTCACTGATTCCCAAAGTGCTTCTTGCTATAATAAATCCGATGGTGCTTTTTACAAAACCATGACCAATAGAGGCAAGACTCCATACAATAAGGGAAACTACATACCCGATTTTGGTTCCCACCCGGTCTATAAACCTTCCCATGGCCATATAGCCGATAGCATAGGTAGTGGTAAAGGCCATGACAATATAGCTATAATCTTTTTCGTCCCAGCTGAATTCTTTTTCCAAAACAGGTTTCAGTAAACCCATTACCTGACGGTCAAGATAATTGATCGTAGTGGCGAGAAAGACAAGCGACAGCATCCACCATCTTATGTTGCGGTTGTGAGGAGCCTGCATTTAGTTATGATTAAGTTGTTGTAGTAATTTTTTTGTTTTCAGAGTCAATTCTTCTTCATTAAAATCTTTTCCAATAAGAGAGCTTCCTAATCCTGCTGCTACAGCTCCGCCATTGAGCCATTCCATAATGTCTTCAAATTCTGCATTGATTCCTCCGGTGGGCATGAGATTCATTCCCGGGAAAACTGGCTGTATCGATTTGATGTATTTCTTCCCTAAAGCATCAGCCGGAAATATTTTAACCAGTTTTAAACCGTTCTGATAGGCAATATTGATATCGGAAGCAGTAAAACAGCCCGGAATTAAAAGGATATTTCTTTCAAGTGCATGTTTCACCAATGCTTCACTGATAACAGGTGTAATGATGAAATCTGCTTTTGCATGAGCATAATCATCCATTTCCTGTATGTTTTTCACCGTTCCGATTCCTAGCAGAAGACCAGGGAATTCTATATGTGAAATTGATTTCAGCCGGGTAAAATTTTCCAATGCCTGATGACCGCGGTTGGTATATTCTATCACACGGATTCCTGCTTTGTATAAAGCTTTTATGATATTTTTTGAGACTTCAAACGATTCGTTATAAAACAACGGAACTATTTTTTGGTCTTGTATTTTTTGTAGTATTTCGTTCATAATTTTTCGATATTAATGCTTTCATCAATGGTATCTCCCTTTACAAAAAGTTTTTTAAAAGCAACTTTCGCGGCATCCTCCAAGATCTGCTGCTCAGGATTTCCTTTTAAAATTCCATGAATCAAAGCAGCCATAAAAGAATCACCGCTTCCTACCCTTTCTTCAATTTTGTCTGCATCATATTTTTCTGAAACCAAAAGCTGTTCATCAGTAAATAAGGTGGCAAAATAATTGACCTTCTCTCCGTTTGTAAAGCGGAATGTATTGGCAATCTTTTCTACATCCGGGAACTGTTTCCTGATTTCCAAAGCTGTTTTTCCGGCCTGTTTCAGAAGGTTTTCATCGTCAAAATTTCCATTAAGCTTATATTTAATGGGAATATCCAGGAACTGCTCAACAGACCAGATATTTCCCATGAGAACATTCACAAAAGGCATCAGCTCTTTAATTTTATGTGGATTCTGGTTTTGCCAAAGGAATGCTCTGTAATTCAGGTCGAGAGAAACTGTAATATTTCTGGTTCTGGCTTCTTTCATGAGATGAAGACATTTCCGGAACGCATTGTCACTCAAAGCCGGTGTAATGGTGCTGATATGCAGCCATTGTACTCCTGAAAATATTTCATCATCACTGAAAGCCTCAAAATCCGATTGGGTAAAAACAGACGGAAAACGGTCATACACTACGGAAGCATTCTGCATATCTCCATCAGAAGAAAGATAAAATGTTCCTATTCTCCCTTTATTTTTTTTTGCAAGGATTTCTATTCCTTTGTTTTTAAGCTGAAATTCTAGCTGGTTTCCCACAAAATTCTCCGGTAAAGCTGATAGCAGTTTCACAGCATTCTTCCACTGGGAAAGTGCCGCCGCTACATTGTATTCTGCTCCGCCAATGTAGATTTTCAGAGACTGCCCATTAAGCCAGTTTCCTTCGGAATCCGGGGCAAAGTGGAGAAGCAGTTCCCCGAAACATAGTATTTTAGCTGAATCCTGCATGGTATTAGATTTCAAAATAATTTTTGGTGTTATAATAACAGATATCCTGAATGATCTTTCCTATCCATTTTTCATCATCGGGAAGAAGGCCTCTTTCCATCTCATTTCCGAACAGATTGCATAAAAGCCTTCTGAAATAATCGTGTCTTGAGAACGATAGCAGGCTTCGGGAATCGGTAAGCATGCCGACAAAATTGCTGATCAGCCCAATATTGGAAAGCGTGTTCATCTGTTTTGCCATCCCATCAAGCTGATCAAGAAACCACCAGGCGGCTCCAAACTGTACTTTAGACTTGATTCCACCTTCATTAAAGTTTCCGGCAAGTGACGCCAGGACCTCGTTGAATGTGGGATTCAGATTATAAATAATGGTTTTAGCGAGTTTTCCTGCTGTATTCAGTTCATCAAGTAAAATGCTCAACCGCTGTGCATAATATTGTTCCCCGATAGCATCATAACCTGCATTAATTCCGTTTTTCATAAGCATTTCAGAATTGTTATTTCTTGTTGCTCCTACATGAAACTGCTGTACCCAGCCTTTTTCTGCGTACATTTTGCAAAGCTCCTTGAGCAGGTAACCACATAGTGCTTCCGGATCGGAAAATGATGAAAGATTGCCTTTCAGGAATTCAGAAAACTCTTTTTCCAGAGCAGTATTCCATTTTGTGGTATCAGGAAAATATTCAAACCCATGATCGGCGACTTTTGCTCCCGCTTCCATAAAATAATTGATCCTCGACTGAAGTGCATTCAACAGATCTGAGGCTGATGCGATTGAGCATCCACAGCCTTTTTCAAGCTTTTTAATTCCTGAAAGATATTGTTCGGGATTAATCATGTTAATATAGGAATCAGGGCGGAAAGCCGGAAGAACAGCTGTTTTAAATCCACTGCTTTTTAAAGCTTGATGATGAGCCAGATCATCGGCGGGATCATCCGTAGTACATAAGGTTTCTACCTTAAAATTCTGAATAATGGATTGTGGTAAAAATTTGAATGTCTGCAGACTTTCATTCATCTGATGATATACGGTATCTGCATTTTTGGGTGATAAATATTCATTGATCCCAAAAGGATTTTTGAGTTCAAGATGGGTCCAGTGAAATAGTGGATTACGAAGTGTATAAGGCACCACTTCCGCCCATTTCATGAATTTTTCGTGGTCTGAAGCTTTTCCGGAAATAAAGTGTTCATCAATACCAAAGTTTCTCATGGCTCTCCATTTGTAATGGTCACCATCCAGCCAGATAGCCGTTGGAGAACGGAAATTCTGATTGGCAGAAATAACATCCGGCTCAAGGTGATTGTGGTAATCGATCACCGGCATGTTTTTGGCATAACCGAAATACAGATTCTCTGCCTTTGCTGATTCCAGCAGAAACAATTCT
>Ga0308164_10004243_pt1 | contig 12268 bp, 8 predicted proteins | sample PhyTR2_FD_201031 | JGI IMG/M metagenome (GOLD analysis project Ga0308164, IMG submission 201031) | Phyllosphere microbial communities from UC Gill Tract Community Farm, Albany, California, United States - DLSLT.R2 | ecosystem: Host-associated > Plants > Phyllosphere > Unclassified | place: USA... | reverse complement strand
GATTACGCGATCACGGTGGTCAGTATTCCTGGTTTCGTTAATAGTCCAGAATGGGTTAGCTGTAGAGCTGTTTGTGGCATAGGTTTTTTCAAGGCCAACAACCGGGTTAGAATATCCGAGCTGTCTGGATACATCAGCTGCAGTCCATTTGTACTGACTAAGGATATCCATTGGGATACTCCTTGGCTGACTGATCAGGAGATACGCTGGGTTATCTGATGCATCCGATAAGGTTGGGCGGTTCGCGGCATCCTGCATGATATAGTTCAACTTGGCATCAAGGTGGAACTTATCTGTAATGGCAGCCTGTGTACGGAGATTAAAATTATGCCTGTTGATGGTATTGGTTGGTACATAGCCATCCACATAGGTGTTATTGTATGAAAACCTGTAGTTAACTTTTTCATTCCCACCGTCTACGCTAAGGGTATTCACATATTGTTTTTCGGTTTGAAAGAAACTGCTGTAAGTATCTGGCTGAGGTGTGAAAGACAATACATTTCCCCATGGGTCTTCGTAAGTCTGGCCTTCCATCTTTGCACCCCAACTTGAACGGGTCAGGCGGTCGCGCCCTCCACTCAGTTTTGGCATCCCTGTAAAACCACCTGCGATAGCCTGGGCCATAGTTACTATACTTCCATCAGACTTTCTAAAATTTGTAAAATCGCCATTTAAGCCCTGTCCGTACTCATTTTGAAAATCTGGCAGTACAAGTGCAGTTCCAATAGAAAAGTCAGATTTGAACTGGATGTTCATCCCGGTTCCAGCTTTTCCAGATTTGGTAGTAATCAGGATTACGCCATTACTACCACGCTGTCCGTATAATGCAGCAGCATTTGGGCCTTTTAACACAGACATGGTTTCAATATCATCAGGGTTGATGTTTGAAATTCCATCCCCATAATCTGTTCCTCCTGAGCTGCTGGCAGCGCCGATGTTCTGGTTGTCAATTGGCACACCGTCTACCACATATAAGGGCTGACTATTCCCGATTAACGAGTTGTTACCCCTGATTACCACTTTAGAAGAACCACCTGATCCTGAAGATGCGCGGCTTACCTGCACGCCAGACACTTTGCCTGAAAGCGCATTGGCTACATTTACTTCACTTCCCTGCGTCAGTTCATTCCCTTTAAGCTCTGCCATGCTGTATCCTAAAGCCTTTTTATTTCGCTTTATGCCCAGGGCGGTGATCACCACATCGTTCAGTTTTGTTGCATCCTCTTCAAGGGTGATTGCAATAGATACTTTGTCGAGCAAATTGATCGTGTAATTTTCCAGGACTTTCGTTTTGTAGCCGATTGAGCTGAAAGTAAATGTATATCCTCCACCTTGTGGAATTCCGGCAGCGGAAAACAAACCTGAATTGTTTGTTGTGGTGGTACTGGTAAATGCTTTAGCCTTATTTTCAATTTTCACAGACACTCCCGGCAGGGTACCGCCAGCGGCATCTTTCACAATGCCAGTTACGTAAGGTCCGGTTTGCCCGCTTGAAATTACTGGAATCAGCAAAAAAACAAAGCAGGAGAGGAGAAGGGTTCGAAATCCTCTTTTTGCAGTTTTAGATAGAATTTTTTTCATAGTTCATTTGATAAGTCTTGCATTGTTGGTTTAGTTAGTTGTTGTTTTGATTATTTTGAGGTAACTAGTGGTTCTTTTGAATCTGTTTGGTTGAGGATTTTAAGTAGTAAATCTGGTTATGCCTGGAAATTGTCAGTTCATTTAAAAGGGCAGTCTCTTCAATAATTTTGGCTGCTGCCAGAGTGTCGCGGTTGAAAGTTCCTGTGAAATAGCGGTTGGAGATGTCCTTGTTTCGATAATGGATCTCAGTACTGAATTCTTTTTCAAGCAAAGAATAAATGTTATGCAGGCTTTGGTTTTCAAAGACAATTGAAGACGCAGTAAGTTCTGTGCTTCCTGTTCTAACCTTCTCCGTTTTCGACTGTATTTTATTTGTTTGCGCAATTGAGGCCAGATAAGTGCTCTTATCAACTGACAGCTGCTGACCGGGAACAAGGTATACGGCTTTCATCCTGCCAGACATTGCCTGATCTTCTGGTTTTACCACTACTTTTCCTTCGTAAAGAACAATCTTTGTGTTGCTTTCATTTGGATAGGCAAAAACGATGAAGTCCGTCCCCAATGCTGTAGTTATCATTCCGCTGGCATATACTTTAAAAGGGCGGCTTCGGTCTTTAGCTACTTTAAACCGGGCACTGCCTTTTAAATAGAAGCTTCTTTCTTTACCTTTAAAATGTTCAGCGTATCTGATTTCACTTCCTGTTTTTAATGTGATTAAAGATCCATCTTCAATTTTTAGTTCAAGATCATCTTTTCCATAATTAATTTTTACAAGGTTATAGGACAACTCCGCCTGTTTAATTGACTGGGTAGGTGTCTTAGTTTTCAGCGTGTTGACATAGAGCAGCATAATCACCGATGCTGCGGCTGCCAGCCACCAGTAATGCTGGCGTTTTGGATGATTAAATTTGAGGGTCGACCAAATATTTCTCCGTATTTCTGCAGACGTTTCTGAGGGCAATAAATGGGAATCATCTGTTTGATCCCAATCCTTCACCGGAAGGAGCGTATCTATTAAATCAGGATGTTCCAGCAAATGATTTGCGACAGCCTCCGCTTCCTCTGCGTTGCATTGGTTCTTTATAAATTTTTCGAGCAGCTCCCTGGTGATTTCCATTTCCTTCAATACGTTTGAAAATGGACATACCCCCAAGAAGGAAACTAATATTTTTTATACTCTTTTAGGTCAGTTGCAAAGCAATGAGGAGAGGGCTGATGCCTCTTAAAAACCTTAGCGCAAGCCCAATATGGTTTTCTACTGTTTTTGGTGAAATGGAAAGTTTTTGGGCTATTTGCTGATAGGATAGATGTTCCATCCGGCTCATAAGAAAGATCTGTTTACGTACTGCGGGCATACGCTCAATTGCGCGGTAAACTATACCTAAAGCTTCTTTGTGTTCGAGCGTATTTTCTGCGAAAATCTGGTCTTTAGATTGGATGTATTGTATATATTTTCTCGATTGAGCGGCTTTCCTAAGCTCATCAACGAAGATAGTTTTTGCCATACGGAACAGCTGAATGCTTAAAGTATGCTCTTCGGAAAGTCCTTCCCGTTTATCCCAGAGGCGTACAAAAACCTGTTGGACTACCTCCATAGCGATATCCTCGGAACCCGACTGCCTTAATATGAAATAGTAGACTTTGCTACTCCAATTGTAATAAGCAGACTCAAAGGACTTTTTGTCGCCATTTTTGATCGCTAATACCTCATCAATCTCAAAATACTTCATAAATTTCAAATAATGTTGAGGTAATATCCTGCAATAAGCAACTAACGCGGTAATTTAATCTTAAGCGACTTGAAAAAGGCTGTATGGCTACTGCTGTTTCCTGAAATCCGGTATTTCTGCAAAAGATTGATAGCTAATATATAATTTTTAGCGGTTAATTTGAAATTACCACCTGTAAATAATTATTTTATGGGTTACGAAGTCGGAATGGTCATTTTAATTGGAGCTTATACCAATTCATATGAATTTTATAACTCTCTAGCTCATTTTTCGTTGCTGTTTGTAAGCCGGATGTTTACAGTGCCTTAATCAAAAATAGTCAGGCGATGCCTCATTATTGCGTAAAAAAAAGCTGCCCTGGAAGGCAGCTGTACATGATTTGAAATTTAATTTTCTAGTTCCCGGAATTCCTACTACACGTAGAATTTTCTTATTGATTAAGTATATTTAAAATAGTTCATTTTAAAATAATAAAGTATGCCTGTAGCTAATGCATCTCATAAATAATTATATGCGTGATTGGTAAAAAACGAAAGTATACTCAATTTGTAGATTTAATTCTTTTACATTTGCCATACTTAAAAATGGATGGAATGAAATTTATAAAGTTACTATTGTGCGCTACTTTCGTTAATTGCTCTTTGGCTGCTTTTGCGCAGCAGAAAGATGAAAGACCAAATGTTATTTTCATTTTAGCAGATGACCTGGGCTATGGTGACGTTGGGGCATATGGGCAAAAGCTAATTCAAACACCCAATATTGACCAAATGGCTAAAGAAGGAGTAAGATTTACTGATTTTTATGCTGGTGCTCCTGTCTGTTCGCCATCAAGAGGGTCTTTATTGACAGGATTGAATACCGGCCACGCTACCATTCGTGGTAATAATACCATTACTGGAGGGATTGCGGGTAAAAAAGGAAAAGCGACAGTAAACAGAACAAACCTTAGCCGCCAGGATTATACTATTGGAAATTTAATGCATGATGCTGGTTATACAACGTCATTAGTTGGGAAGTGGCATGTAGACGGTTATGATACACTTGCCACTCCACTACAGCACGGATTTGATAAATTTACTGGTTGGCTGGTAAGTTACCCGGAAACATACGCCCGCACGTATTGGCCTGAAAAACGTTACGACAATGGTAAAATAGTGCCAGTTGACAAAAACGTAGATGGAAAAAAAGGATACTATGAAACCAATTTATGCACTGATGAAGCGATTGGTTTTCTTTCAGAACAGAAGGACAGTAAAAAGCCATTCTTCCTGATGTTAAATTTCAATAATCCGCATTCACCACTTGATGTGCCTGATCAGACTATTTTTGCGAATAAGGACTGGCCGGAAGATATGAAGACTTATGCTGCCATGGTTTATTACATGGATCAATCGGTCGCTAAAGTCAAAGATTATCTGGTAAAAAGTGGATTGGCGAAAAATACAATTGTAATTTTTACTTCAGATAACGGACCGAGGTCTGAAAATACAAAACAATTGGCTGCGGTATCTGATTTCTTTGTGTCAAATGGTCCTTTGAAAGGCCACAAACGCGATATGTATGATGGCGGAATCAGGGTTCCATTTATTGTATGGTCGCCCTATTTAAAGAATATGCCCAAAACATCGCATGTGCCTGCATATTTTGCAGATATCATGCCCACCTTTGCTGAGATTGCAGGTAAGAAGTTAGACCACAAATCTGATGGTACCAGTATTTATTCTTCTATACAAGGGAAAAAGCCTGTTATGAAAGACAGATTTTTATACTGGGAATTTTTTGAGCTCGGATTTGAGCAAGGTGTTCGTTATGGAAAATGGAAAGCTGTGGTCCGTAAAAAGAAACTGGAACTTTACAATGTGAACGATGATATTGGTGAAAAGAATGACATCGCCGCACAGCACCCGGATGTTGTAAAAGAAATTGAGAACTATCTTCTAACCGCGAGAACCGATTCACCATATTGGCCCGTTAGATAATGCAATAAAAACAAGTGTTAAAGCCGTTTCCCGCTAAAAGAAACGGCTTTTTTGTGTGCGCCGGGCATGGCGATCAGCTATAGGGTGAAAATCCCGAGCCCACTTTGCAGTAGGAAGGGTTAGCCAAGAGCAAGGGTGTCGTGGGCGACTGCGAATCTGAAGGAAGCTGGCGGCAAATATTGGGGCCTACGAACAGAAACTGTATATAAGGCGGAATGATGTTGGTGATGTTGCACAACAAACAAAAGCCCTATACTGCACAGAACATCATGACGTAAATACAGAGGCTAGACCGATAGAAAGTTGATAGTCTTACCCCGGGAGATCTGGAGCAATCTTTCAAAGGTATGCGCGAGTACCGGAGAAGAAACAAGAATCAGAGTTGAAAGGCAATGATTATTTGGTGCCCACAGAAGTCAGCAGACGTCGTAGTACTGTTTTTTTTTTCTTAAGGGACAGGAAGGACTGAATGTTAGGATGGCAAAGGAAACAGGAAGTTTATGGTGAGGCGATTACAACAGAAACGCTTATGAGAACTGCCTTTTGAGAGGATAGGCCGGAAGCCGAAAGTAGAACAAAGGTATTCTAGGTTTTAACATTTTCCAAATTAATTTGGAAATATTTTAAGCGGCTTTTTTATAATCCTCTACATACATTTCTCCTCTTTTAATCAAGGAAAAAATCCTAAGTATAAGCTTGAATTTTACATTATTTAAGACTAGAGGATAACATTTATTTAACAGTTTCCTTTCGGCGTACTTTTTTATTTCAGAATCGTGTGATATAGCAGCTTTTGCCGCCTGGTTTAATTCTTGTTTTACTTCTTTGTTAGCTAGATGGCTGACCTTCTTCCTTCCCTTTATGCTGGTTCCTGAAGAATTGTCAAATGGAATAACCCCTACATATACTGCATATTTTCTTGGATCCGTAAAGCTGTTGAAGTTTTCCGTGTAAGTTATAGTCATCCACGCGTTGATCGGGCCTATTCCCTTAATACTACGTAGGATCTTGTAATTGCGTAGCATCGCTGTATTACCCTTTATCAATTCTTGTATTTCTTCTTCAATTTTAACTATATGCAATTCATTGTCCTTTATTTTTTGTGAAGCTATTTGAACAACCACATCTTTTTTATTAACCTCGTACATGTGTTTTCGCTCTTTAATAGTCGAGGCCAGGCCGGCATTCTCCCTAACCAATCTTTTTCTGAAAGAAAGTAGCTGTTTGAGCGTCAAAATATCTTTATCCAGTGGTTTAGATGCTGTTAATCGCTTTATTCTTTCTTCTCCATATTGTCCAATCCGAAAAGAATCAACTTTATCGCTTTTTCCTCTCGTCATACCCATGGATCGTTTGATCTCCAAGCCCGATATCCGACAATAGGCTAAAGAAATTGATTCGCAGTATTGAATAAAACGATATTCGTATCCCCCTGTAAATTCCATGATGATTAGAGTTTCACTAAGATTAATCTTATTTGTTTTACACCACTTTTTTAACTCTGTAAATCCTTTGGCTTCATTTTCTATTTTGAGATGCAGCCTTCTTTCTGCGCAGCTGATATCAAGCGTTAACTTCGAGACATCGACGCCTAAAATAACATTGTAAGTTTCCATACGTTTTATATTTAATTAACATAAATATTGCCTTTTGCCAATAACCTTTGATGGATCAAAGAAACTATTCTAGCTGGGCCTTGGGCAATCAAAAGGCAGGGGACTAATACCGTACAAAGCTCTGAAGCTATGGTGTGAGCAAGTTCACCCCTGTCTTTTAATAAACGTATTTTAAGAAACTTCTAGTTTATAATATCACCACCTCTGTTCTAAACAATAACAATATTTAGAACAAAGGTGGTGTGAGAGGACGGTAGGGGAAATAATCCCCTACTTCCTACTCGATTATTTACCACTAAGCCATTTCAGCAGGATTTCTACTGTATCGGTATAGAAGAGTTTGTAGGTGTCCTGGGTGACAAAACCAATATGCGGGGTAGCCAAAACGTTTGTTAGCGTTCTAAAAGGGTGATCGGCATCAAGAGGTTCTTTATCAAATACATCAAGCGCAGCTCCGGCAATTCGATTTTCTGCCAAGACTTTGATCAGGGCATCCTCATCAATCAGCGGCCCCCTCGATGTATTAATGATATAGGCTGAGGGCTTCATTCTATCCAGGTCTTCTGCGCTTACAATTCCACGGCTCCGTTCGCTCAATACCATCAGTACGGTAAGGTAATCCGATTCCTTGAAAAGTGATCCCTTGTCTACATATTTTACCCCGGCAGCAGCGGCTTTTTCTGGTGTAAGGTTCTGGCTCCAGGCAATCACATTCATATCAAAAACCTGAGCTACTCTTGCAATTTTTTCACCAAGGTTACCCAATCCTAAAATACCCAGTGTTTTTCCTTTTAGATCGTTACCAACCCTATGCTGCCATCCTCCCGACCTGAGATTTGCATTTTCTTGTGGGATGTGTTTGGCAATAGACATCAGCAAGGCCCAGGTAAGTTCCAATGCCCCGTGATCCTTATATCCGGTATTGATAATTTCAATACCCAATTTAGAGGCAGCTTCAGTATCAATTGACAAATTGCGAAGGCCTGTAGAAACCACGAGTTTTAAATTGGGCAAACGGGCGAATAAGGCAGCAGTTAAGGGCGTTCGTTCCCGCATTACGCAGATGATATCGAATGGCGATAACCGGTTCACCAGCTCGTCAGCGTTATGAAGATGATTGGTGAAAACTTCAACATCTGCAAATTCATTTATGGGTGCCCAGTCGGCAAAGGATCTGGAAACATCCTGGTAGTCGTTTAATACAGCAATCTTGTAGCGTGTCATATCAGTAGTTTTATCTATTATTAAATTTGAGAGTGATGCGATGGGATGAGTAAGGTGGACCTAATTAGGTTGATCAACAGGTCATTGGAGTATTCGGGCAAACTGCTAATTTCTTTCCATTTGGCGTCCTCAATAAAATTGGACCATTTCGTTTCTTTATCTTTCAAATCATCAAATGTAACCATATAGGTAAGGTTAGGCCTTTCCGCCCCGATTATGGTTTCGCCCCAAAATACCGGGTTAAATTGCAGACGTTTAAATATTTCAATTTCCCCCGCGTCGTTAAACATCTCGATTTTCTTTTTGCCTGCGGCTTCGCTGGCACTTTGATATTGACGCAATTCAAATATCCGTTTCTCATTTTTAGGGGTAATCAGCGATGGAAATTTTTTAAAGGCTTTCAGGAGGGAACTTTCAATGCGCTCATATGCGGGTTCATTTGAAGGGGCATTGAGATACGCTGATGCAGAGTTCTGAAAGTTTAAATCGTTATCCAATGCTAAGTTAACTTCAGAAAAATGCGTTAGGTTTTTATAAGGGATGAGAACATGCAGTTTCTCTGGCGAGGTTGGTTCAAGTTCCTGAAAAAGGCCTATTTTTTCAATGCCTAAATTGTTAAGGGCAGGTATAGCGAGACTGTAAAAATCCTCGATAAGTTTTTGTTGTGCCTTGTTGCTGAATGTGTAAGTACGTAATTCGTAATAAACTTCCGTATTTTCTGTTTTGTTGTCTGTAGATTTTAGAATTGAATCAGTTGATGCTTTTTCCATTTTATATTAATTTGTGGTCTACCGTATATTACTTTGCCACCAGATGCTTGACCAAGCATTAAATGCATTGTCAAAGTATGATTATCTGTTTGAAAATAGCGTAACAGAGATATCCTTTTTGTAAATATGGCTTTGCTGTACCAATTGAAAATAAATGGATGTCCAGTCTATTTGTAATTAATCTAAATTGCTATATATTTGGTGAAATAGTTAACAACAAGTAAATGGAAGTTTTTCCATCCAGCAGGGATATTTTAAGAGATGAGGCGTTCAATACACTTTTCAATACCCATTGGAATGATGTGTACCATTTATGTATTAATTACTGCAGGGATAAAGATGTAGCTAAGGATCTCACGCAAACGATATTTTTATCCATTTGGGAGCGGAACATTGAGTTGCCTGATCCGCATGATGCCTCTGCTTATTTGTTCAAAGCGGCCAAATTTCAGGTGCTGAACTATATCCGCAATCAGAAAAATACTATTGATGTTCATGATCGTGTATTAGAGAATACCCTGATTGATGCTAACCGCTATAATCCTGAAATGCTTCTAATTTCTACCGAAACAGGTGAATCCATCTCTGTGAAGATTGAAGAACTTGGAGAACCCACAAGAAGTATTTTTTTAATGAGCAGGGAAGAGCGGCTGACCTATGTGCAGATTGCAAGGAAAATGGACATTGCGGTAAAGACAGTAGAAAAGCATATGACCAGGGCATTAAGGCAACTTAGGGGCCAATTACTGGACCTATAAGGTCGCTTTCAGCATTGTATATTTTTATTTTGATTCAACCGTAGGGTATATGGATGTTCATGGTATTTATATACATGGACAATATTCATCCGGAATTATTAAAACGCTACACCGAAGGCGACTGCAGTGATGAGGAGAAACGAGAAGTTGAAGCATGGCTTGATGCTGTTGACGTCCTGCCCCGGGCGACTAAAATGCCAGACCAGCAAGTTAAATCAGAAATATGGGGCAATATCGTCGCGAAAGCGTATGTGAAAAAACGGTTTCAGAGAAATGGCAGATGGGCCTATCCGTTGATTGCTGCAAGCTTAATTCTTGTTGCTGGAATAGCCTTTTTTAAAAATAATATATTTGATAAGGAGTTGCGCGCGGTTGCGATGATCCGCTACACCGCACCTGCTGGTCGCGTATCCATATTAACCTTGCCTGATCAGTCTACTTTACGATTGGCCGGTGGAAGTTCCGTTGAGTATCCCGAGCATTTTGATAAGGATAGCAGAATGCTGAATTTTGTACATGGCGAGGCTTTTTTTGTGATCAGCCATAACGCAAACTGGCCTTTCGTGGTAAATACTTCAGGTAGCCAGATCAAAGTACTGGGTACACGTTTCAATATAAACCACACCTCTTCTGAAAATTTAAGTGTGACACTAACTGAGGGTGCCATTAGCTTTAGGAATGGACGTGCCTCAGAAAAGGTTTTGGCCCCTGGTCAGGAACTGCACTATGACCTCATCACCCATCAGATCAAAAGTATTTCAGAAGTTGATACTAATTATGTGATGAGCTGGACAAGAGGTGAATTGTGGTTTAAGAATACGCCAATGAAAGTTGTGCTGGAGAGACTGGAAAGATATTATGGTGTTACCTTTTCAACAAATGGCGCTCCGGATCTGGAGATTCCACTTACTGCCAGACTAGATAAGCAGTCACTTTCCAGGGTGCTCAAGTTGATTGAAAACAGCACTAGCCTGAAGTTCAAACAAATAAGACCGAACAATATTGTCATTTATTAATATACAAACGATAGAAAGGAGTATGAGCCCAGTACTATAATGGCATTGCCAACAAAGAAAAACTGCCGAACGTGCTGTAACACGCCGGCAGCAACATTACCATCAATCTCACAATTAATGATTAATCAGTAAAAATATGAAATTATTTTACCTAACCCACTTTCGGGTGATTTGCCTGACCTTAATGGTCGGAGTATTTACATTCAATAACAACCTTCAAGCGCAAGAACATCCTGATAGCAGGGTAAGCATTAGTCCCGCTACACTAAAAGTAAGAGACATTTTGAATCAGCTTAATAAAGCTGCGGGCTTAAATTTTATATATAGTAATATTGACCAGGAACTGGAGAAGGTGATTACGCTCTCTCCCGCCAGCGGCACCGTAAAAAATATATTGCAGCAATTATCAATAAAAACCAGCCTTAATTTGGCCGCAACTGGAAACGATATTGCCCTCAAGATGCGAATGAAAGGGAACATAAGTGGTCGCGTGACAACCAGTGACAATGAACCTGCACGCCTGGTTACGTTAACTATCCGTGGGGTAAGAAGCACTGCTGTTGACCCTAATGGTAATTATAGTTTTAAAAATATTCCCCAAGGTACCTACACCTTAATAGCCTCTATTGTTGGCCTGGAAACCCAGGTCAAAAATGTAACCCTTACAGAAAGTGGTTCCGAAACTGTAAACTTTAAACTTATTGAGAGCCAGCAGGACCTGAAGGAAGTGGTTGTAAACGGTGCCAGGGTAAATAAATATGGGCGGAAAGAGAGTGAATTTGTTGCCAGGTTACCAATCAAAAATCTTGAAAATCCTCAGGTATACAGCGTGGTCAGAAAAGAATTGATTACCACACAGATGGTAACTACACTTGACGAAGCTTTTCGTAATATTCCTGGCGGGGTAGTCAGCAGAACGGGGGCAGGTATACCGGCCATTACCGCACGTGGTTTCACGTCTGGAGATAACATCCGTAATGGTATGGCAACATTTCTCAAAACGAATATTGATCCAATTACCGTTGAACGTGTAGAATCTATTAAAGGACCTTCTTCAACTTTGTTCGGTTCCACACTTGTTTCTTTCGGTGGCCTCATCAATTATGTAATTAAAAGACCTTATGATACTTTCGGCGGAGAGATAGGTTACACGCAGGGCAGTTTTGATTTAAGCAGGCTAACTGCCGACATCAATATGCCATTAAATGCCGACAAATCTCTTTTATTCAGGGTTACCGGCGCGAATCATAAGGAAAACTCATTTCAGGATCAGGGCTTCCAGCATCTTCAGGTTGTATCGCCAAGTTTAACATACCAGATTAATGAAAGATTGAAATTTACTGTGGATGCAGATTTTACAAAGGTAAAAGGTACATCATCGATATTGCTGACAATTCCTACCACTACATTCAATGGTAAAAGCTTCAAGGACCTGCCCATACCGTATAAACAGTCAATGATAGACAACTCTTTGGCAAGTCAGCAGGCATCCAACAATATTTTTGCGCAGGCAGAATATCAGATTTCCGAAAACTGGAAATCGCAAACCAATTATGCCTATTCATTAGGTACCTATGATCAGTTCAACCAGTTT
>Ga0308164_10004242_pt1 | contig 12268 bp, 11 predicted proteins | sample PhyTR2_FD_201031 | JGI IMG/M metagenome (GOLD analysis project Ga0308164, IMG submission 201031) | Phyllosphere microbial communities from UC Gill Tract Community Farm, Albany, California, United States - DLSLT.R2 | ecosystem: Host-associated > Plants > Phyllosphere > Unclassified | place: USA... | reverse complement strand
GAAAAAGTAGGTCGCTACACAAGTACAGGTGCCGGTGATGCATCCACTGAAATAGAGCCCGGAAGAGAAATGCCCGATCCGCTTGGGAATTTCGAAGGAGGTTTGATGGCCAACTGGGAAATTGACATCTGGAAAAAACTCAGAACGGAAAAAGAAGCTGCTGTTGCGCATTATCTTTCAACGGTTGAAGGGAAGAATTTTGTTCTTTCTAATCTGATCGAGGAAGTTGCCGATAATTATTACGAATTATTAGCGCTCGATAATCAGATGGATATTATTCAGCAGTATATCAAATTGCAGACTAGAGCTTTAGAAATTGCTAAAATCCAGAAGCAGGCAGCAGCAGCAACAGAATTGGCGGTGAAAAAGTTTGAAGCAGAATTAGCGAAATCAAAAGCAACAGAATATACAATTCGTCAGCAGATCACCGAAAAGGAAAACCAGATCAATGCACTTTGCGGTCGTTATCCGCAGCCGATTGTGAGAACGAAGGAAAGTTTTATGTCCACAATTCCGCAAACAGTTTATACGGGAATTCCGTCGCAATTATTAGCAAACCGTCCTGATATTAAACAGGCAGAATTAGAATTAAAATCTGCAAAACTAGATGTTGAAGCCGCAAGAAAAGAGTTCTATCCAAGCTTAGAAATTTCTGCAACTCTAGGTTTGGAAGCCTTTAAACCTTCTTATCTGGTTAAATTACCAGAGTCGATCGCTACAAGTTTAGTGGGAGAATTGGCAGGACCACTGATTAATAAAAGTGCTATTAAAGCTAATTTTCAGACAGCAGATGCAAAGCAGATTCAGGCTTTGTATGAATACGACAAAACTATTTTGAATGCCTATCTGGATATTTCAAACCTGATGTCTAAAGTAAAAAATATCGATCAGTATTACCAATTGAAGTCTCAGGAGACGCAGGCTTTAGACCAATCTATCGATATTGCCAATCAGCTTTTCAAAAACTCAAGAGCCGATTATCTGGAAGTTCTTTTAAACCAAAGAGATGCTTTAGATGCAAAAATGGAATTGATTGAAGCCAAGCAAAAACAGTTAAGCACCGTTGTAGATATTTATAAAGGTTTAGGCGGCGGCTGGAAATAAGTTAGTTTTTTATTCATATATCATTATTTCAATTATGAGGTCCGGTTCTGTTTTCAGAGCCGGGCTTTTTATTTTAAAACAGGGTAGTTGATAACCATCGGAATTTCCCGAAGATGCAAAACACTCCTGTTTATAACTATCGGAACTCTCCGAAAGTTTAAAACACCCCTGTTTGTGGTTTCTAGGATCCTCCGAAAGTCTTCTGCACCCGTGCAAGAAAGTTTCGGATATTTCCGATGGTTTGTTTCACCCTTTTTAGCAATAAAATGATTCTTTTTAAACTATTTAGAAAATGTTTTATCAAAAAATAAAACACGTCAAGTTTTGGCGCATTACACCTATAGCTTTGTAGTATAAAATAGTAAGAGTTATGGAAATTCCGTTTTATTTAAGTTTCAGAGAATTTGAAAATAATTATTATAGCAATCTTGAAAACTGGTTTGAAAACAATCGAAATACCAATGAGACCGATTTTTTGCTTCATCTGAAAGAGATGTATAAGCCGTATTTATGCTATAACTTTTCGAAAGATCGATTGCAGGCAGATGCCGTAATTGAAGTGAAAAACTGTTTCTTTCCGTATCATGATAATTTCGGAATTTCATTTAATACAAATCATGCCAATGCTAAAAATTTCAAAACCGGAATCAACAATATTTCGGAAATGAAAACCATTACCATGATGGAATATGCCCAACATATTTTAGACAGGATACATCATTATTTTCAGAAGCAAAAAATCTCGATGAAAGAAAATGAAACGATTCTGGATTATATCAATCATTACGAAATCATCACGGCAAAAGAAAAAACAGGGTATTGTCCGGATTATAATTTACACCAGAAAAAACTTCCGTTTTTAAAGGCTTTTCTTCCCCTTTTCGGAAGTACTGTAGATATCTCTCTGTACAGGAATTTTTATTTTTCGGTGGTGAGAATTGCAGATTTTATAGATGCGAAACTAAATGATGTTCAGGCTTTTGATCAAAGTATTTACAGCGAATTAAAATCTGAAGCAATGATAAAAATTCACATGAGAGGACATAGTTTTCTTACGATTTGTAATTGATTTTTTTTAGGAGCTTAATCCCGCTTTCCGCACTCGCTATTTTTGTGATTTCGGGCGGCGGCAAAGCAGCCGCCGCCCGAAATCACAAAAATGAGCTCAGACAAATGCTCCAATCGGGGCTAGGAAATGGCTCTTCAATTAAATATTTCGTACTAAAATAAAATAGTGTCAGATGTAGAAAACTGTAACGTGAAAAAAATAAAAATTAATCCGTTAAATAAGATTCCCACTGTTTGGATGCTGGGCAGAACTAATAACCAAATCGCTAATCAATAAACCGCAAAAGCTTTGGGAATCTTAGGATTAATAATTTAATGTTTAGAAGAAGATTTCAGTTTTGAACTTTTTAAGGATATTAAATATCAAACACTAACATTCATACACTTAATTATATTGTCGAAATGCATTTTGAAAATGTATTTCAAGCAAAAAACCAGATCGATTGATCTGGTTTTTGTTTTGCAGAGAGGAAGGGAAATGAACCTTCCTGAAATTAACATATCTTATTTTATATAATAGTTCTAATTATCAATATTTTACATATATTTGTATTAGTAAAAATTATTCATTTTTATATTTAATTATTGAATTATTGGCACCTAAATTAGCACCTAATGAATTCAACTTTCAAACTTAAAGATCCTAAAAGTGAGAAGGAAACACTTATTTATTTCCGCTCATACTTCGGAAATGAATATAAGAATTTTATCTACTCTACTGGTGAAAAGATAAAACCTTGTGAATGGGATTTTGACTACAGGCAACCAAATGATATAAATGGAAGAACAAAACGTGCGGAGAATCATAGAGGTATAAAAAAACAATTAGATAGATATATTGGTTATTTCACTGAAATTGTAAATCGTTATAAAAATATCGGTGAACAACTAACTACTGATATCATAAGACAAAGGTTTGATGAAGAGTTCAAAAAAATTAAGGTGAAAGAAGATTTTTTTAGACTTTATGAGCAATTTATTGATGAAAAATCTAATGATTACACCGGAAAAGGAATATCAAAATCAACCAAGACGAGATATGAACATAATAAAAACTTACTTCTCGAATTTCAAAACTACTCCAAAATAAAAATCACGTTAGGGAGTTTTAACGAAAAAATTTATAATAATTTTCTTAAATACTGCATCGAGATAAAGGACCATTCTGCTAATACTATTCATCGTGATGTTGGATTGTTGAAGACATTTCTTTATTGGTCATTGAATAAAAAGTACAGCTATAATAATGATTTTATAAGTTTTAAAAAACCTCAGAAATTTCGTACAGATGAAATAGCTTTAAATTATGAGCAAGTTGAGCTCATATACAATTTTGACTTCAGTGAAAATAAAAGGTTAGAAAGGGTACGGGACCTTTTTATTTTTGGATGCACCACAGGAATGAGGTTTGGCAATTATAGTACGATTTCAAAAAGTGATGTTGATGATAATTTCATACGAGTAATTGATTTGAAAAGTAAATCTAAAAACTTAGCAATTCCCTTAAACAGTATTTCTAGATCAATTCTGGAAAAGTATGATTATAATCTTCCTAGTATTACTAATCAAAAGATGAATAAATATATTAAAGAGGTTTTTAAAAAGTTGGACTTTACGGATGAAATAAAGAAGACTATGAAATACGGTGATGAGTTGGTGGACCAAAAAGCCGAATTTTGGACAAGAATTTCTTCACATACTGCAAGAAGAAGTTTTATTACGATAATGAAGAACAAACGAGTTCCGGATAAAGTAATTATGAGTTACACTGGTCATACTAGTTTGGAGGTCTTTAATGCTTATTACAGACCAAGTGAAGATGATAAGATCAACTATATGAATGAGGTTTTTAGATAATCACTAATTTAGATTATGGATAAAAAAAAGCTTTATGGACAGTGGAAACTTTGGGAGGAATTTATCGGCTATCCTATGATGATTTATTTCTGGATTAGAGGGCAAAAAATTCAGAATCTGTTACAAATGAGGATTAAAAAAGCCCAACAAAAAAGCTCTAAAATTATTCTCAATGAAAAATTGAGAAATGAGTTGTTAATTAGATATGAACAGTTAGACAATTTTTTCAGTTTTCATTTCAAAGATATTGATGAATCAAGAAATCACAATTTTGAAGAAAAAATCCAATACTGCTTGGATCAATATAAAAAAGAATCAAACAGCCTGTTGACTTCAAGTAATCTGATGAAATTGCAGGGCAATTTTTTAAATGGTGCCGAAACTACACTTTTTTTATATTTTGCACTAAAACACAAAACAAATAGAGAAATTCGTTTATCAGATATTATGATTGGTGATAATAGTTCTAAAATTTTCATTGCATTTTTAAAAGGCAAAAAATTCATCGATGAAAATCACAATCTGCTTGTAGATCAGAAATCTTCATTTATAAGAATTCACCGTTTTCTAAAAGATAATCACATCATCAATCCAGATTTTCAAGACACCACAATTATTGAGGCGATGGAAAATGAATATAATACCAATTTTGACAAAGGAACATTTTCAAGGGCAATAATTGTAAAAGCTAATGATTTTGAAGAAAATATCTATCAAGACTTATTTAAATTATATAATATTAAGAATTAATTTCTGCAATATCAACTTAATATTGAATTAATCCATCACCTGATATGTTAGCAGTAATAGGATGTATATTTTATGCTAATTCACTTTATATTTTCCTGACGATGACTACTATCACTTTCAACTACTTATTTTTTATCTTTTGATTCGGTTGTAAACACAAAAATGATTTGAAGTTTGTAGTATTATTTGGTTTTAGTAACTCTATTACAATGCCTCAAGTAAATTGCTAGACAGTTGATTTTTCATACGTCAAGTTTTGACGCTTCACTTAATTATTTTTGTTCAAATAATAAAAATAATTCTAAAATTTACCAAGATGAAGTGAGTTATTTTAAAAAAAGATATAAATTAGCAAAAATTAATTAATAACCAAATTCATGAAAAAGCTCTACATGAGTGCAGTAATTCTTTTTACTGCCGCAGATTTTTCTGCACAAGAAGTGGTATGGCAGAAGGATATTAAATCCAATACTCAGGATTTTCTTTCCCAAGTAACCACCACAGTCGATCAGCAATACCTAATAACAGGAAGCTCCATTCAATCAAAAAAACTCACTACTGAAAACAAAAAAAGCAATGGCTACGATTTCCACGTTGTTAAATTAAATCAAAAAGGTGAAGAAGTGTGGGAGAAATACTTCTCCGGACAGAATCATGATTTCTTAACGTCAACCGTTGCTACTCAGGAAGGTGGTTTTCTTCTGGCGGGAACCTCGTTCTCCAATAAAGGTTTAGATAAAAAAGATGCTTCAAAAGGAGGTTCAGATTCAGGAAACGGGAATGTATGATTATGGCTGGAGACAATATATGCCGGATTTAGGAAGATGGTTTAGTATGGATCAGCTTTCTGAAATTTATCATCATACAAGCCCTTACGGATATGTTGGTAATAACCCTATTAAATTTGCTGATCCTAATGGAAAATGTAAATCTGACCTTCAAGGCAATTTTCCTAACGAAGAATGTGCTCAGCCCATAGAAGAAGTTGTATTGAGTGGTCCCAAAAAACCGAAAAATGAAAGTATAGCTCAAAGTCCAGCGGGTGGCTGGTCTGGACCTTCTTTTTTAAGTGAATTGAGCCATTTTTTTGGCGGCAGTGGAGGAGGTTCTTCATCCGGAGGTGGAGGAGGTGGCGGTATTGCACCTGTAGACCCATGGATACAATACAGAAAGGATTTGGCAGATTATCGTTTAAGACAGAGCAGAAGGATATTAGGAGCAGCTGAAGCTAAGATGTTTGGTAAGTATGCTTCGGGCTTTGCGATTAGTGGAAATTACGGGAGGATTAATTTAACAATATCTTTAGCCTATAATTGGGGTACTGGACAAACTAGAATATTTTACACCGAAGGAGTAAAGGCGGGAAGTATGCCTAAAAACACCGATATAGGTTTTTCAGTATTCCAAATGCATGCTTTCGGAGAAAAAAATGGAGAAGCTTACACTAATGTTTTTGAAGGAGCACAAGAATTTTCTACAGAGATTTCTGGATCTTATTTCTACGGTGGATCACATAGTTTTAGTACAAGTGCAGATAGTATGGTAGAAGCTCCTTACGGAACCCGAACTACGAGTTTTAATATTGGAACAGGCTATGAAGCGGGCATTTCGCAGACGTATACAACTGATGTAACACAGAAAATTAATAATGCACCCTCAGCAATAGCTAAATGGCTACGTAACAATATTAAATATTCTCCTCAATTTAATTAACAATGAAAAAGAAAAAAGGCTTAATTGCAAGTTTAGTTATTGTTCTGATATTTTATTTTTTTGCGAGCCGGTCTAATAAGCAAAGTTTTGCAAAAGAACTAAGTAAAGAAGAGTGTATTCTTGTAGTGCAAGTTCCTCCTATTGCATACACTTCAGTGACATTTAGGGCCAAAGGATATAACCCCATTACTAATAAGCCTTGCGAATGTAATCATCATAATAGATGGTGGAGTTCATATAAGAAAGAAATAGATGTAGGCGACACTATTGTGAAGAAGAAAGGAGAACTAATATTTAGCATTCATAAAAAGGATAGCATTATTATTCATAAGTACAAATTATAGAAAATAGAAGCGGAATTTTTCCGCTTCTATTTCTTTTCTGTTAAATCAAAATCAAGTCTATATGATATTATTTTAATAGTATCATTTTCTTTTTGTAGTCTAAAATATTCCTTTGTTTGAGCAGAATCTCTTGTAACAATATACGAAAGTTCGTACTTTGAAATTGGGTTAGATCCATCAACTATCTGAGTCCAACTATTTGTTAGCTCTGCATTCTTTACCTTTCCAAAATCACGCTCCGTTCGATTAAGAATTTCTTCAAACTTATCTTTTTCTAATTCTTGAAAGAAACGTTTACTAAATAATTTAAAAATTTTTTCTCTATCGCTTTTCTTTGTTAAGTAATAAAAATTATTAACAACCTTCTGAGCATCATTTTTATCCGAAATTCTGTTTTCGTAAATTTTGTCATAACTGCAGCTGACAGCAATTAATAAAATAAATATTATAACAAACCTTTTCATAACTGTATGATTATTTTGAGATTGTCAATGTAAGAGTTTTTAACAAAATCTACTTATTTATTTTATAAAGTTGTTATTTAAGCCTGTAATTGTTAAACTTTACCTCCCAAATTTTAATTTTTTTGAGGTGTATTTAATAAAATATCTACAATAACCAATAATTTATTGCCATTTCATTAAGATAAAAAACTATTATAAGAGAGTAATTATAAAACCTAATCATTTTGAGGAAAGTGTCTATAAAGAATTATTTAAGCTGTTGAATGTCAGTTATTAAACTTTACGCAATTGAGTATAGTTGTATCATAAGTTATTCCAATCATACAATTTTGTCAGCAAATAAATACCACATATTATGCAGACAACAAATCCATTCCAAACTATTCTTGACGAATTAGGGGAAGTGAAAGACTTACTCTATTCTCTCAAAAAAGAACCTGAAATCGAGTTGAAAAAGAAACTGTACTCTATAAAAGAGTGTTCAGAAATTCTAAAGCTCGATTACCAGACTGTACGCTCACACATTTTAAAAGGTAACATCAAAGCGGAACAAATCGGAAGATTCTACAGAGTCAATCATTTTGATCTGATGGCTGCTTTAAATGAGGTCAAATCGCTTAAGTACAGAAGATAGGTTTGACTATTTATCCAACATTCTAATTCACACTTCTGTATTTCCTGTACAGAATCAAACCTTACAAATATGAGCGAAAAAATTCCATACCTCAGAGTAGGCACAACCTATTATAAGACCATTGAAAAACCATTAATCTCCGGAGACAAGATTTCAATTTTAGTGCGTTGGAATCGTGAAACTATTATTAGCGACCACGGAAAAATCTACGTTTCAAAAGTTTCAAAGTACGATGGCTTCTGCTGTATTCCTTCTCATCTTGACTATAAGCAGATAATAGACGGATTCTACAATATGTATAATGAGATTCCTTATCATCCAATTGATGAAAATATAAGTTCTGAAGCTTTAGAAAGTAAAATTCCATTCTCACTAAAATTTATGGAACATATTTTCGGAGAGCAACTGGAATTAGGTTTAGATTACATAAAGATATTGCTTGAACATCCAACACAGATACTTCCGATTCTTTGTCTTGTAAGTAAAGAAAGATCTACTGGAAAATCTACTTTTATCAAATGGCTGAAATCCATCTTTGGATTGAATATGACCTACATCAAGGGAGACTCATTCAGCAGTCAGTTTAATTCAGATTGGACTTCGATGCTGATAGTGGCTATCGACGAAGTATTCTTTGACAAAAAGGAAATCACAGAACGATTAAAATATCTTTCTACGACAGACAAAGACAAAAAGGAGGCAAAGGGAAAAGACCGTGAAGAAGTCGAGTTTTTTGGCAAATTTATTCTCTGTTCCAATAATGAAGATAACTTCATTCAGATCGATGAAAATGAGATCAGATTTTGGATCATTAAAGTAAAATCAATCAAAAGCGAAAACACCGAATTTCTAAAAAATCTCAACAAAGAGATTCCTTATTTTCTTCGATACTTAATTCAAAGACCTTTCCACAGTCGTAAGGAGACAAGGATGTGGTTCACAGACTCCCAGATCAGAACAAAGGCTCTTCAGAAACTAGTGTGGAAAAATAATAACAAACTGGAATCCAAGATCATCGAACTTTTATATGAGTTTTTTGAAAGTACAGAGGACAGTAAGATCCATTGTATTCCTCAGGACATTTTCAATATGCTTGGCAAGATGTTCAGCAAACAATACTGGACAGTCAACGATGTCCGGAAAATACTGAAAGAAAACTGGAAACTCGAACCACAAAGTAATTCTTTGGCTTACATCAAATACGATCTTGATTATGGTTTAAGTTTTTTCCAACAGAACAAAACAGGACGGTATTTTACAATAGATAGGAATTTTATTCTTCAAAGATTTGATGAAATGATGAATTAATTGATAAAGAAAATAAAATCAATTAGTTAGATCTCATCAAAAGCCTCATCAAATTTTTAAACCTTGATTTTTGATGAGAGGATGATGAGAAGAACATTTCTACTTTGATGAGATGATGAGACTTTGATGAGAGTGCAATTTATTATTATTCAGTTTCTTATATGGTTTTCTCATCAATCCATCAAAAATTAGTCAAAACTAAACTCTTCCGCCTGAACTGAAAGGACATCTACTATTAATTACTAAAAAACATTAAAAATTACAAAAATGAACTGCAAACAATTCAACAGCATATCGTTGGAAGAAGTCCTCCTTTCTCTCGGACACATTCCGACGAAACAAAATGAAAAAGAAGCTTGGTATCTCAACCCTTTTGCTGGCGAATTCCAAGCCTCTTTTAAATTAGATAAAAGAATTAATGCCTGGTATCTTCATTCAGAGGGAATAGGTGGCAACAATACCGACTTTATGAAGAAGTATTTGAAAACTTCGATCAATGAAGTTCTGGATTGGGCGCAAAAACAAAGTTTTTCTTCTTTTCATCAGCAGCATCAGATCAAAAATCCAAAACCAAATTACAGAATAGATGAAATAATGGATATCCAGAATCCCGACCTGAAAAATTATTTACAAGAACGTGGATTGAGTCCTAAAATCTATGATTACATAAAAGAGGTGCGGTTTACAGTCGGAGAAAAGAGACTCTACGCAATTGGCTTTGAAAATCTATCCGGAGGCTTTGAGCTTCGTAATTCTTTTTATAAAGGATCATTGTTGAAAAAGGATATTTCAATACTTGATCTTAGTAGTAGTATAAAGGATACATCAAATTTTCAAGATGGAAATATCAAAGGTGTAGCAGTTTTTGAAGGATTTATGGATGCCTTGTCTTTTATAGAAATGCAGAAATCATTCACAGGAGATATTCTTGTAATGAACTCCATTGCTCTTTTAAATAAATCTATAGAACATCTCAAAAACTATCCTAACATTAATCTTTTTCTGGACAACGATACTGCTGGGATAAAATGTAAATCTCAGATCTTAAAATCTTTTCCGGAAGCAAAAGATCATTCTGGAATTTATTCCAACCATAAAGATCTCAACGAATTTTTGATACACAGGATAAAAAACAATGTAGCTAATAAGTCAGAATATAGAACGGAAAAACTTAATAATTCGGAAAAACTAAAAGTGAGAAACCAGGAGCCTGAAATCAAAGATACAATTAGTTTTAAAAGGAAACGCTGATAATGCGCACTGTATGTTTTTACCAACTACCCGCAGAAGTTAGGAGCGCATTCGCAACTTTGAAGGTCGTGCCTCCCAACAAAGTTTCCAATACGCTCTGCGAGGCTTTTAACCTGAATAAAATAATGCAAGGTTGGATTTATTAACCTGTGTAAAAAACACTCAGCTCATTCTTATCGCAGGTGTGTAAAATCAACACAGGTAAAATGGAAAGCTGAGTAATATGACTACAGCAACTTCAAATAAAAGCATAAAACTTTAAAAATGAAAAAGCAATGAAGACCTCTATTAATTTCAAACCAGTTAAATCCGATTCTGAAACTCATAATTTCAGGAAGAAAACTTTTGATTATATCCGTAAAGATCTGACGCCGAAAAATGAATATTGGATGGAACAGAAAATAGCCGACAGGATCCAAAAGATTGAAGCGTACTGCAAAGAAAAGTCAGGAAGAAAATTACAGAAAAATGCAATGCCAGTTCGGGAGGCAGTTGTTGTTATCAAAGAAAACACAACAATGATGGAACTGCAAAACTTAGCCAAAAGACTGGAAGAAGAATTAAACATCCGAGTATTTCAGATTGCCATTCACAAAGATGAAGGGCATACCGATAAAGACACGAAAGAATGGAGACCAAATTACCACGCTCATTTGGTAGCTGACTGGCAAGATTTGAAAACTGGTAAAACACTTAAACACCAATCTTTCCACTATTCAAAAATGCAGGATCTGACTGCCGAATGCCTGAATATGGAAAGAGGAATTTCTGGTTCGAGAGGAAGATTAGAAGCTATTGAGTTTAAAATTCAGCAAAAGGAAGAAGATCTAAAAGCTTTGGAAGAAAAATATGATATGATGAAGTCTGAGATTAATTCAAAAACATCAATGGAGCTTGTTGTAAAAGAAATCGATTTTTTAGGTTTTAAAAAAATTAAGACTGACAAAACCATTGAGAATTATGAAAGAGCTTTTCGAACATATAAAAGCACAATTTTAAAAAATAAAACTGAACTGAAATCTAAATCAAAACAAATTACTGAACTCAATACAAAGGTCGATGATTTAAAAAAGCAGGTTCATCTTTTCAAAACCAAAAACTCTGTTTTATTATCCAACCCAACCGTATTTGCTTCTGAAAAGAAAAAATATCTGGATTCTGTAATTAATAGTCTACAGAAGGAGATCAAATTTGTAAGATTTAGAAATCCACTTCTTGACAGAACAGATAAGCAAAAGCTCATACCGGAAATGGCAAAAATAACACAAAAAATTTCTCAGGAAAACGGCATTCCTTTTGCTGCCTTCAATGAAATTTTTAAAGAACATGAGACGGTCACTCAGCTTTTCTCTCTGTTACAATTCGGTGATAAAAATACAAATTATGAGGCTGAGGATATTCCAATCCATAAAAAAATAAAGAGATAAAGATTCTTATAACTGCAATTTATTGCAGAGTAATTTCTTTTGATTGATAGTAATCAAGGAAGCTAGAAGTCAGGAAAGCACGGATGCAGGAAAGCAACCAACCAATCAAGCAAACAATTTCGATAGATTGATTAACGATACTGGAAAAGACGGTCAAATTGACCACCTAATTTCGGAGTAAATTGACCACTGATTTCGGAGCAAAGTGACCACCACTTTCCGATCCAAAATGACCACCTATTATCTGGGTTATATTTGAGATAAAAACGACTTGATTTTTTCATGATGTTAGCGTCATACATTCGTTAAAAAAAGCGGATCATGGCAAATAAAATAACAGACATGAGT
>Ga0308164_10004238_pt1 | contig 12277 bp, 6 predicted proteins | sample PhyTR2_FD_201031 | JGI IMG/M metagenome (GOLD analysis project Ga0308164, IMG submission 201031) | Phyllosphere microbial communities from UC Gill Tract Community Farm, Albany, California, United States - DLSLT.R2 | ecosystem: Host-associated > Plants > Phyllosphere > Unclassified | place: USA... | reverse complement strand
AAGTACTACGGCAAGACCAAGAAGGGCGAATACATGGCCGAGGCGGATGCCAAGGCCAAGGGCTTCCACGGCGACAGCAAGTCCTGCGCCGCGAAGTCCTGACCGCCTGACCTGCTTTACTTGCCGCCTGCCCGGCCGGCCGCTCAGGCCTGCTGGCGGCGCGGCAGCTGCCAGTCCTTGCGGACGAAGTGGCAGGTGTAGCCGTTCGGATGCTTGACCAGGTAATCCTGGTGTTCCGGCTCCGCTTCCCAGAAGTCGCCGGCCGGCTTGACCTCGGTGACCACCTTGCCCGGCCACAGGCCGGACGCGTCGACGTCGGCGATGGTGTCGCGCGCCACCGCCGCCTGCTCGTCGCTCGTGGTGTAGATACCCGAGCGGTAGCTGGCGCCGCGGTCGTTGCCCTGGCGGTCGGGCGTGCTCGGATCGTGGATCTGGAAGAAGAAGGCCAGCAGGTCGCGGTAGCTGATGCGGTCGGGATCGAACACGATCTCGATGGCTTCGGCGTGGGTGCCGTGGTTGCGGTAGGTCGCGTTCGGCACGTCGCCGCCGGAATAGCCGACGCGGGTGGACTGCACGCCCGGCAGCTTGCGCACCAGGTCTTGCATGCCCCAGAAGCAGCCGCCGGCCAGAATCGCCTTTTCTTGTTTCATGTGATTTCCTCGTAGATGGACCAAATGCGGCCGGGGGCCAGGTCGACGCCCGCGCCGCTATGCTCCAGTTGCCGACGATTTCGCCTATTTCAAGACGCTGCCCGCATTCCCGGCGCGGACGGCGTCGGTTTTTTTTACAGTAGCCGGGCGGCACGCACGCGGCGCCCGCCAAGTCCTTGTTTCATCGTATTTAATTCCTTTGGCATAAATCGTGCTGGAAAACCGGCTCGAGCGTTTTCCCCTTGTTTGCGACCCATGACGATCCATCGAACGCCTCCAGGCATCCACCGTGCGCTGCGCGCGGCGCTCCCGGCATGCGTTGCCGCCGTCCTGATGGCGGCCGCCCCGGCCGTCCCCGCGCAGCAGACGCCGTCGCTGGCGCCATCGACCGTGCAGCACGACAGCTTCCTGTGGACGGCGCGGGTGCTGGCGCGCTACCGCTACCAGAGCGCCGCCGCGCCGGCAAACGCGGCGGCGCCGGTGCTGGAGCGCTACCTGGCGCTGCTCGACCCCGAGCGCCTGCTGCTCACCCAGGCCGACGCCGCCGCGTTCGCGCCCCTGCGCGAGCGGCTGGCGCGCGCCGACGACAGCCGCCAGCTCGAGGCGGCATTCACCATCTTCGAGCGCATGCGCGGCGCCCAGGCGATGCGCTGGGCGTGGTCGCGCGATGCCATCGCCGGGCCGCTGGCGGCCATCGGCAGCGACGGCCTCGGCAGGACCCGGGTGAACGCGCCGCTGCCGGTCTCCGGCGCCGAGCAGCAGACGCTGTGGCGCCAGAGCCTGGCCCGCGACGTCCTCAGCCTGCGCCGCGCCGGCGCCGACGACGCCAAAATCGTCGCGATCCTGACGCGGCGCTACGACAGCTGGCTGGCGCGCGCCCGCGCGCTCGGCAACGACGACGCCTTCAACCTCTTCATGAACGCTTATGTCGGCGCCTTCGATCCGCATGGCGTGTATTTCCCGCCGCCCGCGGCGCCGGGGCCGGTGCAATCGAGCGTCGGCCTGGTACTGCAGAAGCAGGGCGAGGCGATCGTCGTCGTCGACATGCACGCCGACGGCACCGCCGCCCGCTCTGGACAGGTGCATGCGGGCGACCGCATCCTCGCGGTCGGCCAGGGCGAGGGGCAAGCCATGACCGAGGTGCTCGGCTGGAACGTGGCCGATGTCGTCGCGCTGCTGCGCGGCGCGCCGGGATCGAAGATCGTGCTGAGCGTCAGGCCGGCGGAAGGACCGCACGACAGCGTCCCGCGCAAGGTCGCCCTGGTGCGCGCCGACGCGGCCGCGCGCGACGGCATCCGCCCGGCCTCGGCCAGGATCGACGTCGTGGCGCGCGGCGCCGCCGCCTACCGGGTCGGCGTGGTGACGGTGCCGATCTTCTATCAGGACCTGGCCGCGAAACAGGCGGGCGCCGGCGAGTACGCCAGCATGACGCGCGACGTGGCGGCCCTGCTGGCGCGCATGAAGCAGGAACACGCCGACGTCGTCCTGCTCGACATGCGCGGGAACGGCGGCGGCTTGCTGGCGGAAGCGATCGCCTTCACCGGCCTGTTCCTGCCGCAGGCGCCGGTCGCCCGCCAGCGCGCACGCGACGGCAAGCTCAGTGTGGAAACGACCGCCGCCGGCAGCCCGGCGTGGGACGGCCCGCTGGCGGTCCTGATCGATGAAGGGTCGGCCGCCGCCACCGAAATCTTCGCCGGCGCGATCCAGGACTACGGCACCGGCCTGGTGATCGGCGACCGCAGCGTCGGCCGCACCAGCGTGCAGACGGTCGTGCCGCTGGACCGCTTCGCGCCCAAGCCCTCGGTCCATTACGGCGCGCTGAAGATGACCGTGGCCCAGGTGTTCCGCGCCAGCGGCGCCACCTTCGAACAGGACGGCGTGCTGCCCGATCTGACGATCCCCGGTGCGATCGACCCGAGCGGCACCGCGGGCCGCATGGTGTTCCCCGCCGTGCCGGTGCAGCCGGCCGACTTCGCCAAGCGCGGCGACGCCGCGCGCATGCTGCCGCTCTTGAAGGCGCGCCACGAAGCCCGGGCCGCCGCCTCCCCCGCCTACCAGGCCTTGCTGCGCGTGCGTGTCCAGGCCTTCGAAACGGGCGAGGCGGCCGACGTCGACGTGCGCCAGGTGCAGATGCGCGAAGCGCTGCAGGTGGCCGCCGACATGGCCGAACTGGCGCGCGCCGGCAAGCCGCCGGCGCGCCAGGCGCTTTTCTAGATCCGCGCCGCGTACAGCGCGTGGTGGGTCAGGATGTACAGCGTGCGTCCATCCGGCCCGCCGAACACCAGCTGCAGCGGGCGCGCGGGCACGTCGATGCGGCCGCCCTGCTTGCCGTCGGCGCCGTAGATGAAGACCTGGCCGTTGGCCACGTACACCTCGCCGTCCGGGCCGACGGCCGCGCTTTCGCCGCCACGGTCGGCCACCTGCCGCAGGTCGGTCAGCGCGCCGCCGGCGCCGACCAGCGCGCTGTAGGTGAGGTTGCGCGAGCTGTTGGTGAACACCGCGCGCTTGCCCACCTGGGCGAAGGTGAAGCCGTGGCTGTCGAGCGTGTCCGACCAGCGGTAGCCCAGGTGGTCGGGCGAACCGTGGCGGGTGACGCGGAAGGCCGGCAGCATTAGGCTGCCGTCGGCCGACACGTATTCGCGCGCCTTCGGCCTGGCGGCTTCGCGCGCGAACAGTTCGTCGAGCGTGGTGAATTCATAGGTGTCCGGGTCGAGCTGGTCCTTGAATTCGCCGTTGGCCCAGAAGTTCACCGGCAGCGCCACCCGTGCATTGGCATGCGGCGCCGCCGGCGTCGGGGCGATCAATGTGACCGGCGCGCCCGGCACGCCGGGGGACAGCGCGTACACGGTGCAGTCCTTGCCGCTGGAAGACAGCACCATCAGCTTGTCGCTGGCGTCCACCGCCAGGTTGACCGGATCGAGCGGATGGTCGCTGACGGTCTTCAGGCCCTCCTGCTCCGCGTAGCTGAAGATGTGCTTGAAGTGGCGGTCGATGAAGTACAGGCGGCCCTTCGAATCGACGGCGCCGCCGGCGATCGAGTGGAAGCCGTCGGCCAGCTGCTCCACCTTCGTGGTCAAGGCATTGTCGGCCTTAGCAGCCGGCGCTGTCCCAGGATGGTCGTACGAGGCAAACATGCGCTCGCGGATTTCCTTGCGCGCGCCGACGTCCGTGATCGCATTCTCGTAGCCGTACTTGGACGCGCGCAGGTAGGCGGTGCAGCCGTTCTCGTCGCAGGTGGGGAAGCCGCTTTCCGCATTCACGGCCACGTTGCGGAAGCGGATGCCGCTCGAATCCGTGATCCGCACCGCCGTCGGCGCCGGCTTGATCGAGCGCGTGACGCGGTAGGCGTGGTAGTTCGCGAACAGCAGGTTCTTCGAGTTGCGGATGTCGAGCGACACCGAGTCGGCGCCGTCCAGCACTTCCTCCTCGGTCTGGGGCGCGTAGAACGACCAGTTCTCCACGCCGTCCAGCACGATCTCGTTGCGGACGTGGTGTTCGGCCGAGAGTTCGTACACGCGGCCCGGCGTTTTGGTGTTGGTGACGTAGAAGCCGGCCTGCGCGTGGCCGGCGGGGGTCCAGACGCCGGTGAAGGTGCCGCCGCCGCCGTCGGTCACCCAGATGCTCGGGTACTGGCGGTCCCACCAGGCGGCGGTGGCGAAGCGGTCGGGTTTCGCATACGGGTCGGTGGCGGCGCCGGCGCTCCACTGGACGCGGATGTCGTCGACCAATGAGCGCTCGCCCGCGCGCCACAGGATGCCGACGGCGCGGCCGTTGACTTCGCCGGTGTTGATGCCGATGCCGGTGACGATGGCGTCGCCGCCGCGCGCCGATTCGATCAGCGCCTTCGGCGTGCCGGCGCCCTGGTACAGCGGCGAGCCGTTCGGCAAACGCAGCTGGGTCAGGCCCGGGTGCAGGCCGATCAGCACCGTGTCCGGTTTCAGGCGGATGGTGTCGTTGACCGCGTACACGCCGAGCGGCAGGTAGACCACGCGCCGGCTGTCGATGGCCTTCTGCAGCGCCGCGGTGTCGTCGGCGACGCCGTCGCCCTTGGCGCCGAAGCCGCGCGCATTCGCCCACTGCGCGGTCGGCGGCAGGGCGCGCAGCACGCGTTCCGTGTTTTCCTTTGCCGGCAGTGGCGCAGTGCGGTAGCTGGTGTCGAACACGCCGGGCAGGCCGGCCGTCGCCACCTTCAGGCCGTGGCTGAAGTCAGCCACCTGGTAGGCGCCGCCCTGCCCCGCCAAGGCCTTGCCGCTGTCGCGGAAGCGCGCGAACACCGGCACCTTGCGCGCGCTGACGCGCTCGAAGCCGACCTGGGTGTAGACATTGTTTTCGTTGCTGATGACGACCGCCGCCTTGCTCACGTTCTCGAAGCGCAGGTCCGAACCCCACAGCCAGTCGCCGTAGCCACGGTCGATCTCGATGCCGACCGGGGTGTTGCGGATCTCGGTATTGGCCAGCGTGAGCGCGGCTTCGTGTTCGCGGATGGCGGCATCGCGCTGGCCGTCGAAGGTCGAATCGAGCAGCGTGAACTGCCAGGCCGGCGAGGTCTTCTCGGCCAGGATGCCGTAGCGGCCGCCGTAGAAGCGCAGGTTGTAGGCGATGTTGCCAACCTGGTAGACGCCGGCCAGGCCGGAGCCCATGCGGAAGTCGATGTGCGACAGGTTCGAGTGCTGGGCCGTGTGCATGCGCACGCCGCTGGCGGCCGGGTTGCCGTCGCCGACTTCGAAGTCCACGTTCGACAGCGCCGAATAAAAGGTCGAGGAATTGGCGTCGCGCACGGCCTTGCCCGGCGCCGTGCTGAAGGGCACCGCGCCCGGCACCGGCATCGCCACCGCGCCGACGTTGTAGGTGTCGGTGCCGGTGAAGATCACCATGTTTGCCACGCCCTTCTGGAAGCCGGGCGTGTTCGGCGCCAGCAGCAGCACCGGCCGCGTCTTGCCGACGCCGTACAGGCGCACCGCGATCGGGATCAACAGGCTTTTGGTGATGCGGTAACGGCCCGAGGGCAGGAACACGATGCCGCCGGCGCCCTTGTTGGCGGCGCTGTCGATGGCTTGCTGGAGGGCGTCGCTGTCGTCGGCCCTGCCGTCGCCGCGCGCGCGCACGACGACGGCGCGCGCATCGTCCGGCATGCTCTGGTAGGCGGATACGGACGCGGGAATGGCGGCATACGCGACACCGCTGCACGCGCCGAACAACACGGCGAGCACAATCGAATGCTTGTTCATGAAATCTCCGTTGTTATAAGTATTGTCGATGTCAGTCGACGACCAGCGACAGCAGCAGCACGAACACGATGCCGACCGAACCGACCAGAGTCTCCATCATGGTCCAGGAGCGGAAGGTGTCCTTCAGCGACAGGCCGAAGTATTCCTTGAACATCCAGAACGCCGAGTCGTTGACGTGGCTGAACATCAGGCTGCCGGCGCCGACGGCCAGCACCATCAGGTTCGGATTCACGCCCGAGGACAGCGCCAGCGGCCCGACCACGCCGGCCGCCGTGACGCCGGCCACGGTGGCGGAGCCGAGGCAGACCCGGATCAGCGTCGCCACCGCCCACGCAAGCAGCAGCGGCGGCACCGGCAGGCTGGCCAGCTGCGCGCCCAATTGGGCGCTGACGCCGGATTCGGTGAGCACCTGTTTCAGGCCGCCGGCGCCCGCGATGATCAGGAGGATCGGTGCGATTTCGCGCAGCGCTTCCTGGGCCGAATCCATCACCTGCGGCAGCGTGCGCCCGCGCCCGAGGCCGAGCGTGAACACGGCCACGATGTAGGACGCCAGCATCACCACCAGCGGGCTGGAAAAGAAGGCGAGCGGCTGCGCCAGCGACGGCCGCAGCAGCGTGACCAGCGTAAACACGCCCAGCAGCGCCACCGGCAGCAGCGCCGTGAAGAAGCTGGCGAAGGTGCCGGGCAAGTCGCTATCCGGCAGCGGCTCGCTGCGGAACACCTTGGCCGGCTGGGCGCGGATATTCTTCAGCGTCATGGCGAACACCGGCCCGGCGATGATCAGGGTCGGTATCGCCACGATCACGCCGTACAGCAGCGTCATCCCCAGGTCCGCATGCACAGCCGCCACCAGCGCGGTCGGCGACGGGTGCGGCGGCAGGAAGCCGTGCGCGATCGACAGCCCGGCCAGCAGCGGCATCCCGAGCGCCACCGCCGGCCGGCCAGACTGCGCCACCAGCGAGAAGATCAGCGGGATCATCAGCACGAAGCCGACGTTGTAGTACAGCGGCAGGCCGACCACGAAGCCGGTGACGGTCATCGCCACCGGCATCCGCGCCGGGCCGAGCGTCGCGATCAGGCTGACGGCGATGCGGCGGGCGGCGCCGCTGTCGGCGATCAGCTTGCCGAACACGGCGCCCAGGCAGATCACCACCACCAGCGACCCGAGCAGGTCGCCGATGCCCTTCTCGATCGCCGCCGGGATCTTCGCCGCCGGCATGCCGAGCATCATGGCGGCGGCGATTGCCGCCACCACGAAGGCAAGGAGCGGCTGCACCTTGCCCCAGGCGATCATGATGGTCAGCAGGCCGACCGCCAGCAGTACGGAAAACAGACTCCACACAGGCCGGCTCCCTCAGAACGTCATGCGCACGCCGGCGCGGTAGGTCCGGCCGATGGCGTCGTAGATGGCGGGATTGAGGGCGAGACTGAGGTTGGTTTGCGGGACCAGCACCGGATCGCGGTCGGCCAGGTTGTCGATCTTGAAGTAGGCCGTCACCCCTTTCGAAACGTTGTAGGTGCCGCCGATGTCGATATAGACCGAACCCGGCAAGTGGTTGTCGTAGATCGTCGGGTGGGCCGCGGTGGCCAGCGGGCAGCCGGTGCGGCACTCGATGTACTCGTTGTTGATCACGCCGGCACTGACCCAGCGCTCGGACAGGGTCAGGCCCAGCTTGCCGCCCATCAGGCCGTCCCAGGACTGCGACACCAGCGCCTTCCACTTCGGCGTGGCGCCCGTCATGTTGCCCGCGCCTTCGCTCGGGGTGGTGCCGGGCACGCCCGGATCCGAGACCGCGTGGATGGTGCGCGAGGCCAGGCCGCGGAAGGTGAAGTTGCCCGGCAAGCCGACGTCCTTCAGGTTCATCCGGTAGGCGGTCTCGAAGTCGATGCCCTCCGTGTGCAGCGACGCGAAGTTGAAGCTTTGCGCCAGCACGTAGTTGGTGCCGGCCGGCCCGTTGATCGACACCGAGCCGCACACCGCCTGGTTGCCGCCGTTGCACAGGTCGACTTCCTGCTGCGGGTTCAGCGAGCTGATGACGTTCTTGACCTTGATGTCGAAGTAATCGACCGACAGGCTGAAGCCGCGCGCCCAGCTCGGCTGGCTGAGCACCACGCCGAAGGAATTGTTGCGCGCCGTTTCGGGCACCAGGTTGGGGTTGCCGACGTTGCGCTGCTGGATCTGGATCGACTGGCCCTGGGTATTGTTGACGGCCTGGTTGGTGACCGTCATCGCCGCGTACAGCTCGCTCAGGTTGGGCGCGCGCACGTCCTTCGAGCTGACCGCGCGCAGGCGCAGGCCGTCGATCGGGGTCTTCCAGGTGGCGCCGATCTTCCAGGCGCTGGCCTTGCCGGCGGTGCTGTACTTTTCCTGGCGGTCGGCCAGGTTCAGGTTGGCTTCGCCCCAGGCGTCCGATTTCAGCAGCGGGATGTTCAGCTCGATGTAGGCTTCCTTGACGTTGAAGGCGCCGGAACCGCTGTGGTAGTTACCGGCGAACCAGTTGTCGCCGGTGGCGGACAGGGTCGGGTCTTGCGGATACGACGGGCTGTAGGGCGATTTCAGGCCGACGCCGGCGCCGTAGGGGTCGCCGTAGACCTCGTACCATTCGCGCCGGTATTCGGCGCCGACGGCCATCGAGACCGGGCCGGCCCAGCCATCGAGCAGTTCGCCGTTGAAGTTGATGCTGGCCACGTTCTGGGTCGAATCGGTGTGCTGCATCGGACCGTTGACCGGTGCGATGTAGTTCCAGCCGGCCAGGTTGATCGGCACGTCGCCGAAGATATTGATCGGCTGGCAGCCGGCCGCGCGCGCCGCCGTGCTGCGGCAGACGATGTTGCCGGTGGCGGCGTCGCGCACCGCGTCGATGGCGAAGTTGTAGCGCGGGTTGAGCGTGATGTCCTGCACGTGGATCACGGTGGTGTTTTCGCCGTGCTCGGCGTAGGCATCGTAGGACCAGTCGCGGCCGAACAGCTTGAACTTGCCGTCCGCGCCGACCACGAAGCGGCGCTGGGTGCGGGTCGGGTGGACGTTGATGTTGGCCGGGAATTCGCCGTTGGCGGTGCCCACCGACATGACGCCCGTCGGGTAGCCCGAGACGCAGCCTGCCGCCACCGACGCCGGCAGGTAGGCATTGTCGCAGCGGATCGACAGATTGCCCTGCTTGGCCGCGCCCGGGTTCGGCGAGAACACCGATTGCACCTGCGCCCAGTTGCCGGTGACGTAGATTTCGTTGTCGGCGTCGAGGTCCCAGGACAGGCGGCTGTAGGCCACCTGGCGCTTGAAGTTCATCGCCAGGTTGGTGCCGGCGCCGACGCTGCCGGCACGGTCGCCGCCGATGCAGAAATTGCCGACGCAATCGGTGCCGTACTGGAAGGGATACGGCGTGCCGCCGGGCCCGAAGGCGGTGCCGCGCAGCGGGCCGTTGGTGATCAGGCCGTACTTGGCGTACTGGATGTGCTGGGCGTTGTGGATGTACTTGTAGCGCGGCGCGCCGGCGGCCTGCATGGCGGCCGTGGTTTCCTGCAGCGCCGGATTGTCGTACCACGAGCGCCCGCCCGCCCCCACCTGGCCGAAGCCGGGCGAATCGATGCCGTTTTCCTTCGTGAATTCGCCGCTGACCGTGACGTGCAGGCGGTCTTCCATGAAGCCCTTGCCCCAGGCGGCCTGCAGGGTGCCGTTCTTGTCGTCGTGGTACTTGGTCATGCCGCCTTCGACGTTGGCCTTGAAGCCGGTGAACTTCTTGTCGGTGATGAAGTTGACCACGCCGCCGATCGCATCCGAGCCGTAGGACGCCGAGGCGCCGCCGGTGACCACGTCGACCCGTTTCACCAGCAGCTGCGGGAACTGGCTGACGTCGGTGACGCCGGTGACGTTGGCGCCGACCACGCGCTGGCCGTCCAGCAGCGTCAGCGTGCGCAGCGTGCCGAGGCCGCGCAGCGACAGCGAGGACAGGCCCTGGATCCCGCTCGATGTACTGAAAGTGTTGGTCGTGCGGCCGGTGCTGCCTTGCAGCGCCGGCAATTCGGTCAGCGTATTGAACAGGTTCGGCTTGGCCGCCTTTTCGAGGTCGGCGGACGTGAGGCTGGTGGTCGGGGTCGGCTGGGTGAAGCCGCGCGCGGCGATGCGCGAGCCGGACACCACGACCGTGTTGACGCCGGCACCGCTGGCGGCCGCGGGCGCGCTCGCGGCGGCGGCGGGCGTGGCTGCGGATGCCGGTGCGGATGCGGCCTGGTCGGCCGGCTCGGTCTTGGCGCCGGCGGCTGCGTCCGCCTGGACTTCCTGCGCATGGGCCGCGATGGCGAGGATGCCGCAGGCGCTGGCCACGGCGAGATTGATCAGTGTTTTCTGGAACGGCGTATGCATCGTGTCTCCTGTTTTCTAGTTGGTTTTGTTGGTCTGTCGGGCAGACCTTTGGCACTAGCTGGCGATGTACTTCGTATCGGGTACTGCGCGGCGACGGCGGTCGCCTGTTTCCTCCTGGTTATGTTAGCGCTAACTATTCAAGGCGAATGTTGACGCCACGCCCGCTACCGGCACGGTCGCCGGTACGCAGGTGTCCCCTGTGCACGCGCGATGCGGACGCGGCACCGGCTCGCTGATTCTATGCCTGGAAGTAAATACGGTGCAAATAACTAATATTGTTGTTGCGATGTCGGAACGGATATCGCACCGAACCACGGAATACTTAGCGCAGGAAAGCGCTCGTCTTTAAGGATCGTCATGGCTCTTATCCTGCTGATTTTGCAAGAGGGTAACGGTAGTTAGCGTCCTGCCACTGAAAGTTTGTCGAAAAACTTGACGTTACTGTTGAGCTCGTTTTTCAAGCGATTGATTTCATTGCGATTTTATAAGTTGGCACGATTTATGCATACAGTGTTCTTATTCGTTCACAAAGGAATACAATGAAAAAAGCACTCTGCTCCGCCTTCGCCGCCATGGCCCTCGTCTCCGCCTCCGCCGCGCACGCCGTCGTCGTCACTTACGACTACGTCACCCCGCTCGATGGCTCGGGCAAGACCAGTGCGCTGGCAGGCATCGGCAATACGTCCACCAACAACGTGTTCGTCGAGACCTTCGACCGTGCCGACGGCACCGGCGGCATGACCATGTCGCCGAACCTGCTGAAGGTGACGACGGTCGGCGGCGGCGGCCTCGGCTTCGCCCAGGGCAGCCTGGACGGCGTGTACGCCGCACCGGCCGGCAATACCACGCATTTCGCCTACGGTCCCAACCAGAACAGCGGCGTGCCGAACGCCGAAGTCAACTTCAACTACTCGGGCCTGCTGAACACCCTCGGTCCTGATGCCAGCCTGAACTACTTCGGCCTGTACTACGGCTCGATCGACACCTTCAACGACGTGACGTTCTACAATGCCGCCGGCAACGCCATCCAGACCATCACCGGCGCCGACCTGATCACGCGCTTCAACGGCGTCTCGGGCGGTACCGATGCCGACAGCTCGAACATCTACGTCAACCTGTTCTTCTCGCCGGCCGAACAATTCACCTCGTTCACCTTCAGCACGAGTGCACAGGCGTTCGAAGTCGACAACCTGGTGGTCGGCTACCAGATCCAGCAGGTGCCGGAACCGGCATCGCTGGCATTGCTCGGTTTCGGCCTGGCAGGCCTGGCTGTGGCGCGCCGCCGCAAGCAAAAGTAAATCGTCGCGACCGGCGGCCTGCCTGTATGGCGGGCCGTCGCGACACCGGGCCGGATTCCTGTGACAGGGAATCCGGCCTTTTGTTTGGGGCTGTGTTCGCGTTAGGTGTGCACACTGAATATGCGCTTATGTCTGTTTCCGCACTGAAAGGCAACCGGGACAGCCGTATGCTGGGGACATGACTCGGGCGCATCGGACACGACATACCGGCCGCGCTCGTGAGTTGGCACCGTTACCGGACTACCGAACATGACTACCCCCGCCCCTGCCGCCCCCGACGCGCCCACCGACAAGCAACCGGCCGGACGCAAGCGGCGCCGCCGCGCGGCCCCCCTGTCGCTCGCCGCCTGGAAACAATTCCTGCACGTGGCGAAACCGTATTGGCTGGGCGAGGAAAAAGGCCGGGCCTGGAGCCTGGTGCTGCTGCTGATCGTGCTGATGCTGGTCGATACCAAGCTGGCCGTGATGCTCAACAACCAGGCCGGCGAAATGACCTCGGCCCTCGCCGGCCGCAACGGCGACCGGTTCTGGACCTCGGTGCGCGCCTGCCTGTACGTGCTGGCGTTCGCGGTGCCGATCTACGCCTTCTATTACTACATGCGCGACGTCTTCGCCAACCAGTGGCGGCGCTGGCTCACCGGCCGCTTCCTGGACGGCTACCTGACGGGCCGCAAATACTACGAGCTGAACGCCGACAGCGAGATCGACAATCCCGACCAGCGCATCAGCGAAGACATCAAT